>Ga0181595_10000824_pt1 | contig 34670 bp, 38 predicted proteins | sample 041ome_7_FD_145604 | JGI IMG/M metagenome (GOLD analysis project Ga0181595, IMG submission 145604) | Coastal salt marsh microbial communities from the Groves Creek Marsh, Skidaway Island, Georgia - 041401AS metaG (spades assembly) | ecosystem: Environmental > Aquatic > Marine > Intertidal zone... | reverse complement strand
CCAAGAGGTGGAAGACGATTCAATATTGAGAAGCAGAAGAATACTTACGACATAGATAATCAATATGAGATGTACTGGAATGAAAACACTTAGATTATTATTAGGCGATCAGTTAAATAAGAAGCACAGCTGGTTCAAGCAAATTGATCATAATGTGATCTATTTGATGATGGAAATTGTTCCTGAAATGACTTATGCGAAGCACCACATTCAAAAAATGCTCGCGTTCATGCATGCAATGCGAAACTTTGCAAAGGAATTACAGCAAGATGGCCATGTTGTAAGGTATATCAAATTAAAAGATCCGGACAATCAGCAATCCTTTTATAAAAATATTCTTAAATTAATTGAAATAAACTCAGATATAAATAAATTTGAATATCAGATGCCAGATGAATATCGATTGGATGAAGAAATGAAAAAGATAACCAATCAAATTGGTTTAGCACACCAATCTTATTCTACAGAACATTTTTTGACTCATAGACAGGATGTATGTGAGTTTTTCACAAATAAAAAAATATGGAGAATGGAAGAATTCTACCGCCACGTCAGGAAAAAATATTCCATCTTGATGGTTGGTGATAAACCTATTGGTGATAAGTGGAATTATGATCAAGACAATAGGAAAAAATGGGATCCAGAACAAACTGTCCCAAATCGTATCAAGTTTAATCATGATGTTGAACATCTTAAGGATGAGATTGATGAATTAGAAATTGGGTACATCGGATCTGTTGATGTGAATAATTTTAATTGGCCAAGTAATGAGAAGGAGTCATTACAAGTTCTAAATCATTTTATAAAATCCAGCCTCGATAAATTTGGTGATTATCAGGATGCCATGGCGAACGAAAATCCATTTTTATTTCACTCATTAATTTCTTTTGCCCTTAATACAAAAATGTTATCTCCAATAATGGTTGCTGAAACAGTAGAGAGATATCTAAAAAAAGATTTATCCAATTTAAGTGCTGTCGAAGGATTTATAAGGCAGATTATTGGTTGGCGAGAATATATTCGAGGAGTGTATTGGGCAAAAATGCCTGAATATGGACTTAGTAACTATTTAAAATTTAAGAATAAGTTACCAGAGTTTTTTTGGCATGGAAAAACTAACATGAATTGCCTGCAAAAATCGATACAGCAATCTTTGCAACATGCATATGCACATCATATCCAAAGATTAATGATACTGGGTAATTTCATGTTACTCAGTGAAGTTGATCCACAGCGTGTTCACGAATGGTTTTTGGCAATTTATATAGATGCTATTGAATGGGTTGAAATGCCAAATGTGTTAGGCATGTCACAATATGCTGACGGAGGTTTGTTGGCCACAAAACCTTATGTCTCATCGGGCTCTTATATTAATAAGATGGGTAATTATTGTAAATCCTGTCAATACGACGTGAAGACTAAGTTTGCAGATAACTCATGTCCATTTAATAGTCTTTATTGGAGCTTTTTTTTAAACAACCCAACGTTAATAGAAAATAATCCAAGAATGGGTATTGTTAAGATGCAGATAAATAAAATGAATGAAGAAGATAAGGGTTTATATATTAAAAAGAGTAAACAAATATTGAAGAATATTGAACAACTATGATTTTCTAAATGCAGTCATACATACCCAACCATCTTGATATAAAGAATCTTCAAAAATAAAGTTATTGGCATATATCTCTTTGATTTCATTTTCCTGTGATTGTAAAATTCCAGATAGTGCGATGCGCCCTTCAGGTTTACATTTAGAATGTATTAGTGGCTCTAACACTTTCAGTGCACTCGATAATATATTTGCAACAACAATATCGTAAAGGTCATTTGTTGACTCGTCTGATGTATAAAAATTAATGGTACTCGTTTGGTTATTTTTTGCATTTTGGTGACTGGCAATAATTGCTTGTGGGTCAATGTCCGTTCCAGAAACTGATTTGGCCCCTAATTTTTTTGCCGCAATAGCTAAAATTCCTGATCCACAACCATAATCTAAAACAGATTTATCAATAAGATCAATTTTGGTTAACCAATCTAAACAAAGCTTGGTGGTAGGATGAGATCCAGTTCCAAATGCCAATCCAGGATCCAGGTGAATGTTAATCGCATTATTATTTTTTATCTTGTGCCAGGAGGGAATGATCCAAATTTTGTCATTAATCTGAATCGGATGAAATTGGGATTGGGTCTCTTTAACCCAATCTTTTTCTGCAACTGGTTCAACTTGAATCTGATCGATATGAATATTAAACTCATTGTGAATAGAATTAATCACCACTGAGAGAGTATGATCATTTTGGAAAAGGGCTATGACTTTGGTATTTTTCCAATATCTCTCATGATCATCAGGATCTTCTCCAAAAATTGCAACTTCATTTTGTGTATCTAAATCAGAATCGTTAAAGCTCAGTGAGAGAGCGTCGAGTTCCATGAGATGGTCACCAATGGATTGTGCAATATCATCATCTACTATCAGTGATAAAGAAATCACTTATTTTTTCATTCCCAATTTTTCTTCTAGATAATGGATACTTGCTCCACCTTTAAGGAAGGCCAGGTCTATTAATAAATCACGATGGAGATCAATATTAATTTTAATTCCTTCACAATACATTTCTGAAAGAGCCATTTGTAGTTTTGCAGCAGCTTTTTCACGGGTGTCACCGTGAGCGATTAGCTTACCGATCATTGAGTCATAATGGGAGGGAACTCGATAACCGCCATAAACATGGGTATCAACTCTGATACCAGGACCTCCCGGTACATGAAAACGATTGATGAGACCAGGGGATGGAATAAAAGTAAATGAATCCTCAGCATTGATTCGGCATTCCATTGCATGACCATTAATCACGATATCTTTCTGGCGGTAACTTAATTTTTCACCAGCTGCAATTTTTATTTGTTCTTGAATGAGGTCAACACCGGTAATCATTTCTGTGACAGGATGTTCAACCTGAATTCGAGTATTCATTTCAATAAAGTAAAATTCATCATTTTCGTATAGAAACTCAAAAGTACCCGCTCCTCGATAACCAATTTTTCTACAAGCATCGGCACATTTTTCACCCATTTTTTTTCTTAATTTATCTGGTAATCCTGGTGCAGGAGCTTCTTCAATGACTTTTTGATGCCTTCGTTGCATAGAGCAATCTCTTTCGAAGAGATGGATCGCATTTTTATAATTATCTGCGAGCACTTGATATTCAATGTGTCTAGGCTTCTCTAGATACTTTTCCATATACACTGCGGCATTACCGAAAAAACTATGCGCTTCATTTTTTGTCATTGAAACGGCATTTAACAGGGATGCCTCAGTGTGTACCACTCGCATTCCTCGTCCACCACCACCACCGGCTGCTTTAATAATCACAGGGTACCCAACTTCTTTTGCTGTTTTAATTATTTCACTAGGGTCATCGCTTAACTCACCATCTGAACCTGGAACAACTGGAATTCCAGCTTTTATCATGGCCTCTTTAGCGCTCACTTTGTCACCCATCAGCCTGATAGTTTCTGATTTAGGCCCAATAAAAGTAAAACCACTTTTTTCTACCTGTTCAGCAAAATCTGCATTTTCAGAAAGAAAGCCATATCCAGGATGAATAGCTTGAGCATCAGTTACTTCGGCAGCGCTAATAATGGCAGGAATATTTAAGTAGCTGAGATTTGATGGCGCTGGACCTATACAAACGGACTCATCAGAAAGTTTGACATATTTTGCATCTACGTCAGCCTCTGAGTGAACAGTGACCACTTTAATCCCCATCTGGCGACAGGCTCTTAGGATGCGAAGTGCAATCTCTCCGCGGTTAGCAATAAGAATTTTTTCAAACATAAATTACTCAATAATAAAAAGTGGTTCACCAAATTCAACCGGTTGAGCATTCTCAACCATAATCTTCTTAACAATTCCATCACGATCGGCTTCAATTTCATTGAGTAATTTCATTGCCTCAATAATGCATAAAGTATCACCTTTTTTGACGCTACTCCCAACTTCGACATATGGGTCAGCTTCGGGTGACGATGATCTATAGAAAGTACCTACCATCGGTGAAGTAAGGGCATGCTCTATTTCCTGAGCTTCTTCTTCAGTATTTGCACTAGTTGTTGGTGTTGGTGCTTGATTTTGTACAGCTAGTGTCGGTTGTTGAGGTATTGTGTATTGTTGAGGTTGTTGCACCACTTGACCTTGACGACTAATACGAACACTTTCCTCACCTTCGGTTAATTCTAATTCGCTAATTCCCGACTCTTCAACCAGGTCGATTAGTTTTTTTAGTTTTCTTAAGTCCATGATTCTTACCTTTTATGTATTTTTAACAATGTGTTGAATTGCTGCTGAATAACCATCCTTACCTAAACCACATATCACTGCCTTGGCTTTATCTGAAAAATAAGATTTATGCCTAAACTCCTCCCGAGCATGAACATTTGATAAATGAATTTCGTAAAAAGGTATACCTACTCCCAAAATAGCATCTCTGATAGCTACTGAAGTATGGGTAAATGCTGCAGGATTGATAACGATGTAGTCTACTTTTAATGTATGAACAAAATTTACGATCTCTGATTCACTATTGCTTTGAAAAAAACTAAAAGTTATTTCTGGAAATAGAGTTTGAAGTTCATTATTAATTTCTTCTAAACCTTGATTGCCATAGACATCCGGTTCTCGCTGTCCAAGAAGATTTAGATTAGGTCCATTAATTAAAGCTATTTTCATATTAATCTCTACAGTAGAACACCAGTTTGCCGAATTTAACGACATTTGTCTACTACAATAGTGAATTAATATATAAAAAAAATTAAATGCTTCATTGTTGGAGATTTAAAATTTATATAATGATAAATTAACTACATTTAAAAACATTTAAATGCTATTTAACGACATTTAATAGGTCTTTTTCGGTTATTTCACCATAAAATTTATGTAGGACTTGATAGCTTTTATCTACTACGACAGTGAATGGCAATACACCCTTATCATTATCAAAGTGACGACTTAATAAAAAACCATTTTTTTCATCTGTAAGATTCGAGTATAAAATTGGTATTTCCTTAGTGAAGGACATGACTTCATTTATATCATCTATTGCAACGCCAATAAGACGGATATTATTGTCCTTATCCAAACTCTCATTGAAGCTATTAAGCTCTGGTATTTCTTTTTTACATGGCTCACACCAGCTAGCCCAGAAGTTAATGATTAACATTTCTTTAAATTCAATATCTTTTAATGATACCTTGTCCCTATTTTCAATCATAAAGGGAAGATCCATAACTGATTCACTCAATGATTCAGTAATCTGCGGTTCTCCAGATGAATTTATAAAAATATTAGCTCCGATACCAATAATAAAAGCCAAAGAAATTAATAAGATGATGGGTAATTTTTTCATTTAATGTCCTTGATGTGTTCGAGAAAATTTTCAGCATTCATGAATCCAAAAATTTGTTTTTTTGTTAACTCTTCACTATTCGAGTTAAAAAATACAATAGCTGGAGGTCCGAAAATATTGAATCGATTCATAATTTTTTTATCATTCTCATTAAAATCTGTAACATCGACTTTCAAGAGGTTGAAGTTATCAAGCTCATCTCGAACATTTATATCTTGGAAAGTATATTTTTCAAATTCAAGGCAGGCGACACACCAGTCTGCATAAAAATCAATGAGTATTGGCTTGTTTGTTTCTTGAATTATTGAGTTCAATTCTTTCTCAGTTGTGACCATGCTAAATTGAATTTTCTCTTTTTCATTAAGCTCATATTGTTTAAAAGAATTGATGGACAGAAATATGGAAATAATAATGGCTAGTACTAATAAAATAATTTGAATAAATTTTTTAAGTTTTAAAGAAATTAATGTGTAAATAAAAACGACTAGTCCCAACAAGATAAAGAGCAATTCAATCATCAAACTATTTAATACAGGCTTGGAAACATAGATGGCAGATCCAAGTAGAATAAAGCCAATTAATTTTTTAAAAAAGATGTTGACTTGATTTGTCTTCGGAATAATTTTTATGGATGTTAATCCAATTGCTAGAAGAGGCAAAGACATCCCTAATGCCAAAAAGAATAGAGAGGCCATTCCAATAAACGCATTCCCCGTTTGGCTAATATATAAGATGGCGCTTGCCAGTGGAGGCGCAACACACGGACTCAATATTAACGAAGAGATCATACCCAATAGGATTATTCCTAAATAATTTTTTGCATTTAAGTTATTGGCAAAATTATTCAGTTTCGTTTGGATAGAAGATGGGAGATTTAAATCGTATACATCAAACATGGCCAGGGAAAATAATATAAATAAGAGAGCTGTGAACAACAAGACAAGTTCACCTTGGAGGTAAATCGATAAAACACTTCCTGTTTTTGCGGCGATGAGGCCAATGAGGCTGTAGGTGATACAAATACCAACAACATAAGCAATCGTAGCAAGCCCCCTGTTATTTTTCAGATTACTTAACATGGCAAGAAGAACTGGAATAAGGGGGAGTACACAGGGCGTAAATGACAATAGAATCCCACCAAATAGGAAAAGTGCAAATGCTTTATAGATATTCCCCTTAAATGCTTCCTGGTAAATATCAGATCCTCCGATAGTGGTCTTATCGAGATTTTTCATGTCATTTAAAATTTGTTGCGGCGGATAACATAGCCCCTGGTCACTACACCCTTGGAAGTGGATCACAAATGATTCATCATCAGCTAGGGGTTCTTTTAAATTTATTTGAAATACCAGTGGCTGGTCATAAATAATTTGTTTGCCAAAAAATTCATCTTCCTTTTCTTTACCTTCAGGAAAATTAAATTGGAAATCAGTATTGCTTGATGAAGAAAATTTAAATTTAGATTGGTAAAGATAGTGACCTGGTTGAGTATTAAATTGGACTGAGATAGAACTATTGGTTGGGGATATAGAAATTTCGTATGGAAATGCCTCCTCAACCGTTAAAATTTTATTAGCATTTTTTGTTAATGACTTTAAATCATTAAATTCATCCGCATATAAAAGCCAGGGTGCTAAAATAAAAATAAATAAGGTTAAGTATCTGGTCATGACTGAAATATGACTTGCAAAAGAAAAATGGTTCAGATCATTATCTCATAGGAAAGCTAACATCATGAAATTTATAGGTATTTGGTTATTAATATTGGTTCCGTTTATAGAAATATGGGGCTATTTCAAATTAGGTTCATTGTATGGGTGGTGGTATTTTCTGTATATAGTTGTTGTTGGTGTGCTTGGCTGGAGAATGATAAAAGAAGAAAAGTCCCAACTGCTCTTTAGAATGATGAATTCATTTCAGAGTGCTGGTTCGCCATTTCAGATGATCATGGGCACAGCAAAAAATATGATAGCTGGTGGACTATTTCTTTATCCGGGCATCATCACTGACTTGATAGCAATTATTTTGCTGGTTATGCCTTCAAAAAATCCAAACGAAAATTTATTTCAAGAAATGCAAAATCGTTTTAATCAAAAAAAACAAAAAAATGATTCGGTAATTGAGGGTGAATTTAAAAAAGAGGATGACGATTAATGTATGTTGGAAAAGTTGATGGTATTGAATTTGAAATAAAGCCAAGTCAAACCATTCTTGAGGCGGCAATATCCTCTGGGATCACACTCCCTTATGGTTGTCAAAGTGGGTCATGTGGGTCATGTAAAGCAAGAGTTATCAAAGGTGAGGTGTTTCATGACGACATTATGCCAGGGGTACTATCTGACCAAGATAGGAGTGAGCAGAACTTTTTATTATGTAAAACTTATGCGACAAGTAATGTAACAATATCAAGCCGAGTTGAAAAAAAACTTGATGAATTTCCAAAAAAAATAACTCCTGTCAGAGTCGAAAAATTAAGCTTGTTAAATCATGATGTCATGCAGATTCTATTAAAGCTCCCCGCTAGTGAAAATTTACAATTTAAAGCAGGACAATACCTAGAATTTATCCTAAAAGATGGAGCACGAAGAGCATTTTCAATGGCTAATGCACCGAGTGATGATTTGATTGAGTTACATGTTCGTTTAATTGAAGGAGGTACATTTACCAACTATGTCTTTAATGAGATGAAAGAAAAAAGCATCCATCGCATTGAGGCCCCAATAGGGAACTTTTACCTAAGAGAATCAGATCGTCCAATAATTTTTATTGCCGGTGGGACTGGTTTTGCCCCAATAAAATCCATCATTAATGATTACCATCGAGCCGAGGAGGAAAGAAAAATATATCTATACCGAGGCTTTAAAACTTATAAAGATTTATATCAAGATGAGGTTGTTGAGAATTGGAAAAAAAATATTAATAATTTTGAGGCATTTAATATATATTCTGAAGAAGCCATAAACGGACAAGAAAAGAGTTTAGTGCATAAAAAGGTCATTAAAGATCTAGGCCAATTAGATTCATTTGACGTATATTGTTGTGGCGCTCCTGGAATGATTGAAGTGGCATTCCAGGAATTTGTAGAAGCCGGATTGAATGCCAATAGCTTCTACTCAGATGCATTTACCTTTGCGCCGAAATAATCCTATTCAATACATAAGGATTGTAATTTTTCAGGATCCAAATTGGATGTGATTTTTATGTCACACTCAAACACTGATAACTCCTTGGCAATATTTGCATGATTCACTATGAAGTTTATATTATCAAAGTAAATTTGATCAGGGTTTTCAAATAATCCAAGCTGATGAATAAAATGTTGCGCTATTTGTGAGCTTGTAATCAAGATATACAAAGTTTCTTTTTGTGAATAATTTGCGATTACATCGAAATCTATCGTTTTAAAATTTCTCTGATAACACTCAAGGTAAGTTACATTAGCTTGTTTTTTCCCCAACTCATTTTTTAAAAGTTCTTTACCACCAATACCTCTCACAATCAAAATTGACTCATCTGTCACATTTTGCATTTCAGATAATTCAAGGAGTGACTTCGAGTCAAATTGGTCAATTGGGGAAATAATATTCTTATTTAAAAAAGATAATTCTTTTTTTGTGGTTGGACCAATTGCAAATATTTGCACATTATCAGCAAATTTTATTAAGTGATGTTCTGAAATTATTTTGAAGCATTGTGCAGCATTTGAACTGATAAAAATTATTTTTGAAAATGTGAACATATTATCAATAATTTTTACAATATCTGGTGAATCCGATATGGGCTCAATTTCAATAAAAGGATAATTGATGACGTTTAGAGAGCTGTCTTTAAAAAAATTTATGATGGATTGATTTTGTAAACTAGATCGGGTTGCAATTAGATTAGCCATGCCCAATTCCAAGAATATTTTTGGCACCCTGATCAATGAGTGACCGAGCTACATTATTTGCAAGTGAAAGATGCTCTGAACAAGGACCACTGTCTGTAGCACGAATCATTTTAATTCCATCGGGCGAGGATACAAAGGCTTGAATAGTGAGCAAATTATCTTTAATGGATGCATGTGCTCCCATTGGCACTGTGCAGCTTCCTGCGAGAGTTTTACTGATCTTCCTTTCAGCCTCAACTTGAATCTGCGTTTGTTCATCATTTAAAAAATCTAAAAATTCTTTTAACTCAGATTTATTTTTAAGGATTTCAATGCCAAGTGCTCCTTGACCTACCGATGGGGTGTATTGATTTACATCAAGTGAGCTTTTAATTCTATTTTCTAGGTTAAGTCGGATTAGACCTGCAGAAGCAAGGATAATAGCGTCATATATTCCAGAATCTAGTTTATTCAGTCTTGTTTGTAAATTTCCACGTAAGCTTTCAATAATCAAGTCAGGTCTTTTATATTTAATCAGGCTCTGGCGCCTTAAGCTTGAGGTACCTACAACAGCATTTTGTGGAAGTTCATCTAGCGAAGCATATTTATTACTGACAAAGGCGTCGCTGGGATTTTCTCTTTCAGAGATTGCGCATATTTCGAATGGTTCTGGCAGATCCATTGGAACATCTTTCATTGAATGAACTGCTAAATCTGCATCATCATTTAATAAGGCATGTTCTAGTTCTTTGATGAACAAACCCTTACCTCCAATCTCGGCAAGAGGTTGGTCCAAAATAATATCGCCTTGAGTTTTAAAACTTAGCACGCTGACTTCTGTGTCGCTATATTTTTCCCTAATTCGATCGGCAATATAGTTGGCTTGCCACATTGCTAATTGGCTTTCACGTGATGCGATTCGGATCATTTTTTTCATGCTGAAATTCTAGCATAGGCCTTGCTTATTAGTGATGTATAAAAGGGTTTGATATATACTTACGACTATGAAAGAACAAAATAAAAAATGGTCTGGCAGGTTCGATGAACCGGTGGATAAGTTAGTACAGATTTTTACGGCATCTGTCGATTTTGATCAAAGATTAGCGCTCTATGATATTCATGGCTCATTAGCTCATGCAGAAATGTTAAAAAAACAAAAAATTATTTCTGAAACTGATTTCAAAAAAATTGATCAGGGACTAAAAAAAATTAGTGAGCAAATAATTCAGGGAAAATTTAAATGGAGCGTGTCTGATGAAGATGTTCATCTAAATATTGAAAAAAAATTAACACAATTAATCGGTGATGCAGGGAAAAAGCTCCATACGGGTAGATCGAGAAATGATCAAATTGCGACAGACTTGAGACTTTTTTTAAGAGACATCACGGATGAAGTTATTCTGAAAATTACAAAGTTACAAAAAAATATTGTCAGTTTGGCCAAAAAAAATATTAATTCTTATATGCCAGGCCTTACTCACTTACAAATTGCCCAGCCAATTAGTTTTGCCCATCATATGATGGCTTATTATGAGATGTTGGACAGAGATAAGAATAGATTTTTTGATGGAAGAAAAAGAATAAATCAGTTACCTTTGGGTTCAGCTGCTTTGGCAGGAACCACCTATCCAATTGATAGAAAATTTGTCGCTAAGAAATTAAAATTTGAGGGCATTTCAATGAATTCATTGGATGCTGTTTCTGACAGGGATTTTGCAATTGAATTTTGTTTTAATGCTTCAATGTTGATGACCCATTTATCCAGACTCTCTGAAGAATTAATTATGTGGATGAGCCCATTCTTTAATTTTATCGATATAGCAGATAAGTTTTGTACCGGGTCTAGCATCATGCCGCAAAAAAAGAATCCTGACGTACCAGAACTCATCAGAGGAAAAGTTGCGAGAGTGAATGGTAATCTTATTAGCTTATTGACACTCATGAAGTCTCAACCTTTGGCCTACAATAAAGATAATCAAGAAGATAAGGAGCCAGTCTTTGACTCCGCTGATACGGTAATTGGTAGTCTTGAAATATATGCTGATTTAGTTAGACACATTACAGTGAATAAGAAGCAAATGTTACATTATGCTGAAGAAGGCTTTTCAACAGCAACCGATCTTGCAGACTACCTAGTTAAAAAAGGAGTACCATTTAGGACCTCACATGAAATCGTTGCAAACTTAGTCAATCATGCGGTGAAGAATCATTTATCACTTCATGAAATTGAATTGGCTGATCTGAAAAAATTTAGCAGTGTGATTCAAAAGGATGTTTATGATTTTTTAACTGTTGAAGGATCAGTTACATCGAGGTCACACATTGGTGGAACTAGTCCAAAACAAGTTATAAAAGCTATTATCATGGCAGAAAATCAGTTAAAGAAAAAGTTGAGATAAGTCGTAACCGGCACCTTTGGCTTGCTCAATAATTTCATTACCCGACATCTTATCTCGATTCGCTAGTGCCCATAGCGTGCATGAGCGGGTGCCTGTTCGACAATATGCAAAAATAGGACCATTCTCTTTTTCTAAAAATATTTGGTTGAATTCATCGACTGCTTGTTGAGTGAATTGACCAGGAAAAATAGGAATAAAATAATAGTTCAAACCAACAGATTCAGCGGCACTTTTGATAATCTCTTGAGGCGTTTGGTCGGCTGATTCATTGTCAGGCCGATTACATATAATGCTATTGAATCCTGCATCTTTAATGATTTTTAAATCATCAACATGAATTTGTTCAGAGACACTTATTTCGTCATTGATCTTATTTATTTTCATAATAATGTTCCTTATGTTAGATTAAATTATGCAATATTTCATTTAAAAACAACACACCCTTTGTAGTCGGTTTTAGTATCTCATGATCTTCATATAATAAATCTTGTTGAAATGATGGATGAAGTTTCGATTTGATGTCATCAAATGATAAGCCTGTTCTTTCAGAATATGTTTTTTTAGTAAATCCATGTGTCAGACGAAGCGCATTCATTAGAAACTCAAAGGGCAAGTCTTTTTGAGGAATCGAAGCTTTGTTAGAGAAGAAATTCTGTTTGTTCACCTCTGTAATGTACTGTTTTGGATTTTTAGTATTATCCATTCTAAATATTTTGTTATCATGCGAAAGTTTTGAGTGAGCTCCTGCTCCTATTCCTAAATAGTCGCCAAATGTCCAATAATTTAAATTGTGTTTGCATTGATGGCCTGGTTGAGCAAAAGCAGAGGTCTCGTAGTGATCAAAATGTGAATTTTTTAATTCTGCTAAAACAAGATTGAACATCTCATAAGCATCGTCATCCGAAGGAATTTTTGGTTTAATTTTGAAGAATCTGGTTTGCGGTTCGATCGTGAGATGATAAAAGCTGAGATGTTTAGGATCAAATGATATGGCGGTATCAATATCATCTTTTAATTCATCAAGGCTTTGATTAGGTAAGCCAAACATTAAATCAAGATTAAAATTTTTAAAATATTTTTTTACGACTTCAATGGCGTACTTTGCTTCTATGGACGTATGAATTCTTTCTAAACACTGAAGATGATTGTCATTAAAACTTTGTATACCGAGCGATACTCGATTGATACCTAATTCGGCATAGGCTTGAAAATTTTCAATGTCAATTGTTCCCGGGTTCGCTTCAAGAGTAATTTCAGTCTCAGACAAGTTAAAGTTTTTATTTATAGCATTAATTAGTTTTGCAAACAGTTTTGGTGAAATAAGACTGGGGGTGCCTCCACCAAAAAAAATAGATGTGATGATTCGGTCCTTGATTAATTCTTGGTAAAAATTAAATTCATCAATCAAAGAGTCAACATATTCTTCTTCTATAGATCTCACCTTTTCTTGAGATGCTTCATGCGAATTAAAATCACAATAAGGACATTTGTGAATACACCATGGAAGGTGGACGTAAACACCAACAGAATGTGGTGTGGATATCATTTTTTATTTTTATAAGGATTATTAAGTTGATTAACTATTTCGTGGAAAACATCTCTAATTTGTTGATCAGATACTTCCATAATCACGCCATCTTCAAAAGCATCTTGCATGAGCTGATTAATCTCATCAAGATTTTCTTTCATGACTTTAATTTTTTCTGTACAAGAAACAGTTGTTCCATCATCTCGTTTCCATACAGGCCATTTATTTTTGCTCATATTTAATTGTAAGTTTCAGTTTTAATTGTTGCAAGGCTTGACCCCTGTGACTTAATTTATTTTTTAATTGTGGATCTAGTTCTGCAGCGGTATTCTCTGTCATAAAATCTTCAAAAATAGGATCATATCCAAAACCATTAGTCCCTCTTGGTCGTTCAACAATTTTACCTTTCCAGATACCTTCGCATATAATGGGCTGAGGGTCATCTGGCGTTGTTACAAAAACAATAGAGCAGTAGTAGTGGGCATTTCTGTTTTCAACGCCTTTTAAATTATCAAGAAGCTTTAATAAGTTTTCATGATCTGTAGCATTTTCGTGAGCAAACCTCGCAGATTTAACTCCAGGATTATAATTAAGATGATCAACACAAATTCCAGAGTCATCAGCAATGGCAGGTAATTTAGTTTTTGCAGAAGCGTATCTTGCTTTCGCTAGGGCATTTTCAACAAAGGTTTGATATGGCTCTTCAGCTTCGCCGATATTAAAGAATGATTGCGGAATGATTTCCAAATCAATATCAGTGAGTAATTGCTGCATCTCATTTATTTTTTTTTGATTATTAGAGGCAAGGATGACTTTTGTCATATTATTTTTTTTGTGTAATTTGAAATATTGATTGAATTGCATCAGAGCTTAGAGTTAAAATTTTATTTAACTCGTCTTGGCTAAATGGATTGCCTTCAGCTGTCCCCTGAATTTCTATAAACTGTTTATCCTCTGTCATAACAATGTTCATATCAGTTTCACAATTACTATCCTCTTCATAATCTAAGTCAACGAGAACTTTTGATTCCACAATGCCTGCGGAAATAGCTGCTATTTTTTTTATGATGGGGGACTCAGATATTAACTTAGTTTTTAACATGTATTCAACAGCATCCTCGATGGCACATGCTGCCCCTGTGATGGATGCAGTTCTCGTCCCTCCATCAGCTTGGAGTACATCGCAATCAACCTGTAATGTATTTTCTCCAATCTTAGTTAAATCAATCATAGCCCTTAAGCTTCTTCCAATAAGCCTCTGAATTTCTTGAGTTCGTCCTGATTGCTTTCCTCTGGCAGCTTCCCTTTGCATACGTGATGAGGTTGATCGAGGGAGCATACCGTACTCAGCTGTTAACCAGCCCTGACCCTGACCTTTTAGGAAAGAGGGAACACCTTCAATCACACTGACGTTACATAAAACATGAGTTTGTCCACATTGAATCAATACAGACCCTTCTGCATGACATGTATAATTCCTAGTGATTTCGATTGGGCGATGCTGACTGTTTGTTCGATTGTTGGATCTCATAAGTTACCTAAATTAATTTATTATGTTTAAGATTATAAAGATAAAATGAGAAAAATTTTTTGATTAATTTGGCAAAGTAGAGAAAATTCATATGATTAATAGCATGACGGGATATGCGAACGGATCTTTTAAGCTTGATTCAAGTACAAGTTTGTCTGTTGAAATACGTGCATTGAATAATAGATATTTGGATTTGAATATCCGCATCGATGATGACCTTAAATATATAGAAGCAAAAATCAAATCCCTTCTTGGCGACACCATTAAAAGAGGAAAGGTCGAGTGTCGTATCACTAAATCTTTAAGCCAACAAAGCAAGCAAAATTATTCTGACGAGCAAATTAAAGATGCCTTAAAAATTATGAGAAGAGTAGCGCTTTTATCAAAACAGGAATTTTCAGCTACTCCACATGAAATTATCAACTTTATGAATTTGAATCAGAAACCAAAAAACATAAATATAAATGAAAAAGCTTTTTTTTCGGCTTTAAGTAATGTTTTAAAAAATTTCAATAAAGACCGCTCAAGAGAAGGAAAAAATTTATCCAGTATTTTGAAGCAAAATGTTAGCTCTATTAATTCTCATGTAAAAAATATAAGAAAATTCTATAAAGATGATGCCAAACATCATCAACAAAAATTAATAAAAAAATTAAGTGAAGTTAATTGTGAAATTGACCAACAACGACTTCAACAAGAAGTTATTTATTTTCTCCAAAAATCAGATATAGAAGAAGAGTTAAACAGAATTTTATCTCACAATATAGAAATTATAGACTTACTTAAGAGTAAAGAGCCTGTTGGGAAAAAGCTTGATTTCATGATGCAAGAGTTAAATCGTGAAGCAAATACCTTAGGCTCTAAATCAATATCAACTAGAATTTCATCACTTGCAGTTGATATTAAAGTTTTAATTGAGCAAATGCGAGAACAAATACAGAATATAGAATGACAAATTTAAAAAAAAATAAATTATTTATCATCAGTGCTGCTTCTGGAGCTGGGAAAACAACAATTGTCAAAGAACTTTTAAAAAAACGTTCAAATTTAAAAGTTTCTATTTCTCATACCACTAGAAAGCCAAGGCCAGCTGAGGTTAATGGCAAAGATTATTTTTTCACTGAGGTAACTGAGTTTGAAAAAATGATCGAAGAGGGACGTTTTCTTGAGTACGCTCATTGCCATGGAAATTTTTATGGCACATCTAAAAAATCAGTGCACTCATTATTAGAAAATGGTAATGATGTAATTTTAGAGATTGATTGGCAAGGTGCTCAGAGCATAAAAAAAATTTTTCCAGAAGCTGTCAGTATTTTTATTATGCCACCTAGTTTAGAAGTTTTAAAAAAGCGATTAATAGAAAGAAATCAGGATTCAATAGAGGTTATTGAAACTCGGATGCAATCTGCTGAAGAGGAAATCTCTCATGCCAATGAATTTGACTATGTTACAATAAATGAAGATTTAACACACACTGTTAATGAACTAATGGCTTTGTTTTCAGTGTAATTTATATAGAAGGATATGTATGGCAAGAATTACTGTTGATGATTGTTTAAAAAAAATACCAAATCGATTTCAATTAACTCTAATTGCATCTATCAGAGCTCGTCAATTGGCTAATGGTGCTGAATCAATGATTGAAAATGTGAATGAAGACAAGCCTTCGGTTTTAGCATTAAGAGAAATTGCTGCAGGAGCCATTGGATTGGAATTGTTGACAGGAGATCAACCATCTTCTTCAGATGACAGCCAAGTCACAGATGAATCTGAGGAGCAGTCAGCCCCACTCTAAACTTGCTGGAGAATAATTTTGGCTGACCCAAATTTTTTAATTAAAGATAGCGGCGATGCAATTATTATTCCAGCGGATCATCCTGAATCAAAATTATCCCAAGCAATCACTTATTTAAAAAAAAGTGAAATTCAGGATGTTTACAAAGCATATAACTATGCTTCTGAGTGCCATATAGATCAAAAAAGAAGAAGTGGTGAACCTTATATTACTCACCCAGTTTCTGTAGCATGTATTGCTGCTAATCTCCATCTTGATGCACCATCAATCATAGCCGCACTTTTGCATGATGTTGTCGAAGATACTCCAGCCACGTTGCAAGAGGTTGAATCACAATTTGGTAAACAAGTCACAAAGCTCGTTGATGGGTTATCAAAATTAGATAAATTAAATTTTAATGACGTGGTTGAAGCGCAAGCAGAAAATTTTAGAAAAATGCTTTTAGCTATGTCATCAGATATTCGGGTCATGATTATAAAGTTATGTGATCGAATGCATAATATGCAAACCTTGGGACATCTTAATGAGCAAAAAAGAAAACGTATTGCACAAGAAACTGTTGATATTTATGCGCCTATTGCAAATCGATTAGGCCTTAATCGAATATATCAAGAGTTAGAAAATTTATGTTTTAAACATATTCATCCTCTTCGACATCAAACAATTACAAAAGCAATAGCATCTGCTCGAGGAAATCGAAAAGAAGTTGTTGAAAAAATTCTCACAGAAGTTGAAGCCAAATTAAAAAAAGAAAAAATTAAAGCTGAAATTTTAGGCAGAGAAAAACAGCCAGCGAGCATCCATAAAAAAATGTCGGAAAAAAATCTAGGATTTTCAGAAATATCAGATATCTATGCATTTCGAATAATTGTTGATGATATCAAGGATTGTTATCATGCTCTAGGCGTACTTCATTCTTTATATAAACCCATTCCAGGAAGATTTAAAGATTACATTGCAATTCCAAAAGCAAATGGATACCAATCATTACATACGACACTTTTTGGTCCATTTGGAATGCCGTTAGAAATTCAAATAAGAACCTTGCTGATGAATAATTTAGCCGAAGCAGGCATTGCGGCTCACTGGATGTATAAAACAAAAGAAAATCAAGTTACACGCCTTCAACAAGATACGAATCAATGGTTAAAAAGATTATTAGAAATCCAGTCCAATAGTGCAGACTCTCTTGAATTCTTGGAACATTTGAAAGTAGACCTTTTCCCAGATGAGGTGTACGTATTTTCTCCTAAAGGAAAAATATTTGTATTACCAAAAGGATCGACTGCAGTTGACTATGCTTATGCTGTTCATACCGATGTTGGCAATAGCTGTTTCGTTTGTAAAATAAATAATGAACTGGTGCCCTTGCGAACAGAGGTAAAAACCGGTGATCATATTGAAATCATTACAGGTCCAATGGCTAAACCTAATCCATCATGGTTAAATTTTGTCATTACAGGAAAAGCAAGATCGCAGATTCGTGCTTTTATGAAAAAAGCTGAATCAAGTGACCTTGTGATTCTCGGTTACAGCATCCTTAATAAAGCACTTAAGGCTTTTCATATTGAACCAGATAGTATCAAGAAGAAACATTGGGAAAAATTACTGCACGACTATCATTTAAAAAATAAAGATGAAATCCTAATAGATATAGCCCTAGGAAGACGAGTCAATATTATGGTAGCTCATCAACTATCTTCAATTGTTAGTGGTCAAGGTAGTATTGGTCGTCAAGAAAAGTTTTTAGATGTAATTTCTATTAAAGGGTCTGAGGGTATGGCTATTGATTTAGCTGATTGTTGCCATCCAATTCCTGGAGATCCAATTTTAGGTTACATTGATAAAGATAAAGGTTTAATCATTCACACCCATGAATGCAATGAGATTAAAAAAATCAAAGTTGATCCAGAAAAATGGGTGGATGTTGAATGGGAACCAAATCCAGATCGACTGTTTAAAGTTAAATTAGATATTTTAGTTAGCAATGAACGTGGTGTTTTAGCAAAAATTGCTTCTGTTATTGCTGAGATGGAATCTAATATTGATAAACTTACCACTGAAGAAAGTGATGGAGGAGGATTTACGTCAATTAACTTTTTAATTGAAGTCAAGAGCCGAATTCATTTAGCGGATATTATTAGAAACTTAAGAAAAATTGAACAAGTAAGTAGAATTACTAGGTTTAAATGTGGAACTATCAAATAAATTAGGAAAGAAACTTATGACAAAAGAAATTATTTCAACCACAAAAGCACCTGAGGCTATCGGAACTTATTCGCAGGCCATCAAAAAAAATAACTTGGTATTTTTATCTGGTCAAATTGGCTTGGATCCAAACACGATGGAATTAGTAGATGGAATTGAAAATCAAATTAATCAAGTATTTAAAAATCTATTATCAGTGATAGAAGCAGCTGGTGGAAAAAAATCAGATATCGTTAAGTTAAATATCTATCTTACTGATCTAAATCATTTTGTTATGGTTAATAAAATCATGGAACATTATTTTGATTTACCATATCCAGCAAGGGCTGCGGTGGGAGTTGCACAATTACCCAAAGGTGCACTTATCGAGGCAGATGGATTTTTAGTGCTTGATTAATTATTGAAATCTTTTTTTACACCACATCAAGAGAAGCTATTAAATAAACTCAATATTCATAATTGGTTCGATCTTTTATTACATCTTCCGGTCCGCTACGAAGATAGGACTAAGATTACAAATATTAAAGAGTTAAAAGACAATACATTTTCACAGGTGCTAGGTAAAGTAACTAATGTTGAAATTATATTTCGTGGTAAAAGAAATTTAGTTGTCCAGATTGAAGATGCCTATGGCGATCAAATCTCGTTGAGATATATTAACTTTTATCCAAATCAAAAAGCACAATTTGAGATTGGAAAATATGTACTTGCATCCGGAAATATAAAAAAAAACTTAATCTCTTGCCAGATTATTCACCCGGAAACTATAGTATTTAAAACACAAGAAGTTGTTCTTCCAGAAAACTTAACGCCAATATATTCAGTCACATCTGGACTAGGTCAAAAAAATATTTATAGATTAATTAATAAAGCTTTAGATTTTGCTTCGTCAAAAAAACTTTTAAATTTTGAAATATTGAATCAGAAAAGCAAAACAGATGGATTTAATTTAATTGATTCGCTTTGCGCAATTCATCGACCAAGCAAAGACAGTGATTTACAAAAGCTTAATAATTTCTCAACGATATTTCATCAACATATCAAATATGCAGAATTATTATCTCAGCAATTATATTTAAAATTATCTAAGGATGAGTTCAAAAATCAAAAATCAAAAATATTAAATTTAAATAATAATGATTTAAAAGATGACATTTTTAATAGTCTTCCATTCAAATTAACAGAATCACAAGAAAAAGTTATTCATGAAATTGAATCTGATATGACTTCTGGAAAAGCAATGCACAGACTACTTCAAGGTGATGTTGGTTCTGGAAAAACCATTGTTGCTGTTATTGTTTCAACTCTAATTTTAAATAATAAATATCAAGTTGCCTTTATGGCCCCAACTGAAATATTAGCTAATCAGCATTTTAAAAAAATTAAGGAATTATTCTTAAGCACTGATGTAAGAACTGAGCTTTTAACTGGAAGTATTAAAGGAAAAAAACGTGATGAAATTATAAATGATATTGAATCAGGAAAAATTCATTATGTGATTGGAACCCACGCATTATTTCAAGATAGTATTAAATTCAAAAAATTAGGGCTATGTATTATCGATGAACAACATCGATTTGGTGTTAAGCAGAGATTAGATCTAATGAGTAAAGGAAAAACAGATGGATACCAGCCGCATTTATTAATGATGAGTGCAACCCCAATTCCGAGAACACTCTCGATGAGTTATTTTGCAGATTTAGAAGTAAGTACATTGTCAGAATTACCTAAAGGTAGGGTTCCTGTCGTAACCAAACTAGTTCGTGATTCAAGGCGAAAAGAATTAATGAATATACTTAAGTATGAATTAGAAAATGGTAACCAAATATATTGGGTATGTCCTTTGGTGGAAGAGAGTGAAAAGTTAGCTCTCTCTAATACAGTCAATACCTATGAAGAGTTTGTTGATTTTATTCCAAAAGAGATGGTAGGTCTTATTCATGGCAGAATGAAGGACCAAGAGAAAGATGAAGTGATGTCAAATTTTCTTGAAAAAAAGATAAAGTTATTAGTAGCGACTACTGTCATCGAAGTCGGTGTTGATGTTCCCAATGCATCTTTCATCGTGATAGAGCATGCAGAAAGAATGGGACTATCTCAGCTGCATCAACTGCGAGGTCGGGTAGGCAGAGGAGCTAAAAAAAGTGTATGTATTTTGATTTTTAAAGAGAATCTCAGCGAGCTTGCTAAGGAGCGTTTAAAAATTATCTATGAAAATCAAGATGGTTTTTTAATTGCTGAAAATGATCTTAAAATACGAGGGCCTGGTGAGATGATTGGAACGAGACAAAGTGGAATACCTGGATTAAGAATTGCAAACCTTGTTGAAGACGCTGATTTAGTAAAAGAGGTGAGTGATTATTCAGAAGTTGCCATAAAAGCCAATAAATTGGCAGCTCAAAGATTTGTTGAGATCTGGTTTCAAGATAAAAACTATTTAAGAATCTAAATTTATGTGGTCAAAAAACAATTATTCGAATTTAAGACTTGCTTCATCAAAAAAATCACTTACAAAATATTTAAGTCAATTTGGTGATTTAGAAATACAACTGATATCAAGCAATATAAAAAAAATCAGTGAGTATGAAAAAAAAATCTATGGTGGCGTATCAAAATTTTTTTATGTCAGGGATGTCGTCATTGGTTTTAAAAAAAAACCAATTATTTATGCAAGATCCATTACAGAGTTACATAATTCAAAAAGATTAATTTATTTATTAAAAAAACTAAACAATCGTTCATTAGGAAGTATTTTATTTAGTCGAAATTATATTCGTAGCGAGTTTAAATATTCAAAATCAAAACAAATGCAGTTTGCAACTGAAAAATTAAAAAAAATTAATGTTGAATTAGATAAATTATTAGTTCTTAGGCAATCTTTTTTTACTAATAAAAAAGAAAAAATTCTTTTGTTTGAAGGATTTTTAGAAAATGCACAAAACTATGACGAATAAATATTTATATAACTATCTCAAATTGGCAAGACTGGATAAGCCTGTTGGTATTTTACTTTTACTATGGCCAACTATATGGGCATTGATCCTATCTTCTGAGGGTCAGATTATATTTCAAGACCTTTTAATATTTTGTATAGGAGTAATTTTAACGAGATCAGCTGGATGCGTGATTAACGATATTTTTGATAAAGATATTGATGCAAAGGTAAGGAGAACAAGTTATAGACCTTTAGCACAGAATGAATTGACTCCTAGAGACGCATCGATTTTCTTTCTTTTTTTAAGTATAGGGGCACTTTCTTTATTATTCTTTTTGCATAGTTATGCAATAAAAATTATTTGTGTAGCAGCTTTTTTATTAATGTTTTATCCATTATCAAAAAGATTTTTTCCTATTCCACAATTTTTTTTGGGAATCGCCTTTAGCTCAAGTGTTTTAGTGGTTTATGCTCATATTCAACAAAATTTTCCGTTAGAGTGTTGGATTTTATTTTTTCTGAATTTCTCATGGGTAATGGCTTATGATACCGTTTATGCTAAAGCAGATTTTGCAGATGACATAAAATTAAGCATTCACTCCTCCCCAAAATTTTTTATGAAATATACGGATCATGTAATTGTTATTTTTTATCTGGTTTTTTTCATTTTATACGCCATTTTAATTAAAGATGATCCCTATTTTATTGTCTATCTACTAACTATTATATTAATGTTAGGGATAATCATTCATGAATTAGTTTTTAGAATAAACAAGGATACTGACTATATTGATTTGTTTAGGAAAAACAATTATTTAGGAATAATTATTACATTTACATTTGTATTAACTCAGACATGGCGATTTTAGGAATATTTATCAATAATGTTTGACAAAACCCTATAAAACATAATAAAATCACGCTCTTTTATAAATTTTTGGAAGTAAAGACTGATGAAAACAATTTCAGCTAAAGGCCACGAAGTCAAAAGAGACTGGTTTCTTGTTGATGCAACCGATGCTACTCTAGGAAGATTAGCTAGTGCAATTGCTCACAGATTAAGAGGTAAGCACAAAACAATTTATACGCCACATGTTGATACTGGTGATTATATTGTTGTTGTTAATGCTGAAAAAATTAAGGTTACAGGTAATAAATCTCAGGATAAAATTTACCATAGACACTCTGGTTTTCCTGGCGGGCTATATTCATCAAATTTTACACAGATGCAAGAAAAATTCCCTGGTAGAGCATTAGAAAAAGCAGTTAAAGGTATGCTTCCCAAGGGGCCATTAGGTTATGCAATGGTTAAAAAATTAAAGATTTATTCAGGCGATCAACATGAGCACAGTGCTCAGCAGCCAAAACCACTAACAATATAATTGAAAGATTTTTATGATAGGTAAATATTATTACGGCACAGGTAGAAGAAAAAGCTCAGTTGCAAGAGTTTTTATGCAACAAGGCAAAGGCGAAATATCTATTAACGGTTTGCCAGTTGATAAGTATTTTTCGAGATTTACATCAGAGATGATCCTCAAACAACCTTTAGATTTAACCAAAAACGAAACTACATTTGATATCAAAGTGAATGTTTCTGGCGGTGGTGAATCTGGACAGGCTGGTGCAGTAAGACATGGAATTACAAGAGCCTTACTTGATTATGATGCTGAACTGAAATCAGAACTTTCAAAAGCTGGATATGTTACACGTGATGCACGTGAGGTTGAAAGAAAAAAAGTTGGCTTACGCAAAGCGAGAAGACGCAAACAGTTTTCAAAACGATAACGTTTTTACACATATTAAAGCCGCTTTCATGCGGCTTTTTTTTTAGGAAATCATTTATAATCGAAAAATGAATAAATTACATGTTTCTATAGTTGGCGGATCTGGATATACTGGATCCGAACTTTTAAGATTATTAGTCAATCATCCCCACATTGAGATTGATCAAATAACTTCGAGACAAGATGATGGAAAGAATGTCACTGAAATTTTTCCATTTCTTCCTAAGAAAATTACAAATAAATTTATTCATCCTGACAATGCGACTTTTGATCAGTCAGAATTAATATTTTTTGCTACACCTAATGGGATCGCGATGAACTTTGCTGAAAAATTAATTAGTAAAGGCAAAAAAATTATTGATTTAGCAGCTGATTTTAGAATAAAAAATATACAGTTGTGGGAACAGTGGTATGGAATGAAACATGCCTGTCCAAAATTGGTTGAGATGGCAGTATATGGCTTATCTGAACTAAATAAAAATGAAATAAAAAATGCCAAAATTATAGCTAATCCAGGATGTTATCCAACAGCAATCCAACTTGCGCTTTATCCGCTAATAAATAAAAAAATCATTAATGAGCAAACTATCATTATTGATGCTAAGTCAGGAATAAGTGGGGCTGGTAAAAAAATTGATGACAATCTCTTGATGGCTGAAGCATACGACAACTTTAACGCTTATTCGGTTCAAGGTCATAGGCATGAGCCAGAAATTGAAGAGAATTTAAAAGAAATAACAAAGAGAAAAAATATAAAAGCTTTATTTATTCCTCATCTGCTGCCGATGGTTCGTGGGATTTACGCAACTATTTATGTCGATTTAATTGAAGATCTAGGTGAAACAGAACTCGATTTAATTTTTTCTACAACTTATGATCAATCTATTTTTGTTGATTATATGGGTATTAATAAAATACCAAAAACAAAAATGGTGAGGGGCTCAAATCAATGTAAAATATCGATCTTTAAAAGAGATAAAAAATTAATCGTATTATCAACCATTGATAACTTAGTAAAAGGAGCTGCTGGACAGGCTATACAAAACATGAATATTATGTTTGATTATCAAGAAGATGCCGGGCTCAATTTGCTCCCTTTAGCTCCATAAAAAAATGTTAAATAAAATTCAAAGAAAAAGACGGATAAAGCTTGTTCAAGGAAAACCAAATATTAAAGTTGGTTCAACATGGTTGAAGACTATCCTATTCGCGATTTTAATTTTTTCAATTACTACATTTTTTTCATATAGAATTTTTGATGGAGGTAATTCATTTCAATATCTTCTAACGATTAATGAACAAAATAATGAAATCTCAGAATTAAAAAATAAAATTCAGAAATTAAAATTAGATTCACAATTAATAGAGATTTCCTCAATTAAAAAAGATGAAGAGTTGAAAAAATTAAAAGAAGAAAATAATGATCTTCAGGAAGAAATTCTTTTTTATGAGAAAATTGTCGGAAAGAGGAGATAAGATTGTTTAAACGTAAAAAGAATCATGCAATTGATACCCTAATTGATGAAACAATGAATATTCGCGGGAGCATGAATTTTTCTGGAGGTATTCGTTTAGATGGTAAATTATATGGAAATTTAACATTATCAGATGGCGCATCTGGTTCACTAATTATGGGACCAAAGAGTAAAATTTTAGGCGATATTAAGGCTGATACTGCAATTATTGCTGGCGAGGTAAAAGGTAATATTGAGGCTCAAGACTTTCTAGAACTTCATTCCACTGCGGTTGTCCATGGTGATGTAGCTTATGGGGATATAGAAATACACTCAGGCGCAGTATTAAATGGAAATGTAACTAAAATGAAGACTAACAAAACTATAAAAAAAATACTCAACAAAAAGGAAAAAACTGATGACAAGTGATTTAAAAATGCCTGATCCATTAATTTTTACAGATAATGCTGTAAACAAGGTGAAAGAGCTAATTGCGGAAGAAGAAACACCTGATCTCAAGCTTCGAGTATTTGTGAGTGGCGGAGGGTGTTCAGGGTTTCAGTATGGTTTTACATTTGAAGAAACAGTCAACGACGATGACACCCAGGTTACTAAGGATAATGTGACTCTTTTAATTGATCCAATGAGTCTTCAGTATCTTGCAGGATCTGAAATTGATTACCAGGACAATGTCCAGGGCTCTCAATTCGTGATTAGAAATCCAAATGCTACAACAACTTGTGGTTGCGGTTCTTCTTTTTCAGTTTAAAGTTTAATCTTTTGAAACATTTCTATCTAAAGATACGTTCCTAGGTAACCTGCCTTTATAGATTTGTCTTGGTCTGCCGATTTTTAAATTATCAGCTATAAACATTTCATTCCAATGGGCTATCCAACCGGCTGTTCGCGCTAACGCAAACACAGCAGTAAACATTGAATTAGGAATGCCTAGAGCTCGCATCACTATACCTGAGTAAAAATCAACGTTCGGATATAATTTTTTCTTAACAAAATAATCATCCTCAAGTGCAATTTTTTCTAATTTCAAAGCAAGTTTAAATATTGAATCATTCTCTAAACCAAGTTCGGATAATACTTCATGACATGTTTTACGCATAATTTCTGCACGAGGATCTTTATTACGATAAACTCTGTGACCAAAGCCCATTAACCTAAAAGAATCAGTTGAGTCTTTTGCTCTATCAATATATTCACCAATACGACTTTCACTTCTGATCTCTTGTAACATTTTAAGGGTTGCTTCGTTAGCTCCTCCATGAGCAGGACCCCATAGGGATGCAATACCTGAAGAAATACAAGCAAAAGGGTTAGCGCCACTAGAGCCGACTAATCTAACAGTTGAGGTAGAAGCATTTTGTTCATGGTCAGCATGTAAAATTAAAATCCTCTCAAATGCACGGACTAGTACGGGATTAATTTCATATTCTTGTGTTGGACTTGAAAAAAGCATATTTAAGAAATTTGCAGCATAGCTTAAGTCATTTCTTGGATAATTGAATGGCCTACCTAAATTGTAAAGATATGACCATGCTGCTATGGACGGTACTTTCCCAATTAATCTATTAGCTGAGATTTTTCGATGATTTCGATTGTACACATTCATTTCATCAAAATAAAAAGCTGATTTTGAAGCAACAACAGCAGCCATGACGGCCATTGGGTGAGCATCACGTCTGAAACCTCTAAAGACACTATTTAGTTGATCATGAAGAAGGTAATGTTTCTTTACTTCTGATACATATTTTGTTTTTTCATTTTGATTTGGAAGCTCCCCATTTAGTAATAAATAGGCTACATCAAGAAAGTCACAATGTTCTGCTAATTGTTCAATTGGGTAGCCGCGATACAGTAGGATACTTTTTTCACCATCAATAAATGTTATAGCCGAACCGCAAGAGGCTGTTGACATAAATCCAGGATCGTAAGTATGCAAACCATGCTGCGATAATTGCGAAATATCAATTGCAGGCTTACCCATTTTCCCTTCAATAAAAGGAAGCTCAATGGTTTTTCCATCGGGTAATGTAAGCGTAGCTTTTTTTTGTTCCATCTTAATATTTACTAAATAAAAGGATACTAATTATAACTTAGATTTAAATATGTTGAATTAAGGATGAACAACAACACCCAAAACATTATCTTTTATTGCACCAGTTATAGCTTTGTAATTTAACTTATTATTATTTATTGATTGACATCCAAGCCAAGCAAACCCAGCTGGTTCAATTAATTCAGGTTTAATGCCGAGATATTCTGTGGTACGAATATTTATTCGACATCGTTTAGATAGCTCATCCATAAGAAAGGTATTATTTGCACCACCACCACAAATAAAGATATCTTTAAAGCCTTTTAATTTTTCAATTTCTCTTAAAATCAATATGGTACTTAATTCTAAAAAAGTTCTTTGTGCATCTTCAGGTTTGAAATCATTTAGATTAAATTTATTTAACCAATCCAAATTAAAATAATCACGACCTGTGCTCTTGGGAGGCTTTTTTTTGAAAAATGAATCATTTAACAATCGCCTCAAAAGATCATCGGATACGGTTCCACTTTTTGCCCATGACCCGTTTTTATCATATTTTCTTTTTTTTATTTTGTTGATCCATATATCCATAAAGACATTACCAGGACCTAGATCATAGCCTCTGATTGAGCTATTATTGATGATAGAAATATTAGAAAATCCTCCAATATTGACAAATACTCCTTTTTTAATATTTTTTGTATGTAAAAGATACTTATGAAATAAAGGAATTAAAGGTGCTCCTTCACCATTTGAGGCGATATCCATATTTCTAAAATTAGAAACTGTTTTTATTTTTGTACGACTAGCTAGTAAAAATTCGTTTCCAATTTGAAGACTATAAAAATCTTTTGGTACATGCCTGATCGTAGGCCCATGAAAACCAATGGCTTTAATTGATGATGGGTGTAAATGATTATTCAATAATAATTTTTCAATTAATCTTATGCTAATGTTTGCAATTTTATTCCCAAGGATTTTACTTTTGTTAAGTTCATCAATGGACGGTGAATTTAATTCAATTATTTCCATTTGTAATTTTTTGGTATAACTGTGAGATATGGAATCTATGATTTTGATTTGATTATTATCAATGGAGCAGAGAGCCACATCAAGACCATCTGAAGATGTCCCTGACATTATGCCAATAAATAAGTTTTTTTTATCTGACTTGATCTGCATTTACTATTAAGATTAACGCAATATGACTATATAATCATGATTTATTTATAAGCTCAAATAATTATGTTAGATGAAATAAAACGCGGTGCTGATGAAATTTTAGTTTTTTCTGAGTTCGAAGAAAAAATAAAATCTGGGAAAAAGCTAAAAATTAAAGCGGGCTTTGATCCAACGGCACCAGATTTACATCTAGGCCATACAGTTCTTTTAAATAAACTAAGACAATTTCAAAACTTCGGTCATGAGGTAATTTTTTTGATTGGAGACTTCACTGGCATGATTGGTGATCCCACAGGTAAAAATGCAACAAGACCTCCTTTAACTGAGGATGAGGTCAAACAGAATGCAAAAACTTATCAAAATCAAGTGTTTAAAATTCTTGATAAAGAAAAAACTCAAGTTGTATTTAATTCTGAATGGCTCAAGAATTTAGGTGCTGATGGCATGTTAAAACTTTCTGCCCAGTACACTGTAGCAAGAATGTTGGAGCGAGATGATTTCAGCAAAAGATTTAAAACCAACCAATCCATTTCAATACATGAATTTATGTATCCATTAATGCAAGGTTATGACTCAGTTGCCCTAGAGGCAGATGTTGAGTTAGGTGGAACAGATCAAAAGTTTAATTTGTTAATGGGGCGAGAATTACAAAAATCATATGGCCAAATACCGCAGACTATTTTAACAATGCCACTTTTAGAAGGATTGGATGGCGTCAACAAAATGTCAAAATCATTGAATAATTATATTGGTATTGATGAAGCCCCTGAGGTTATGTACGCAAAACTATTATCTATTTCTGATGATTTAATGTTGAGATACATCGACTTATTGTCGCTTAAAAATAATGAAGAAATCGATTCATGGAAAAAGCGTTTACAGGATGGTGAAAATCCGAAAAATATCAAGGATGAATTCTCGCAAGAGATAATTGAGAGATTTCATGATCATGAAGGTTATTTAAAAGCAAAAAAAGATTTTGAACAAAGGTCATCGGGTTTTGCTCCTGAAGAGGTTCCAGAATTTAAACTCAATAAACAAGATAATATGGCTATTCCAAATATCCTGAAGAGCATCAACTTTGTTACAAGCACATCTGAGGCTTTGAGATTAATGAAAAGTGGAGGAATAAGGGTTGATGGAGAAAAGATTGATAAGGATTATTCTATAAACACTGATGAATTTCTCATTCAGGTTGGAAAAAGAAAATTTGGCAAAATAAAACTAACCTAACACATTGATTTAAAAATTTATTTTTACAAAAATTCATAGTATAATTGCTTTTTTGAGATGGGCCTTTAAGGCCCATTTTTTATTTTTGATGGTTTTGTGATGGATTTGGAAAAAATTATAAGTGAATCAATACAAAATATAGGCTACGAGTTGGTTGAGTTCGAGCACAACCATAACAGCGGCCTTATCAGAATTTTTATTGATAACGGCAATTTAATATCTGTCGATGATTGTGTGAAGGTCAGTAATCATTTGAATCGCGTTTTGTCAGTTGAGCTAGATTATGATTTCTCAAGACTAGAAGTATCTTCACCTGGTGTAGATAGAAAATTAATAAAATTATCAGATTATAAAAGATTTGAAGGTGAAAAAATTAAAATCAAATTGTATTCATCGATAAATGATCAAAAAAAATTTGATGGAAAATTAATTGATTCTGATGAAAATAATATAAAGATTTTATTATCAGATGAAAAAATATTAGAAGTGCCGTTTGATGAAATTCAGATGGCTCGTTTAAACCCTGATTTATAAATTGGAGAACGTAAATGAACCGTGAGATGTTAATTTTAGTTGATGCTCTTGCTCATGAAAAAAATGTGAGCAAAGAAATTGTTTTTAATGCCCTAGAGCTGGCTTTAGCATCAGCGACAAAAAAGAAATATCCTCATGGTACAGATATTCGAGTAAAAATTGATCCAGAATCAGGTGCTTATGAGTCTTTTAGGTGCTGGACTGTCGTTGAGGAAGAAAATCTTGAAAACGAGGAAGCTGAAATTCTATTGATTGATGACCGTGCAAAAGACAAACAGGTGGGGGACATTATTGAAGAATCTATCCCTTCAGAAGAGTTTGGCAGAATCGGAGCGCAGGCAGCAAAACAAGTTATCTTGCAAAAAGTAAGAGAAGCAGAAAGAGAACAAGTGCTTAACGAATTTCTTGCAAGGGATGAAAAATTAGTCATGGGTCAGATCAGACGCATGGAACGTGGCAACGCGATTATTGAAATTGGTAAATTAGAAGCAATCTTACCAAGAGATCAAATGATTCCAAAAGAGAATTTAAGAGTTGGTGATAGAATCAGAGCAGCCTTGCTGAAAATAGAGACATCGATGCGAGGGCCACAATTAATACTCTCTAGAACATCGCCTGAATTTTTAATAAAATTATTTGAAATTGAAGTGCCTGAAATTGAAGAAGGATTGTTAGACATTATGTCAGCTTCAAGAGATCCTGGATCAAGATCAAAAATTGCGGTAAAGGCAAATGATCAAAGATTAGACCCTGTTGGAACCTGTGTAGGAATGAGAGGATCAAGAGTTCAAGCTGTGACTACTGAATTATCTGGGGAGAGGGTTGATATTGTCTTATGGTCAATTGAGCCTGCACAATTTGTAATCAATTCAATGGCTCCTGCAGAGGTTTCAAGTATTGTTGTTGATGAAGAAAAAAGAAGTATGGATATTGTTGTTGATGAAGATCAGCTAGCGCTTGCCATTGGTAGAAATGGACAAAATATTCGTCTTGCATCCCAATTAACTGGCTGGACGTTAAATATCATGACTGAAGAAGAATCTGAGAAAAAGCATGAGGAGGAATACTCTGCGGTCAGTAAGCTATTTATTGAAAAACTGGATGTTGATGAAGAAGTTGCCGATATTCTTGTTAAAGAAGGATTTACTTCATTAGAAGAAATTGCATATGTTCCAACTGAAGAATTAAATCAAATGGATATTTTTGATGATGATACCATTGATGAATTAAGATCCAGAGCAAAAGCTGCTATTTTAACTGAGGCGATAGCTAATGAGGAGAAAGTGCCTGAAGCTCAAGAAGACCTTTTAACAATGGAGGGAATGGACCAAAATACAGCCAGCCTTCTTGCATCTAAGGGAATTATTTCAATGGAAGATCTAGCCGAATTAGCCGTTGATGAGTTATTAGATATCGTAAAAATTGACGAAGAAAGAGCCAAAGAGCTTATCATGACTGCGAGAGCCCCTTGGTTTACAGAATAACGGAGAAAATATGAGTCAGTATACAGTTGAACAATTTGCATCAGAATTAAAATTACCGGTTGATTTACTTATAGATCAACTTAAAAATGCTGGTGTAGAGAAAAATAATTCTAGTGATGAATTATCTGAGGATGATAAAGCTGCACTCCTATCTTTTTTAAAACAATCTCATGGCGATTCACAAAAACCAAAAAATAAAATTACCTTAACTCGTAAACAGAATACTGAAATTCAAAAAACTGATAGCTCAGGTAAGTCCAGAACAATTCAAGTTGAAGTTAGGAAAAAAAGAACACTCACTAAAACTCCAGAAGTTGAAAAAAATGAGCCTGAAATTGAGAAGCCGAAAGAGATTTTAGATGATAATCAAGTGAAAATTAGAGACGATGAAAAGGCTAGGCATGATGCTTTGATGCAGGCTCAGGCAGAAGACAGAAAAAAATCAGAAGATAAAAAACTAGAATCCAAAAAAAATATAGATGGGACAATTCACAAACCAGAGAATAAAGAAGTAAACAAAGATACAAAGAAAAGTAATTGGGAAGATGGCCCAAAGAAAAAAGTGTTAAAAACAAAAAACGCAAATCCAGTTCCTGATGGATGGAGATCACCAAAGTATAAAAATAAAAAACAACATAATAAAAATACTAAAGATCAAGAAACAACTTTTGTTGCGCCAACAGAACCTGTTATTAAAGACGTTATGGTTCCGGAGACAATTACTGTAGCTGATCTTGCCCATAAGATGTCTGTTAAAGCTGCAGAAGTCATTAAATCATTAATGGGCATGGGCATGATGGTAACTATCAATCAGATCTTAGATCAAGATACGGCGATGATCGTGGTTGAAGAGTTAGGCCATGTTGCAAAAAAAGCAGAACAAAATGATCCAGAGTCTTTACTCGACACAGATGAATCAATCGAACCTATATTTAAAACAAGACCACCTGTTGTGACTGTTATGGGGCATGTTGATCATGGAAAAACTTCATTATTAGATTACATCAGAACCACGAAAGTCGCATCAGGTGAAGCGGGGGGAATTACTCAGCATATTGGTGCTTATCATGTTGAGACAAAAAAAGGGATGGTTTCTTTTCTTGATACTCCTGGCCATGAAGCATTTACAGCAATGCGTGCAAGAGGTGCCAGCGTAACTGATATTGTTGTCCTGGTTGTTGCTGCCGATGACGGAGTAATGCCACAAACAATTGAGGCAATTAATCACTCTAAAGCAGCCAATACGCCATTAATTGTTGCAATTAATAAGATTGACAAGCCAGAGGCTAACCCTGAAAAAGTAAAGAATGAACTCATGACTCATGAAGTTATTCCTGAGGAACTTGGTGGCGACTCTATGTTTTTGGAACTATCAGCTAAAACAGGCCAAGGTATTGATGAACTGTTAGATGCAATTTTACTTCAAGCAGAAATTCTGGAATTGAAGGCCCCAATAAACACTCCAGCAAAAGGGATTGTGGTTGAGTCTCGTTTGGATAAAGGTCGAGGCCCTGTGGCAACTATTTTAATTCAATCAGGAGTAATGAAATCTAGTGATATGCTTTTAGCAGGATCAAGCTATGGTCGTGTGCGGGTGATGTTAGATGAGGGCGCAAATCAAATAAAAGAAGCAGGACCATCCATACCCGTTGAAATTGTTGGTTTATCTGATGTTCCAAATGCCGGTGAAGATGTGATTGTCCTGAATGATGAGAGAAAAGCAAGGGAAATTGCACTCTTTAGGCAGGGCAAATTTAGAGATGTCAAATTTGCGAAGCAACAGGCAGCAAAGCTAGAAAATATGTTTGATCAAATGGCTGAAGGAGATGTCAAGACCTTACCATTAATTATCAAATCTGATGTGCAAGGATCATTTGAAGCGCTTAAAGGGTCATTAGAAAAATTATCAAATAATGAAGTTAGGATTAATGTTATACATAATGCAGTTGGTGCCGTAAATGAATCTGATATTAATTTAGCTGTTGCTTCAAACGCCATCATTATAGCGTTCAACGTAAGAGCTGAAGGTGGAGCCAGGAAATCAGCAGAATCCAATGATATAGAAATTAGATACTACAGCATCATTTATGATGCAGTTGATGATGTCAAAGCAGCTTTAACAGGCATGTTATCGCCTGATGAAAAAGAAAATATCTTAGGTAGTATTGAAATTAGAGAAATTTATAAAGTATCTAAAATTGGTACTATTGCAGGTTGTTATGTTACCGATGGTCTTGTTAAGAGAGAATCAAAAGTAAGAGTGCTTAGAGATAATGTTGTTATTTATGACGGAGAACTATCATCTCTAAAAAGATTTAAAGACGATGTGAAAGAAGTAAAATCGAATTTTGAATGCGGCCTGTCTATTAAAAACTTTAATGATATAAAAGTAGGAGATGTTGTTGAACCATATGAAATTGTTAAGGTTGCTAGAAAACTTCAATAAAAATGGCTAAAGATTATCCTCGTTCTAATCAAATAGGGCAGCAGATAAAAAAAGAAATTGCTGAGATTTTGCAGTATGAGATTCAGCATCCAACTCTAGCAAATGTCACAATAACTGATCTTGAATTATCAAGAGACCTGAGACATGCAAAGATTTACTTTATCTCAAAGCAAGATCAAAGTGAACTTGAAAAAGCCTTAAATAGATCGATGAGTTTTATTCGTCAATCTTTATCAAAAAGAATGACTACAAGAGGTATTCCTAATTTAGAATTTATTTACGATCATTCAATCGATCATAATGATCGAATTACTGAGTTATTAAATTCAGCATTCAAAAAATAATTTCTTATGAGTTTAGGACTAGACCTTAATGATTCAGGTTACATATCAGTTATAAAACCAAAAGGCTGGTCATCCAATCAATTACTCTCGAAATTAAAATGGCTCTTTCAGATAAAAAAGGCAGGTCATGGTGGCACTCTTGATCCATTTGCAACTGGAATTGTCCCAGTTTTTTTTGGAGAGTCTACAAAGTTCTCTAATAGAATTTTGGAAAGTAATAAAGAATACATTGCAGAATTAAAATTAGGTTTTGAAAGCTCTACAGGAGATACTGAGGGGGAAATAACTAAAGATAGTTCATTTGATAAGAAGAGCTTACCTCGCAACTTAAAAAATATTCTTAATGAATTTATTGGTGTGCAAAAGCAGACGCCACCGAAATATTCTGCCCTTAAATATAATGGTAAGCCTTATTATGAATATGCGAGAGCTGGGATAGAAATTCCTTTAAAAAAAAGAGAAATAGAAATTTTTTCGATTGATTTGG
>Ga0181595_10000822_pt1 | contig 34678 bp, 29 predicted proteins | sample 041ome_7_FD_145604 | JGI IMG/M metagenome (GOLD analysis project Ga0181595, IMG submission 145604) | Coastal salt marsh microbial communities from the Groves Creek Marsh, Skidaway Island, Georgia - 041401AS metaG (spades assembly) | ecosystem: Environmental > Aquatic > Marine > Intertidal zone... | reverse complement strand
TCATCTTTTCAGCCCAATTCATGAAAACGCTCGCGAATCGTAGCTCTGCAACACGGGGGGGGGATTAGCCAACCTCGCTTCGGCAAGGGAGACCTCAAAACCAAGCGCCCACGATTGACGCAAGGCGTGTTTTGCCTGCTGTCGGGCTTTTTTTCCCTCATTGCCGAACTCCAGCGACGCAACCCAGTACAACCGCTGGCATTCCGGGCTCATTTGCTGCCAGCGATTACGCAAATAATTAAATGCGACCGCGTCGCGCCAAACGCGCCAACAATCAATACAAGCCCTTCGTACGATATCTAGTTGTCATTGGTCAAACCGCTCGCGCACAAATAGTTCGCGACTTGGTGTGCTTCGAAAACGCAATGCCCGCAGATAGTGAAGCAAGCTGGTATCCGCCTTCAACAGATGCGCCGAATGTTCCGGAACTGCATCTAACAACAGATCAAGCTTCGGATGGATACTGGAAAATCTGTCGTCGCCACGAAGGGCGGCTACACCACGCATGATTGTCGAAAAAGACGAGCGAAACGCATGAAGGTTTTTCTGTTTTAACAGTATCTCTGCGATTTCAAGTGCGGCAACTGGCTCCCGAAGGCGCATAACCCGCCCGATCTGAGTCACCAAGAAGGAGTCGGGAAGAGATTTCTCAAGCTCACGATTTAGGAGTCGACGTACATCAAGTGTTTCCACTGTTTCCACGAGAGACTCATAGTCCTCTTCGGGGTTATCGGAGTATGGATCGAACTTAAGGTCGATGCTTCGCAACTTTGACGCTTCATCGTCATCTTCACCGAGTTGTGACGTAACGTAATCTCGGTAGTGTTTCGCGGACAAAAATACAGTCTTTGACTTGTTCAAGCTCAAGCCGTAGTCCATCAATGCATGCGCCAATATACCCAATACACGGTAAGCCTCTTCAGCGCTCTTCGCAATCAGTACATAGTCATCAACATACCGGTGCCATTGGACACCCTTAGCTGTCAGCGCCCTATCTACCTCGTTTAGCAGAAGCTCAGACAAGATACGGGCACCCTGGCCTCCCACAGGTAGGCCGAACGAGCGTCCTGCGAAGAACTTGCTGAGTAGCGCATTAACTTGCGCCGCAACTTCTTCAGCATCGTCGCCAAGGCCGTTTATCAAGTTTTCTAAATAGTGATGAGAGACGCGATCGTAGAAGCTGGAAATATCGGTCTGCACCACAAATGCGTGGACACCAGCTACATTAGCCTGCGCTACCGTTGCCTCCTTAAAAGATCGCCAAGACTTGGTCTCGTCGAATAGCCGCTCGCCTCCGTCCGGCAAAAATCGGTAGGAATGGGCAAAATTGGAACGGCGCGGCTCAAGTACTTCAGCAATTGCAATCGCCAAGCCGTTTAGGTAGACATTCCAGAATGCATGTATTTTTGGCACCACCCGAAATCCCGCTGGCCCAGAGGGTGCGAGCAGCCGCTCACTATGAATACGTAACGCTGGGATACGGGCAAGATTACCTTTAGTTGGCGTGGGATTATCTTTACTTTCCTTGCTATCACGAAGCTCTATGTAGAAGCCGTGTGCGATGGTTGCAAGTGCTTTGGCCTCGTCACCACAAAACCGAACGTCTATGTCAAATGGTAGTGTGTCGTTGTCGCCGTGTTTTGAAATTTCGCGGGCAGCACGTTCGAAATGATGCAGTTCAGGTTTAAGCAGAATAGTTCTCCCTTTAGATAGTTTCGCGTTTTTGGCTGGAAGACACAGAGAGTACCAAAGAGTAAAAAATCATTAATTACTCTCCGAAGTGTCCGATCGCTTGGGCAGTTTGGCGCATCTTTCCCATGTACTTTTAGATGCATGTGTCAACTTCCTGAATTGAGTAATGGAGCAACCGCGCCGTCATATTTTGTTGGGTCTTCATGCCAACACCGCTGACAGAAGAGTCAGCAAGAAGGCTCCAACCGCTGCGACCGATAGCACCGAAGCAAAAATCTGCAAGCGGTAGATCATCGTGACGCTGGCCTGGTTGCGATCATCAACCCATAACTTATTGAGCGAGCCGCTTAGCGTGCAGGCGAGAAAAAAGCAGTACGCGGCGGCACTGAACGGCACCAGGGTATAGGTCGCGGCGGCACCGAACAGCCGCTCCAGCGCAACCGACAGTGCGATAAGCGAAATACCGCCCACACAGGTCGAAAGATGGGCCACGCGCCACAGTTCAGTTCTTTTCGTGTCGCCACTGCGCTTGGCCAGTCCGTGGGGAATACCAAGCATCGTCCCCGCGCAGAACAAGAGGACACCTAGTAGCGGATAAAGACCACCTTCAAATGTGAAAATTATTGTGTTCATGCAAAGGGGCACTTATTTAATAGGGTTACGTGATATGAGTGAAGTCACGGCAGTCAATATTGGACCGGACCTCTCCGAAGTCTTCATCTTGGGCTACCACGCTTGATGCAGGTTTGCCGCGAAAAATCTTCATTTAATTAATGCATCCTTAGATTACAAAAAGCAGCTACAGGGAAAGACTAAAAGTTCGATGCGCGGCCGGTGGGCTTAGTTGACAACATACCGGTACGCGTACGTGGTTGAAAAGCATTGAGGCGGCAGTGACCTACTCGCCCTTTGCGCTATTCGTATGCCCGGAAATTAACTACTCCGCGACATCGACTTACGACTCATAGGTAAAACTATGAATGGAGAACGAGCTCGCGTCGAAAGAGGACCTGTTTAAAGATTCCATGCCGTCGGTTGTAACTGCCAGAGGTATAGGCTGACTATCGCTTTCTTTAGTATGTATTGTTGATAACTCTCTGAATTTCAATAAAAAAGCCCTCTAGGGACAGTTCCTTGGAGGGCTTTGATGGGCAAATGGTGGAGCTGGGGTCTATTGAAAGATGCCTGCAAAGCCTTATAAATATTAAATTCATAGGATTCACAGAATTTTCTATACCCCCATCTGTACCCCCGTTTAGACTCCGCTACACGCCATTGCTCAAGCTTTCGAACCAGCAGAGTTTGCACCGCCAGCCTATGTGCGGTCATCTTGAAGCGCCCCGGAGCAATTCAGGTTCATCAGGACTTGAATCCACCAAGGTTCGCCATAAGCACAAATAAGTCGAGTCATTACGTCACTTTGGATCCGACTGGCCTGACCAGATGGATTCAGATCACAGTAGGTGGTCACCAATGCTTGCATCAACTCCGAGAGTAATGGGTGCTCTTGATGGAGATATCGGGATTGCGCGGCCATCACAGATGCTTGAAGGTCGCAGGCACCGCTAAAATTCCCCAAGCGAGCCAAAGTCTTGGAAAGCTCTATTTTTCTTGCCAGAGTTTCGTGGTGTTCATAGCCAATCCGCTGATTTGACCTGCGTTTAAAAACTGATCCAGTATGAGTGAGAGAAACTGCGTGTTTTTATCATTCGAAAGGATTAAGTTATGCCGAAAGGTATTCGATTAAAGCCCGAGCAAATCGTGGCCAAGTTGCGCGAGATCGAGGTCAAGATTGGCCAAGGCAAGGACGTGCTCACGGCTTGCCGCGAGGCTGGAGCCACAGACAAGAGCTACTACCGGTGGCGTCGGGAGTATGGAGGCATGAAGGTTGATCAGGCCAAGCGCCTGAAGCAACTGGAGCAGGAGAACGCTCGGCTCAAGCGGTTGGTGGGTGAGTTGCACTTGGAGAAGGCGGTGCTCACGGATGTTGCACGGGGAAACTTCTAAGCCCACAGCGCCAGCGTGTAGCGGTGCGAGGTGCTGTGGGCAAATATCCGCGTCTGTCTGAGCGCCGAGCTTGTCAGATTCTGAGGGTAGCTAGGAGCACCATGCGTTATGCAGAGGCGCCTTTGGTGGATGAAACAGCGCTGCGCCACGGGGTGCTGGAGGTGGCCAATTTGTATGGGCGCTACGGCTACCGAACTGTCTGTGGGTTGCTAAGAGACGCGGGCTGGCAAACCAGCGAAGCGGTGGTCAGGCGCATCTGGCGACAAGAGGGTTTGAAGGTGCCCGCCAAGCAGCCTGCCCGAGCCAGGCTGTGGCTCAATGATGGTTCGTGCGTGCGGCTTCGCCCCGAGCGGGTCAATCATGTATGGAGCTATGACTTTGTGCAGGGTCATACCTATTGCCCTTGGTCGAGGCGCTGGCGCAAGTTTCGTATTCTGGTGGTGATCGATGAATTCAGCCGGGAGTGCTTAGCGCTTTACGTGGCTCGCGCCATCAAGGCGGTTGATGTCATTGATGTGCTATCGGATTTGATGCTCGAGCGTGGTGTGCCTGAATTCATCAGAAGCGATAACGGGCCTGAGTTTGTGGCCACCATCCTCAGGAATTGGCTCAAGAGCTTGGGAACCAATACCGCCTACATCAAGCCAGGCAGCCCATGGGAGAACGGGTATTGCGAGAGCTTTAACGGCAAGTTTAGGGATCAGTGGCTCAATGGGGAGTTGTTCTACAGCTTGGGCGAAGCGCGAGTGCTCATTGAGCAGTGGCGCATTCACTTCAACACCCTGCGTCCGCATCAATCGATTGGTAAAAAGCCACCAGCTCCGGCCACCTGGCTACCAAAGACCAAGGCGGAAAAGGACTTGCATTTGAGTTTGTTTCCAGCGATTCCAACACCACAGGAGGTCAGGCAAAGATTGAGTTTGCAATGAAATAAAGTTAGAGTCAAAACTCTCACTGTCATTGGATCAACATTTAACTCAGGTCAGTATTGACCCCTATAACATTAAGTTTTAAAAACGATAGTATTTCGCATATTTGCTACTATGCATCCATTAAAGATGAACCAATTTAAATTTAGCGCAACCCTCGCAATCCTCCTCACTACTTTGAGCGCGATTGCCGAAGACAAGATACAAGTTGTGATTGGTCAGTCCGTGGTTATTGCATTGCCAGTTGATTCCCCCAGCGCGATGGGTTGGAGTCAATCTTCTCGAATGTGATCGCCAAATGGTTGTGTCCAGCGCGCGCCTCGCCCTCGGCTTGCATCAATATGTTTCTCACCAGTCCGCTGCCACTGGTGCCCAGCATCCAGGTGGGGACGTCTGCAAACTCACTCATGACGACGTCTCGGGGTTCGCGCGGGTTCAGCGTGATGCGGTAAGCGGTATCGCTGCTATGGTCGTCTGAGTGATCGGTGTCGGATTCGCGGTCTAGCAGTGGCTTGAGATGGAGGTTGTAGTACGCGACCATGGGGTCTTGGTGCTGCAAGTGAAAGTCGGTCCGAATCTGCTGAATGGTGTGATCCAGTTTGCGCATCAGTTTGACCAGCCCCCCATTGGTCTCATAGGCATTGATCCATTCGGTGACGTTCGCTTTGTGGTGTTCGTATCGGATGTCACTCATGTGGTTCAGCAGACCGTATAGCTTGCTGAATGTTTTGGGTTTCACTTGAGGGTGCCCCTTGATGTCGTCCTGCGACTGCTGGCTTTCGAGATCGCTCGCGGCAACGCCCGCGGGTCCCAGCGCACGACAAAATATGCCTATGCCTTTGAGTTGGTTCGCGACCAATTGCATGACGGGGGCTGGCGCACTGACCACGATGCTGCGCTCTAAGTTGGCAGCTGAGCGGATGCCGCGCAAGATGAGCGCTTGAAATAGATCGTCAGCGTCTTGTTGTAGCTGGGCCTGGCGAGCCAATTCTTCTTGGCGGCGCGAAACCTTTGCATTTGACCCGCATCTCGGCGGCCGCCCGCTCCTGCGGATCCCAGTGCCCCGCCCGGTCCCGGACCGCAGTCCCGATGACGAGTCCCTCGAACCCGAAGATCTGCACCGGACCCGGATGGCAGGATTGTCGCAATGATGCCGGGAACGGTGGGTGGCGCTATTGAGGTGGGGGCCAGGCGTCAGCCACCGTCGCGGTCATTCGTTCCAGCGTGAGAGGCCAGAAGGTGGCCGCATGGATGAAGGGAACCGACCGCGGCGCACCGTGCCCCTGCAGCTTCAAAGGTTCCGGCAGACGCGTTTGAGCTGGGCGCGGAGCCAGCGGTGTGCGTGGTTGTCGTCGCGGCTCTCGTGCCAGACCATGTAGATCGGTATGGGCCGAACCTCCAACGGCAGGGGAGCGATCGTGAGGCCGAATCTTTCGGCGTACAACTCCGCGATCCTGCGCGGTGCAATCCCGATCAGCTTGGACTGGGCCACCAATGCCGGCATGGCAAGCCAGTTGTTGATCGTGACGCGGATATCCCTTCGCCGGCCCATCCTGCCAAGAAGCTCGTCGACCAGATCGATGCGCTCCTCGCCCGGACGATCGCCCCGAAAAACATGTCCGTGGTTCAAGAATTCGTCGAGCGAGATGCTGGTCCGCGGCATCGCCGGATTCGCATTCATCAGCACGACCCGCGTCTCGACAAACAGGATCTCACAGCGGAACTCGGAACCGGCCAGTGGAAGGTAGTCGATGACCAGGTCGATATCGCCATATCGCAGGGGCTTCTCCATGTCGAAGGAGTTTCCGGTGGCCGCCTTGAGCGACGTGCCAGGGGCGCGTTCTTCGATCACCGCCAGCAGTTTCGGAAGAATGACCACCTCGTAATAGTCCATTCCCGCGATCGAGAACGCCTGGAGCTTTCCGGCCTTGAGTCCCGGCGTCGTTTCCAGTCCCATTTCCAGCAGGTTCAGCGCCTGGCGAATGATCGGCGCCAGTTCGACAGCCACCGGGGTCGGGTGCAGCCCGCGTCCGTCCCGCACGAACAGCTCGTCTTTCGTGACGTGCCGCAACCGGCTCAGCGCATTGCTCATTGCCGGCTGGCTCATGCCGATCTGGCTCGCGGCACGGGTGAGGTTGCCTTCGACGAATATGGCGTCGAAAACGGTCAGCAGATTGAGATCGAGCCTACGCAGACTCATGGCCGCACCTCTGGTCAAGCATGGCTCGTGGCCCGATCGCAGTTGTCATTCGAACAGGAACTCCAGGCCGGAGCAGTTCCGACCGGTCAGCAGGGTACCACCGTTTCGCGCCGAAAACCCATCGCCGTCTCAGGCCGAGATCATTCCGGACGCCTGCAGGTGGCAAGGCGCAGCCTGGATGGCCGGCGGCATTTCCGGGGTGGGCGGCGGCCAAGTCATTCTGCGCATGAATGTGTCGCATACGAAATTTCAATTTCCATTGTACGGACCCAGCACTTAAAGTCGGCGCAAGGCAACGGTTGCAACACAAATTTTACATTGCGATCCGGTCCATGCGGTGCAAGGGAGTGCCGGAGTTCGGCGATATCACCGTGTATCGACCTGGCGCCAATTGCAACCTGACGCCTGCACCCGCCGATTCGAGAACCTATGGCCCATCAGCCAGACAAAGGACAACCATGAGCACGACACCGACGACGGACCTCTTGCGCGAAACGGGCAACTGGAATCCGGACTGGAACGAATTTGCCGAACTCGATCCGGTGTGGACCGAGAAATTCATGGCCATGGGCATGCAGACCCTGCGCAGCGGTGCGCTGGATCGCAAGACGATCGAGTTGATCTTCATTGCGGTCAATGCGTCGTGCACGCACATGTACGCGCCGGGCGTGCGCACGCACATCCGAAAGGCTTTGGAGCTGGGCGCCACGCGCGAGGAGATCATGGCGGTGCTGCAGGTGGTCAGCGTCATCGGTATCCATTCCTGTTCGCTGGGTGCACCGATTCTCAAGGAGGAGCTCGCCGCGCGCGAGGCTGCTGCGACGGGCAAGGCGCCGTAACGCGCAGCAGTACCGGCCCGGGGGTCGTGCGTCTACCGGCAGGGAGCCGGTCCGCGGGGCCGGGCCCCAATTCAACCAGGAGTGACGGTGGACACCACAGGGCAAATACTGCGCTACAAGCAGCCGGAAAAAAGCTACGACGTGATCGTCGTGGGCGGTGGCCTGCACGGGCTCGCCGCGGCCTACAACCTGGCGCGCTACCACGGCGTCAAGCGCATCGCGGTGCTGGAGCGGCGCTACATCGGCTCGGGTGGCTCGGGGCGCAATACGGAAATGGTGCGCTCCAACAAGCGTGCGCACGAGACGCTGCCGTTCTACAAGGAAAGCCTGCAGATGTGGGATGGCCTGAGCGCCGAGCTGGAGTGGAACCTGATGGTCCAGAAGAAGGGCCTGATCGCGCTGGCGCACAGCGACGGCGAACTGGTGAGCATGCGCATGCAAAGCGACCTGCAGCGCCGGGCGGGCATCCGGATCGAGATGATCACGCCGCAGGAGATCAAGAAGCTGGTGCCGGCGCTGGACATCAGCGAGCGCCCGGCGCTGCCGGTGATCGGGGCGCAGTACCACCCCGAAGGCGGGACCGTGCACCACGACGCCGCGTTGTGGGGCTATGCGAAAGCGGCCGGACGGCTGGGTGTCGATATCTGCAACGGCGTGGAGGTGACTGGCTTCCAGATTGCGGGCGAACGCGTCACCGGCGTCAAGACCAATGTGGGCGAGATTACCGCGGCCAAAGTCCATGTTGCGGTGGGCGGATACTCGTCCCAGATCGCGCGCATGCTGGGGGTGAAGTTTCCGGTGGTGACGATCCCTATGCAGGTCATGACGACCGACATCATGGCGCCGTTTCTGGACCCGTATGTGGCCTCGCCGCGCCTGCACTGGTATACCCAGCAGACGCTCAAGGGCGACATGATCCTGGGCGGCCAACTGGACCCCTGGCAGTCGTGGAATTCGTACACCACCTGGCAGGAATGCTCGGAGCGTGTTGCGACGATCCTGGAGTATTTCCCCGACCTGGCGCACGCGCGGGTGGTGCGCAGCTGGAACGGGCTGTGTGACTGCACCGGCGACTCGGCCCCGGTGATGGGTGCCAGCGGCATCGAGAACCTGTCGCTGGACATCGCCTGGGGCTACTACGGATTCAAGGCGACACCGGCGTGCGGCAAGTACGCGGCCGAGTATGTCGCCACCGGGCGCATGCCCGAGAAGATCAAACCTTTTGCACTCGAGCGGTTCTATAACCGCCAGCGGGTGCGCGAAATCATCATCTGAAAAGGGCTGACCGATGGCCTTCCTGATCCACTGTCCGAATTGCGGAGCGCGCAATCCCTACGAATTCAAGTTCGGCGGCGAGTGCAAGCAGGCTCCGGCGCCGCAGGCCGATGCCAAGGCCTGGTGCGACTACCTGTATTTCCACGAGAACATGTCCGGCTTCCAGGACGAATGGTGGTACCACACCATGGGCTGCGGCGTCTGGCTCAAGATAAGGCGCAATACCGTGACCCACGAAATCGCCGAGGGAACAGCCCCATGAACCGCCGTCTGCCCGCCAGTGCGACGCAGGTCATCGACCGCAGCAAGCCCGTCCGTTTCACATACCAAGGGCGAACCATCGGCGCGTTCGAGGGCGACACGGTGGCCTCCGCGCTGCTGGCCGCGGGGGTCGATACCTTCTCGCGTTCGTTCAAGTACCACCGGCGCCGCTCGCCCTCGTGCCTGTCGGGCGAATGTTCGCGCTGCAGCATGAACGTCGATGGGCGCATGCACACCAAGACCTGCCAGACGGCGGTGAGCGACGGCATGACGGTGCAGCCCCAGGAGAATGTCGACTTCGATGCCAAGGCGATCTCCGGCGCGTTCTCCTGGGCCATGCCCACGGGCTTTTACTACAAGATGTTCTACAAGCCGCAGTGGTTCTGGCTGCGTGTCAAGGAGATCATGCGCGCGATGCCGGGCAGCATGGGTCGGGTGCGGGCGCTGGCAGGCCGGCCGCAGTTCGATGCGGTGAACCTGAGCCCGGAGATGCTGGTGGTCGGTGGCGGCCTGGCCGGCATGGAGGCTGCCATCACGGCGGCGCAGGCGGGGGTGCGGGTGGTGCTGGCCGAGGCCGATGCACAACTGGGCGGGTTCGAGGCGTATCAGGGAGAGGCCGGATACCGGCGGGCGCAGGAATCGATGGCCCGGGTGCGGGGCCACGCCAACATCCAGGTGCTGACCTCGACCCGGGTATCGGCGATCTATCCCGATGGTGTGGCCATCTGCATTCAGTCCGTCGGGGGCCAGGGTGCGCAGGGGTTCGTCGAGCGCAGTCACCATGTGCGCGCGCGCACGACGGTCATCGCCACCGGAACCAGCTCGATGCCGATGCTGTTCGAGAACAACGACCGGCCCGGCGTGATGCTGCCCGAGGCGGCGCAAAGAATGCTGCATCGGTGGGGCGTCAGGCCCGGGCAGCAGGTCCTGCTGGCCGGCGGAGACGACCAGCTGGCGCGGGTCGGGCTGGAGATGCTGGACAAGGGCATCGCGCTCGCGGGTGTGGTGGACTTTCGGGCCAAGGGCATGGATCCGGCGCTGCTCGAGCAGCTTGCCGCCAAGGGGGTCAAGACCTGGTGCGGCTACACGCTCACGGGATCGAACGGTGGGCGCCGGGTCACGGGTGCCACGCTGGCGGCGCTCGATGGCTCCGACGCACAGAGCGTGGCGTGCGATGCCATCGTCGCCTCGGCCGGCCGTTACCCCAGGCACAAGCTGTTCGGGCAGATCGGCGCCAGGATGAACTACGACACCGGACTCAACTTCTATCTGCCCGAGCAGTTGCCCGCGCCCTACCGGGCGGCCGGAAGAGTGCTGGGCCTGCAGGATCCCGAGGCGATCAAGGCGCAGGGGCGCAGCGCGGCGGCGAGCGTCTTGAAGGGTATCGGCATCGATGTCGGCGCGACCGGGCACGTGGCGGATCGAGCGCCCGCTGCGCCGGTTGCCATCAAGGCGGTCTATCTGCAGCCGATGCTGACGGCAGAGCAGAGGAAGGCCAAGAGCTTTGTCTGCTATTGCCACGATGTCAGCGAGAAGAACGTCGAGCAGGCCATTGCCGAGGGGTTCAACAACATCGAGACCTGCAAGCGGTACACGACCGCGACTCAGGGCGCCTGCCAGGGTGCGATGTGCGAAGCCCACTTCGCGCACCTGCTCGCCAGCAAGCGCCCCGAGCTGCAGTCGCGCGTGCTGCCGACAACCCGGCCGCCGGTGTCCTCCATGAGCCTGGGCGCGATGGCTGCCGGGCACCACGATCACCCGCAGCTCTCGCCGCTGCACCATGTGCAGGTGGCGCAGGGCGGCAATGCGGTGCGGCTGGGCCAGTGGATGCGCATGATGGACTTCGGCGACGAGGAGGCCGAAAGCCTGGCCGTCCACCGGACGGCGGGCATCTGCGATGTCTCGGTGCTGGGCAAGTTCCGCGTGTTCGGGCCAGACGCCGACAAGCTGCTCAACCGGGTGCTGACCAAGCGCGTCGACAACCTGGCCGCCAACAAGATCCTGTACCACGCCTCGTGCAACGAGGAGGGCGTGCTGCTGGACGATGGCGTCACGCTCAAGATGGCACAGGACGACTATCTGGTGACCACGGTTGGCGCGCGCGCGCCGCTGACCGAGGAGTGGTACGGCCGCTGGTGCCGCGAGGAGAACTGGGACGTCCACGTCGTGAACCTGACCGATGCCCGCGCGGGCATCAACCTGGCCGGCCCGAAGTCCCGTGAAATACTCGCCAAGCTGACCGACGCGGATGTGTCCGACCAGGCGTTTCCGTACCTGAACTGGATGCAGCTGGAGGTGGCCGGGGTCCCGGTCATCGCGATGCGCATGGGTTTCGTGGGCGAGATGAGCTTCGAGCTGATGTGCCCGTCGAGCCAGGCGGTGTTCCTGTGGAACCAGCTGCTCCAGGCGGGCAAGCCGCTGGGGCTCAAGCCGTTCGGACTCGAAGCGCTCAATATCTGCCGGTTGGAAAAGGGCCATCTGGTCCCGGGTCTGGATACCGATTCGTTCACCAACCTGTTCGAATCCTCGTTCGGCTGGATGCTCAACCGCAAGAAGACGGAGACCGTCGGCAAGCCGATGCTGGACTTGTACGCCGACCAGCCATTGCGCGAGCAGGTCATCGCCTTCAGCGTGAATGGCCGCTCGACAGTGCGCGATGGCGCGCTGGTGGTCAAGGGTGAAGCCCAACTCGGACGCGTGACGTCGATCCGCTACAGCCCCCTTCTCGACAAGAGCATCGGGCTGGCCCTGGTTGCACCGCACGCGGACTGGCGCGAAGGCGGAACGGTGGATCTGTGGTTCGACGGTGGCCAGCAGGCCCGGGCCGCGTTCGCGAAGCCGCCGTTCTACGACCCGAGCGGTGACAGGATGAAGATGTGATGACCCATACCCGAACCATCATGCTGCCCGCCTGGGCCGGCAAGCCCATCGAAGGCACCTGGAGCGGCTGGCCCGTGGTCGAGCGATTCGACCCGCCAGCGGGCAATTGCGCGGTCGCACTGGCCGATCTCAGCCACCGACCCAAGGCCGTCGTGCACGGTCCGGCGGCCGACGCCCTGGGCGTGTCCAGGCCGGGCCAGGCGATCTGGAATGGCCAGGCGCTGGTTGGCCGCCTGACACCGCAGCAGGCGATCGTCTTCGACCTGGCAAGCCCGGCGCCGCCGCAATGGACGGATGCGGCCTACACCGACCTGACCGACGGCTGGGTCCTGCTGGGGTTGTGGGGCGCCAAGGCAACGGACGTGGTGCAGCGCCTGGTGACCGTGGACGTGGAGCCGCGCGAGACCCAGGGCCCGCTGTTCCTTGCGACGGCCTGTCACGGCATGCGCGTGCAGTTGGTCAACCTGAGGGCTGCGGTGCCGGGCTTCGTCATTTCCTGCGCGCGCTCGCACGGGCAGAACCTGTTCGAGGCCTGCCTTCGGGCCGGGCGGCAGTTCGATCTGAAGATCACGGGAACGGATGCCTTTGCAGCGTGGCTCGACGGGAATGCGCCGCCTGCGCGGCATGGACCAGGCGCCCGATAAGGTCACTCCTGCGATTCACATTGGCACGCCTTGTTGACGATGACCCATTCAGCATCGGTCGTCCTCAGCAGGGTCAGGTGTTCGACAAACCGCAATCCCTGGTACAGGTACGCCACCTTCGCGGTCGCGACGCAACCGCTGATGTCGGTCGACATGATCCGCATGTCGTGGGGCTCGCCGTTGCTCGCCGGCACGGGCCTCGATTCGACGATCCGCAACCAGTCCTCCACCGGAACGTGCAGGCACTGCTGCCGGCGATACCCGAACAGGCAGGCCGGAGGATGGAACGCCTTGCGCAGCCGAATCAGATCCCGGTAGTGCATTCCGTCGAAATAGAGCTGGATCGCTTGTGCGATCCGCTCCCGATCAGCGCCACAAGTATCCATGAACCTACCCCCCGTATGCATCAGAACACCATTCATTGGACGCGTGAATGTATCGCATACGAAAGATCAATTTCCATTTTGCGGGAGCAAACCCTACAGTGAGTTCCAGATCATCTGTTGCGACGGCCCTGCCCGGATGCAACCCCACCTCCGAGGAACACGACATGATTGACATAGGCAGCACTGCTGCAGGCAAGATCACCGGCGGCGCCATGTTGGCGCGGGCCCTGCGCGACAAGGGCGTCAAGCGGGTATTTTCACTCTGCGGCGGCTTTATCAACCCCATCTACATGGGTTGCGAGCAATACGGCATCGAGGTGGTTGGCACCCGCAACGAGATGGAGGCCGGCTTCCTCGCGACGGCGACGGCCCGTTGCACCCGGGAGCCGTCGGTCTGCATCGCCGAGCCCAGTGGCTTCACGAACTACATTTCCGCGGTGGCCGAAGCAAGCTACGCAGGCGATCCGGTCATCTTCATCAGCGCGACGTCGAATTCGCACAACTTCGACAACCAGGGCTTCAAGGAAATGCCGCAGGCCGAGGTCGTGCGCTGCATGACCAAGTATTCGGTCGAGGTCAATGAACCGCAGCGCATCGAATGGTTCCTTGACAAGGCCTGGGATATTGCGACGCAGCATCCGACCGGGCCGGTGCAGCTGTGCATACCGACCAATTTCCTGTTCACGAAGCAGCTCGAAGCCGAGCCGGCACAGGGCGCGCGCCGGTACGACCGTACCCGCAACAAGATCCACCGGCCCGCGCCGAATCCGGCCGATGTGGCGGATATCGCCAAGGCGCTTCGCGCGGCGAAGAAGCCGGTCGTGATTGCCGGCCCGCAAGTCTGGTACGGCCGGGCCGACAAGGACCTTGCCGCGCTGTGCGACAAGTGGAACATCCCGGTCTTAGTGCCCCTGACCCATTCTAAGTCGATCGACCAGGGGCACCGCTGTGCCCTGGGCCTGATCGACTACCACCAGAACCATGCGTCGCGCATGATCGGCGCGGAAGCGGACGTGGTGCTCATGCTCGGCGGCCAGCTCGACTTCCCGGTCAACTACGGCGAGCCGCCGCTGGTCAACCCGAACTCGCTGCTGATCACCGTGAATGCGACGGCGCGCGAACTCAGCAACAACGCGCTGGCGGATGTGCGCGTCTGCAGCGACGTCGGGATGCTCGTCAAAGCCCTGGCTGAAGTGCCGGATCTGGGCAAGTCGATGGCACCCGATTGGCTCGAGCGCCTGCAGGCACGTCGCCGGCAACATGTGGCCGAATTCAGCGAGGTCCTGACGGGCGACGCGGGCGGCACCATGCATCCGCTGCGCCTGTGCTACGAGGTGCTGATGTCGCTGCGCGAGAACGACATCTGCGTGATCGACGGCGGCGACATCGCCTCCTGGTTCGAAATGGCGATCAATGCATGGGCCCTGCAGGCCCACCCGATCAAGGCCATTTTCGCGCCCGGACCCTGGGAGCAGATGGGGACCGGACCGGCATTCGCGACCGCCATCCAGATGGCCAACCCGGATTCGCGCGTGGTGCTGATCACCGGCGACGGATCGTTCGGCCTGGCGCCCGGCTTCACGCCGATGGACACCGCGCTCGACCTCGACCTTCCGGTCACCATGGTCGTGGCCAACAACTCGCAATGGGGGATGATCCAGAACCAGCAGAAGGCGATGTGGGCCGGCAGGATCGTCGCGACTTCGCTGCGCAAAAAGGAGTTTCACCCGATCCTGGCGGCGACAGGCGCCTTTTCGCAGCAGGCGCCGGACGTGGGCAGCCTGCGCGCCGCGCTGCAAGCCGCCCGCGAACAGCGTCAGCCGGCGTTCATCGAAGTCGTCACCGAGGCCGTCCCGTCGCCGATCACGCAGGGCCTGGTCGAGATGCGCATCCGTACGGCGATCGAGTGATGCCTGGCATGAACACCCGGTTCGACTACCGGCAGGGTGTCGCGCAGGACAAGGTCCTGCCGCATCACGCCCTGGAGAAGGACGGCTGGACAGTCCTGTCCGGCGCGCCCCGAAAATCGCTCCGCATCGACGGTGGATCCCCCGGGTCGGGTCCGGTCGTGGGTATCTGGTCCTGTACGCCAGGTGTCATCGAAATGGCGTCGCTGCCGTTCAACGAGTTTGTCAGCCTGTTTGGCGGCAAGGCTTTGGTCACCGTCGACAGCGCAGACCCGATCGAGATCAAGGCGGGCGACAGTTTCTTCTTCCCGAAGGGCTCTGCCGTGCGCTGGGACATCCGCGAGACCGTATACAAGTACATGCTGGTCTGCGGCACGGGACCCGTTGTGTGAGCAGGCGGACAAGAGCGGGCCCGATCGCGCCCCACCATCACTCGCGCCGGCCGCCATGGGCGGGCTGGTTTCTGAATTGACTTGAATTTGACACAGGAGACGACCATGACGACGAACATCCAGGCCCTCCCGGACCATTTGTGGCGGCCGTTGACGCAACACCAACCGATGCGCGGCACCACGCCGAACCGCATCGTCAGTGCCAAGGGCTGCTTCTTGACGGACCAGAACGGCAATCGCATGCTGGACGCGCTTGCCGGGCTCTGGTGCGTGAACATCGGCTACGGGCGCTCGGAACTGGGCGAAATAGCGGCCCGGCAGATGCGCGAGCTCAACTACCTGGCGCCCATGCTCACCAGCGGTCCGGTGGTCGACTTCGCAGAGAAAATCCAGCAGCTGCTCGGCTTCGATTGCCACGTCTATTTCTCGTCCAGCGGCTCCGAGGCCAACGAGACAGCGTTCAAGATCGCGCGCCAATACCATCAGCAGGCCGGCAACGGCGGCGAGCGGCGGTTCAAGATCATCTCGCGTTATCGTGCCTACCATGGCGCGACGATGGGGGCCATGGCCGCGACCGGCCAGGCGGAGCGCAAGGTCGGGTACGACCCTGGTCCGGTGGGCTTCATCCACGTCATGCCGCCGTACCCGTACCGCGGCCATCCCAAGCTGACCGCCGAGGAGCACGCCGAGCAGTGCGCCGTGCTGCTGGAGGAGACCATCATCCACGAAGGCGCCGAGACGGTGGCGGCCTTCATCATGGAACCGGTGATCTCCGGTGGCGGCGTCATCGTGCCGCCCGACAACTACATCCGGCGGGTGCGCGAGATCTGCGACCGCTACGGCGTGCTGCTGATCTACGACGAGGTCGTCTCGGGATTCGGCCGGCTCGGAAAGATGTTCGGCTACCAGCACTGGGGCGCCGAGGCGGACATCATGACTTTCGCGAAGGGCCTGGGCAGCGGCTACCTGCCGGTGGCGGCCACGGTCGTCAAGGAGCACATCTTCGAGAAATTCGGCGGTGATCCGACCAAGCTGCAGCACTTCCGGCAAGTCAATACCTATGGCGGCCATCCGGTGGCGGCTGCCGTGTCGCTCAGGGCGATCGAGATCGTCGAGGAGGAGGGTCTGGCCGAGAACGCGAACACCGTCGGCGAGTACACCCGCACGCAACTGCGTGCCCTGCTCAGCGAGCATCCCCTGGTCGGCGAAGTGCGCGGCAAGGGCATGCTGACGGGCGTCGAACTCGTTCAGGACCGGCAAACCAAGGTGCCCCTGGGCGATGCGCAGATGGTCGGCATCACCACCGACTGCGTGCGTCACGGGGTCTTGCTGGGGCGCAATACGAATACCGTCCCTGGTCGCAACAACGTTATCCTGATCGCGCCCCCGCTGGTGCTGTCCAAGGCGGAGGCGGACCAGGTGATCGATGCCTTTGCAGGAGCGATGAAAAGGGCGCTGCAGAAGTAGGACGCGAAGGGCGCTTCCGCAAATCCGGAGCGCCCGTCGACCGAAACGGCATCGAACCCGATCAAGAGCCAGAAATCATCGACCGACGACGTTCACGCCCGCGTTCTCAGGCGCCGACATGACTTTTCCATCAACACCACCCACCCCACCAAGCCACCATCACGAGGAGACCCGCATGAAAATCCAATCTTTTCCATCAACACCACCCACCCCACCAAGCCACCGTCACGAGGAGACCCGCATGAAAATCCAATTTGCCCCGGCGATCAGCCGCAGAATCCTGCTTTCGACCGCAATGGCCGTATCCCTGGCCTGTGCCGCACCTCTGGCACTCGCGCAGAAGGGCGGCGGAACACTGACGATCGGACGGCCGGCGGACGTATCGTCGATGAACGTCTTCGCTCACGCGACGATCGAGGACGAGATCGTGCACCCGGCGGTGTTCGACACGCTGGTGTACGGCGCGAAGAACGAGCAGGGCTACGGCCCCGGCCTGGCGGAAAGCTGGACCTTCGATGCGGCGGCCAACACCTACACGTTCAAGCTGCGCGCGAACGCCAAGTTTTCGAATGGCAAGCCGCTGACGGCGGCCGATGTGGCCTTCTCGATCAACGAGGCACGCCAGAAGTCGAACAACTACAAGGGCCTGCTGGCCGGTGTCACCGCAGTGCAGGCTGCCGGGAACAACAGCGTGAAAGTCACGTTGGCGGGAACCGACAACCTCTTCCTGTCCGGCCTGTTGTGGGTCTACATCGTGCCCGACAACTATGGCGGCAAGAAGCTCGAGGAGTTCTTTGCCGCGCCGGTTGCGTCCGGACCGTTCACACTGGGTGAATGGACGCCTGGATCGTCGATGACCCTGTCCAAGAATGCCAGCTACTGGAATGCGGCAAAGACCTCGCTCGATACCGTCAAGATGAAGATGATCCAGGGCGACAACGAACGCCTGGCCGCCTTCAAGTCGGGCGGTATCGATATCTACGAGAGTGTGCGCTTCGACTTCATCGACCAGATTCCGAAGAAGAACCAGCTCGTCGTCAATCCCACCGCGCGGACCATGTTGCTGTACACGAACAACAACAAGCCGCCGTTCAACAATATCGAGGCGCGCAAGGCCCTGTCCATGGCGGTCGACCGCGAGGCGATCCGCAAGGCGTTGTGGCCCAATCTGTCCACGCCGATCCAGGGCTTGCTGATGCCGGGCACGGCCGACACCGTGCCGGCGACCAACGGCAAGTGGGACTTCGACCTCAAGGCCGCCAAGGCCGCGCTGGCCGCGTCACCGACTCCTGGCGCCAAGATCCGACTGAGCGCGGCCTATATCCGCGGTGTCGACGAGGTGCTGGTACAGGCCATCCAGTCGCAATTGCAGGCGGCCGGTTTCCAGGTCGAGCTCAACGTGTCGGATTTCAATACCGTCATGGGACAAGTCCTCAAGAGCGATTTCGATGTCTGGCTGCTCGGCAACACGACTTTCGGCACGACCGCCGCGGAGATGCTGAACTTCTACGCGTCTGCGTTCGGCCCGCTTGGCGGATGGGACGGCAAGGCCATCGGCGCGACGCTCAACGAATACCGCACGGCCAAGGACGCGGCCAGCCGCAAGGCGGCCGTCGGGAAATTCGAGAACCTGATGCGGGCTAGTTATTCGGCCGCTCCGGTCGGCCACCCGGCCACCGTGTTTGGCGTGGCGGACGGCGTCAAGGGCCTGGCCCCGGTCGTGACCACGGCCTACCGGCTCGATGCCATCCGGCTGGAACGTTAAGCTGACCGGTTGTCGCGTCAAGGCATTGACCCGGGCTGCGACGCCCGGTTCGATGCCGCCAGCCATCCCCTCGATAGCAAGGACCAACCCATGTCCCACGCCGGTTTCATAGCGAAGCGTCTGTTGCAGACGATCCCGCTGATGGCCGCGATCATGTTTCTCGTGCTGCTGCTGCTGCATGTGATTCCCGGCGACCCGGCGCGTGCCATCGGCGGCCTCAATGCCAGCGAGGAGGCCGTGCAGAAAATCCGGGTCGACCTCGGCCTGGACAAATCCCTGCCGGTGCAGTACCTGACCTACGTCGGCAATGCCTTGCAGGGTGACCTGGGCACATCCACCCGGTCCGGACGCACGGTGAATTCCATCATCGTGGACCGCATGGCGCCGACGATCTGGCTGCTGGTGAGCGGAACGCTGTTGAGCGTGCTCGTCTCGTCCGTGGTCTCCGCGGCATCGGCGCGCAGCAAGGACAGCCTGCTGGACTACAGCCTGATCGGGCTGAGCGTCGGGGGTATCAGCATGCCGACCTATTGGGTCGGCCTGATGCTGATCCTGCTGGTTGCGCTGCCCACGGGCCTGTTTCCGATTTCCGGCTTCGGCGAAGGATTCGCCGGCCACCTGCATTCCATCGTGCTGCCGGCAGCCACGTTTGCGATCGCGATTTCCCCGGTCATGATCCGCGCGCTGCGCGCCAAATTCATCGGCCTGTACCGCCAGGACTTCGTGATGATGTCGCGGGCCGCGGACCTGAGCGAAAGGGCGATCCTGCTGCGCCACCTGTCGCGCCACGCGGCCATCATCCTGCTCACGATGATCTCGGTCCAGGTGGGGCCGATGATCTTCGTCAGCCTGGTGATCGAAAAGACCTTTGCATTGCCCGGCCTGGGGCAGGTGCTGGTCACCGCGGTTTCGCAGCGTGATTTTCCGATCATCCAGGGCATCACGCTGGTGACGGCGTTCTTCGTCACGTTTGTCCACCTGACGGTGGACATCCTGGTCTCGTTCCTGAATCCGCGCGGGGGTCTGCAGTGATGGCACCCGCTGCAGCCGCCGTGTCCACCGGCGCGCCGGGCGAGCTGCAGCGTGCGGCGCGCAAGCCATTGCCGGCGAAGGTCAAGACCGGGATCGGCATCCTGTGCGTGTACGTGGTCCTCGGTGTGCTGGGCCCGATGCTGTTGCCGTTCGATCCGGACAAGACGGACATCCTGAGTCGCCTGCAGGCCCCCAGCGCCGCGCACTGGCTTGGAACCGACCAGCTGGGCCGCGACTTCCTGATCCGGCTGCTGATCGCCATCCGCGTCGACCTTCCGGTCGCGTTTCTGGCCGCGTTCTTCCCGATGGTGATCGGCACCGCCGTGGGTGCGGTGGCCGGCTATTTCGGGCGGCTGCCCGACATGATCGTCAGCCGGGCAGCGGACCTGGTGCAGGCGTTCCCGGTGTACGTGTTCCTGCTGGTGCTGGTGTTTGCGCTGGGCAGCGGGGCCACCTCGTTCATCGTCGCGGCGACGGCCATCGCGTGGGTCGGGTACGCGCGCCTGACGCGGGGCGAAGTGCTGCGGCTGCGATCGCTGGAGTTCATCGCGGCGGCGCGGGTGACGGGCCTGCCGGAGATGAATATCCTGGTCACGCACGTCATGCCCAACGCATTGCCGCAGACGCTGATCTATTTCATGTCGGACATCGTGCTCATGGTGCTGGTGCTGAGCTCGTTGTCGTTCCTGGGCGTGGGCATTCAGCCGCCCACCGCTGAATGGGGACGCATGATCGCGGAAGGCCAGCCCTTCCTGCACAGCCACTGGCGCCTGGCGGTGATGCCCGGCTTGATGCTGATGGTGTTCGGCATTGCGCTGTCGCTGATTGCCGATGGCCTGGACGATTGGTACCGGTCATGAGCGCGTCGGGTCGCCTCAAGAGCGGATACCGCAGTGCGCAGCACGAAGGTACCCTGGTGATCTGCCGGGCCTTTCCCCAGGCGGATCCCGCAGGGCGCAGCTTGGAGGTTGGCCGGTGACACGCATCCTGAACATCGAGAACCTGCGCGTCGATCTGGCGTCGCATGGCAGGGTCGTATCGCCGGTCGGCCCCGTCGACCTGTTCCTCGACGCCGGCGAGTGCCTCGGAATCGTCGGCGAGTCCGGCTCGGGCAAGAGCCTGACGCTAAAGGCGATCCTCGATCTGTTGCCCGACGGCCTGTCGCGTGGAACCGGCCGGCAGCAGATCGCCGAGGGCGGCACACTGGTCGAACGTGCTGCGCGCGAGCTGCGTGGTCGCAGGATCAGCCTGATCTCGCAGGAGCCGGGCGCTGCGCTGGACCCGCTGATGCGCGTCGGCGACCTGATTGCCGAGATCGTGCGCGAGCACTCCGGCTGCACGCGCGCCGAGAGCAAATCGCGCGCCGTGGAACTGCTGCGGCGTGTCGGCGTGCCGGATCCCGAGAACCGCGTGCGCTTCTGGCCGCACGAAATGTCGGGGGGATTGAAGCAACGCGTCGTGATCTCCATGGCACTGGCATGCACGTCCGAGATCCTGTTGTGCGACGAACCCACGACCGCGCTGGACGTCACGATACAGGCGCAGATCGTGGATCTGCTGCGCGACCTGCAAAAGCAGGACGGGCTGGGCATCGTCTTCGTCACGCACGATCTGGCGCTGGTGCGCCAGATCGCAGACCGGATCTGCGTCATGTATGCCGGACTGATCGTCGAGTCGGGTCCGTGCGCCGAGGTGTTTGCCAATCCCCGGCATCCCTACACCCGCGCGCTGCTGGCGGCGCTTCCGGACATCGAGGCGTCGACGGGCGAATTGACGCCGATCGAGGGCACACCGCCGAGCCCGGTCGATTTTCCGCTTGGCTGCCGCTTTGCGCCCCGCTGCCCGCTGGCGGGTGCCGAGTGCAGCGGTGCAACTCCGGCGCTCGAGGATCAGGGCGCAGGCGTCAGCGTCGCTTGTTTCAAGGTGGGGAGAGTCGCATGAGCACCACCGGATCCTTGCCGGGCACGCGTTCCGCCGCGCGCAGCGCAACAGCGGGCGCAGCGGGTGACTGGCTGCGGGTGCGCGATCTGAGTGTGGACTTCCCGGTGGGCGGCAGTTCCCGCGCACCGGCGATTCTGCGCGCCCTGCGTTCGGTTTCGCTGGACGTTGCCAAAGGCACGGTCTTCGGCATCGTCGGCGAATCGGGCTGCGGCAAGTCCACCCTGGCACGCGTGCTCAGCGGATTGACGGCGCCGACCGGTGGATCCGTGTCGCTGCAGGGTGTTGCGCTGGGCGCGGTACGCGCGCCCGCGCAGCGGCGGCGCATCCAGATGGTGTTCCAGGATCCGGGCTCCTCGCTCAACCCCGCGATGACGACGCGCCGGATGCTGGAGCAACTGCTGCGCTTTCACGACATCGTGCCCCGGGAGCGCATCGAGACGCGGTGCCGCGAACTGATGGAACAGGTGCACATGCCGGTGCAGGCGCTGGACAAGAAGCCCGGCGGCCTGTCCGGCGGGCAGCGCCAGCGCATCGCCATCGCGCGCGCGTTGGCGCTCGAACCCGATATCCTGATCGCCGACGAGCCTACGGCCGCGCTCGACGTGTCGGTTCAGGCCTCGGTGCTGAACCTGCTGGCCAAGCTGATCCGCGATCTCGGCATGACCATGGTCTTCATCAGCCATGACATGGCGGTGGTGCGCCGGGTGTGCGACCACGTGGCCGTGATGTACCTGGGCCGGATCGTCGAGAGCGGCGCGACCGAAGACGTCTTCCTGCGGCCGCAGCATCCCTATACCAACGCCCTGATGGCCGCCGTACCCCGGCTCCATCCGCTGCCGGCGTCCGAGTACACGATGCTGAAGGCGGAACAGCCGAGTCTGCTGGCCCGGATCGATGGTTGCGCATTTCGCAATCGCTGCCCGAAGGCCGGCGCGTTGTGCTCGACCGAAAACCCTGAGCTTGCCGGCGATGGCCACCGTGTCGCCTGTCACCACCCCAGGGCCCATCCGGCAGGTGATGGCCCGGGTGCCGCCGTGAACCAGGGGCGTCCATGACGACCGAGCTTGTTTCTGCCAGCCGAGCCGCCTGCGATCTGACCGCCAGGCATATTTCCTCCGGCCGCGTGAAAGCGATGCATGCGACGGCCGGTTATGGGCTGGTCCAGGGCTCGGCTGCGGGCGTGACGATCCACGACATCGACGGCCGCAGTTTCATCGACTGCCGTTGTGCCGGTGGCGTCTTCAACCTCGGTCACCGCCATCCGGAAGTCGCCCGGGTGCTGGCAACGGCCGCGCGGGACACCGACATGGGCGACTGGATGCTGTTGTCGGCCATTCGTGCCCGGATGGCCGAGAAGCTCGCCCAGGCGGCGCCGGGGAACCTGGACCATGTGCAGTTTGCCGTGACCGGTGGCGAAGCCATCGAGGCGGCGTGCAAGTTCGCGCGCGGGGCGACCGGCCGCCGCAACATCATCACGATGGACAAGGCCTACCACGGCTTCGTCGGATTCGGCCTTGCGGCCGCGCCCGCCGGTATCAACGCGCGTTACGGTCCGCTGACGCCGGGCATCGTTCCGGTGCCGTATGGCGATATCGACGCCGTGTCGCGGGCGATGGACGCAGACACGGCCGCGGTTCTGCTCGAGGCGGCCCAGGGTTCGGCCGGAGCGCTGCTGCCGCCGCCCGGCTACCTGCAGGCGCTGCGCGCATTGTGCGACCGGCACGGCGTGCTGCTGATCTGCGACGAGGTCCAGGCCGGCATGGGACGCACCGGGAAGCTGTTTTCGTTCGAGAACTGGGGCATCGTGCCCGACATGGCGGTGGTCGGAAAGGCGCTGGGCGGTGGTTATTACCCGATCGCGGGCTGCCTGTTCAACGACCGGGTGCTGGCGTTCGTCGACGAGGTGCCTCTGGCCCATCCATCCACCTTTTCCGGCTCGGAGATCGGCTGCCTGGTGGCCGCCAAGGCACTCGAACTGCTGTCGGACCCGGCCCTGCTGAGCAACGTGGTGGCGATGGGCGAGCGACTGAGCCAGGGCTACCAGGCGTTGCAGGCAATGTTCCCGGAGTTCGTGATCGGCAGTCGGCAACTGGGCCTGTTCACCGGCATCGAGACGCCGACTCCCGAGACCGGGGCGCGGCTGCGCCACGCGGCCGTGCGCCACGGCCTGCTCGCCTTCACGGCCCCGTTCAGGCCCTCGTTCCTGGTGATCTGGCCGCCGCTGATCATCACGGCGCCAGAGGTGGATGAACTGCTTGACCGGCTTGGACGCGCCGTGCGAGATACGGTGGCCAACTCCTGACGATGGACGTCGCGAGCGGCTTATGCGGCTGAACAGGACGGCTGATTCGCAAAGGCTTTCGCGCGCTGGCGTTGCAATCGCATGCATTTGAATCGATACGACTATGTGGTGGTGGGTGCCGGATCGGCCGGCGCCGTGGTCGCGGCGCGTCTGAGCGAGGACCCGAAGAAGCGCGTCTTGCTGCTGGAAGCGGGCGGGCCGGACACAGACCGGTGGATCCATGTTCCGCTGGGTGTCGGAAAACTGCTCACGAACCCGAAATTCGTCTGGCAATACTTCACCGAGAAAGGGAAGGCGCCGGTCGAGCAGGCCGTCTACTGGCCCAAGGGACGCGTGCTGGGCGGCTCCAGCTCCGTCAACGGCATGGTCTTCGTGCGCGGCTCCCGCGCGGCGTGGGATGCATGGCGCGACCTGGGCAATCCGGGTTGGGGCTACGACGAGGTGCTGCCGTACTTCAAGAAGCTGGAAGATCGCGCTGGTGGCGACCCGGCGCATCGGGGCGTCGGCGGCCCGATCGCCGTGACGGATGTGGCCCACGCCTCGCCGGTTTCGCGCGCATTTGAGCAGGCCTGCCAGGGGTTGGGTGCCCCCAGGCTCGACGACTACAACGGTCCCGACAACGCGGGCGTCGCACCGTTGCAGTTGTCGGTGCGCAATGGCCGCAGATGTTCGACCGCCGTCGGTTATTTGCGACCCGCGATGCAACGCGGCAACCTGACCGTGCGCACGCATGCGACGGTCGACCGGTTGCTGTTCGAAGGCACGCGTTGTGTCGGCGTCGTGTATCTGCATGGCGGCCGTCGGATCGAAGCGCACGCCGCGCGGGAAGTGGTGCTGTGCGCCGGTTCGATCGAATCGCCTGCGATCCTGGAGCGCTCGGGCATCGGCAATCCGCAGGTGCTGGAACGGGCCGGCATCGCCACGCGGCTGGCGCGTGTCGAGGTCGGCGAGAACCTGCAGGACCATCTCCAGGTCCGCATGTCGTTCGAGATCGCGGGCGAACGCACCGTCAACGACATACTGAACCAGCCGCTGCTCGGCGCGCTCGAGGGCCTGCGTTATCTGCTGCTTCGGCGCGGCCTGCTGGCCACGTCGACCGTGACGGCGCATGCCATCATGCCCTCGAGCGACCAGAGCGACCATGCGGACACGAAAGTCCAGCTCGCGCTGATGAGCGGCAAGGATCGCTACAGTGCCGGCGGCGGTGGTATCGACCGCTGCCCCGGCATCACGCTGGGTTCGTTTCAGGTCCGGCCGCATTCGCGCGGCAGTGTGCATGTGGGCTCGGCCGATCCCGCTGCCGCCCCGAAGATCGAGGCGAACTATCTGCAGGCGGACGCCGACCGTCGCCTGACCGTCGCGGGTCTGCGGCTGATCCGCGCGATTGCGGCGCAACCACCGCTGAGCCGCCTCATCAAGCGCGAACTGCTGCCCGGCACGGAGCTGGCCAGCGACGCGCAGCTGCTGGCGTATGCCTGCGCCACGGGCCAGACCTCGTGGCACCCGATCGGAACCTGCCGCATGGGCAGCGACCCCGGTGCGGTCGTCGATCCCCAGCTTCGCGTGCGCGGTGTCGAGGGCCTGAGGATCGCCGACGCGTCCATCATGCCGACGATGGTCTCGACCAACACCAATGCGCCCTGCATCCTGATCGGGGAGAAGGCGGCCGATCTGGTCGGACAGGCCTGTCGATAAGGCGGGCAGAACCTTCGCCTTCGCGTGGCGTCGGGTGCACCCTGGAATTTGACCTTGGCTCACGGCGCCGAGAAAGTCTGTGACGGCGACAGTGGTCGTTCAAGATTGTCAACCACCGACTGGGGCCAGTTACCCTTTAAACCAAAGGCGTTAGACGCCGCGTTTGCGCCATGAAAAGAGGCCGTTCATTTGCGGTTCCCGCCAATTTTGGCGTGCTGCTTGTAACGTCTGTAGAAGTCGCCAGCGTGCGCAAGACCGGCTAAGCTCAGGCAAACAAACACGACCATGTTGATGTCTGGCGGCGCCGCAAAACGCAAGGCGAGCATCAACAAAAATCCCGGTAGCAGTCCGAAACTGATGTCGCCGACCGACAGACCGCTTTGCGTCTTGCGACTGCGATAGCTCAGGATGAGCCACTCGCAGAGCGTGAATATCAAAATCGCATCGACCCAAATCAGGGGGAGGCTATCAACGAGCAAGGGAGACCTCCGGTTTCATGATCGGAGCAATTTGACCACACCCGTCGACAGACTGATACCCAACAAAATCACAAGTGCGCAGACGAACATGGTCAAGGTGATGGCTTCATCCAAAAATGTGACGCCGTAGAAGGCAGCAAATACAGGCACGGCAAAGGTCACCGATAACGCTTTACTGGCGCCGACCAGCGCGATCACTCTGAAAAATAAGATGTAAGCCAAGCCAGTGCAAAAAACACCCAGGATCGACCGCAATAGGTCAAAGCAGCCGCCAAAGCCCTTATTCCCGATGTCCGCTCGGGACCGTTAGTGCCCGGACTTAATCAGCTTCCGCGCCTGTCGACATTCTGCGTTCACCCTCTTCGACAGCTCCCGCAGTTGCGCCCGGTGACCGCCCGTCCAGGCATTCCTGCTGACCCGCCGCTTTCCTTCAGGCGATATCGGGCCGGTGGACTGCTCCCAGGGTCGCCACCTCCTGATTAGCTCTGCCTGCTTGCGCCTGCGTTCCTCTGTCCAGCCGTTGGCCATGATTTGCCTCCAATAGTTTGTTTGGCTCACTCTCAATATTTTCTGTGCGCGACTGTTTGCCACCACAGGAGGGGGTGTTTGCGCAGGTATTGTTGACCTGTTGCGGCCCAGTGGTCATGTTGGCCTGCTTCACAAAAGTTGCCGACTGCTTGGGGTATTTCATGTCAACCAGCGCCGATATGGTCGCCCTGCTCTGTGCTTGTGCCTTAAGTGCCAGCGTCATGTAAAGCCCGTAGTGCGTCAGATAATCTTGGTGAGATGCGCGCCTGGCCAAACTGGTAAAAATTGTTTGTAGTGCAGTCGCCTGCCCGAGAAGCATCGCTTCAAGGTTTGAAAGGTCGCCCGCTTTAGTTCTTGCGGTGGACTCTTGCACGGACGCAATCAGCGCCATCAGATTTACATCACCTGCGATATTGCCTTGGTAGGCGTCCATCACAATCGCCGCGTTGATTGATGGCGATGCCGCTGCTGCGGCGACGGCTTGCGCCTCAGTTTGGCCTGTTGTGACTCTGACTTCCAGTATTTTGGGATTTGTCGCTGTTGGTCTATCTTTTGCGTTGCTCATGTTGCTACCTCCTTAGAACCGCACAGCGACGAAGGATTCCTTGCTTTAGGGCGTTAAAACGAACGCACTCATCCGGCTGAGAATTGGGTTGGGCAATTTCGTTGGCGATAGCCATAGTGTTCCTTGTGCACATTAGCTTTATTGGCGTCAATCAGAACGGTAGCTCATCGTCGTCCGTGTAATCGAATCTGGTCTGAGGGCACTTTGTGAACCTCATCAGGCTAGGATCTTTAATTAACCACTTGGTAAGTTTCTTGAGCTGACGGATAGCAGTGCGCCGATCGGTACCTTCTGGGATTAGCACACGTACAGTTGAGCCCATCATTAGTACGACCGTTGGGGATGCACTCAGGCAATCGCCATCTACGTCAGATTGCATCTCGCGGCATCCACGGTGCGCAACATACAAACCGTCGAGTTGGAGGAACGACTTTGGGTCTCTCCGAGAATATTCGGCCAGCTTTTGCGCAAAAAGGTTTCTGATAGCGTCGTTACTAATTTTTGTATCTGCGGGGTGTGAGTTCATGGCGTTGCTCTTTCATTTAAAAGTTAGGTGTCTTCCGGGAGCCGTGGCTGGTTTTTTAATCTGGGTCGTCATCATCGCTTTCAGTCACTGGTTGGACCTTCAGTTGCGCATTAAATCCGCGACAATTCTGAAGTTGCAACGCTAGATCGGCATGCAGCTGAGCATCTCGCAATCGGATAGTGATGCCAGCCACCTGCCAATTCGTGCAGCGCCAAGCACCAACGCCAAGCCCAATAAGATGCTGACCCTCCAGGCAAACGTGTCGCTTGTCCGGGCCGCGGTCATGGAACATCAACTCATCGGCCAGCACCTCGGCATCTTTGAGGGCCAAGCCCTTTTGGGTGAACTGGTGCATGCGAATCTCAAAGGTTTCAATTTCCGATCCATTCATGGCGGGTGAATGCGGCCAGCACCATCGATCCGGGTCTTGAGTCAACGGAGTGCGTGCGTCGTGTTTTTCCAATACAAGGTTAGGGGGTACTGCCAAAACTGACGAAAGCCCCTCTGGCACAGCATAAGCAGCCTCGGTAACGACTGCTGAAACTGCCAAAAGTCTCGTTACAGCAGTTTCGTCAGTATTGACAGTACCGCTCTGACCCTTTTGTGAAATCGCCGCTTTTGCACGTTCCGCCCAGGTCATGATTTCGCCACCTTCTTAATTTGCGGGTTGATGTAGTAGCGAATAGTCGGGCGTCCCAGCGTGTTTATGCCGTCCTGACTTTGCACATGACGACTTTCTTCCAAGATGGCAAGGGCTACTTCGGCTTGCTTGACTGTGGTGACACCAGACCATTGTTTACGCACCATGTCGCGTACAGTGAAGCCATCATCCAACTTGCCTTCGGCCAGTCGGCGGCTGACCATGCGGGCAGTAGTCACTTTTGCGGTCTCCACAAGGGCATAGATACGACGTGCGTGGCCGGTCAGATACTCACACCAGGCTGCTGCGCGCAAGGCACTGGTAGCCGTTACCGAGCCAATGGAGCCTTCTGCCAAATGCAGGATCAGCGCGATGGAACAGAACAGCTTTTCAAACTTACCAAAGTGCTGCTGCATCAATGGATTTTGTTCATTGGCGATATGCACCGTATGCAGCTCGGTACACCATTCCACGAAGATGGCTTGCGCCGCGTCGTCAAAACAGAAGTGGGGCAACTTCACAAAGTCGTCACTCGGAGTTGCGCCGTCTTGCACCGGATCAAACACCGCAAGCCGATCAAACAGATCGCGCACAGCCTCGCGTGCACCCTTTACCGGGTAGCGGTCGCGCCATTCCCAAGCAACTGCGTTGGGGTAGACCATCACCTGAAAGCGCTGGATTCGGCCATCGTTATCCAGCGACGTCGTGATACCGGCAAGGTAGCGTTCCAGCAATTCCGGTTGTATGCCGCCGAACACAGAGATACACAGATTTTTGACGTGCAGACTGCCGCGGCCTATCCTGTCAATATTGAAGCTGGCCGTGCCATTCCAGCCCTCCAGATAGAAAGCCTTGTCACCTTCTTTGCCCTCCTTTTCCCAGGAGGCAAGCAGGCCCATCAATTCGTCCCGGTAGACCAGCATGCCCTGCGGGTTGTGCACCAGGAGATCACCCAACTTCTCCACGGTGGAGTCGTTAGATTTGAAACGCCGCTCCTTGGGTTCCTCTGGAGGTTTTAAGTCCTGTAAGTCCGCAATGGCAGCGTCCATCCTAAGTCGGTCACCTTTACCACCTGCGGCCTTCTTCATGCTGGCCTTGACGGCAGACTGGTGCGCTTCAAAGGCTGCTTTCTCTGCTTCAAATATTTTCTTTTCATCTTCGAGTTTTTCGGCCTCTTTGACTTCCAGCCGATCCAAAAAACGAGTCACCGTGCCCAGAGCCGGTGACTTCTTGGTAGAAGGATCTCCCACAATGCCGCCAAAGAGGTTCGGTGTGACGAGCCAGTCGTCCCGGCGTTTGGGCTTGATCCCGCAGCGTGCGCCAATGACTGAACCCAAGCAGACAATCAGCGCCGCCGCAATGTAGTCCGGCGAACAAGGCATGCGGTCGGCTTCGTCTAGTACAAAGTCTGCGAGCGTTGCGGGCAGCAGCGTCTTCGCGTCAAATGCGGGAGCCGGAGGAAGATCGCTTTTAACCTCCTTTGGTTCGAGCCATATGTCTAACTTGCCTGGAACAACGGTATTCGTCGCAAAAGCAGCCGCTGAGTTGAGAGCGTTGTAAATACATACCTTCACTGCATCTCGCCCGGCCAGTAAATGCAGGTCATTAAAGTCTGTAGCTTTATTGGGCCTGTTATCGCCGAAGTCAGGGACTGCCAGATCACCCCCAATGGATATCGCTGCCGACCGAGCCTTGAACATCCCGGGGTTGCCGTTGGTCTGGTAGTCGTCATCAGCAGCTAGCACAATTTTTAAGTCTGGATACTTGGCGCGCAAGGACAACGCTACTGGCTCTAAGTTGCTTGCGTTGAAGGCCACTGCCACAGCATCGCCCGTAGCTTCAAAGATACTCGCTCCAGTCGCGTAACCTTCACACACAATCAACTTAGCACCAGGTTTGCCGATTGCGAAATAGCAGCCTTTTACTCGACCACCCGCGATAAATCGTTTGTCGCCGTTGGATGTAATTATTTGCAGGCTATGCAATTTCCCAGCCGTATCCCGCATGGGTATCAGTAGACTCTCGCCTTCTTGCCGAATGCCGTAGGCCTGTACTCCCTTGATGGTCAGATATGAGTGACTGGTGCAGCTTGTTGCAGCGTTAAACCGACTTGCCGCCTCCACAGCCGCCAATTCATGGCGTTGTGCCTGCTCACTGTCTCGCTGCACTTGTATGGCTTGTATGCGCCTCTGGTGGGCGTCGCGCTCTACTTGAGTCATTTGCGCGGTGGCCTTACTACACCAATTTTGCGTGAAGCCCTCGCGCCAGCATCCGAAAGCGCCAGCCGCTACACCATCGTTGTGCAACACATACCAGCCCGCCTCGTCGCGCGGCTTACCGCTGGAACTAAAACGGTGAATCTTGCCGTCATCAATGATTTCCTCCGGCTGATTCAGCCCCGCCGACGAAATAGCATCTTTGAATTGATTGGTGATGCCTACCATTTGCGCCCCCCCACCCCGTAGGAAAGCGCTTGCTTCGCATGAGCAACTTGTACGTATTGCGTGCGCTCACAATTGCAAGCCAGAAAGCCAGCAAGGGGAAGATCTGCAATCAGTGTCGTGATTGCTTTACTCCGCTGGGTACCGGTGGCAAAATCTGCCTCGTGAGTGTCAGTATGAAAGCCTTCGGCGGCGCAAGCGCTGAGGGCTTTTTCAATGGTGTTGAAGGTCATGGTGCCGCCTCATACCATTGCCAGTTCAATGCGTTTCGCGTGCAGGGCTTTCACCAACTCACGAATTTCACCCTCTGACTTTCCAGCGACGCGGGCCGCATTGATGGCATCAACCTCGTAATCGGGCCAGCCTTTTGCTCGCTGCCCAATGGCTACACCATTAGTGAATAACCCAGCACGAATTGCGTTGTAAACGCTAGCATCCGCTCGGTGCCCTAGAACCCGTTTGACTTCGGGTAATCTCAAAATCAACATTGCTTATCCCCTTTTGGGTCTCGCTAAAGATTGCTAGCGATTGGGGTAATGATGATTTTTTTGCAGGATTGAGTCCAAGAAACTCAGAAAGTTTTTAGGGGCTGACTTTTCCGCCACTCAGGAAAACTCTTCAGCTATTTTTTTCCTGAGTCTTCCATCCGCTCGCCGCTCGTCCTTACAAGAGCCTTCCGAACGTCGTCATATGTCACATCAACATCAGGCTGGTTTATCACTACGTTCGCCACGACTGCAATTGCCTTGTGAACTGGTGCCGTCAATTCGAATTTGTGTACTTCTGTCAAAAGGTTTCCGAACGCACGTACATATTCCGTTTTGGGATTTTTTTGTCGAGACTCGATCGCCGCGCCGATCATCCCAGGCTCGCTAGGTTTGAAGGCCCGTGCCGCATCAGCCATTGTTTTTAGTAATGCGGAAAAGTCGGGGGCGGTACCCCATGCATAGCGCAGCATATTCCGCTTTTCTTCCTCAGGGTCAATATCGGCCTTCCCTCTCTTCGGCACCAAGACAATTTCAATTGACTGGTTTGATTCCTCAATTCTTCCCTCTTTCTTCGCATCATGAATATCCCGCCTTGGCAGATCGCCCAGAACATGCCGCCGCATAGACCTCCACATGTGCAGGTTATGACCATTCATTTCAATATTGTCAGTTTGCCTCAGTAACTCGGGGACTGAATAAAATTCGCTTGGGCCGCTCACTCCGGTATCTTCGAATTGATGGATCAGTTTCGACAAATTTTCCGCAGCTTCGGCGATTTCGCCCTTCAACATCATGGCTGTTTTCAATCGGTCGCGGTATTTCGTAAAATCCACCCGCGCAGCCCATGCTGAATAAATGAAGCCGCGCCACTGTTCATCCTCACTTATTTCGCGTGTTAGCACCGCAAAAGCTTCGCGCATCCGTGGATCGGTCGCTAGTCGTAGCAAACAATCCACGTCGTTGGCTAATTCATTTTGATGCGTTAAAGCTTCAACCCTTTGCGTTCGCAACTTGTCAAGATATTCGTTCTCGCCGCGGAGAGCCTCTCTCTCTAAAGACTCTGAAATAGCTACAAGTTCATGCTGGGCTTTCTCAAGCGATCTCACAAACCCTTGGATATGCATAGTCTGCTCTCCATACAAGATGCTTTCTATGTGTGTCCGGACTGCAGCCGGAACGTATGCCGGAAAATCCATAGTCGCTCCCTGTAACGCCCCAATGAGACCAGCGCCGCCGGATCAGGGTGTCTCCGTTTTCACCATCGGGGATCAGCCGATAGTCAGGCGTGGCTTAAAAAATTAAGCTGCTTTGAACGAGATTACATCCGCACCTCGTGCCAACTTGTCCAAGTAATCAGCCCATTGCTGCACCATCTCAAACCGCTGCTTCAAGTACTGCGTGCGGTTGTAACTACGCCCATTGGAATCCTTCACTGCATGGGCAAGATTCGCCTCAATTACAAGCGGGTCAAGGTTCAATTCGTCCACGATCATCGTCCGCGCACTTGCCCGAAATCCATGCCAAGTTTGCTCTTTACCAAAGCCCAACGCGTACAAGGCACTGCGCACACTGTTATCGGATATCGGACGGTCGTGACTGCGTTCTCCGGGGAAAACATAAACCCCATGCCCTGTCAAAGGCTGGATGTTGCGCAACAAGGCTATTGCCTGCACAGGCAAAGGGACGACATGGGCTTCGCCGTTTATCTTTTCCTGTTTGGTGCGTTTTATTTTCATACTTGGAATAGTCCACAGCGCTGCGTCTAGATCAATCTCTGACCACTCCATCATGCGCAGATTACCGGGCCTCTGGTACAACAAAGGCGCCAGCTGCAACGCCGTGCGAACAATCGGTCCGCCCTTGTAGGTCTTGATGGCCCGCATCAAGTCCCCAAACCGATTCGGCTCTACGATAGCTGCAAAGCTCTTACTGTGATAAGGGGTCAATCGCGCTTTGAGGCCTTCAGTGATATTGCGCTGCGCCAAGCCCGAGGTGGGTAGCCAATAGTCCCAAATCTGCCGTGCCAGCATTAATGCGCGATCGGCTGTTTCCAGTGCGCCACGCTCCTCTACCTTTTGCAATGCCGCAAGAAGTTCCATTGCGTGAATCTGTTCAATGGGTCGATCCCCAATCCATGGGAACAAGTCACGTTCCAATTGCCTAAGCATTCGTCCTGCATGGCTTTCGCTCCATTGAGGGGCTTGCTTGCTGTACCACTCCAAAGCAATAGTTTTGAAGGTGTCGCGGGTGTTGCGCTTTACTTTGAGCTTTTCCAGCTTGCGGGCTTGCACTGGGTCTATGCCCTCGGATTTTTGCAGTTTGGCAGCGTCACGCGCTAGGCGTGCGGATTTCAGGGACATGTCGGGGTAGCTGCCCAAAGCCAGTTGCTTTTCTTTGCCGCCCACCCGGTATTTAAGAAACCAGCGTTTCGATCCCGCCGGACTTACCTGCAGGTACATACCACCGGAATCGGCAAACCGAGCCTGCCTCTTCTCCGGTGGGCAAATAGCGTTCTTGCATTCAGCTTCGGTCAGCATGGGGTATGACTCCTAGTTGCGACACGACAACTGGGGGTACAACCTGAAATTCCCCCCTATTTCGTCGGATCTCCCCCCATTTGTACCCCCGCAATGAATTAGCTGTCAATAGTCCTTGTTGACCTTTACCGTCAATCAAGTGATTGATTTACCAAAGAAAAAGGCCGCCAGGTAATCATCCCTGTCGGCCTTTAAACTTGCATATGGTGGAGCTGGGGGGAATTGAACCCCCGTCCGCGAGACTTATTCGTATGGTTCTACGTGCGTAGTCGTCTGATTTGGATCTCACTTCTTGAGTCGCGCAGCAACACGCTACCCAAGACGCCAGTTACCTAAAATCTCGCCCGTAACTAAGTAACCCAATTACGTGCCAGCCAACGTGAATTCCCTTGCAGCCGGGAGGTATTGCTACCCCCTTGCCCAGCCCGTCAGCATGCTGTTGCAAGTCTCACAGCTTAAGCCGCGAGTGCGAAACGTTCGTCGTTTGCAGTTAGTTTTTTTCAGCGGATTAACGAGGTGACTGAACCTCGGCACGCCCCACTACGCTTCCGAACCCACGTCGAAACCAGTGCAGCCCCCAAGTCTTTGAGTTTACGCTTTTTTGCGTCTCAACGCAGCAAGTCGAGTAATTGCAACGGTTGTGCAATGGTGGCGTGTGGACGCCAACTGTCGATGTCTGCATTCGCGCCCAGGTAGCCGTATTGGGCGGCAACTGTGCCCATGTTGGCAGCGAGGCCTGCAACGATGTCTCGCTCGTCGTCGCCCACATAAATGCACTGCTCTGGGGTAAAGCGCACGCGCTTGGCGGCTTCGAGCAAAGGCATGGGGTGTGGCTTGGCGTGCGGTGTGGTGTCACCGCA
>Ga0181595_10000817_pt1 | contig 34719 bp, 29 predicted proteins | sample 041ome_7_FD_145604 | JGI IMG/M metagenome (GOLD analysis project Ga0181595, IMG submission 145604) | Coastal salt marsh microbial communities from the Groves Creek Marsh, Skidaway Island, Georgia - 041401AS metaG (spades assembly) | ecosystem: Environmental > Aquatic > Marine > Intertidal zone... | reverse complement strand
GCCTTTTGCCACAAATACGGCAAAACCTCGCAAAAACACTAAAATATATCCACTCCTTCACCAAACTTAAGAAGTTACTTTAAGTTTGCTTCTTATCATGCTGTAAAACATTGATTTTATCTCTCTCAAAAAACCTCATTTCCGATCTTTTTATCGATTTTCGGCGCATTTAGCCTCACTTTCTACTCAAATTTGTGCAATTAAGTGCTTGATTTGTTGTATATCCCTGCCTATAGTGCGGAAAAGTGGCAAGAAGTAGCAGAATGTGGGTCATAATGGGTTAGTAAGGTGTTTCATCCCAATACCAAGCGGTTTCTGCGACCTTTTTTCCGTTAACAACAAACATAAAAGCAACCAAAAGCACAAAGGACCCTGATTTTGTTATTCCGCGGCTTGAACTCAATAAATCTCGATGCGAAAGGGCGTATGGCTATCCCTTCCCGCTATCGTGGAACTATTGATGATCACTGCCAGGGAAAAATGGTCGTTACCATTGAAGCAACCGATGGCGAGTGTCTTGTCATTTATCCTCTTAATGAATTTGAAGAAATTCAGCGCAAGGTTGAAGCCTTGCCCAGTTTCAATGCCACAAGCAAAAAACTCAAGGGTCTTTTTATCGGGCATGCCAATGATGTTGAGCTCGATGGCAGTGGTCGCATTCTGGTTCCGCCGACCTTGCGCTCCTATGTAGGGCTGGAAAAGAAAGTGGTGCTTGTAGGGCAGGGTAAGAAGTTTGAGTTATGGGATGAAGAGGCCTGGAATGCCAAGCGTGAAAGCTGGCTGGGTCAGGAAGAGTCGGAAGAAGAAATGCCTGAAGAAGTAAAAGGTTTGTCGCTCTAGGTTGTGAATAATTTCGAGCATCAATCGGTTTTGTTGCAGCAGTCGGTTGAAGCGCTGGTTACAGACAAAGACGGATTTTATATAGACGGTACGTTTGGCAGAGGTGGGCATAGCCGGGTAATTCTCGAGAAGTTGTCTAGCCAGGGGAAGTTGCTGGTGATTGACAAGGATCCGGAAGCAATAAAGGAAGCGTTCCTTTTACAGCAGCAGGATGAGAGGGTGATTGTGGAACACAGCAGCTTTGCAGAGCTTGAACAACTGGCCGGTAAACACTCAGTCATGGGAAAGGTGGCAGGGGTATTGCTGGATCTGGGTGTTTCTTCACCACAGCTGGATGATGCCGCAAGAGGTTTTAGTTTCTCCAGGGAAGGCCCTCTGGATATGCGCATGGATACCCAGTCGGGTGTGACAGCTGCACAGTGGGTAGCTGAAGCTAAAGAGGAAGAGTTGATCAAGGTGTTTTTTGAATACGGTGAGGAAAAGTTTTCCCGGCGTATTGCCCGCGCCATTGTCAGGGAGCGCGAACTGGCACCGATAACGACAACCATACAGTTAGCAGAAATTGTAAAACAGGCACATCCGGCATGGGAAAAGCACAAGCATCCTGCCACTCGGGTTTTTCAGGCGATAAGGATTGCCATTAATAGAGAGTTGCTTGATCTGGAAAAAGCACTGAGTGAGATCACTGAGTTGCTTTGTGTCGGTGGAAGGATGGTGGTGATCAGTTTTCATTCACTGGAGGACAGGCTGGTAAAACAGTTCATAAGTAAGCAGGAAAGGGGTGACGACTATCCGTCCGATATGGCAGTTACCCAGGCGCAGTTAAACCCTCGCCTAAAAAGAATTGGCAAGCAGGTCAGGGCGAGTGTTGAAGAAGTGGCACTGAATGTGCGATCAAGAAGTGCTGTTTTAAGGGTCGCAGAAAAAATAGCCTGAGCAAAAGTTACTGGCTAAAGCCATTTAATGAGAAAGGCTCGGCATGTTTGGAAAAGCAAAGAAAAGTACCAAAGGCAGGCAGTTGAAAGATCTGGATATCCGTATTTCTGTGAAGTCCTGGTTGAGCCTGATCAGTCTGTTGCTGGTAGTGACAGCATCAGCAACCGGGGTGATTTACTCAACCCATACGAACAGACATTTACTGAATGAGTTGCAGCAACTTGAACGACATAGAAATGAGCTGCAGGTCGAATGGGGGCAGTTACTACTTGAACAAAGCAGTCTTGTATCGCAAGGCCGCATTGAAAATCTGGCAATAGCAGAGCTCGGAATGAAAATTCCGGCAACGGAGAACGTGGTGGTAGTGTCTGGTGAATAGCGCTAGCAGCATAAAGAAACAACATTTCTGGAGACTTGGTCTGGTTTCCATGGCAGCAATCACTCTGCTGGGTACAGTAAGCTGGAAGATAGTTGACCTTCAGGTTATTAATAATGAAGTGCTGCAGGATCAGGGTAATAGAAGAACTGTTAGAAACGATGTCATTGTTGGCCATCGTGGCAACATCATGGACCGAAATGGACAGGCTCTGGCGATAAGTACTCCGGTGCAGTCACTCTGGCTGAACCCTCGAGAAATTATTCATAACCCCCAGGCATGGAAAACGCTGGCCTCTGCGCTTGAAAGCATTGAGGTTAACACCGATGTTCTGTGGAATCGCATACAGGACAATGCCCAGCGTGAATTTCTTTATATCAAACGTCGACTTCCCCCTGCGGAAGTCCAGTCAATTCTTGATCTGAAAATTCGCGGTGTTTATTCCCAGGAAGAGTACAAGCGCTTTTATCCTTTGGGAGAAGTTGCTGTCCATCTTGTAGGGCTTACCAACAGTGATGATGTTGGACAGGAAGGGCTGGAGCTGGCTTATGAAGACTGGCTGCAGGGCAAGCCCGGATCCAAACAGGTTCTCAAGGATCGACGTGGCGGCATTATTCGTGAAGTAAAAATAAATTCTGTTGCAGAGCCAGGTAACGATCTGGTGTTGAGCATTGACAGCAGGATTCAATATCTGGCTTACAAGGCGCTTAAAGAAGAAGTGACTCGTCGCTATGCCAAGGCAGGAACGGCAGTTGTGTTGAATGTTGAAACAGGTGAAGTACTGGCCATGGTGAACCAGCCTTCCTACAACCCAAATAATCGAATCAGCCTTGATGACAATGAAATGCGCAACCGGGCAATTGTTGATTTGCTGGAGCCGGGGTCGACGGTAAAGCCTTTTACGATAACAGCGGCATTGGAAAGTGGGTTGTTTGACACCAGCAGCATTATTGATACCAGCCCGGGGTATATCCAGGTAGATGGCTCTACCAAAAAGGATCCCGTTAACTACAAGAAAGTGGACTTGAAAAAAATTATTACCAAATCCAGCCAGGTTGGCGCCATCAAGCTGGGTCTGGCCATGGGAGAGGCGCCAATGCTTGATGTGCTTGCCCGGGTCGGGTTTGGTACAGCAATGGGAACAGGATTTCCCGGTGAAACATCCGGAGTGCTGCCAAGTTTTCCAAGATGGAGTAAATCTGATGTCGCCACACTGGCTTATGGCTATGGCTTTCAGGTGACGCCCCTGCAAATGGCCCAGGCTTACATGATTTATGCCAACGAAGGTATTCGAAAACCGGTGTCATTGCTTAAAACGGAAGGTCCCGTTTATGGGGAAAGAGTCATAGATGCCCAGATAGCAAGAGACGTGAATGCAATGATGGAAACGGTGGTCAGCACCAAGCTCGGTGGTACCGGCGTACTGGCAGCTATTCCCTCGTATCAGGTTGCCGGCAAAACAGGTACAGCCTGGTATTACAACGTCGGTGGAGGCTACGATGAAGAAAATTACAACTCCTATTTTGCCGGCTTTGTGCCAGCTCATAATCCAAAAATTGTTGCTGTTGTCTCCATACATGAGCCCAAGGGTGAAGAGTATGGCGGTGGTCGGGTAGCTGCGCCGGTATTTGCCAAAATTGCCGCTGGTGCGATGCGAATACTGAATGTTCCGCCTGATAGTGCCGTGGAAGAAAAGCAGGTCAGCATGAGTGGGGTTGTTGGTTTGGATAAGCAGCCAGCTTCCTGGAGAGAATTATGAATACAGCAGAAATCATGACCAGGCAAATGCGACTTTCGGAATTATTGGCTGAAGATGTCGTCATTAATGACGCGATGGATGTTGAACTGACAGGTATTGAAATTGATTCACGTCAGATTGATTCAGGTGATCTTTTTCTCGCCTATAAAGGGGCATCTCATGATGGTCGTGATTTTGTTGATGACGTCATTGCCAAAGGTGCCAGAGCCGTGCTGGTAGAAGCCGATGAAGAGTGGTCGGAAATTACTATCAGGAACGGCGTGCCGGTGATTCCAGTGGTAAAACTTACCGCCAGGATTGGCAAGATAGCTGCACGGTTTTTTGATTACCCAGCGGCAGCGTTTTGGTTAATTGGTATAACCGGAACCAACGGCAAAACCAGCTGCTGTCAGTTTGTCGGTCAGTGTTTGAGCATGCTTGGTTATAAAACCGGCATCAGTGGCACCCTTGGTCATGGTATCTATGGCCAGCCTTATACCAATGATGAATCAGGTCCGGGCACAACGCCTGACGCCATCTCTGTACAAAAAATCTTTGAAGAAGTTCGGATTCAAAATGGTGAAGCCATGGTAATGGAAGTCTCCTCTCATGGCTTGAGTCAGAACCGGGTTAATACCAGCGAATTTGATGTGGCAGTGTTTACCAACCTTAGTCGAGATCATCTTGATTATCACGGTGGCATGAAAGCCTATGGTGATGAAAAACGAAAACTGTTTATCAATCCTCATTTAAAAATTGCTGTTATCAATATGGATGACATGTTCAGCGCGAAGATACTCAACAGTCTTGCCAAAAATGTTAAATCCTTTACCTACAGCATGCATAACCCGAAAGCTGATGTATTTCCCAGAGCTCTTGAGTTCAAAAGTTCAGGTTTTGAACTGGATGTTGTTACCCCCTGGGGGCAAGGGCGCTTTAGCAGCACTCTGGCGGGTTCTTTTAATGTCAGCAACATTCTTGCGGTTCTCACCACGGTGATGGCGTCTGAAGCAAACAAGCCTGATTTTGATTTCGACAATGTGCTGGAAAAAGTGGCTGCTGTTTCACCGGTTAAAGGACGCATGGAAATTCTTGGTGACTTCCCGGTTTCTGTTGTGGTGGATTATGCCCATACCCCTGATGGGTTGAAGAATGCACTGGCGGCACTTCGTCAACATACCAAGGGTGACATCTGGTGTGTTTTCGGCTGTGGCGGAGACCGTGACAAAGGCAAGCGTCCACTGATGGCCGAGATCGCCGAACAGATGGCCAACAGGCTGATTATTACTGATGACAATCCGCGGAATGAAGACTCCATGGCAATCATCAACCAGATTAAATCGGGGCTTTCTGATACTTCTAGGACGGTGATTGAGCATGATCGTGCCAAGGCAATTGATTATGCCATTAACAATGCCAATGAAGGCGACATCGTGTTGATCGCAGGTAAAGGCCATGAGGAATATCAGGATATTGGTGGTAACCGTATGGTCTTCAGTGACGTCAAACAGGCCAGAGTAAGTCTGAATAATCGATTTGCTGAACAGAATCAAAATAATAATACAGCGGGATAAAGCGTGATTGGGTCAATGAGTTTGCAAGAAGTTCAGATGGAGACAGGCGGGGTAATTACCGGCGCCAATGCTGAATTTTGTGCGGCATCAATTGATACACGTACCTTGCAGCCAGGGGATTTGTTCGTGGCTATCAAGGGGCCAAATTTCAATGGCAATGAGTTTGTCAGTGCTGCTGCTGAAAAAAGTGCCAGCGCTGTAATTGTTGATGAATCGGTAAATGTTGATTTGCCAGTGCTGACAGTATCAGACACTCGTGATGCGCTTGGAACGATCGGTGCCATGAACAGGAATCGAAGCGGGGCCTGTGTGCTGGGCCTGACAGGTAGCCAGGGAAAGACCACGGTAAAGGAAATGACGGGCGCAATTTTGTCGCAATGTGATTCAGTAATGATGACGAGCGGTAACCTGAATAATGAGTTGGGTGTTCCCCTGAGCCTGCTGAAAATAGATAAACAGCATAAGTATGCAGTCATTGAAATGGGCGCTAATGGTCCAGGAGACATTGCCTACAGTGTTGCACTGGCGCGCCCCGATATAGCCCATATCACCTGTATTGCCGGTACACACCTTGAAGGCTTTGGTGATCTTCATGGGGTGGCGAAGGGTAAATCCGAAATCTGGAGTGGAATCAGGGAAAACGGAACAGCCGTAGTAAACCTTGATGATTTTTTTGCCCCGCAGTTTGTTGAACAAATCAAATCATTGGGCAGACATATTGTGACCGTAAGCGGATCAGGAAATAAGGATGCTGATTATTTTGCAGATGACATCCAGCTGGATCAGTTTCAGGGAGCAGGATTCAAATTGAACTCAGCGCAAGGGACGGTAGCGATCAAGCTGCAAGTACCAGGCAAACACAACATCAATAATGCCATGGCAGCAGCGGCTATGGCCATGACGGCAGGTGCCGGGCTTGATGCAGTAAAGGTCGGGCTTGAGCAGTTTGCTGCGGTGAAGGGCCGTATGTGCATTGTCGCAGGTATTCATGGCGCAACACTCATTGATGATAGTTATAACGCCAGTCCCGCCTCATTTCGTGCAGCAATTGATGTACTGGCCCAGACCAGAGGATCGAGGATTGTCGTCATGGGAGATATGGGCGAGTTGGGTAGTGAGGCTGAAAAAGAGCACGCCGAAATAGGGCGCTATGCAAAGCAGCAGGGCATAGATTGTCTGATTGCCCTGGGAGAGATGAGCGCGCTGGCAGTTCCGGCTTTCGGCGATGGTGGTATTTATTTGAGTGAGCGGAATGAATTTAAAGACACTATTGCTCCTTTGCTGAATGCCACTACAACGGTACTGATTAAAGGCTCACGTAGCCAGAGTATGGAAAAACTGGTCAGTCAAATACAGGATGATGCGCAATGAAGCGAATGATCCATAACGGTGTTTTTTTTGGAAACGATTTTATTGCCAGACATTTTGCTGCCAATGAAATTAATACCAGGGAGAGTTTTTTCTCATGTTGTTAATGCTGACCGAATACCTTTCTCAATTTAATTCCGGCTTCACGGTATTTCAGTACCTTACTGTGCGCGGCATCTTGGGAATTCTGACGGCGCTGGCATTGTCGTTGATTATCGGGCCTACCATGATCAGGCGTCTGAATTATCATCAGATTGGCCAAGTGATCAGAGATGACGGGCCAGAGAGCCATCTCAGTAAAGCCGGAACCCCTACCATGGGTGGCGCCCTTATTCTGGTCAGTATTATTATAAGCAGTCTGCTGTGGTCGGATTTAAGAAACCCTTATGTTTGGGTGGTGGTCATTGTTACCGGACTATATGGCGCAATAGGCTGGGTAGACGATTACCGTAAAGTTTTTGAGCAGAATCCAAAAGGGCTGGCGGCCCGCTGGAAGTATTTCTGGCAATCATTAATCGGTTTCGTTGCCGCTGCTTATCTTTATTCCATTGCCGCTGTGCCTGCGGATACGCAATTATTTATTCCTTTCTTTAAAGACTTTGCTCTCAACCTGGGGCCGTTTTATATATTGCTGGCCTATTTCATGATCGTGGGTTTCAGTAATGCGGTGAATCTTACTGATGGTCTCGATGGTCTGGCCATTTTGCCTTCGGTGATGGTGGCAGCAGCCCTTGGTGTTATCGCCTATTTGACTGGAAATATTGAATTTTCCGCCTATCTGAACATTCCCTATATTGCCGGTGCCGGCGAATTGGGAATATTTTGTGGCGCCCTCGCTGGCGCGGGTCTGGGATTCCTCTGGTTCAACACTTATCCCGCACAGATTTTTATGGGCGATGTCGGTGCATTGGCGCTGGGTGCGTCGCTGGGTCTTGTGGCGGTCATTATCAGGCATGAATTTGTTTTGATCATTATGGGGGGCGTGTTCGTGATGGAAACACTCTCGGTCATTCTGCAGGTTGCTTCATTCAAGTTAACCGGAAAAAGAATATTTCGTATGGCTCCCCTGCATCACCATTTTGAGTTAAAGGGCTGGCCCGAGCCAAGAGTCATCGTTCGCTTCTGGATCATCACCGTAATTCTGGTGTTATTTGGTCTGGCAACGTTGAAGTTGAGATAAGAATTAAACGCATAAGACAGGCTGGAAAATGCAAACAGAGCAGGTAGCGCAAAAGATGAAAGTCGTGATCGGTCTTGGTAAGACCGGGCTTTCCTGTGCCCGTTACCTGGCCAGTCGCAATGAAAAATTCAAGGTGTTGGACACCCGAAAGAATCCGCCTGGACTGCAGCAACTGAAAGCTGAGTGTCCTGGAGTTGAACTCGAACTTGGTGAGTTTAATGCCCAGACCCTTAACAATGCCGCACAGTTGATTGTTAGTCCAGGCGTGGACCAAAAAATACCAGTGATACAGAACGCCATAAGGCAGGGCGTTTCGGTAACCGGTGATGTGGATATTTTTGCCAGATCAATTGCTGCACCGATTATTGCCATCACTGGCTCCAATGCAAAAAGTACGGTAACCACTCTGGTTGGAGAAATGGCAAAAACTGAAGGAATTGATGTCGCGGTGGCCGGCAATATTGGACTACCGGTGCTGGATTTACTCCAGCAGCCAGCCTCCAGTCTGTATGTGATCGAGCTGTCCAGTTTTCAACTGGAAACAACCACAAAGCTTGCTGCAGAAGTAGCTACGCTACTGAATCTGAGTCTGGATCATATGGATCGATATAGCACCATGGAAGAATATCGCGAAGCCAAGCTGCGAATATTCCAGGGTTGTCAGCAGGCGGTGATTAATGATGATGACCTGTTATGCCAGCCTGAACTTCCGGCCAATGTTCGACAATGGCATTTCTCACTTGTAGAAAATAGTGCAGCCGAATTTTCCCTGCTGAATCTGGATGATGGCCAATACCTTGGTTTTAATAAACAGCCATTGATGTCAGTGCGCGAGATGAAGATTGCCGGCAAACACAACGTCGCCAATGCGCTGGCAGCATTGGCAGTGGGTCATGCTGTCGGATTCTCCATTGATGCCATGACCACTACATTGAAAAGTTTTAGCGGACTTCCTCATCGCTGTCAGTGGGTAGCCGACAGGAATGGTGTGGATTGGTATAACGATTCCAAGGGCACCAATGTGGGTGCCTGTATTGCTGCCGTCAATGGTCTGGGTGGCGATTTGGGGAAAGGCAAGATCATTTTACTGGCTGGCGGTCAGGGCAAGGGGGCTGATTTCTCTCCATTGGCTTATCCGCTGTCCACTTATGTAAAACTGGCCATTTTGTTTGGAGAGGATGCTGCACTTATTGATCAGGCAGTAAATGGATCTGTAATGACCATTATAGTATCTTCTCTTGAAGAGGCGGTCAGCATTGCTGATAAAAAGGCAGATAAAGGAGATGTGGTATTACTCTCTCCTGCCTGTGCCAGTTTCGATATGTTCAATAATTATGAAGAACGTGGTGAAGCTTTTGTTCATCATGTTGGGGAGCTGCACTGAATATGCAAGCAGTAACCCATCAACAGTTTCAGACCCGCCCCTATTATGGCGATAGCTGGCTCATTATTCTTGCCATGCTACTGGTATTTGTTGGCCTAATCATGATGACCTCAGCATCGGTGGAAATTGGTGAAAGTCTGCATCGGGATCCATTCTATTATTTCAAGCGTCAGTTGATATTCATTCTGCTTGGTCTAGTGGGGGCAATAATCACATTCCAGATTCCCCTGTTGTGGTGGCAAAAAGGCAGTTATGGCCTTTTCATCATTACCTTGCTGCTGTTGTCACTCGTTCTGGTTCCAGGCGTGGGTTATACAGCAGGTGGTGGCACACGCTGGATAAATATTGGTTTCATGACCCTGCAGGTTTCCGAGCCGTCAAAAATTCTGATTGTATTTTTCATGGCTGGTTTGCTAAGCAGGCAACATGAGCTTATCTGTAATAGCCTGAAAGGATTCCTGCTACCTTTCGCCTTGATGTCATTGCCCGTATTACTGCTGTTGCTGGAACCTGATTTTGGAGCAGTAGTAGTCATCATGTTTGCCGTTATGGCAATGCTTTTTCTTGCCGGTGCCCGTTTCTGGCATTTCCTTTTGTCAGCAATGCTGCTGCTTGGCGCCGGCTCCGCAATGATTTTTACCTCTGCTTATCGCATGCGCAGAGTGACTTCCTATTTGCAGGCACTCAAAGATCCTTTTCATGAAGATATTGTCTTCGATTCCGGTTATCAGCTGGCACAGGCCCTGATAGGTTTCGGCCGTGGTGAATGGTTGGGCATGGGGCTGGGTAACAGTATCCAGAAAATGTACTTCCTGCCTGACGGCCATACCGATTTCATTATTGCCATTATCGCTGAAGAACTTGGGGTTATCAGCGTCCTTGCCCTGTTACTTCTTTTTACTGCCTTTATTTCCAGGGCCCTGCTTATCGCCAGAAAAAATGAGACCAATGGGAACTTTTTCGCAGCTTACGCCGCTTATGGTTTTGCTTTTATTTTTGTTGCCCAGGTCGCCATCAATGTCTGTGTCAATGTGGGGTTGTTGCCAAACAAGGGACTTACTCTGCCGTTTATCAGTTATGGCGGTTCGAGCCTGCTTACCTGTATGGCAATGGTGGCGATATTAGTCAGGATTGATATTGAGAATAATCAGAGCGGAGGCAGAAAAGCCAGCGTTCGCGTCTGAGCAAAATAGAAATGCGCATAGATACCAACAACAGAAAAATACTTATTATGGCCGGAGGCACGGGTGGGCATGTGTTCCCTGCGCTGAGTATTGCTGAGGATCTGCTGTCCAGGGGTGTCCAGGTGGAGTGGCTTGGAACGCGTAAAGGGCTGGAAGCCAGTGTAATTTCTGAAACAGATATTCCCTTGCACTTTATATCCATCGCCGGACTCAGGGGAACAAGCCTGCTGAAAAAACTGCTGTCACCCCTGGTAATTTTGCTTGCTGTCGTGCAAGCCATTCGCAAGCTTATCCAGATCAAGCCAGGTTGCGTTCTGGGCATGGGTGGATTTGTTACCGGACCTGGTGGACTTGCTGCCTGGTTACTGGGGAAAAGGTTGCTGATTCATGAACAAAATGCTATTGCCGGTTTCACCAATCAAATGCTGTTTCCTCTGGCTTCAACTGTGATGGAGGCATTCCCTGGTGCATTTGAAAGAAAGCAGGAAATTACCCGCAACCGTGTACTGAAATCATTTATCAAACCAGGCAATACGATTGTGGTAGGCAATCCTTTGCGCAAGGAAATTTCAGACCTTGGTGTGCAAAAACATAATGCAAGGGCCACACAAACTGACGCCGTTCATCGCGGAGATAAGTTGCGCATTCTTGTTATAGGTGGAAGTCTTGGGGCTGTTGCTATTAACAAAACCGTTCCAGCCATGCTGGCACTTTTACCGGAACAGCAAAGGCCGGAAATACTTCATCAATGTGGCAGTAAAAATCTTGAACAAACATTGACGTTTTATGGTGAGAGTAAGGTGGATGTGGGTAATACGATCCAGATTCGGCCATTTATAGAAAATATGGCAAGTGCCTATTCTTGGGCTGATATTATTATCGCCCGCGCCGGTGCCATGACCGTATCAGAAATTGCGGCAGTGGGCCTGGCTTCCATTCTTATTCCCTATCCGTTTGCGGTGGATGATCACCAGACCGAGAACGCCCGCTTTTTGGTGCTTGCCGGGGCCGCAGAAGTAATTCAGCAGAAAGATCTGGATCCTCAAACGCTGCTCGCCCTGGTGCAGAAGTTCGCCATGAGCGACGATTTTCTGCAGCAGGCATCCAGCAAGGCGTTGGCAGCAGGCAGGCTTGATGCCACTGAAAAGGCCTCGTCACTGTGTATGGAGGCTTCCTATGTCTGAAGCAGGCCATCACGTCATGCGCAGAAGTGACATCCCGGAAATGCGCCGTATTCGCAGAATTCACTTTGTTGGTATCGGTGGTGCGGGTATGAGTGGAATCGCCGAAGTGCTGTTAAACCAGGGTTATGAAATCAGCGGTTCAGATATCGCACCTTCACCGGTTACTGAACGCCTGGAGTCTTTTGGCGCCATTATTTTCATCGGGCATGAAGCTGCCAATATTGAAGGCGCCAGCGTCGTTGTTGTGTCCAGCGCCATAGATCAGAGTAACGAGGAAATACTTGAGGCTATCAATCTCAGGATTCCCATCATCAGGCGCGCTGAAATGCTCGCTGAGCTTATGCGCTATCGGCATGCCATTGTTATTGCGGGAACACACGGTAAAACCACAACCACCAGTCTGGTAGCCACATTGCTGGCCCAGGGCGACATGGATCCGACCTATATTATTGGCGGCATACTCAATGGTGCCGGCACCAATGCCAGGCTTGGTGCCAGCCACATCATGGTAGCGGAGGCTGATGAGAGCGATGCCTCATTCCTGCATTTGCAGCCCATGGTTGCCATTGTTACCAATATTGACGAAGACCATATGGTCACTTATGACGGTGATTTCGAAAAGCTCAAACAAACCTTTGTCGATTTTTTACATAACCTGCCTTTTTATGGACTTGCCGTGTTGTGTATTGATGATCCGGTGATCCAGGAACTGTTACCACGAATCTCGCGGCCGGTTATCACCTATGGTCAGTCTGATCAGGCTGATTTTCATATTCATGATGTTGAGCAGGTAGGCAATGTCAGCCGCTTTAAACTTACCCGCCCTGACAATCATGATCAGCTGGATCTCACACTGAATATGCCAGGCATCCATAACGTTCTTAATGCTACTGCGGCTATAGCGGTAGCAACGGATGAGGGCATGTCGAGTGAAGATATTGTGCAGGGACTCGAAGGCTTTCGTGGAGTCGGTCGACGTTTTGACATTAAGGAACCGCTGCTAATTGAAAGTGGTGAAGTGATGCTGGTGGACGACTATGGCCATCATCCTACTGAAGTCGCAGCCAATATCAGGGCCATACGAACCGGTTGGCCGGAGAAAAGGCTGGTAATGATTTACCAGCCCCACCGTTATAGCAGAACCCATGATCTTTATGATGCATTTGTTGATGTGTTGTCTGAAGTCGACTTGTTACTACTACTTGAGGTCTATGCCGCCGGCGAGACGCCTATTCGAGGTGCAGACAGCAGAAGTTTGTGTCGCAGTATCAGGCAGCGCGGACAAATTGATCCGGTGTATGTGAAAGATCAGACAGATATCAGAAATGTATTAAAAGATGTGTTGCTTGATGATGACATTTTACTGACTCAGGGTGCAGGTAGTATTGGTATTTTGGCGCGGGAATTGTCCAGGGATGGGTTGGGGTATGAATAACATGACCCGTCATGACCCCGAGACTTTCGGCAAGGTGGCTGTCCTGATGGGGGGTGACTCTGCAGAGCGGGAAATTTCTCTGATGAGTGGTAATGCGGTACTTGGGTCGCTGCTTAAAAGCAGGGTAGATGCGACTGGTGTCGACTTTACCGATGGCAAGGTGCTGGCCAGTTTATCTGAAAACGGTTTTGATCGGGTTTTCATCGCGTTACATGGTCGTAAAGGTGAGGATGGTAAAGTGCAGGGTGCTTTGGAATTAATGAATATTCCCTATACCGGTAGCGGAGTTCTGGCGTCTGCTCTTGCCATGGACAAAGTGCGCTGCAAGCACATCTGGCAAAGCCTTGGTCTCAATACGCCTGCATTTGCCATGCTTGATGAAACAACTGAATGGGACAAAGTAATTACTGAGTTGGGCCCGGTTTTTGTCAAGCCAGTTAAGGAAGGTTCCAGTATCGGAATTTCCAGAGCAAATGATGCGGATGAACTACAGCAGGCATTTGTACATGCCAGACAGTATGACAAGCAAGTTATTGCCGAAAAGTTTATCGATGGACCTGAATACACAGTGGCCATTCTCGGGGACAGTGTTTTGCCTGCAGTAGGTATGACGGCAAGTGCTGATTTTTATGATTATCAGGCCAAGTATTTTTCTGATGAGACGCAATATTTTTGTCCCTGTGATCTGGCCAGTGAAGATGAAAAAAATCTCGCCACTATGGCAATGCAGGCATATCAGGCCGTGGGTTGCGAAGGCTGGGGCCGGGTGGATGTTATGCGTGACAGTGCTGGAACTTTCTGGCTGCTGGAAGTTAATACGGTACCGGGAATGACAGATCACAGTCTGGTGCCAATGGCTGCAAATCAGGCAGGAATAGATTTTGATCAACTGGTGCTGGAAATACTCGCCACCAGTACTGCCAACCGGGAAAGGGATTAATCATGGAAATTCTGATGCCGGGTAAAAAACGTAACAGGAACAGAAGTGGAGCCAGCGTAAAAGCCAAAAACACCGGTTCGCGTCGACAGCTCAATAGTTCTTTGATGTGGAAAATCATGTTTACGCTGGTGTTTGTTGCTGCACTTGGCTATGGCGTGATGAGCACACCCAAAGTCGTGGAAACGGTCAGTAATCAGCGTGTAGAGCAAGTCCTCATTGAAGGCAAGGTTAACTATATCTCCGAGCAGGAACTGCTTGCTGCTGTTAATAGTTTTATTAGCGAAAGTCTGTTGCTGGTGGATATGCAGGAAATCAAAAAAGTACTTGAAACCATGCCATGGATTCGCTCAGTAACGATACGCCGGGAATGGCCAGACACGTTGGTGCTGAGCATTGTTGAAGAAAAGGCAATCGCCCGTTGGGGAGAAAAACGTCTGTTAAACCAGGATGGCGAAATCATTGCGCCGGACAACATCATTGGTCTTGAAAGCCTGGCAATACTCTCGGGTCCTCAGGGAACTGAAAGAAAAGTGATGGAGCAATACCAGTTGTTCAGTCAGTTACTGTATCAGCGGGGATTGAAAATTGCGGAACTTGATCTTAATGAGCGTGCTGCCTGGAAACTGACTCTTGCCAATGGCGTAGATATCAATATTGGCAAGTCCCAGCTGATGGAAAAAATGAGAAGGCTTGTGGATTTTGCGAAAGATTCATTAATTGAGCAAATGGATGAAATCGAATCAATCGATTTGCGTTACACCAGCGGTATAGCAGTTAAAACAAAAGAAAATAATATGTCAGAGGTGGTCTCGCTATGACCAGATTTCAACAAATGAATAAAAAGGAGTTGCTTCCAATGAGTAACTTGAGTGGTGGAAATATGATAGTTGGCCTGGATATCGGTACATCCAAAGTTGTGGCCATTGTCGGCGAGATCAACGAAGAAGGTGGGCTCAATATTGTCGGTATCGGCCGGCATAAATCCCGTGGTCTTAAGAAAGGTACCGTGGTGAATATTGAATCCACTGTGCAGTCTATCCAGCGTGCAGTGGAAGAGGCGGAGCTGATGGCAGGTTGTCAGATTCATTCAGTGTACGCAGGCATTGCCGGCAGCCATGTGCGTAGCATGAATTCACATGGCATCGTCGCGATTCGCGACAAAGAGGTATATGCCGCTGATATTGAACGGGTAATTGATGCAGCTCAGGCCGTAGCGATACCCGCTGATCAAAAGGTACTGCATATATTACCCCAGGAATACGTTATCGATTCCCAGGAAGGGGTAAAGGAACCGTTGGGCATGTCAGGGGTGAGACTTGAAGCCAAAGTGCATCTGGTGACTTGTGCCACCAATGCCGCCCAGAATATTGAAAAGTGCATCAAGCGTTGCGGTCTTGAGACTGATGAAATCATTCTTGAACAGCTGGCCTCCAGTTATTCGGTATTAACAGAAGACGAAAAAGAGCTTGGCGTCTGTATTGTTGATATCGGCGGTGGCACTACTGATATTGCGATTTTTACTGAAGGGGCAATCAGGCATACGGGGGTTATCCCGATAGCCGGAGACCAGGTAACCAATGATATTGCAATGGCCTTGCGTACACCTACCGATCATGCGGAAGAACTGAAAATTAAGTATGCCTGCGCCTTGTCACAACTGGCTAGTGACGATGACATGATCAAGGTCCCCAGTGTGGGTGAGCGTCCTCCCAGAGAATTGTCGCGCCAGGCTTTGGCCGATGTGGTTGAACCCCGTTATGACGAACTTTTTCATCTGATTCAGTCGGAAATCAGGCAAAGCGGTTATGAAGACATGCTCGCAGCAGGAATGGTTTTCACCGGTGGTACCAGCAAGATGGAAGGTGTCGCCGAGCTGGCCGAGGAAATATTTCATATGCCGGTACGTATTGGCATGCCGGTAGAGGTGAATGGTCTGGTGGATATTGTCAGAAATCCCACTTATTCAACCGCGGTGGGCTTGCTTCTTTATGGTATGAAACAAGCGCAGGAAAGAGAAGGCAGTGCAGTCAGAGAGCCCGGCATTACGCTTTTTGATCGGGTAAAAAGTTTATTTAGCAGTGAAGACTGAATAATCAGTCAAATAATCATTAATTTTTATTAACTTCAAGGCAGAACCCAAAAGGGGGAAAGAAAATGTTCGAAATAATCGACAATGTTGCTCAAAGTGCAGTAATAAAAGTAATTGGTGTCGGCGGAGGCGGTGGCAATGCCGTCCAGCACATGATTCAAAATACCATTGATGGTGTTGAGTTTATCTGTGCCAATACCGACGCCCAGGCGCTGGATAAAATGGAGACCAAACTCAATTTGCAGTTGGGTGGTACGGTTACCAAGGGATTGGGTGCAGGTGCCAACCCGGAAATTGGCCGTCAGGCTGCGCTGGAAGATCGCGACCGGATTCGGGAAATTATTTCCGGTGCTGACATGGTCTTCATCACCGCAGGTATGGGTGGTGGAACCGGCACTGGTGGTGCTCCTGTAGTTGCCGAGATTGCCCGGGAGATGGGTATTTTAACTGTAGCGGTCATTACTAAACCGTTTCCATTTGAAGGCCGTAAACGAATGGCAATCGCTGAGCAGGGTATCAGGGAACTTGCAGAGCATGTTGACTCTCTAATAACCATACCTAATGAAAAACTCATGGATGTACTGGGTAAAGGTTCGACGTTACTGGATGCTTTTTCTGCGGCCAATGATGTTCTTTCCGGTGCGGTAAAAGGCATAGCTGATCTTATTATGCGTCCAGGCATGATCAATGTGGATTTTGCCGACGTCAGTACAGTGATGTCCGAAATGGGTATGGCAATGATGGGAACCGGCTATGCCAGCGGAGAAAACCGGGCGGTTGAGGCAGCTGAAGCAGCCATTCGCAGCCCCTTGCTTGAGGATGTGAATCTGCAGGGTGCACGTGGCATTCTGATCAACATTACCGCGGGTGAAGATTTGACTCTGGGTGAGTTTTCCCAGGTCGGTGATACCATTTCAGAGTTTGCTTCGGAGCAGGCAATTGTTGTGGTTGGAACAGTTATTGATCCATCTCTGAAGGATCAGTTGATAGTTACTGTCGTGGCGACAGGTCTGGGTGGTATGCAGATTGAAAAGCCTACCAAAGTGGTAGACAACACAATGAAGAATCCCAGAACAGCAGATTTTCATACTCTGGACAGGCCCGCAGTAATGCGCAAGAAGGAAGCCGTCAAGGCACATGGTGCAAATGAGGAGCTTCAGCAAGAAAGGCAGCCTATGCCAAAAGCGGTAGGGGCTGATTCAGATATGGATTTTCTGGATATTCCTGCGTTTTTGCGTAAGCAGGCTGATTAAAAGCACTCATTGGTTGATTAAAGCTTGCAGGGGCAGTCTGTTGGCTGGTTTTTGGCTGGAAATAGAAAGTTATTTTACAAATCCCGAAGACACGGGGGCTTCGGCTATTGGTGAAAATGTGTGTTTTTGATAACATGCGCTTTTTCCCGACAACCTTGCCGTAATACCTGCAGGGTAATAACAAGAAGCAGAGGCAAAAGCGGTAATAGTGGCAAAAAGCAGCATTTGCGGCACTTTTTCTGTATTGGATGCAATAAGGTATTGCGCCGCTAGTAATACAGACATCCTACATGCCAGATGAGCAGGTAGATAAAAAGTGAAGCAAATAAAATTGTCGTGTGAAATAACTTTGGGGGTTAGTAAATATTAGCAACCAGGGTAACAGTGAGAGCGATCATTGATTAGGCAACGAACTTTAAAGAACGCAATAAAAGCGACCGGTGTAGGCTTACATACCGGTCAGAAAGTCTACCTGACTTTGAGGCCAGCACCAGTCGATACCGGGATAGTATTTACCCGGGTTGACCTTGACCCCGCCGTTCAGATACCAGCTCTGGCAGAAAACGTAGGTGATACCACCTTGTCATCTACGTTAATGAAAGGAGATGTCCGGATTTCCACCGTCGAGCATCTCATGTCTGCAATGTCAGGCCTTGGTATAGATAATGCCTTTGTCGATGTCAGCGCTTCTGAAGTTCCAATCATGGATGGCAGTGCCGGTCCCTTCGTATTCCTGATCCAGTCTGCAGGTATTGAAGAGCAGAATGCTCCCAAGAAATATTTCCGTATCACCAAGGAAATCACCGTTGAGCAGGGTGACAAAAAAGTCAGTCTGAAACCCTTTAATGGCTTCAAGGTTGGTTATACCCTTTTGTATGATCATCCGGTACATCGCAAATTCACCAAGGCAGCATCAGTGGATTTTTCCAGTACCTCTTTTGTGAAAGAAGTCAGCAGAGCCCGTACATTCGGATTTATGCATGAATTCGAAGAATTACGTAATCGTAATCTGGCTCTGGGAGCAAGCATGGATAATGCTATTGCTGTAGGGGATTACCGTGTTCTCAACGAAGACGGCCTGCGTTATGAAGACGAGTTTGTAAAACACAAGATTCTAGACTCCATTGGCGACCTTTATCTGCTGGGAAAAACCCTGATTGGCGAGTTTCAGGGATATAAATCCGGCCATGCCCTGAATAATGCCTTGCTCAGAAAGCTCATCACCGCAGAAGATTGCTGGGAAATCGTCACTTTCGATGATGAGGACGATGCGCCAATTTCCTATCTGAGACCTGTTTTTTCCGGTTAGATATGGTCTAATCCGTTCCTGAATTAATACTCAAGCTGTTTCTATCGATGCCAGTAATGTTCTGGATGCAATACGTGGAATTCCCTAGACAGTTATAACTACTTGATATTTATAGTAATTATCCATATTGACCAAATATGAAAATAATCATTGTCGATCAAAAGCATGGTGAGACCAAGTCACTGGTCCTGAAAGGATGGGCCCGAGTTGCCTTATCCGTTTGTATGCTTGGTGTTCCGGTTTTGCTCGGGTACTACGGCTTTCATTTATCTGCCCTGCGTAATGCCGACTTCTACAAGGATGAAGCAACCCAGTCCTGGATGGATGACCTGAAATCCCAGAAAGCCGAAATTGACCAGATACGACAGGAAACTCTGGCGCAACTGGAAGCCTTAACCTTGAGAATGGCCAACCTGCAGGCCAGGTTATTGCGTCTTGATGCCCTGGGGCAGCGTCTTACCGATATTTCAAATCTCGATGATGGGGAATTTGATTTCACCCAGGCACCTGCCGTAGGTGGTCCTGCCGATGAGACTTCGGTTTCTGTTGAAGTCCCTGATTTTTTGAGTAACCTGGATGAGTTAACCCGGGAGATCGAGGATAAGCAGCAACAGCTTGAGCTGCTTGACTCCATTCTTTCCAAGCAACTGATTCAGTCCAAGACCTACCTGTCTGGCCGTCCCATAAGCAAAGGCTGGATTTCCTCACCCTATGGCCGACGTATCGATCCTTTTACAGGAAAACAGGCCTGGCACCAGGGGATTGATTTTGCTACTGGCCGCACTGGCGTTAATGTACAGGCTGTAGCCTCCGGTGTTGTCACTTATTCCGGTGAAAAGCAGGGTTATGGCAATATGGTCAAGATTAACCATGGTAATGGTTATGAAACTCTATATGCCCATGATGAAAAACTGCTGGTTCAACCCGGTGATATTGTCAAGAAAGGGCAGGTTATTGCCCTGTCCGGTAATTCAGGCCGCTCTACCGGCCCCCATGTCCATTTTGAAGTCCATAAAAATGGTCGTGTTGTTGATCCAGCCTCCTACGTTCACCGCACCAGCCGCTAATCCTACCGAATAATTCTGTTTCCTTTGGCACCCGCATATACCGGGTAAGGCCATTGGAGTGGTTGGGTATATTAAATACCCGGTTTCTGAACACACTATCTAAGAATTCGACCTATGCTCACTAAAATATTTGGAAGTAAAAACCAGAGAGAAATTAAAAAACTGTCAAAAGTGGTTGATCGTATTAATGCCTTTGAAAGCGATATACAGGCATTATCTGATGAGGCGCTAAAGGCTAAAACCATCGAATTCAGAGAACGTTTTGAACAGGGTGAAGCTCTGGAAAAAATGCTTCCTGAAGCTTTTGCCGTAGTTCGGGAAGCCGGAGTGCGGGCCATGGGCATGCGTCATTTTGATGTGCAGATGATCGGCGGCATGGTGCTATTTAGTGGCAAGATTGCCGAGATGCGCACTGGTGAAGGTAAAACTCTGGTTGCAACCTTGCCAGCTTACCTGGCTGGATTAACCGGGCGCGGTGTACATCTGGTGACAGTCAATGAATACCTGGCCCGTCGTGATGCGCTCTGGATGCAGCCGCTGTATGAGTTCCTCGGACTGACGGTGGGTGTGGTCGTGCCGAACCAGTCTCCTGAGGAGAAACGCGAGGCTTATCAGGCTGATATTACTTATGGCACCAATAATGAATTTGGTTTCGATTACCTGCGTGACAATATGGCGTTTCGACTGGAGGACAGATTTCAGCGTCCACTATCCTATGCCATTATCGATGAAGTCGATTCAATTCTTATCGATGAAGCCAGAACACCACTGATTATTTCCGGTGCGGTTGAGAATTCGTCCAAGCGCTATCTGGAGATCAATGCGCTGGTACCTTTGTTGAAACAAGTCGAAAAGGTGCCTGAAAAATCCATGATTGAGCGACGCATGGAAGATGATACTCCTCTTGATGGTGATTTCATCGTCGATGAAAAGAGCCGACAGGTTGAGTTAACCGATCCTGGCCATGAAAAAGTTGAAGACCTGATGGTGAGCCGGGGCTTGCTGGAAGAAGGGGAGAACCTGTATTCGGCTACCAATCTGACGCTTTTGCATCAGCTTCAGTCAGCCTTAAGAGCCAATTATCTTTTCCATAAGGAAGTTGAGTACATCGTTCAGGATCAACAGATAGTCCTGATCGACGAGCATACCGGTCGAACCATGCCCGGAAGAAGACTATCAGAGGGATTACACCAGGCAATCGAGGCCAAGGAAGGAGTGCCTATTCAGAATGAAAGCCAGACATTGGCTTCCACGACATTCCAGAATTATTTCCGTCTCTATGAAAAACTTTCCGGTATGACAGGAACAGCTGATACGGAAGCCTTTGAATTTCATCAGATTTATGGCCTGGATGTTGTTGTGATTCCTACCAATAAACCGATGATTCGTGATGATGCTAATGACCTGATTTATCTCACTACTGGCGAAAAACACAAAGCCATAGTCGAGGACATTATCGAATTTCGTGACAAGGGAGCACCAATTCTTGTAGGTACAGCCAGTATCGAAACCAGTGAAATACTGTCCAAGTTCCTTAACAAGGAAAAGATACAGCACGCTGTTCTTAACGCCAAATATCATGAAAAAGAAGCACAAATAATTGCTGAAGCAGGGCGCCCTGGCACGGTTACCATCGCCACCAATATGGCTGGCCGTGGTACTGACATCGTTTTGGGTGGCCGCTGGGAATCAGAGGTAGCTGCACTGGCAGATGCAACACCTGAGCAGGTCGAGAAAATCAAAGCTGACTGGCAAAAGCGACATGACCAGGTAATAGAAGCCGGTGGTCTGCATATTATCGGTACCGAACGACATGAATCACGCCGTATTGATAACCAGTTGCGTGGCCGTGCGGGGCGTCAGGGTGATCCTGGCTACTCACGTTTCTATTTGTCTCTTGAAGATAACCTGATGAGGATATTTGCCTCAGACAAGGTTGGTGCCCTGATGCGCCGACTTGGTATGGGTGAAGGGGAAGCTATCGAGCACAAGATGGTAACCAACTCCATTGAAAAAGCCCAGCGCAAGGTTGAAGGTAGAAACTTTGATATTCGCAAGCAGCTACTGGAATACGATGATGTAGCAAATGATCAGCGCCAGATTGTTTACCAGCGCCGTAATGAATTGATGGAAATCGATGACATCAGTAATGTCATTGAAACCATGCGTGAAGGCGTGGTCCAGGAACACATTAGTTTGTATATCCCACCGCAAAGTCTGGAAGAACAGTGGGATGTTGCGGGTCTCGAGCAATCACTGGAAGGCGAGTTTGGCGTCAAGCTGCCTGTCCAGCAATGGCTGGATGATGACAATACCCTGTATGAAGAGTCCCTGCGTGCCCGTATCCTGGAAGAAATTGTCAAAAGCTACAACGACAAATGTGCTTTGGTTGGCGAAAATATGCGTGTGTTTGAAAAGCAGATTACCCTGCAGATTCTCGATACGCTTTGGAAAGAGCATCTAAGTCAAATGGACAGCCTGAGACAGGGTATTGGACTGCGCGGTTATGGTGGTAAAAATCCAAAACAGGAATACAAGCGTGAAGCCTATGCCTTGTTTGAGGAACTGCTAAATAATTTGCAGCATGAAGTGGTCAAGTTTCTCAGTCTGGTGCAGATCAAGCAGGATGAATCTGCTGATGCCATTGAGCGCAAGCGTATCCAGGAACAGCAAAAGGAAAGGACTAATCTTGTGCATCAGAATGCAACAGCACTGGCCGCAGGAAATGCTGATAATGCAGAGGGTGCGAACGGGCAGCCAGCAGAGCCTCAGCAGCAAACGCCCTACACCCGCGAAGCTCAGAAAGTGGGCCGTAATGAGCCCTGTCCCTGTGGGTCAGGGAAAAAATTCAAGCAATGCCATGGCAAACTGAGCTAGTAGTGTTTACGTAGCAGTCAGCAATAAGCAGGTTTGAAAGCGTTGCAGTGCTGGCAAGATATGAAAGATCCGGGAAAATATTATGGCCGTCGGAAAAGGTGATTTAGGTGTTCTACATCCGGTACCGGGGATTACCATGGCGGCGGTATCGGCCGGCATCAAGAAACCCGGTCGATTGGACTGTGTGGTATTTTCTCTGGGTGATTCAGCTTCTGTTGCCGGGTCATTTACCCGCAACGCATTTTGTGCCGCACCGGTTACCCTTTGCAGGCAGCATCTCGCCATTACTTCCCCACATTATTTTGTTATCAATACCGGAAACGCCAATGCAGGTACCGGCAATGCTGGTATGGAAAATGCGCGCAGGGTATGTCATGAAGTAGCTGAACTGAAATCCCTGCCAATTAATTCCATCCTGCCATTTTCTACTGGCGTGATAGGTGAGCAACTTCCCGTTGAAAAAATCACCGACGTTCTACCCGAGGCACTTGCACAGTTACAGGAAGACAATTGGACTGACTGTGCCAAGGGCATAATGACTACGGATACCCGGCCCAAGGCGGCCTCGGTCCAAATTGAAATAAACGGCAAGACAGTGACGATTACCGGCATCGCAAAAGGCGCCGGAATGATCAAACCCAATATGGCTACCATGCTGGCCTTTATCTTCACCGACGCCAAAATAGAAAGCCAACAGTTACAGGCGATGCTCGATATTGCGGTAAACAAGTCCTTTAACCGCATTACGGTCGACAGTGATACGTCTACCAATGATAGTTGTATGCTGGTGGCATCCGGAGCAAGCGAAGTTCAGATTGATGAGAATAATGCTGAATTTATGGCTGCCCTTAATACTGTTTTTGTTGGCCTGGCTCATGGTCTGGTCAGGGATGCTGAAGGCGCAACTAAGTTTGTCACTATAAGCGTAGAGGATGGTGCTAACCAGGAAGAATGTTTGCAGTTAGCTTATACGGTTGCTGAATCACCATTGGTAAAAACAGCCCTGTTTGCCTCGGATCCAAACTGGGGAAGAATTCTTGCCGCGACAGGACGTGCGGGGATTGAGGCGCTGGATATAGGAAAAGTCGCTATTTATCTTGATGATGTCTGTATTGTGCAGGATGGTGCTGTCGCTTCCAGCTATACAGAGGCAGCAGGGCAAGAGGTGATGGAGCAAGAAGAAATTACCATACGCATCACTCTGGGCAGAGGAAGTTATTCTGAAACTGTCTGGACCAGTGATCTTTCCCATGAATATGTCAAAATAAATGCCGAATACCGGACCTGAAGTAAACCAAAACGAAATGGCTAACGACAAACCCAACAGTGTTGTTCATGTGGCGGTTGGTGTTGTGGTAAATCGGGAAAGAAAAATTCTCATCGCACGTCGGCATGAAACCCAGCATCAGGGCGGATTATGGGAGTTTCCCGGTGGCAAGGTCGGTTTCGGTGAAACTGTCCAGGAAGCGCTGAAACGTGAATTGCAGGAAGAAGTAAATATCAGCATCAGGGAATGTGCCGGGTTACTTAAAATATCCCATGATTACGGGGATAAACAGGTGTTATTGGATGTTTGCTATGTGAATGTGTTTTCCGGTACGGCTATTGGAAGAGAAGGTCAGCCGGTCAAATGGATAGACGTTAATGATCTGGACAAACATGAATTCCCGGCGGCAAATGAGGCTATATTAAGCGCCGTTAAAACTCTCCTTCAGTAGGGTTCCTGAATTCAAGATCATCCAGATTGAAATCCTCCGGTCCCTCTTTGACAGGGATAACATGACGCTCATTGGCCCACTCACCAAAATCTATCAGCTGACACTTTTTCGAACAAAAGGGACGGAAAATACTTTCTTCCTGCCATATAACAATTTTCTGGCAGGTTGGGCAGTTTACCGTTTTAACACCGGTTTGAATGTTCTCAGTCATTATTGATTATCTTTGTTTATTCGTTAGCTTTTATTGTCTGGCTAAAAAGCCTGTTACATTTTGTCGCATTTCGTAAAGTACAGCGAGTTTCGATGCGCGTGTACCACTTCGAATATTATTATAGGATTTAATCCTGTCAATTCCCAAATCAATGGTAGTCAATGCTTCTTGATAACGACCGCTGTTTATTAATTGCAGGCTTAAGTTAAAGAGTGCGCCTGGATCCCCGCTATTGTTATAAGACGCTTGAAGTAAAGCGATGCCCTGTTCAGTTTCCGAGTTGTAAAATTTCAATCTGGCCAATTCAAATTCGTACAGGCCACGGAACAGATTATTTGAGATGAACATAATACTGGAAATGATGATAAAGAGAAGTTTTGAAGAATATATGTTACAGATGTTCGTAGTGGTTAAAGTCATCAGTTGCTGTAAAGGTGATAACAAATCACAATTGTCATTAAGGCGAGTTGCTTGTTCTGATTTTTTTAAGTTGTAAAGAGTCTGATATGCAGGTATTGGAATACTCCTAGAAATATGAAAAAGCAGAGCGATCTGTTAGTCAGCATACAGTACTATGATTATATGGATACGATGAAGCGTCCAGATCAGGCTGGTGAATAGCGCAATTTTCCAGGCATCAGATTCTTCAAGGTTAATGACTTTGCTCAGTTGCAGGCAGATCAGGTAAACCAGTGAGGCTTTGAGGTCATGAATGATTAGATTAATCGATTTAAAAGTGACAGGGCTATCCGGCTAGAAATCTGCTTGAAGTGCAAAACTGAAAGGTCAAACCGGCCTGCCACTGGGGCCGGCATTGCCGCCAAGAACGTATTCCCAAAATCCGGATAAGAATACTGATTCTTCCCGTATATGGACTAATGCATAAAGATTCTGAAAATCGTCGAATAGAAAAAGACTATCTACTGCTCTGGCAAAAAAGAACAGCAATGCTGGCAGGTTAATACCAATACCAATTGAACAAGGAGAGAAAAAACTTTACGACAGAATTAAGAACATATCATGTTAATAGCAGTATTAATTGGGAATGGCATAATCATGCAATGGTTTCCAATGTTATGTAGCAGACATGGTTAGTTTCAGATAGTAACGGTGTAACTGTTTTACTTGGTGCTGAAGATTCTTTTCTGAGACATCTGCTTGATCTCTGTTATCTATGATGTCATCCGCCAAGCTTAGCCGTTGTTGTTGAGAAGCCTGGCTTGCAATAATCTGCCTGATCAGTTCATCAGAACTGTCATCGCGTTCTATGATTCTCTTGATCTGAATTTCTTCAGGTACATCAATGACCAGTATCCTGTCTATAAAATTATAGTGTCCGGATTTTAGTTGCTCGACAAGTAATGGAACTACCAGAATGATATATGCTCCTGTACTTTGAGTTATTCTATACTGAATCTCGTCTTTTATAGCCGGGTGGAGGAGTGCTTCGAGCCATTTTTTTTCCTGCGCTCTTGAAAAAATAATCTCACGTAAAGCAGTTCTGTCAAGATCGCCTGAGGGCCGTAAAATTTTTTTACCAAAGTGTGCGAGGATTTTCGCAAACATGGGAGAGTCTTTCTCAACCAGTTGGCGGGAGATTTCATCTGCGTCAATGATATCAGCGCCAAGTTGGGCAAACATGGTGCTGATGGTGGATTTGCCGCTACCAATACCGCCAGTCAGTCCGACTATATAGGTCTTTTGCTGGCTATTATTTTGCATTAAGCTTTCCCGTAAACTGTAATTACCAGTTTTTTAAGTATTGCGACACTAAATATAAGAATCTAAGTTATCAGACAGTAATAAAACGCTATGAGTTCATCACCCCATAACAATGCCAGAAAACCTGCACTTGCCAGATAAGGTCCAAAGGGGATTGGTATATTCTTGTCCCTGCCTTTAATAACAATTAGACTTAGACCGACAACAGCACCAACAAATGACGATAGCAGTATGATTAACGGGAGTGACTGCCAGCCCATCCAGGCACCTAGCGCCGCAAGTAATTTAAAATCTCCATAACCCATGCCTTCCTTGCCGGTCACCAGTTTAAATAGCCAGTAAACCCCCCACAGTATGGCGTAGCCGACTATGGCGCCCCAGACGGCCTGTTCCAGGGACGTAATCAAGCCCAGGCTGTTAATGACAAGGCCGAGCCATAACAATGGCAAAGTAATGTCGTCGGGGAGCAGTTGATGATCGAAATCTATCATGGTCAGCACAATCAGGCTCCAAGACAGGAAAAGCACAGCAAGGGTTAGCCAGGTAAAACCAAACTTGAAAACAACAAGCGCAGTGATTAAGCCGGTGAATGCTTCCATGATGGGATAGCGAGCAGAGATGCTTGCCTGACAGTAACTACACTTCCCTCTAAGAAAAAACCATGAAAATAGGGGGATATTTTGCAGTGTAGAAATTTCATGCTTACATTTTGGACAATGGGAATTGGGCATAGCCAGGTTAAAAGAAGGAGAGATTTCTGAGGGTTTAGAGGAGTTTTTTATCTCGAATAATTCGTAACACTGCTTTGTCCACTCAGCCTGCATCATCTGTGGTAGCCGATAAATTACAACGTTCAGGAAACTGCCTACCAGCAAGCCAAAGACGAGAGAAATGACTACCATTAGTATTGGGTTGGCAAAAAAAAAGTTAGTCAATGTCATTAGCTAATTATGATTTTATTATTCAATGAGGCTGAATAATAATTTGCAGCACCGATCTGAATGATTAGCATATTTAGCTTCTATTACTTTAACTTTGAGTATACGCCGGGACATTACCATATATGCCCCTCGTAATGCCGACATATTATCGTTGGTTTTGCCGATTTTCTAATCAATAAATGTATCATATTAATAAACTATGACTATCAGTCTACTCAAATTTTCAAAAAAGCTAGGCATGTTATACGATCTTGTTGATTGGCTTTTTAGCATGGCGGCCCCAGTGTAGAATATACTACCCTTAAATTATCTTATGCTATTTATCACCTCTAAATGTAGTCATAAGTAATATAGTTAAAAAGTAGTTTTTGCTAGGCTTGCTATATAAATTTTTTTCTTACTGCCATCTTAGGTATTTGATTAAAGTTAGCTTAACTAAATTTGGATACGTATGCTGACTAGTCATGGTAATATATTCTAAATATAAATATAACCATTGCATTAAATTTAATATCTAATTGTGCTTATAATTTGATAAAAAGAAGAGTCAAAAGACGTAATCAAAAAAAATTGTATTTCTCTTGGAGATTAAAATGAAAAATAAAAATCAACGCGGATTTAGCCTTATCGAATTAATGATTGTAATCGCAATCATTGGTATTCTTGCGGCAGTTGCTCTCCCCAAGTATCAGAAATATATGAGCAGTTTGGAAAGTGACGGTTGGACGGATTTGTCAGCCAGTTTCTCTGCTTGGAACAGGGTAGGGGATGCCAACTGGCGTATCGAAAATGGTGAGTTTGTTGCTGACTCGTCTTCCGGTGTCAGTCACCTTGTCACCAAAGAAAGCTTTACTGACTTTCAGATACAACTGGAATTCTGGAACCATGAGGGCGCTAACAGTGGCGTATTCATGCGTATCAGCGATCCTGCCAATATCACTGACAGGAACGCCTACGAGGCCAATATTTACGATGACCGGCCCGACCAGAGTGGTCGTACCGGGGGTATTCCCAATTTCCTCCCGCCTACTCGGGTGATCGATACCTGGGATCAGTGGAACACCTACGACATCACTATGGAAGGCAATCACATTGTGGTGAAATTAAATGGTGTGACTACCATTGATAGCACTGATGATAACTTCTCCAGCGGTCCCTTTTCTTTGCAGTATGGTGCCGGAACCATTAAGTTTCGCAATGTTAAAGTAAGGCGCTTATAAGCTATAATTTTTGTACTAGAAATTAAAAAAGGCCGTAATAACGGCCTTTTTTTATTCTCTGGAAATCAGGAAGATCAGCAGGGCAATTGAGCGACGTTAATCAAACAACATACTAAAGTCAGTAGCTTGAATATGCTTGGTGATACTTCCTATGGAAATATAATCCACGCCGGTTTCAGCAACGGCGATAACGGAATCAATATCATACCCCCCTGAGGCCTCCAGTTTGGCTTTTCCATCATTAATCGCTACAGCCTCCTGCAGCATGGGCAGGGAAAAATTATCCAGCATCACGATATCTGCCTGTGCAGCCAGCGCCTGGTTTAACTGCTCAATGGTTTCCACTTCCACTTCAACCGGTTTGTCCTGATGCAGTGTTCGTGCGGTGGCTATAGCATTGGCTATGCTGCCGCAGGCATTGATGTGGTTTTCCTTGATCAGGTAGGCGTCATAGAGCCCAATCCGATGATTAAAGCAGCCCCCTGTGACCACAGCATATTTTTGCGCAAGCCTCAGGCCCGGGATGGTTTTACGCGTATCAAGTATTTTTACCTGGGTATGTTTTACCCGCTCGGCAATTTTTTGTGCACTGCTGGCGACACTGGAGAGCGTCTGTAGAAAGTTCAATACTGAGCGTTCTGCGGTTAGCAAGGATCTGGCATTGCCATGTGCCGTCAGGATGACATCGTTGTTATTGATGCTATCACCATCATGTTTATGCCACTGTAGCGTTACGCCTGGATCAATCTGTCGAAAAACTTCAATGGCCCATGGCATTCCACAAAGAATACCCTGATCTCGTGAAAGAATTCGCGCAGTGGCAGTTTTCTCTGCAGGAATGAGCTCTGCGGTAATGTCACCACTACCGATATCTTCAGCGAGGGCATTACGAACAGTTTCTGACAGGCCTTCGAGTAATTGCGTGGTCATGGAGTCAAAAAAACCTTCTGCTAACAAGGAAAGGACATTGATTTTATTGTTATGGAATTAATTATTATCGTGTCTAAGTGTAAGGCGGGACCCCTGCTGATTAAATTCAACCTGGCCCAGTGCGCTCATGCCCAATAATACCATGCTTTCATGCATGGCAGGATTGATGCTGGCACGGACATTCATCAATGTTATGTTGCCAAGACGCAACTCCTGGATAACTGTGCTGTAAATAGAAACCAGCCCATTCGCTGTCATGGCCTGGCTTTGATAGCCATATTCCAGGCCGCTGGCCTGGGCCAGGGAGGGTGGAATCACAACATCCGTTGCCCCGGTATCCAGAATAAATTCTGCAGGAATATTATTGATATAACCTGTGACCACATATTGTCCCTGACGATTACTTTCAAGGATTAATTCGGACTCACCAAAAGCGTTGATAGTGGATTGCGGGTTAGAGTTAGGGTTGCGAGCATTATCCAGGTAGCCATCAAACAAGGTAGTCAGCAATATCAGGGCAAGCACAAAGCCGCCTGCAATCATAAACTGGCCAAGTCGTTTGCTGCTTTTTTCCGGATCGTTTGGGGTCATGGTATTTAACTATTTGTCATGTGCATGTTCTGATTATAAACACCCTGATGCATGAGGTAATATGGGAATATGAAAATTAATCATCATAAGCTGGTCGATGCTCGGCAAACGCCTTCACCGAATTTCACCGAGCGTGCGCAAGGGGAAGAGATCAGTCTGCTGGTTATTCACAACATAAGTCTGCCACCGGGTGAGTATGGCGGTAATTATATTGATGACCTGTTCTGTAACTGCCTTGATTACTCAGCGCACCCTTATTTCAAGGATCTGAAGGATTTACGCGTATCTTCACACCTGTTAATTAATCGACAGGGACAGGTAACGCAGTATGTTCCTTTTGATATGAAGGCGCATCATGCTGGCGAGTCCAGCTTTCAGGGGCGCGAGCGCTGCAATGATTTTTCTATTGGTATTGAACTGGAAGGATGTGATGAAGAGCCATTTACTGACAGTCAATATGCCACTCTTGCCGAAATTACCGGCTTGCTGATGCAACATTATCCGGGTATTCAGGCGGACCGGATTACCGGGCACTCTGATATTGCGCCAACCAGAAAGACAGATCCTGGTCCCTGTTTTGACTGGGGGCGGTATCTGGAAATGGTAAGCAATTGAAACAGTAGTGATAAGCGAATTTTAAATTTCCAGGCTTATTGTGCGACCTTCATACCTAATCTGCAATTTTCCACTACATTATTATTCCTGCGTATTTACAGGGGTTTTTTCTGCCGGCTAAATTAAAATCTGCCATTTTTGTAGTTTTACTACAAATTCAACGACTTGAGTTGGAAAATCGCTGTATTTTCAAGTAATATTGCGCGCCAATGTAAATTTACTACAAAGTTTTTTACTGCCTTCGCTGCTCCTGTGTGATCCACAGGCAAGACAATAATCAGCGGTGGCTGTTTTTTGCCCTCCTTGGGCGAGTAACCACGACGAGCGAAAAGCGTCGTTGGGAAATTGAACTTAAACTGGCAAGCTGGCACCACCAGTCTTGCCCCATCAGGACATTCAGGGCTGTATTATGGTCGACAAAAATACCGATATTGATCCTATAGAAACACAGGAATGGCGTGATTCTATTTCTTCCGTTATAAAAAACCAGGGCATGGATCGTGCTCAATTCCTGCTTAAAAGCTTAATAGATAAATCAACGGAATCGGGACAACAGCTTCCGGTTGATTCGCTAACCACCCCTTACCGAAATACCATACCCCTTGAAGAAGAGCCTCCCATGCCGGGCGACATGTATATGGAACGAAGTATACGGGGCTTGATTCGCTGGAATGCGCTGGCAATGGTAATGCGCGCAAATAAACTGGGTTATGACCTGGGCGGCCATATTTCGACCTTTTCTTCAGCAGCGACCCTTTATGATGTGGGCTTCAATCATTTTTTCCGTGGCGACACTGAAGATCGTCTGGGCGATATTGTATTGTTCCAGGGCCATGCCTCTCCGGGCATTTATTCGCGCTCCTTTATCGAAGGCCGCCTGAGTGAAGAGCAACTGGACAATTTCCGTCAGGAAGTCGATGGCAATGGTTTGTCTTCATATCCCCATCCCAAGTTGATGCCGGATTACTGGCAGTTTCCAACGGTATCCATGGGATTGGGACCCTTGCAGGCGATCTATCATGCCCATGTCATGAAATACCTGGATAACCGCGAATTAGTCGAACAGGGTGACAGGCAGATCTGGGCTTTTCTGGGTGATGGCGAATGTGATGAGCCGGAATCTCTGGGAGCGATCTCACTGGCTGGCCGTGAGCGTCTGGGGAATCTGAATTTTGTTATCAACTGTAATCTGCAAAGACTGGATGGACCGGTCCGTGGCAACGGTAAAATTATTCAGGAACTGGAAGGTATTTTCCGCGGTGCTGGCTGGAACGTCATTAAAGTAGTCTGGGGACGTCACTGGGACAACCTGTTGGCTAAGGACCACGATGGCATATTACAGGCACGCATGAACGAAGTGCTGGATGGTGAATTTCAGGCCTTCAGTGTTGGTGATGCTTCCTATATTCGTGAGCATTTCTTTGGCAAGTCACCGGAACTGCTGAAAATGGTCGAACATATGTCCGATGAAGAGCTGATGCAGCTGAATCGTGGCGGCCATGACCCATTCAAGGTTTATGCAGCTTATAAACAGGCTGTGGAATGCACTGACCGGCCTACGGTTATTCTGGCTAAAACCATCAAGGGCTATGCCTTTGGTTCAGCTCAGGCAGCCAACGCCACACATTCGGCCAAGAAACTCAGCCTGGAAGAGCTTGAATTATTCCGCGATCGTTTCGGTATTCCAATTCCCGATGACAAGCTGGAATCTGTTCCCTATTACCGACCTGCGCCGGACAGTCCGGAAATGGAATATCTGAATCGTATGCGCGGCAGATTAGGTGGCACATTACCAAGCAGACGTGCCAGCAGTGAAAAACTTAAAGTTCCTGCGCTGAGTGCATTTGATGCACAGCTCAACGGAACCGGCGAAAGAGAAATTTCCACCACCATGGCCTTCGTCAGGATGCTTTCCATGCTGGTGAAAGATAAAGAAATTGGTAAGAGAATTGTGCCCATCGTGCCTGATGAAGCGCGAACCTTTGGTATGGAAGGCCTGTTTCGCCAGATTGGTATCTATTCAGCCAAGGGCCAGCTTTATAATCCCATCGATTCCGGGCAGGTGATGTACTACAAGGAAGAAAAAAATGGTCAGTTACTGGAAGAGGGTATTAACGAAGCGGGCTCCATGAGTTCATGGTTGTCAGCTGCTACTTCCTACAGCGTTCATCATTATCCCCTGATTCCTTTCTATATTTATTACTCCATGTTTGGTTTTCAGCGCGTCGGCGATTTATGCTGGGCGGCGGGTGATTTGCAGGCGCGAGGCTTCCTGATCGGTGCAACGGCAGGAAGAACGACGTTAAACGGTGAAGGTCTGCAGCATCAGGACGGCCACAGCTTGCTGTTGTCCTATACCATTCCGAACTGTATCTCCTACGACCCGACTTATTCCTATGAGATGGCAGTAATCATTCAGGATGGTATTCGTCGTATGTATGACAACGACGAGTCGGTGTTTTATTACATTACCTCGATGAATGAAAACTATGTTCATCCGGATATGCCAAAAGGTGCGGAAGAGGGCATTCTGAAAGGCATGTATTTACTGGAAGATGGCAGCAGCAAGGAATATAAGGTAGCAGCCGGTGCTGCTGCGAAAGGCAAAAAAGCCAGTTCTGTGCGACTTCTTGGTAGTGGTACTATTCTCAGGGAAGTCAGGGCTGCAGCAGAAATTCTGCGCAAGGAATACAAGGTTGCCGTGGATGTGTGGAGCGCTACAAGTATTAATGAGCTGGCACGCGATGGTCTGGATGTTGATCGCTGGAATATGCTGCATCCTGACAAAAAACCCAGAGTATCCTACGTAGAGGAATGTTTGTCTGCCGGAGAAGGCCCGGTGATAGCTGCAACGGATTATATGAAGTTGTATGCAGACCAGATACGGGCATTTGTTCCTGCGCCTTACAAGGTGCTGGGTACTGATGGTTTCGGGCGTAGCGATAGCCGTGAAAAACTGCGTCACTTCTTCGAGGTCAATAGCAGCTTTATCGTTGTTGCCGCCCTGGGTGAACTGGCCAAGCAGGGGCAGATTGATGCCAAGGTTGTCAGTGCCGCCATCAAGAAATTCAAGCTTGATCCGGAAAAAATTAATCCACTAAAGGCTTGAGTTTCAGAAAACAAAAGATAAAAGATAAAGCTTGCAGAATCATTAAAGGCTGTCAGTTTCATCTTTATATATTGAATCGCTAGAATTAGCGCAAATGAATTCCAGGAGTATGAGAAGTGGCAGTTGAAAAAATTCAGGTTCCGGACATCGGCGATGAGCAGGAAGTTGAGGTCATTGAAATCCTGGTGTCACCCGGAGATGAGGTTAATGAAAATGACTCACTCATCGTTCTGGAGAGTGACAAGGCTGCGATGGAAATTCCTTCACCGAAAGCCGGTGTTATCAAGGAGATACTGGTTAAAGTCGGTGCTCAGGTAAGTCAGGGCTCGGATATTGTCAGTATGGAGGTTGCTGGTGCGGGTGATAGTGCCGATGCAAGTACCGGTGACAGTACCGATGCAAGCGCAGCAGAAAGCGAAAAAAGCAGTGCGGCAAAAGCAGAAGAACCGGTAAAAGAAGACGTCGCCAAAACTGCGCCAGCCAAGGAAGAAGCCCCGGCCGCTAAAGCTCCTTCGGTGTCTGCTATCCAGGAGGTTCTGGTTCCCGACCTGGGTGAAGACAGTGATGTGGATGTGATAGATATCCTGGTCTCTGTTGGTGATGAGATTAATAAAGAAGATGGCCTGGTTACCCTTGAAACAGACAAAGCGGCCATGGATGTCCCTTCACCTGCCGCAGGTAAAGTTGTTGCTATCAAATTGAAAGTCGGTGACAAGGTCAGTGAAGGCTCTTTGATCCTGGAACTTGAAACCGCCGGGGACACCAGTGCTGCGAAAGAAACTGCGCCGGCAGCAAGTGAAAGTAATGACAAGTCTGTTGCGCAAGAAAAACCGGCAGCAGTGTCTGCACCTGCTCCTGCCAAGCCAGTTGAAACCCCGAGTACATCTAGGGCTGGTTCTGCCAGCGGAAGTGATGCAGATGTTTATGC
>Ga0181595_10000816_pt1 | contig 34752 bp, 33 predicted proteins | sample 041ome_7_FD_145604 | JGI IMG/M metagenome (GOLD analysis project Ga0181595, IMG submission 145604) | Coastal salt marsh microbial communities from the Groves Creek Marsh, Skidaway Island, Georgia - 041401AS metaG (spades assembly) | ecosystem: Environmental > Aquatic > Marine > Intertidal zone... | reverse complement strand
GAGTGCTGCGCCAAGCTTGCTGATATCTAACGGCTTTTCACCAGGGAAGTAGGGTATGCCAAAACCACCACCAAGATTGATCTCAGAGAGACAAAGGTTAAAGGTGTCAATCAGTTCGAGCGCGAGGTCTAGGCTGGCTTTTTGGGCATCAATGATGGCTTGCGCATCAAGACACTGAGAGCCGGCATAGATGTGTAGCCCATCAATCACCAGCTTATGTTCATGAGCTGCACGAAACACATCATCAAGTTGTTCTTTATCAATGCCAAAGGGTTTTGCACTCCCGCCCATCGCCATGCCCGAACCTTTAAGGTCAAAGTCTGGGTTGATGCGAATCGAGAGGCGGGGTGGTTGATGATCTTTAACAAGTGATGCAATGCGATTAAGCTCACCTAATGATTCGACATTGATGCGAATGCCGGCTTCAATCGCGGCGAGCAATTCTTCATCACGTTTACCGGGGCCAGCAAAGCTGATGTCTTGTGGATTTATGTTTGTTTTCAGCGCGAGTTGCAGTTCGCCTTGTGAGGCAATGTCAAAGCCATCCACATGCTGCGTCATAAACTGCACCAGTTGAGCGTGTGGATTAGCTTTTAAAGCATAATGTAGCTTGATGTCTTCTGGCAGATGATCGCGTAACTGGCCAATCGTTTTTGCAATTACAGCCGCGTCATACAGATAACACGGTGTGCTTAATCCTTGTTCTAGGTGCTCCGTTACGCTTTTACCCCCAATGACCAGTTGATCATCGATGATCGGGAATTGGGTGATTGCTGAATGCGTGGGTATTTCACTCATGGACGTGATTATCGCAAGGGATACTGTGATTTTGCGAGTGCGCGATCTAATTTGCCGTTGGCACTGAGTGGTAAGGAAGGGTGCTGCTCAATAAAACTAGGTTGCATGTAATTCGGCAGCTCATGCGCCAGGTGTTGCTTAAGTTCGTCTGTTGAGACATTACCTTGATATAACAAAATGATGTTTTCACCCGCGTTGAAGCAGACGGCTTGCTCAATGCCCTTAAGGACTAGTGCAGGCAGTTCTATCTCTTGCGGACTGATTCGGTAGCCCGAGACTTTCATCATTTCATCATCGCGACCAATAAAGGTAAATAGCCCATCGGCTGAACGCTTAACCGTATCACCTGAGCGAACATAACGAACGCCATCGTTATCACTGCCGAATCGTTGTTTAGTTAGATCGGTGTGATTCCAATAACCCAAAGCGACAGTATCGCCAGCGTGAATCAGCTCACCGGCTTGATTGTCAGCACAATCATGGCCTTGCGCATCCATCACACGGAGTGTGGCCCCGGGAATCGCGATCCCCATGCTATCAGGGTGCGCGTGTCGTAAATCAGCAGGCAAGTAGGTTGAGCGAAACGCTTCGGTTAAGCCGTACATTAAGATGATGTCGGTTCTGGGTAGAGCTTCTTGTAAAATCTGTTGGACGGGCTCGGCTAGATGACCACCGGAGTTGGTGATATATCGCAGATGTTGTTGAGCGCTCTCTGTCCAGCCACATCGTGTGAGTTGTTGCCAAATCGGTGGCACACCCGCAACACCTGTTACCTTGTAAGTGTCGATCGCTTTTATGATGTCACAAGGCAGTAGGTAGTCGAATAAAACCAGCTCGGCACCGACAAGTAAGCTGCTGATCAATTGGTTCAAACCATAATCAAAACTCAATGGTAAGACACTAAGTAATACGTCATCTGAGCTGTTATTGAGGTACTGAGTGACCGCTTCTGCGCCAGCAATCAGATTGCGGTCGCTGAGCATCACGCCTTTGGGTAAGCCGGTGCTTCCTGAGGTGTATAGAAGACAAGATAGATCGTCTGGCGAGGTAAGTGAGCTTTGATCGTAAGTTTTCTGTTTGATCGATTGCGTATCGACCAGAAACACTAAGCCAATATCCGCTTCGTTGATATCAACACGTTGTGAATGAGTGACCAGTAGCTTGGCTTGTGTATCACGAAGGATGTGATTGAGCTGCGGTATTTTGAGTAAGGGGTTGATGGGTACAAATACCGCACCTAATGCATTGGCTGCTAATAGATACACCACCAGATCGATGTTCTTCTGCAGGTACAGCGCAACGCGATCACCTTTGGTGACCCCAAGTTCACTCAGTTGTTGAGAGGCGTGGTTAACGCGATCCAGTAGCGCTCGATAATCGAGTGCATGACTTTTATGTCTTATCGCAACGCGAGCAGCTGCGCGCTCAGCTTGCTGTTGAAGTAAATCAAACGGGCGCATTGCTTACGCGATGAGATAGAAGATAAAAGCGCCAAGTGCTAAGCGGTACAGCACAAAGGGCCACATGCCAATGCGTTCAATGAACTTAAGGAAGTAGTGAATGCATAAATAGGCTGAGATAGCGGATAACACCACGCCAAGAGCAATCGCGTTCCAATCCACTGCTTCTGTTGTTTCAAGCAGATCAAAGGTGATTAATGCCGATGAGGCAAGAACGGTTGGAATGGCAAGTAAAAACGAAAAACGAGAGGAAGCTTCACGCGTTAAACCAACCCATAGGCCTGCGGTCATGGTGATGCCAGAGCGAGAGGTGCCAGGAATTAGGGCAAGAATTTGTGCAAGACCAACAATGATGGCGTCTTTGAGAGTAATGCTGCTGAGATCGCGTTCACGCTTTGAAGTCCAATCTGCTTGCCATAACACCAAGCCAAAGAAAATGGTGACAGCACCAATGATCCAAGGTTCACGGAACTGACTTTCGATGATGCTTTTTAACAGTAGGCCTGCAACTACCACCGGGATCACACCGACAATCACAGCCCAACCCAGACGCGCTTCGGGGTTGCTCGGTGCGCTTGGCGGAAGGGCGCGGAACCATCCCTTTAAAATAGCGAGCACATCGCGCCAAAAGTAAGCCACGATAGCAATCAGTGAGCCAAAGTGAACGGCTACATCCAAGCTTAAACCCTGGTCAGCAAAGCCAAAGATGTGTGGTGCCAAGATAAGGTGCCCGGAGCTTGAGATCGGTAGGAATTCGGTTAGACCTTGAATAACCGAAAGTATGAAGACGCTGAGTATGTCCATGAAGGGGTTTCTATCCTTAACGCGTATCGCCTGACGATGATGTCCTTGGCTTATCTAACCGTATGATATGCCAATTTAGGGATGGTGGCTTGACGCGGCCATGCCACACAGCCCATCAGATCACTGGGTAGCTCAAGCTGGGTGTGTTGAAGCTCAATCGCAGGATCGAGTTGATCAAAGATGCCGATGCCGATGCACTTATGACGCGCTTCGAGTTGGGTCCATTCTTCATAAAAGGCACGATCTGACTCCTCGGCAGCTTCAATTCGAGCAATGGCATCCTCAGGCATAACGCGTTTAGCGATCGCCACGCGATTGGCTTGCGGGCGAAAACGTTCGATATCCACCCCCAGCGGTAACTGACTGATGGCCAGTAACCCGTGACGTCCTGTGTGTGACAGATTGAACTCAAAGTTGCGCTCAGCTAAGTAGGGCTTGCCGCCATCCTCAATCCAGATCGGCACCTCAGAGGGAGCCAGATGCAGCAACTGCCCTAAAATTGACCGCATGGCGGTGCGCATCACGGCATAATGATTCGAATGATGTTTTTCGGCCCGTTGTCGCTCATCATCACTCAACACATTTAGGTCAGCGTTCTGCTGATCGAGATCGATCTGATAGAGGTCGATCCACTGAACTGAGGGTGGTGAGAAGGCTTGTCTGGGATTATCGGACATCAAAATTTACTTAAGAATAACTCTTAACCTATTGTTTTTATTTAATTATGTCGATCAAGCTCATCCAGCGCCGCGAGCCTAAAGCGATCTCTAGTGAATTATCCGGTTTGTCGCCTTTGCTGCAACGCTTGTATGCCAATCGTGGGGTTGAGCAGGCGTCTGAGATCGATGCGTCGTTATCACAACTTATCCCCGTCGAATTGTTGGGTGGGTTGAGTGAAGCGCTAGAGGTCTTGGTGCCAGCCGTCGATCAAGGACAGCGCATTTTGATCGTGGGTGACTTTGATGCCGATGGTGCGACCAGTTGCGCACTGGGCATGTTGGCGTTTCGCGCATTGGGTCATCAGGCGATCGATTTTCTGGTGCCTAATCGCTTCGAGTACGGCTATGGCTTAACCCCAGAGATTGTTGAGCTTGCGAAAACACGTCAGCCCGATCTGATCATTACGGTGGATAACGGGATCGCGAGCCTTGCGGGTGTGGCGGCTGCGAATGCTGCGGGTATCCCAGTGATTGTGACTGATCATCATTTGCCAGCAGATGAGTTACCCGATGCGGCGGCCATCGTAAACCCAAATGCGCCGGGGAATGACTTTCCATCAAAAGCACTCGCAGGCGTGGGCGTGTTGTTTTATGTGTTACTCGGTTTGCGCAGTGCTTTGAGAGCCAAGGGTTGGTTTGAGCTCCAATCCATTGACGAGCCAAACATGGCGCAATTTCTCGATATTGTTGCATTGGGTACGGTCGCCGATGTGGTCCCCTTAGATGCGAATAATCGCCGCTTAGTACATCACGGTCTGCAACGCATTCGAGCCGGTCATGCACGACCTGGTATAGCAGCGTTACTTGAGATAGCGCGTCGTGATTATCGTCGCGTGAAGGCTAGTGATATGGGGTTCTTTGTTGGACCTCGTTTGAACGCGGCTGGTCGCTTAGATGACATGACCTTGGGTATTCAGTGCTTGATTGAAGATGATCCGCTTCGCGCAAGAGAGCTTGCAACGCAGTTGGATGACTGGAATAAACAACGCCGTGAGATTGAATCGGACATGCAGGCCGATGCTGAACATATGCTGGCTGACTTACCGCAAAGTGATGCAGCATTAACCGGTGTGTGTTTATTCAATCCAGACTGGCATCAAGGCGTGATTGGTATATTGGCCTCACGGGTAAAAGAGCAGTTACACCGTCCCGTTGTGATCTTTGCAAAAGGTGATGAGGGTTGGATTAAAGGATCTGCGCGTTCTATCCCTGGCTTTCATATCCGCGATGCCTTGGATGTGATCTCCAAGCGATATCCAGATCTGTTCGATAAGTTTGGTGGCCATGCGATGGCGGCGGGCATGACAATTCACGAAAAAGATTTTGAGCAGTTTGCACTAGCTTTTGATCAAGTGGCACGTGAGCAGTTATCTGAGGATCAATTGCAGGCGGTGTTGCTCAGCGATGGTGAAGTTCCAGCAGATCAATTGTCATTAGACATGGCGGCAGAGCTGACTCAAGCGGGACCTTGGGGGCAGAATTTTCCGGAGCCATTATTTGATGGTGAATTTGATGTGGTCAGTGGTCGGATTGTGGGAGAGCATCATTGGAAATTGGTGCTGCGCCCGAGTGGTAGTCAGCAGACCATCGATGCGATTGCCTTTAAGACCGTTGAACAATTTCCTCACCTGCCTGAAAAACTCAAAATTGCTTATCAGCTCGATATTAATGAATGGCAGGGGCGACAATCGTTACAATTACGTATCGACTATATGGAAGCGGTAGCGTGAAAGAACGAGAGTATGACGAAAATGGTCGGGTTATCCGTCCGAACAAAACAGCTTTAAAGCGCGATCTTGCGGATCGTTCGGAGCTACTCGATAAGATGACGCAACTCAGTGATGCCGAGATGGAAAAGATTGGTGTTAATCCTGATGTTATCGAAGAGGTAGCAAAAGTTCGTTCGGTGAAAAAGGGCGGAGCGCGCAATCGTCAGTTGAAGTATTGCGTCAAAGTCTTGACCGGCGTCGATCTGAGCGTGGCTGAAACCTATATATACGATCGAAATTCACACCAATTGGCGATCAATCAGGCGTTTCATTTGCTCGAAAAATGGCGTGATCGTCTTGTTGAAGAGGGTGATGAGGCAATGGGTGCTGCGATGGATGAATGGCCCCAGATGGATCGTCAGCAGTTGCGACATTTGGTGCGCGATGCCAAGAAAGAGCATGAGTCTGGCAAGCCGGCAGGCGCCAAGAAGAAGCTGTTCCAATTCCTGCGCACCTTGAGTGAACAAGAGGCTTAATACCCCCATCCAAAACCCGAATCTATGCCGTCGCTGAGCCGTGATAGAAAGAGTTCAGTGTTACTCAGTTGTAAAGGTGTAAAGATGAGTGATTCGGAAGATCAGGGCGTTCGTGAAATTCGTATTGACCCGATAGTGCCTACCCAGTCAGTGCTTGTAGCAACCGCTCGGGGTATGCGTCCAAAGAAAGACGAAGATCGTATCGATCGAGATAATCGTAGCCACGTAGAAACCTGTCCTTTCTGCCGTGGTAACGAAGAAAGAACCCCCCCTGAGATTAAAGCCTATCCCGATCCAAAAGAATGGGATATCCGCATCGTTCCAAATCTCTATCCTGTGTTAGGTGATGATGAAGCTAAGCCAAATCTGGCGTTAGGTTTGCAGCAAGTTATCGATGGCTATGGTCGCCATGAAGTCATCATTGATAACCCGAATCACGGTATCTGTGTGCATGAGATGACACAGGATCACTTAAAGAATTTGTTCACCGTGTATCAGCAACGTATGGCTGAGCTTTATGCATCGGATAAACGGCTGAAGTATGTCTTGGTGTTCAAGAACTTTGGACCTGCTGCGGGTGCCAGTATTCCACACACGCACAGTCAAATCATTGCGACACCAGTTGTGCCTGAGAACGTTCAGAACGAGGTGACTTACAGCAAGCAATATCATGCCAAGCATGGTCAGTGTGTTTTCTGTTCTTTGATTGATGAAGCACTCACATACGAAGCGACGATATACGATCGTGAGTCGGGTGAGATTCGCCGCAAGATCAATGTCGGTCAATACGTGGTTGAGCGCGGTAAGAAGTTTGTTGCGATCAAACCCTTCGCTAGTCGCTATGAGTGGGAGATTCACATTCTACCGCTGCAACACGAGTCAGATTTCCTTGAAGCGACGGCAGAAGATCTCGAGGACTTTGCCAATGTGCTAAAGCGTACGATGGCACGCTTGGATAAGGTTGTTGGTGGTGTGCAATACAACTACTTCCTGCATTCAGCGCCTCATGGCGATACCTTTGGAGACTGTTCGGATAGTTATCATTGGCATCTCGAAATCTGCCCACGTACCAGTATTCCGACGGGCTTTGAGCTAGGTTCCGGATTATTTGTTAGTACAGTCAGCCCAGAATCAGCCGCGCAAGCCTTGCGTGAGGTTGAAATCGAGGATTAAGTCAAACCCATATAAGCCATCTCGAATATACCTTGGACAAATTCGTTTTTGTCCAAGGGTGGCTTGTATCCCGCCTGCTACATTGAAAGAACTTATGTGACCCCTGCTAGTGCAGCGTGTAGTTTTCGCCTACACAAACACAGAGTTAGTGCGCTTGCTTCAAATGAAACATGAGCACGGTTTCTTTCAACTAGACCAAAGGCGGATATGAAAACTTCAACCCAACGTCCGGTTCATTTGAACCTGCTGAAGATTCGGCTTCCGATCGGGGGCATCATGTCGATCATTCACCGTATTACCGGTGTGGCGATGTTTGTTGCGATCCCTGTGCTCATTTACCTACTCGATTTGTCATTGCGTGACGTTGCGTCATATCAAGCTGCCGGCGAGATGGTGCGTTCACCCCTTGGTGTGATTCTGCTATTTGGCTTGATGTGGGGTATTTCACATCACCTGTTGGCGGGCATTCGTTATTTATTAATCGATGTTCACATGGGGGTTGAGAAAGAGACTGCCCGTAAAACCGCTTTGTTAGTCACCGTGGTGGCTCCTGTCATTGGTGCTTTATTGCTGTGGGGTTTGCTATGAGTCGTAAAGCTTCTGGTTTAAAGGCGTGGGTTATCCAACGCGTAACGGCGATCTACATTGCTGTGTTCTCTATTTACCTTGTCGGTGCTTTGATCACTGACGCACCGATTAATTACGCAGAATGGAAGGGCTGGTTCGCAGGTTCTGTCATGAGCGTGGCGACTTTATTGTTTGTCCTATCTGTTCTTATGCATGCTTGGGTTGGTGTACGTGATGTGCTTATTGATTACGTATGGAATACCTCTCAGCGCGTGATTGCGTTGTCGGTGGTTGCAACAATATTGATAGCTTGTGCGCTATGGGCGACACAAGCCTTAGTTTTGGCGAGGTTGGTCTAATGGCACTGAATAAACGTCGATTTGACGCACTGATTATTGGTGCAGGTGGCGCGGGTCTTAACGCTGCTGTTCAATTTGCTAACACCAATGCACGGGTTGCTGTGGTATCTAAAGTTTTCCCAACCCGTTCGCACACGGTAGCAGCGCAAGGTGGTGTAAACGCTGCCTTAGCGAATGTCATGCCGGATAACTGGCACTGGCATATGTTCGATACCGTTAAGGGTTCGGACTACTTAGGTGACCAAGACTCCATCGAATACATGTGTCGTGAAGCGATCCCAACGGTTTATGAACTTGAGCACAATGGCGTGCCATTCTCACGATTAGATAACGGCAAGATTTACCAGCGTGCATTTGGTGGTCAGTCACAAAATTTTGGTGGTGCTCAAGCGGCGCGTACTTGTGCTGCAGCTGACCGAACTGGCCATGCGATTTTGCACTCGCTCTATCAACAGAATGTTCGTGCACGTACGCACTTCTTTGATGAGTATTTTGCGATCGATTTGATTCGCGATAACGAAGGTGCGATTTTGGGTGCCTTGGTACTTGAGATTGAAACCGGTGAGCCTTTGCTCATCGAAGCAAAAGCAACCGTCCTTGCAACCGGTGGTTGTGGTCAGGTCTTCCGCACCACTTCGAATGCCCACATCAATACCGGTGATGGTATGGCGATGGCGTTGCGTGCCGGTGTGCCGTTGATGGATATGGAGTTCTACCAGTTCCACCCAACTGGTATCGCGGGTAAGGGTATGTTGATCACAGAGGGTGTTCGAGGTGAGGGCGGTTATCTTGTGAATAAAGATGGTGAGCGCTTCATGGAGCGTTATGCGCCTAATGCAAAAGATTTAGCATCTCGAGATGTGGTATCACGTGCAATCGTTACCGAAGTAAAAGAAGGTCGCGGTTGTGGCCCTAATGGTGATCACGTTTTATTGAAGTTGGATCACCTAGGTGAAGAGATTATTCAGAAGCGTCTTCCTGGCATCCGTGAGAGTGGAAAAATCTTTGCAGGTGTTGATGCAGCTGTTGAGCCGTTACCAGTATTCCCAACCGCTCACTACATCATGGGTGGCATCCCAACCGATCGTTACGGGCGCGTCATCGTGCCGCATGGTTCAGGTGAAGAGGTTGTTCCAGGTTTGTATGCGGCGGGTGAGGCAGCGTGTGTATCTGTTCACGGTGCCAACCGCTTAGGCGGTAACTCGCTTCTTGATATCTTGGTATTTGGTCGTGCTGCTGGCCTTCATGTGTTGGATAACATGGAAGAACATCATCGCCCAATGAATGAAGACAGTGTTGATCAAGCGATGCAAAGCTTGCAGCGTTGGGATCGTAAAGGCGATGGCCTATCAGTCCGTGAGCTACGTGATGAGTTCCGTAAAACCATGGAAGACCACGCGGGCGTATTCCGTACTGAAGAAATCATGTCGGAAGGTGTTGAGAAGATCAAAGCGCTGCGTAAGAAGATGGATGACGTTGTTCTGACCGATCACTCGAAGGTCTTCAATACCGCACGTATCGAAGCGCTCGAGCTTCAGAACTTGATGGACTGCGGTATTGCCTTGGCAGCGTCGGCGCTAGCACGTAAAGAAAGCCGCGGCGCGCATTCGCGTCCAGATTACCCAGACCGTAACGATGCGGAATGGATGAAACACAGTTTGTATTACCTTGAGGGTGATCGTATCGACTTTAAGCCGGTTCAAACAAAACCACTAACAGTTGATTCTTTCCCACCTAAAGAGCGAGTCTACTAAGGAGAACAGCATGAAATTTCGAATTTCACGATACAACCCAGATGTAGATAGCGAACCATACATGCAGGAGTTCGATATCGAAGTCTCTCGCGGCATGATGTTGCGTGATGCTTTGTTAGAGGTGAAGCGACAGGATGAAACCTTCAACTTCCGTCACTCTTGTGGTGAAGGTGTGTGTGGCTCTGATGGTGTCAACGTCAACGGTACCAATAAGTTGGCATGTATTACCGCTATCGCAGATCTAAAAGAGCCTGTTGAGGTTCGTCCCTTCCCAGGTCGACCCATCATTCGTGACTTGGTTGTGGATATGAGTCAGTTCTATCAGCAATACAAAGCGGTTGATCCGTGGTTGGTGCGTGAAGATCCCATGCCTGAGCAGGAGATTCTTCAATCACCGGAAGATCGCGATAAGTTGGATGGTTTGTACGAGTGCATCATGTGCGGTTGTTGCTCAACCTCATGTCCTTCGTTCTGGTGGAACCCTGAGAAGTTCCATGGCCCACAGGCCTTGTTAAGCGCATGGCGCTTCTTGGCGGATAGTCGCGACCAAGCGACTGATGAGCGTTTGGATAAGCTTGAAGGCCCTTACAAGCTATTCCGTTGTCACACCATCATGAACTGTGTAGAAGTTTGTCCTAAAGGCTTGAATCCAACGCAAGCGATCGGCAACATCAAGAATTTGATGTTGAAGAAAGCAATCTAAGTGGACAATGATATTGAGCGTCTCCGCTGGCAGTGCCGGCGGGGACTTTTAGAACTCGACTACCTCTTCGCTGATTATCTCGATCAGCAATATGCCAAGGCTTCCGCTGAAGAACAGGCGGCTTTTCGCGGCTTGCTCGATCAACAAGACCCTGATTTGCAGCATTGGTTGATAAATACCGATGAGCTACCACCTGAGCCAGAGATGGCTTCTCTCGTAAAGAAATTGAGACAACGTTAAATGTCGACTTATCGTATTGCAGTCATCCCGGGTGATGGCATCGGCACTGAGGTTATGCCTGAAGGTTTGCGTGCTTTAGAAGCGGTAGCTAAGAAGTTTGACCTTACGCTGCAGTTTGATCACTTTGATTTCTCATCCTGGGATTACTACGAGCGTCACGGCAAGATGCTGCCAGATGATTGGAAAGAGCAAATTGGTAATCACGATGCGATCTTCTTTGGCGCAGTTGGTTGGCCCGATAAAGTGCCTGACCATATTTCACTCTGGGGCTCTTTGCTTAAGTTTCGCCGTGAGTTCGATCAATATATCAATTTGCGTCCCGCGCGCTTGATGCCGGGTGTGCCTTCACCTTTGGCAAATCGTCAGCCGGGTGAGATCGATATGTGGATTGTGCGTGAAAACACTGAGGGTGAGTACTCATCGGTCGGTGGCAAGATGTATGAGGGCACTGAGCGCGAAATTGTTATGCAAGAGACGGTGATGAGTCGTCATGGTGTTGATCGTGTCTTACGTTACGCTTTTGAGTTAGCTAAAAAGACCAAACGTCAAAAGCTCACCTCGGCAACTAAATCAAATGGCATCTCAATTACCATGCCGTATTGGGATGAGCGCGTTGAAGCGATGGCCAAGGAGTATCCCGAGATCGAGGTGGATAAGTACCATATCGATATCCTGACAGCCCAGTTTGTAATGAATCCGGATCGTTTTGATGTGGTGGTCGCCTCTAATCTGTTTGGCGACATTCTTTCGGACCTTGCGCCAGCCTGTACTGGCACCATTGGTATTGCGCCATCGGCGAATATCAATCCGGATGGTACCTTCCCATCTTTATTTGAACCTGTGCATGGCTCAGCACCGGATATAGCGGGTAAGGGTATTGCTAACCCAATCGGTCAGGTATGGTCGGGTGCGATGATGCTGGATCATCTTGGTCACGCAGATGCTGCAGCTTGCATGCTTCAGGCAATTGAAAAGGTCTTGGCTGATCCAGTAAGCCGTACTGCTGATTTGGGCGGTGAGGCAACTACTGCGCAATGTGGTCGCGCCATTGTTGAGGCGATCGACTAAGTCTCCGCTCGCCCTGATTTGCTACCATGAGATAAAGTTCTTGAGGTATTCAGATGGCTAAAACAGGTAACACCGGACTGGCACGCATCATTAAAGCGGCCGGCTATTCAAAGCAGGGTTTGCAAGCGGCTTGGGTAAATGAAGCGGCTTTTCGTCAAGAAGGCTTATTAGCCTTAGTCATGATTCCAGTAGCCTTTTGGGTGGCGGATAATTCGATTGAGTTGATTCTGTTGATCTCGGTTGTGTTATTGGTCCTGATTGTTGAATTACTTAATTCTGCTGTTGAGGCCGTTGTTGATCGCATTGGCGATGAGCATCACGAACTTTCAGGACGCGCTAAGGATATTGGTTCGGCGGCTGTTTTTATATCGCTTGTACTCACGTTGGTTGTCTGGACGATTATTGTTTTGTCATAAAACGGTAAAACAAACCTTTTAACCTAGGTGTATTTGGGCAAGCTATGACTATTCGCGTTGGTATTAATGGATTTGGTCGTATGGGGCGTTTAGGTCTTCGTGCGGGCTGGAATAACGACACCTATCAAATTGTACGAATTAATGAGGTATCAACGGATGCCATAGGTTCTGCGCATTTGCTCAAATTCGATTCAGTGCACGGTATTTGGGATCATTCAGTATCTGCATCTGGAGATACCATTGATGTAGAAGGTCACCTAATTACACACACGTCTCATAAAGAAATTCACGAGACGGACTGGTCTGATTGCGACATCGTTCTAGAGGCAACCGGTAAACACCATAAAAAGCCCGAGACACTTCAGCATTATTTTGAGCAAGGTGTTAAGAAGGTTATCGTCGCTGCACCAACAGAAGGTGCGCTAAATATCGTCTACGGTGTTAACCATCATCTTTATTCACCTGCTGAGCATCACCTTGTCACGGCAGCATCCTGCACAACGAACTGTTTGGCTCCGGTGGTAAAGGTAATGCACGAAAAAGTGGGTATTAAGCATGGCAGCATGACTACTATCCATAACATCACCAATACACAGACCATTATCGACAAAGGCCATAAGGATCTTCGTCGTGCGCGCTCATGCGGCACCTCATTGATACCAACGACGACTGGCTCTGCAAAGGCAATCACTAAAATTTTCCCCGAGCTTGAGGGAAAGCTAAATGGCCATGCAGTTCGAGTGCCGCTCACCAATGCTTCACTGACAGACTTTGTGTTTGAAGCGGAGCGTCCGGTAACTGTTGAAGAGCTAAATGCGCTGTTTAAACAAGCGGCAGAAGGAGATCTAGCGGGTATCTTGGGGTACGAAGAGCGACCTTTAGTTTCGATTGATTATCTGAACGATCCGAGATCATCGATTGTCGATGCTTTGTCGACTATGGTGATAAACGATACTCAAGTAAAGATCTATGCCTGGTATGACAATGAGTGGGGCTATGTGAATCGGATGATGAACATCACCGATATGGTAGCTCGCTCAATAAGCTAATTAATGCGCATAAAAAAGCCGCCTTTCGGCGGCTTTTTTGATTAAGGCATCATAAAGCCTCGTAACGTGAAGTAGAGGAAGGCAGCCATCGTGCCAGAGGCTGGTACGGTAATCAGCCAAGCTGCGATGATCTTCTTAAACGCTGAACGTTTAACCAACTCATTCTTATAAACCTTCTTCAAACTCTTACGTTCTTTCTTAGAAAGCTCTGCATCGTCTTTCTTCGCTTTCATCTCTTTCAGCATGATGCCTTTTTGAATGACAGATGCTTTGGTGAAGCGCTCTAGGAATGCATTGACTTCAGCCTCATCTTCACCTTGATGGTGCTCACGGATTTCATCCAGCATCTTCTGGTAGCTACGCTTGAGGTATTCACGCAGAAAGCCAACGCCAAATACAGCACCAACTGCAATGTGAGTTGATGACACGGGTAGGCCAAGCTGGCTTGCAATAATCACGGTGATCGCCGCTGCCATCGCAATTGAGAAGGCCCGCATTTGATCCAGTTCAGTGATTTCACTACCAACAGTTTTGATCAGTTTAGGACCATATAAAGCAAGACCGATCGCAATACCAACAGCGCCAACCAGCATTACCCAAAGTGGGATGGCTGCTTTACTGTGGTAGCCGCCATGTAACAAAGCATCATTGATCGCAGCGAGTGGGCCAACGGCATTGGCAACATCGTTTGCACCGTGAGCAAAGCTTAATAGCGCTGCTGCGAAGATCAGAGGCGCAGTGAACAATGCATTAACGCCAGCTTTCGAACTTTCAAGTCCTTCGCCTTGTTGTGCAATCTTTACGCGGGTAAAGAAGTAAACAAGTACGGCAATACCAAAACCAATCAGCGCTGCTGTGGTGAAATCAAGCTTAATCAGCTTCTTCACACCCTTGAGTGCCAAATATGTAGAAAACGCCCATGCCATCAAAGCGAGCAGAACAGGCACAACTTTGAGCGCAGCGGCTCGCATATCGTCTTTATAGGTAATTGAGCGTTTGATAACGATCAAGAAGGTTGCCGCAATAATGCCACCTAAGACAGGTGAGATGACCCAGCTCGCTGCGATAGCACCCATGGTGCCCCAGTTAGCGATACCCATACCGCCAGCCGCAATACCTGCACCTAAAACGCCACCGACAATAGAGTGGGTTGTTGAAACAGGTGCGCCAAGCGCGGTGGCAATGTTTAGCCAAATCGCACCGGCTAGAAGGGCGGCCATCATTAACCAGATGAAGGCATTCGGGTCGCCGATCACGGATGGATCAATGATGCCTTTCTTAATGGTGCTAACCACATCACCACCAGCAATGATCGCGCCAGAGGCTTCGAAGATGGCAGCAATGATAATGGCGGTTGTTAATGTCATGGCGCGCGAGCCCACCGCGGGGCCTACGTTATTGGCCACATCATTAGCGCCAATGTTCATTGCCATATAGCCACCGATCATTGCGGCGGCAACCAGCATGTAATGTTGGTTAATGGTGTCTAGGGTAATGCTGGCAAACAGCATGATCGCCACAATGAAAAGTGTCGCAATGCCGAGACGAACGACTTCGTTTGAGCTAAAGCGTGCTGCATCTTCAATTTGATTGATGTTCTTTAAATCCATGTCTAAAGGGGTCTTAAGTTACTAAATATTGTTGGCAGTCTACACGTCTGAATAAGAATTTCAGTACCAATTAGATACAAAACGGAGAGGTACCTAGAAGGCTAAAAAAGTCGCTTTAAAACATATACTTAGTATTTAGTATTAGCTGATAGACAAGGTAAAATTGAGCTTTTCCCAAGCCAAAATTTCTGAATTCAATTCCGCTTCATTAAGAGGATGTTCGCTAAGCCAGTTTTCAGGGAACGTCAGGCTGATATTTTCCTTATCGATTTTTGCGATATCAACCTCGATTTTCGTATCGGGTGTTCGACTACGATGAAGAATAATGGCTAAGCGCAGTAGCAGGATCAGCTTCTTAGTTGAGTCGCGGTGATATTTAGGCAGTTCTTTGATCGCGGTTGAGCTGATTTTGCGACGTTGAAAACGAACGATTGTTGAAAGCTGTTGTTTCTGTTGGTTGGTGAAGCCTGTGAGATCCGCATTCGACAGAATGTAAGCACTGTGTTTGTGGAAGCTGTTGTGCGAAAGGCTCAAACCAATTTCGTGCGTAGCAGCAGCCCAACGCAACAACTTGGCATCTTGACGCTCGTCGAGTTTCCAGTCACTGGCGATTTGTGAGAACAGACGCATCGCCAAATTGGTCACTTGCTTTGCATGAGCAACATCAACTGCAAAACGTTGCTGTAGTGATTCAATCGTGGTTTCACGAACATCGGTGCGGCTTATTTCACCAATTAGCTCATATAAAAGACCTTCGCGGAGGGCAAAGCTAGAGACGTGAAGTTCTTCAATACCCAAGCTATTAAATACAGCACTCAATACAGCAACACCTCCAACAAACACGGGTCTACGCTCATCTGATAGACCTTCAAGGTCGAGAGCATCAATACTGCCGATTTTTATCATGCGCTTGCGAAGCTTTTTAAGGCAGCTAGCACTTATGACTTCTCCCTCGCAGCCCATGGCATTCATGACTTTCAAGATCGCTTTGATGGTGCCGGAGCTACCAATCGCCATATCCCAGTTACCTGGCTGATAGCTTTCACGCACAGCACGTATCTCTAATGCGCCACGCAAAATGGCTGAGTTCATGCGTTGCTCGGTAATCTCACCTGAGCCAAAGAAGGTTTGTGTCATGGTGACGCAACCCATGTTGAGGCTGTCACGCTGTCCGGCGGTCTTATTTTTACCCAAGATGACTTCGGTGCTACCGCCACCGATATCAACGACAAGACGTCGTTTTTCTTCGGAAGCAAGACCATGGGCAACGCCGAGATAAACTAAGCGCGCTTCTTCTGAGCCAGAAATCACATCGATTTCGTAGCCAAGTGCTTCAGTCGCACGGGTAAAAAATTTGTGATCAGGAGGAATTTGTCTGAGCGTATTAGTGCCGACAACACGAACCTGGTGCGCGGGGATGCCAGCTAAGCGCTGACCAAAACGCGCTAAGCATTCAATCGCGCGATCTTGTACATGCGACAAAAGATCTTTTTTGACTAAGCCTTCGCTCAAGCGAACAGCTTCTCGCATGCGATCAACAACAACAAGCTGACCATTCTCTTGTCTACCGATAATCATGTGGAAACTATTGGATCCAAGGTCAATTGAGGCAAACGTTAAGTCCTCAATCGTTTCAAGCAGGGCGTTGTTATCAGTCATAAAAGGTTTTGAAAATATTTTGCGTGATCCTAATCGCAAAAATTGGTTGGGTATACCTATTAATGACAAAAAAGTTACACAATCGTAATTAATGTAGTGGGGAGATACTGAAGCTAATAAAATAATGCTAGTATGATCAATAACACATTGTTATCCAATAACTTTTCCAGAGCCCTATAAATGCCCATTGAGTTAGATTCGCACGAATTTTTCTTGAACCGAGAGCTGACTTGGCTGTCGTTTAACTCACGTGTGCTCCATGAGGCTGCTGATGAGCGAAATCCGCTTTTAGAGCGTTTAAAGTTCTTGGCGATCGTAAGTTCAAACCTCGATGAGTTTTTCATGAAACGCATCGGTAGCCTTAAGCGTAAGGTGGCTGCTGGGATTCAAGATAAATCAGCGGACGGTTTAACTGCGCAGCAACAAATTGATGCTTGTTATAACGCTATTCGCGAACAAGAGTTGCGACAACGTGAGCTATTAAAGGTTCTGCGTGAACAGTTGGCGATACACAATATTAAGATCGTTTCGTATGACGATGTTACGACAGATCAAGGTATTTGGTTGCGTGAGTATTTCTACAGCGAAGTTTTTCCGCTGATTACACCGCAGTCATTTGATCCGAGTCATCCGTTCCCTTTTATTTCTAATTACTCTCTTAATTTGCTGGTTAAAGTGAAGAAGCAGGGTGAGTCGGCTGGAGATTCGATTGCCTATACACGCATTAAGATGCCCCTAGGTGAGGGTTTGCCGCGTTTTGTTCAAATACCTGATACCTACCATTTTCTACCGTTAGAAGAATTGGTAAAAAAGCATCTTTATATGTTGTTGCCGCAAGTAGATGTTGAACATGCTGCTTTATTTCGAGTTACTCGTAATATTCAAGCGGGTCGCGGTTCTGAAGAAACCGATGATCTCTTAGCAATGATTCAAAGTGAGCTGCGAGATCGTCATTTCGCGTCGATCGTGCGAGTTCAGGTTCAAGATGAAATTGATAGCACAGCACGTGGCATGTTGGCAGCTGAGCTTGGCCTAGATGAGCAATCTGATGTGTTTAGCACGGGCTCGAGCTTGATGGCATTGCGCGATCTTTTTGAGATTGCCGGTATAGATCGACCTGAGCTGCAAGAGAAGCCTTTCAAGCCGCTCGATCCACCACAGTTTTCGCAAGCGACGAATATCTTTCATGCGATCCGTAATGATGGTCCTTTCATGGTTCATCATCCTTATGATTCCTTCAAAACCTCGGTTGAGCGTTTCTTAAAAGAAGCAGCGCATGATCCGAAGGTGAAAGCAATCAAGATGACCTTGTATCGCACCTCAAGTGACACCAAGGTCGTTGATTACCTGATTCAAGCGGCACAAAACCGTAAACAGGTTGCTGTGGTAGTGGAGTTAAAGGCAAGTTTTGATGAAGCGGCCAATATTCGTTGGGCAACGCGCTTAGAAGAAGCAGGCGTGCACGTTACATACGGTGTTATTGGTCTTAAAACGCACTCTAAGATCACTTTGGTGGTTCGAAAAGATTACAACGGCCTGCAGCGCTATCTACACATTGGAACCGGTAACTACCATGCGGGTACGGCGCGTTTGTATACCGACTTGGGTATTCTGACCAATGACAAACAAATGGGCATTGATGCCACAGAGTTGTTCAATTACCTAACAACCGGCTTTACGCCAGATCGTTTCTATCGCGAGTTATTACCGGCGCCTAAGGTGCTAAAGTCTGCCTTGCTGGCACGTATCGAGCGAGAGATAAAGCATCACACAACAGAATCGCCAGGTTTGATTCAGTTTAAAGTGAATGCGCTTGAAGATGCCGACATCACAAAAGCGCTTTATCGAGCTTGTCAGGTGGGCGTGCAAGTCAATTTGATTGTGCGAGATAGCTGTCGTTTCTTGCCGGGTATTCCGGGTGTTTCTGAAAACGCCACAGTGATTAGTATTGTCGGTCGCTTCCTTGAGCATGCGCGTATCTATTACTTTAAGAATAACGGTGATGAGGAATACCTCATCGGGTCTGCCGATGCGATGCAGCGTAATCTTGAAAGCCGTGTTGAGGTGGTTGCGCCGGTTAAAGCGCCAAAGCTACGTGAGGAGCTACGCTTTATTCTTGACACACAGTTAAACGATTATCGCCAAGCGTGGGATATGCGCGTGGATGGTACCTATGTGCAACGTCAACCTAGAAACAAAGACGAAGAGATTGGCTGTCATCAGCGCATGATAGATCGCTATACCGAGCGCAATAAAAAAGCCAAACGTTTCCAAACGGGTAAAACGCTTAAAAAGGTTGGCTCTGTCAAAGAGTAATTACGCCTTGTGATTTGATATTTTGAGATAGACCGCAGGCACTACAAACAGCGTGAATAGAGTGCCAATACCTAAGCCGGTGATGATCACTAAGCCAATGCCATAACGACTTTCTGAGAAGGGCCCAGTTGCCCATAGCAGCGGCACCATTGCAACGAGCATTGAAACGGTGGTCATTAGGATGGGGCGCAGACGTACCTTCGCTGCTTCTTCAATCGCCTCTCGTTTGTGCATGCCTTTTGTTGCGATCAGTTGGTTAGCAAACTCCACAACTAAGATGCCATTCTTAGCGATAAGGCCAATCAGTGTGATCAAGCCCACTTGGGTGAAGATGTTGATGCTGGCAAAACCGGTGGTGATAAATATCATCGCACCTGCAATCGACATGGGTACTGATACAAGAATGATCAAGGGGTCACGCCAGCTCTCAAATTGCGCAGCCAAGACTAAATAGATGATGACCAAAGATAAGAAAAAGGTGGTCACCAGTGCGCTACCTTGCTGCATGAATTGGCGAGATTGGCCATCAAAGTCCCAGCGTACGTTATCAGGGAGTACTTCGCTGCCAAGTTGTTCTAGATAAGCTAAGGCATCACCCATGCTGAGTGTTGGGAACATAATGCCCTCAAGCGTCAGACTGTTCATTTGATTGAACTGGGTGCGCTTACTTGGGTTGATGGTCTGTTTAAAGCTAATCAACGTAGACAGTGGAACAAGCTGACCACTGCTCGATCGAACGGTGTAGCGACCAATTGATTCAGGATCGTTAAGGAATTCGCGATCGGCTTGTGGAATAACTTTGTAGCTGCGTCCATCAATCGTAAAGCGATTGGCATAGTTTTCACCCATCAGACCTGAAAGTGCATCACCAATGTCTTTCATCGAAACGCCCATGGTGGCCGCCAGATCACGATTGATCTCAATATTCGTGTTGGGGCGAGTGAAATCGAGGCTTTTACGTAAGAAGATGAAATTGCCACTTTTCATGGCTTTACCAATCATCTGTCCGGCAAGTGAGTCGAGTGTCTTGAGGTCGGCATCCGAGGTTAAGACGAACTGAATCGGCAGTCCGCGTGCGCTACCCGGTAATGTGGGGCGAGGGAACACGGCAGTTTGGAAACCGGCTATTTTGGCAAGCTTTCCCTGGATCTCTGGTTGAACTTCGGATTGACTGCGCTTTCGTTCATTCGGCTTACCCATCTTAAAGCCACCAAAGGTCACGCTAGGATCACCACGGAAGCCAATCAAGATAAAGCTTTTATCGTACTCAGGTACCGATTCAAATTTAGCCAGAATATCTTTTACGTATAGCTCGTTATATTCACGCGTAGCAGTTTGTGGCGCTTTCGCTTGGAAAAACAAAATACTTTGGTCTTCAGTCGGTGCAAGTTCCTGCTTACTGGTGATGAACATCGCATAGATGCTGAGCAGGATGACTAAGCCAAAGGTCAAAATGACTGCAGGGGTATCGAGAAGGCTATGTAATAAGCGTTGGTAGCTATCAGAAAGTCGATCAAAGAAATGCTCAACGGCAGTTTCAAATCGACCTTTATTGCCACTTGGTTTAAGCACATAGGCGCTGACCATGGGTGAGAGCGTTAATGCAACTACGCCCGAGATAAGAACGGCGCCCGCAAGCGAGAAAGCGAATTCGGTAAAGAGGGTGCCGACTAAGCCGCCCATAAATCCAATCGGCGCATAAACTGCAACAAGTGTGGTTGTCATCGCGATAATAGGGAGTCCCAACTCGCGAGCGCCAAGGATGGCTGCATCCAGTTTCGATTTCCCTTCTTCAATATGACGGTGCACGTTTTCAACAACCACGATGGCATCATCTACCACTAAGCCAATGGCAAGCACCATTGCAAGTAGGGTCAATAGGTTGATCGAGAAGCCCATGGAGAGCATTAAGAAAGCGCCACCGATAAGTGATAGCGGTACCGCGAGTGCGGGGATTAATGCTGCTCTAAAGGTGCCTAAGGTTAGGAAGATAACAATCAAAACGATGATCACAGCCTCGGCAATCGTGCCAAAGACTTCATCAATTGAGTCTTGAATGAAGACGCTCGCATCATAAGGCAGCGCGTAGGACAGTCCTTCAGGGAACTGTTTTTCTAATTCTGGTAGTAAACCGTGAACACGTTTGGCGACATCAAGTGGGTTTTCTCCTGGCGCAGGTTCGATGCCGATAAAGATCGAAGGAATGCCACGATAAAGCGTCATGCTGTCGTAGTCTTCTGTGCCTAACTCAATCCGCGTAACATCAGATAAACGTACAAGACGGTCACCTTGATTAACAACAACCAGATTTTTGAAATCGTTGATGTCATTAATGGTGGTGTCGGCGCTCACATCGATGCGGACGTTATCACCCTTCAAATTGCCTGGAGACGACAGCACATTATTGCGACGTAAAGCCGCCACCACTTCATTGGTTGAGATGTTGTGCGCTTGCATCTGTTCGGGATTCAGCCAGATGCGCGCGGCGTAATATTTGTTACCAATTGGGCGTGCTTTGGCGATACCTTTGAGTGCTTGTAGTTGCGGCTGAGCAACACGAACTAAAAAGTCAGTGATTTGGGGTAGGGACATGCTTTTACTGTGGAAAGCGATGTACATCAAAGAAGTGGGGTCGCCAACTTTAGCTTCTATGATCGGATCTTCAGCCTCAGAGGGTAGTTCGCGTTTTTTACTTGATACCTTGGCTTGGATATCCGCGAGTGCAGCATTGGCATCGATACCTAATCGCATTTGCGCTTCTATGGTTGATTTGCCGGTAACGCTCGTCGATAGAATAAAGTCGATGCCTTCCGCTTCAGCGACCGCTTGCTGCAAAGGCTGGGTGATAAAACCTTGAATAAGTTCGCTGCTGGCGCCTGGGTATACCGTAGAGACTGTAACGGTCGTATTAGTAAGCTTGGGAAATTGGCGTGTCTCTAAAGCAAAGATGGAGCGAATGCCAACTACTAAGATGAGTAAGCTGATCACACTAGAGAGAACAGGTCGACGAATAAAGATGTCGGTAAAGCGCATGATGCTTACTTCTTAGTCGCAGGTTTTAACGTGTTATCAATGGTTACTGCCATACCTTGACGAAGTTTGACATGACCTGTCAGAACAACTTGTTCATCTGCTTTTAGGCCATCTTTAATGATGATTTTATCGCCAATGATCTCCCCAGTTGTTACCGCTTTCTGAGTCACGCTTAGCTTGTCGTCCTTTTTAGTGATTAAAAAAACTGAGTCACCATAGGGTGCATAAGAGATGGCTAAGCGAGGGAGGGTAAGTACATTTGAAGGTGTGCCTTGCGCAATACTGAGTTGAGCAGACATGCCTGTCTTTAATGCGCCATTCGGATTGTCAAAAGACGCGCGTACGCGCATTAATCGTGTAGCTGAATCTAATGCGCTATCAATTGCATCTATCTTGCCGGTGTATTCCTTCCCGAGGCTGGTTGCACTAACACTAGTGCCTTGAGAAAGAAGTTGTGCGTCCGCTGCATTCACATTGAAATCAAGATAGATGGGATTGCTATCTTGAAGTTGGACGATTTCAGTACCAACGGGGAGATATTGGCCAACGCTGACGTTACGAATACCAGCTTTGCCTGAGAACGGCGCACTGATGGCTTTTTGCGCTAATCGAACTTGTTGTGAAGTGATCTGTGCATTGGCACTAGCAAGCTTGGCTTCGGCTATATCAATCTGAGCTTGTGAAACAACTTGTGACTGACGTAATTTTGAGAATCGATCAAAATCGAGCTTTGCAAGTTTTTGTGCTGCGTTTAGTTCTACAAGCTTTGCTTGGTCTTCAGAGTCATCAAGCTGAATGAGAATATCGCCTTTCTTTACCGAGCTGCCCGACGTAAAGGTAATGCTCTTGACCGTTCCTGGCAGTTCATTGCGGATAACGACATTCTGATTGGCATAAAAAGTGCCAACTGTTTTTAGTGTAGGTTGCCATGATTGAAGTATTGCTTGTGTGCTCGTAACAACAGCGGGAGGTGGTGCTTTCTTAGCCGCGCTCATGCTTTTAATTTGTTGTGATTTTACAAATGCGATGCCGCCAAATAGAACCACTAAGGCTATGGCAAGTATGGCAAAACGTTTCAGCATGGCGGCCCCCGGTACACATCGCAATAAGCTAAAAAACATAGCTAGAGTACTGGCTTTGAAGGTCAAGGAATAGGGGGTCGAGCATAAAAAAGCCCGCTTCAAGCGGGCATTTTGGGGGCACTTAAAGTGTTACCAGCCGAGTCGGAATTGGCCGTCTTTGGAGTCTATCTTCAGGCCATCGTTTTTATCCTTCATGTCACTGGAGTGGTCCATGCTGTGCTGAGCCATGAGGTTTTTCACAGGGACGTTCAAGAATTGCGTGTCACCATTATTGAACCGAAGGTCGACCTTGATGTGCATGCCTTCACGGAGAGGTTGTTTAAGGCCAAATAGCATGACGTGTAGTCCGCCTGGTTTTAATTCAGTAGATCCATGGCCTGCGATATCGATCGCATCAACTTGACGCATACGCATCACGCCCATGTGGTGTTCGTGATTATGCAGTTCGACAACATCCGCTGCTGAGCTACTTGCGCTAACTAATTTGATCGCCTCTGCGCCATCGTTATGAATCGTCATGAAGGCGGCGCTGTTGATCGCGCCGGGCGGGGTAGCTCTGGCGTAAGCATTCTCAACAAGAACATCTGCGTATGAAGAAAAGGACAGGATGGCGAATGCCAAAAGAGATAACAGGCGCATTTAGTACTCCAAGCGTGTGTTTCAATGTGGAATATATCACGGACTTAATTGTCCTGGATGAGCCTAATTCGACCCAAGTTAAACTATACTTTTTAATAAATTTTTCAATAAGTTATAGAATAATCATTATATTTTTAATAGCAAATTGTCGACAGTTTTTAAAGCTAAAGTAATTTCTCAAATTAACCACTAAAGAATTGATATTAAACAATTTACTATGTATTTATCATTAACCGACATATTGCTTACTGCGACAGTCATGGACTTGAATGAATGTCTAATCAGAAACGTACATATCCATTCATTTTAATTTTCTCGCTAATGCCGATTCATTGTTATGCGGAAAAAGTGTTGATAGGCGACTTCTCAATTGATCGATATGAAGTCACGGTTGGTTCATTTATGGAATATGCCAAAAGAAAAGGCATAAAAACTCAAGCTGAAATCCAAGGTGGTGGTTTTGAATGGGGATTTGGCTGGGAGCGACGTAAAGGTTGGAGCTATAAGGCGCCCCAGGGTGCTAATGCTAGTGTTGATGAGCCCGCTGTTCATATTACATGGTCAGAAGCCAATGAATTCTGTTTGGACAAAGGTGGCAGGCTTCCAAATCAAAAGGAATGGTCCTTAGCTGCGTATACTGAACTGAGAGATATCCCAACTGATGGCTTTGAGACCGGAAGAACATATCCGTATCCGGTTGGTGATTCACCTTTAGGCATGAATAACAACCAATCAAATCATTTATCTGTTGGCTCCACAAAAAAAGGCGTTAACGGTTTGTACGACATGGGTGCAAATGTTTGGGAGTGGTTGTCTGATCGGAAAGATCATGACGCATTAACAGCAGGTGGAAGTTGGTGGTATGGACCGCATAAGACCCGATTAGAAGGTATGCAATATAAACCAGCGTCTTTTTATGCTGTTTATATTGGGTTTCGATGTGTCTATTGAGGACCTTGTGATTATATATTATTGCGCATAATACATATTATGTTAAATAATATATCTAGCTATTCTTAGTAGTATTTAATTCGGCGTGAATCTGTATCTCATTCGTCGTGAGCATATATTGCGGTTTGAGAGATTCGGGCGCTACCGCTATGAGATGTGCATTATGTGTTTTGGCGATAGTGATTGCAGTATTAATGCGATCCGCATTGCTTTTCCCGTCATCAAGAAGCAGCAGAATAGATTTATAACTCACAGACAAGCCCCCCTATTTATTCTTGTGTGGGTTTCGTTAACAACTCCGGAGAAAAAACCTGTTTGATTTGATGAAGCTGTTCATCAGTAACAGCTGTTAACGATGGTGTTGCAGTTCGGTAAGCTGCTGGAGTCATCCAATCTGGTAAATGCTCAACAGGAATAACGGCCTTTAGATAAATAAAGATCGCAACTGCAAGCAGTGTCCAAAAGAGCCCTTTTTTATATCTAGTCGCTATGTTCATTATTTGAAAGATGTTAACAGTAGCCGGTAAACCCACGCGACATGAGACTGCTTGTCATCATCACTGGTATATTTAATTTGTAACCAATCACCTTTGCGGCCAATGACGCGAACCTCGGTGGTTTTAGTCAGCTTGCCAACGATCTTTGATTTAGTGGATGGCTTTTCACGTACATTAATACGATCGCGGGTCACCGTTGCTTGCCAGCCAAACCAGTCTTTGTCGATCAGTTCAGGGTGAAGTTTTATCAGGTCAACTCGAGAGTCTAAGTTGATTTTGGCAAGCATTTCACGCGAGTCTTCATGACCGGCATCTGCGGCTTTGATAAATAAGTCTGTTGCTTCTTTGATGCTTTCACTCTCAATGTCGCCAGAGACAATGGCAAAAGCTAAGGCGAACTGAGCATCGTGATTATCTTGTGATGCCGCCAAGCGCCACCAGTAAGCAGCCATGGAAGGATCTACATGCATGCCTAGGCCATTTGCATAAAGCCAGCCTAGATTATATTGGGCATCAGCATCGCCTCGTTTGGCGAGCGGCTTCCAATTACAGTAGGCCTCGGCATAGTGTCCTGCCTGCATAGCAGCTGCCGCTTTGTCATCGTTAGGAAAGCTAAAGCTGAATGCATTAGCCGAGAGTAAGCAGCAAATGGCGAGTAATCGTTTGATCATGTTTGCAGGTTTCCTAGTAGGTTCACCACATGCTGCATACCACCCTCAAGATTGGCGTGGATCTCGTCCATGGTGATTTCTTCGTCGGTGAGGCCGGCGCCCCAGTTCACAACCAATGAGAGATTCGCATAACGCATGCCCGCTTCTTTGGCTAAGGCTGCTTCTGGCATACCGGTCATGCCCACAAGATCATTGCCATCGCGGATTAAGCGTTGCACTTCTGCTGCGGTTTCAAGGCGAGGTCCTTGAGTCGCGCCATAACAGCCAGTGGTCTCAACTGAAAGGCCAATGGTGTTAGCAGTGTCGATCAATCGTTGGCGCAAATTTGCATCATAAGGATGAGTAAAGTCGATGTGTTCAACGCCCTCGCCAGGCTCTTGATAAAACGTATGTTCACGGCCATAGGTGTAATCAATCAATTGGTCAGCGACACAGATGACCTTAGGTCCCATTTTTTCCGTCAGGCCGCCAACTGCTGCAACGCCAACAACGTTTTGGATGCCGATAGATTTAAGAGCCCAGATGTTGGCGCGGTAATTCACTTTGTGTGGCGGGAACTGATGTTGCGCGCCATGACGCGGTAAAAACACACAGTCAGTGTTGCCCAGCTTTCCCCAAAGTAGCTCAGCTGAGGGTGCACCGTAAGGTGTGTCGATAGCCTCTTTGCGTGAAACAGTGAAGTTACTTAATTTAGTGAGGCCTGTTCCACCAATGATGGCAAGTTGACTCATCCTTCTGTCACCGCATAAATGGCCGAAAGATTTCGCCAATAGCCTTTGTAATCCATACCGCAGCCAAAAACATAACGGTCTGGCACATCAACGCCGCAGTATGTGACATCAGGACGAGGACCGCGATCATGTAATTTATTTGCTAATACGGCGGTACTAACAGACGCAGGCTCTTGCGTAAGGCAGCAGCGCAGAATGGCTTCTAATGTGTAACCTTCATCGAGAATGTCATCAATGATCAGTATGTGGCGACCTGTGAGGTCATACGTTGGTGTGCGAGCCCAAACTAGCTCACCACCTTCTGTTTCGCCGCGGTAGCGTGTTGCATGCAGGTAGTCGAGCTGCATTGGTATTGTGATGTGCGGTAACAGTAAACCTGCTGGATAGAGACCACCGTTCATAACGGTTATAACGAGGGGGTTCTTATCTGCTAGATCTTGGCTAATCTGATTGCCCATGCGCTTTGCAGCGTCTTGAATTGCATCTTCACTGACAACGCAATCAGCTGAAGCTTTAACAGCAAGTGCTTCATTGAGCATTTCATCAATCATGAATTAGTCCTGTATTGCGCAAATGGCGGCAGCGAGTTGACTGGCTTTTTGCCAACGATCTTGTGTTTGTAGTTTATCCCAGCTGACACTTGCACGCCCGAGCAGTCTGGCACAACGCTCACTGGCGGTTGGATTGGCATATTCTTCTAAGGCAATGATGACTTCTTCGGCGGCCTCTGGGTTGTTACAGACCAATACCATGTCGCAACCTGCACTCAATGCAGCATTGGCGCGGCTTGGGTAATCACCCGTGTCGTCAGTCGCTTTCATGCTCAAATCATCACTGAAAATCACGCCATCAAAGCCAAGTTCGCCACGTAATACGGTTTGAAGCCAAAAAAATGAAAAACCGGCCAGGTCTTTATCGATTTGTGAATAGATCACATGCGCCGGCATGATGCCTTCAAGTCCTTGGTCAATCAGTTTGGCAAACGGTTGCATGTCTTGTTTAAAGAGCGTCTCTTTGTCGCGCTCATCAATAGGTAATGCTAAATGCGAGTCAGCAACAACTGCACCATGACCGGGAAAGTGCTTACCGACACTGATCATGCCGGCATCACGGGCTCCGAGCATCCACGCTGATGCAATTGAATCTACTTGGTCAGGGGTATCGCCAAAAGCACGATCACCGATCACCACACTCACGCCATAATTCAAATCAAGAACCGGCGCAAAACTAAAGTCCACACCAACGGTACGAAGCTCACTGGCCATTAGCCAACCCAACTCACGCGCATAATTAGCCGCTTGCGCAATGTCATTGTTGGCGTAGCTTAGGATTGATCGAGCAGCAGGGAGTCGAGTAAAGCCTTCACGGAAGCGCTGCACCCTACCACCCTCTTGATCGACTGCAATAGGGAGTGGTGGATTTCGCACGTCATGAATCGTGTTAACTAGCTCGGTAACTTGTTCGCGTGATGTGAAGTTTCGTGCAAAAAGAATCACACCACCCGTAGAGGGGTGAGTCAGTCGCGCAATGTCGGCTTCGGTAAGTTCCGTGCCAACCACATCTAGCATTACAGGTCCGTACATCAGTATCTCGAGTTTGTTAGCGTTGCCGCTGGAATTTAACGTCTAATTTATCACGCATTGCATCACCAAGAACGTTGGCGCTAAGCACCACCAGTGATAAGGCAATGCCTGGTGCAAGTACTGCATGAGGTGCGACTAAAAGGTAGCGCACGCCCTCACGAATCATGTTGCCCCAAGAAGCTTGAGGTGGCTGTACGCCTAAGCCCAAAAATGAGAGGCCGGCCTCTGCGATGATGGCGCCGGCAATGCCATAGCTGACTTCAATCCAGACCGGTGCTAGTGCTAATGGAATGATATGAAGTCGAATAATGCTCAGGCTATCTCGTCCAAGGGCTAACGCAGAGGAAACGTGATCGCGGCTGCGGATGCTCAACACTTGGTTACGCATTAAGCGGGCATAACCTACCCACCCCATGATGCTCAATGCGATGACAACATTACTTAAGCCGGGTCCAAGCATGCCGGCTAATGCGATGGCGAGCAGTAATCCTGGGAAGGCAAGAAAGATATCAATGACTCGCGATATTGTGCGATCTGTTCGACCACCGATGTAACCCGCTAAGGCGCCAATGAAAGTGCCAATCACCGCAGACAGCGTTACCGTGCTCAAAGCAACAAAGAGGGATACGCCGGCACCATCAATAAGGCGTAATACGAGTGAACGACCAAGCTCGTCGTATCCGAGTAAGCCATAAAGAGAATTCAGCGAAGGCGCTGCAAATATTTGCTCCAAATTAATCTGGTTGCTGTCTAAATCGACAGTCCATGCGATTAGAGCTAAGGCAAACCATGTGAGCATGATGATGCGTGCTAAAGAGATGATCATGATTGCGTCTCGATACGAGGATCGATCCACCCTAGCAGCACATCTGTAACTAGGTTGATCACGATATAAAGAACCGCGATCACTAAAACGATGCCCTGTATTAATGGGTAGTCACGTTGTTGAATAGCATCAATTAATAGGCTGCCGATACCCGGCCAACTAAATACCACTTCGGTGATCACTGCACCGCTGAGTAAGGCACCTAGTTGCAAACTTAGTAAGGTGAGCACGGGGATCATGGCGTTAGGTACAGCATGTCGCCAAAACACCTGAGATTCTGCCCCGCCCTTGGCACGAGCTGTGCGCATCCAATCCTGATGCAGAATTTCTAGCAGACTGCTGCGAAGCATGCGAACCGCAATAGCGGTCATAGAGAACCCCAGTGTGACTGCAGGCAAAATAATATGCTGCCACGTCTCATTGCCTGAGATGGGTAGCCAGGCGAAATAAATAGAAAACAACAAGACCAACATGGGCCCTAGCCAAAAGTTAGGTATTGATTGTCCGAGTAAAGCGAAAACTGTTGCGGCATGATCGCCAAGTTGCTGATGTTTTCGCGCAGCATAACTACCGAGAGGTATGGCAATCGCGACCACAATGGCAAAGCTCAGAATGGCAAGTTGAAAGGTGGCGGGCAGTCTTTCTTGAATGAGATCCGTTACGGGGCGTTGCTTAAGCAGAGAATTACCCAAGTCGCCTTGCATAACATTGATCACATACGAAGACCAACGCTCGACTATAGATTTATCGAGACCGAGACTGGCGCGCAGTGCTTCTCTATCTGCGCCGGTAGCTCGTTCGCCGAGCATCACATCAACAGGATCACCCGGTACAAGCGCGGTGAGAAAAAAGACCAGTGTGATAACACCAAGCAGCACCCAAAAGCGATCGAGTAAGGCACGTAACATCAGAGAATGATTTCGACTGGTGTACCCTTTTCGACACGATCAAATAGTTCGACAAGGTCCTTATTGCGCATGCGGATGCAGCCATGTGACTGAGGCTTACCCATGGGCTCGGAATCCGGCGTGCCATGGATATAGATAAAGCGTTTAAGCGTGTCGACCTGACCGCCACGGTTAACGCCACTTTCGCACCCGGTTAACCAAAGAATACGGGTGAGGATCCAATCGCGATTGGGCGAAGCTTCAGCAAGCGCACTATCGAATATCTCACCTGTGGGTCGGCGAGCCGTAAACACTGTGTTGATTGGGCAGTCTTTACCTATCTTTATGCGTACCTTGTGCAGCCCTAATGGGGTGCAGCCAGAGTTCTCAAGATTCCCTACTCCATTGAGTGCCGTTGAAATAGCAAAGCTTGCGGCAATCTGCTGATTTTCAATCAGGCGAAGTTCCTGTTGATTAACCGAGATAACAATCTGTGTTTGATCAGTGTTGGCCAAAAGCCTGCTCCAGATACTGATAGCTGCCATGCTTATTAGGTTTTAGATCACCACGACGCGAGGCCACTATTTGGTCTTCATGCCATAAAGGCACATAGACAAGGTCGCGATGGATCTTTTCTTGGATTTTACGATAAAGCGGCAAGCTCTTCTCTAGGGGTAATTCTTCGGCTTGCTCTATGAGCTGATCGACTTCAGCTGATACATAGCGACCGCGATTGGCACCGCTCGGAGGCAAAGAATCACTGTGGTACACATAGCGGAAGACGTCAGGACTGCGAATGCCAACCCAACTCAAGCTATAAAGTTGAAAGCGCCCTGCTTTGATGTCGCCAAAAAATGAACCCCACTCATAGCTTTGTATCTTGAGATGAATACCGACCTCACGCAATTGCTGCTGAAATACCGCCGCAATACGAAGCCTGAAAGGATCCGTTGAGGTTTTATATGAAAGCTCCAGTGGGTTGTCCTTGCTGAAGCCTAAGGTCGCGAGTAAGTGCTTAGCTTTATCAGGACTGTACTCATATGCTGGCAAATCTGGATGGGCCGCCCAATGACCTGGCGCTAACAGGGTGTTTGCTAGCTTCGCATTACCTTGGAAAAGGTGTTTAACAATGTCTTGACGATTGATGGCATAAGCGATTGCTTGGCGAATTTCATCGTGCTTCAGAATCGGATCAGCCATATTGAAGCCGAGATAGCTAAAGGTGGTGCCCGGTGTTTGCGCAACCTGAATATTCGGGTCATCTTTAAGAAGGCGATACATCTCGTGTGGTAAGTCGTTTTGCAAGATCGACGCCTCACCTTTTAGTAGCTTTAATACACGCATCGTCGGGTCTTTATTCACCACAAAGCGGATCTCTTCAGCTGATCTTCGATGTCGAAGTGTCACACCGCCATCGCCCTGTGTCGTGATCCATATAAAAGCACCTGATCCGATAGGACGCTGAGCTAATGTTTCATCCTCAAGTAGCATATCTTTAGGTGCAACACTGATATGGAGCTTTTCTGCAAAGCGATAATCTGGCTTTTTTAGCGAAATCAAAATCGACTGCTCAGTTGTTTCGATAGAGGCAATATTGCTTAAGGTTTGGGCTTGAGGTGATCGCGGATGATGTCGAGCAAGATTGAGTGAGGCTTCGATGTCTAGCAGCGAAACATCTGCATTATTACTAAAGCGATGCTGCATCGAGCTCAAAACCAGTGAGTAATGTTGCGCATCATGTTGCGTGATATCCGCTAGACCCGATATCGGTCGATCATTCCCATCGAGTTCAATAATCGGTTGATAAATGAGTGCATTAATTCGCTCGGATGACGCATCGCTCGCCAGGATTGGGTGAAGACTGTTGGGTGCGTTACTGATTGCGAAGGTGGTGGTCTTTGCCACGACAAGTGTTGGACAGCAGATAAGTATCAGCCAAAGGTATTTGAGGATTGGCTGCTGGAGTCTCACTTAACTTTTTTCCTCATCCGACCAGTCTTTATAAGGATGAGAAATGAGGTGTGAATTAAAGTATTTCATGTCCGTTGAGACCTCTTTGCCCAGCCAAGGGTGCTGAGGTACGGGATGATCGGCAGAGGGTAATTCGATCTCGGCAACGATCAGTCCAGCATTGTTGCCATGGAATTCATCAATCTCCCAGGTGAGATCGTCATCAACGATTAAGTGGCGTGTTTTATCAATGACGCCCTCTTCTGTGGTTTGCTTCAGAATTTCTTCGGCATCTTTAACAGGAATATCGTATTCAAACTCGTGTCGATGGATGCCATCTATGCTTTGTTTGATATTGATATGTGCTTGATCAGCAGCAATGCGTACGCGAATCGCTTTAATTTCACTTCGACATAAGTAGCCTTGTGTCATTCGTGTGCTTTTAGAAACGAGTTGACGCCAATCTTCATTGATCAATAAATATTTGCGTTCGATCTCAATAGCCATCTTATTTTTTGAATAAGGCAATCGATTCGACGTGACCGGTATGCGGGAACATATCCATCACGCCAGTAGAAACAAGCGTGTAACCCATTTCATTCACTAATACGCCGGCATCACGCGCCAGAGTGCCTGGGTAACATGAAATATAAAGTAGCGTTTCAATTCCCATCTTGTTAATCAGTGGCAGGATCTCAAGCGCACCAGATCGTGGTGGATCGATCAATGCCTTATTGAAATGCTGATTTAACCAAGGTTGTGGCTTGAGCTCTTCATAAAGATTAGCTGCGTAAAAATCCACATTGGGAAGTTTATTTCGCTCGGCATTGGACTTGGCTCGCTGAACAAGACCTTCATCACCCTCAACACCGACTACGGTGCCTGCTTGTGTTGCTAACGGCAGTGTGAAATTACCCACGCCGCAGAACAGGTCTAACACAGTGTCATTCTGATTAAGGTCGAGCATGTCGAGTGCGCGATTAATCATTTTGCGGTTTATGTCGGTGTTGACCTGAGTGAAGTCACCCGGCAAAAAACCAAGCTCAAGATGTTGATCTGGTAAGGCGTAATGTAAATCAGCCGGAATGCCGCTCAAAGGTACAACGGTGTCCGGTCCGCCGCGCTGTGTGTACGGAATAATGTTATGCGCTTCACCAAAAGCCTTGATTGCTGCTATGTCGGTGTCAGTAAGATCTTCAAGGATACGGAAGATAAGTACGCATTGCTCATCATCCATGGCGACCTCAACTTGAGGCAGCTTGGCATTGATTGAAAGCCCTTCGACTAATTCACTCAGCTGAGGTAAAAGCTCGCCAACACGAGGATGTAGAACAGGACAGAGGGTTAAATCTGCTACAAAACTACTCGCACGCTCACGAAAGCCAACCAGCACCTTGCCCTTCTTAGGAACATTTTTAACGCCTAGACGTGCTTTACGGCGATAACCCCAGACACTGTCATTGGTTAATGGCGGTAATATCGATTGTGCCGACACCTTGCCAATATGTTCTAAGTTATCCAGAAGCACTTGCTGCTTAGCTTCGATCTGCTTATCAGAATCGAGGTGCTGCAAGCTGCAACCACCACAGATCTCATAGTGCGCGCATTTAGGTTGTACACGATCAGGCGATGCCTCAATGACTGAGGTCACTAATCCTTCGTCGTAGCTTTTTTTGCGATTGGTGTAACGAAAAGTAATTTTTTCGCCAGTTAAGGCGCCTTGTATGAAAGTAGCTTTCTCATTGATCCGAGCGACACCTTTACCATCATGACTTAGCGATTGGATTTGCGCTTCAAAATCACCCTGTGGGAGTTTTGGCTTACGAAAACGTCGTCCCATTGAGCTTAGTCCTTCATGCCAAATGCACGGAACAAGCTATGCAAGGTCACTTCATCAATGTGGTCAGCGAGCGATCGCACCGCTGAGTGTTTCTCATCGGTGTTTAAGGTGCCGTTGAAGTGATGTAGTCGTAAAGCCAGCAGATAACTATTAACGGCATGGTCAATTGAAAAACGCGCGATATCTGCCCAATGATTTTTCATAAACGCGTTCCACAGTGAATCACGCGTTTGTCCACGCAACCCAGGCAGCAAGAACTGCCGGGCCAAATCATCTAAAGACTGATCAGTATCACCTGTCATGGCATAGCTAAGCTGCAAGTCTTCGGGAGTAAGATCAAAAGCATCAGGCCAAACTAAGCCGAGTTTCATCGCTCGATAGGTGATCATAGGCCAGGTAAAACTATCTGCGCCCCAATTCATCAAATGGGTATCGAGATTTAGGCGTTGGTGAAGAATTTCTAGGAGCGCTTTCTCGTTACTGGTTTCTAACGATTGAGTTGTTAACGATACTTCACCTTGGTTGTAATCAATACATGTGATCGCAGCAATGCGTAATTGATGCCAAGGTAGAACTTCAGAGTCGCCGGTGCGTTGCTTGCGTTGATGAAACAACACATTTCCAACATCCTTATCGGATAGGCCATCTAAGTTGTGATTATGTCGAGCCGTCTCAATATCGGGTAAGACGCTGACTGAGAACGTACTAAAACGCATACTTTACTCAATTATTTATCGGGGAAAATGCCAGTCGACAGGTAGCGGTCACCACGGTCACAGATAATGGCCACAATTGTGGCATTGCGAACTTCTTTATCGAGTAGCAAGGCTGCTGCTACCGCTCCGCCCGAACTAACGCCCGCAAAAATACCCTCTTCAACCGCTAATCGACGCGTCATATCTTCCGCGGTGGTTTGATCAATATCGATCTCACGATCAACTAATGAAGCGTCAAAAATCGTTGGGAGATACTCTTCTGGCCAACGACGAATGCCTGGGATTGAAGCGCCTTCGGCAGGCTGAACACCAATGATCTGCACATCGGGATTCTGCTCTTTTAGAAAGCGAGCTGTGCCAGTAATGGTGCCGGTAGTTCCCATCGAGCTCACAAAATGTGTTACTT
>Ga0181595_10000797_pt1 | contig 35215 bp, 30 predicted proteins | sample 041ome_7_FD_145604 | JGI IMG/M metagenome (GOLD analysis project Ga0181595, IMG submission 145604) | Coastal salt marsh microbial communities from the Groves Creek Marsh, Skidaway Island, Georgia - 041401AS metaG (spades assembly) | ecosystem: Environmental > Aquatic > Marine > Intertidal zone... | reverse complement strand
ACGAAGGCCTCTCAACACGCCATAATCCAGAATTCACCATGATCGAATTCTACGAAGCCTATGCAGATCACAATGACTTGATGGATCGTACCGAAGCCTTGTTCCGCGGCATTGCGAAAGATGTTGTGGGTAGTGAGGTGATCACTTATCAAGGTGAAGAGTTTGATTTTGGTAAGCCATTTGCACGCATGACGGTTAAGGAAGCTATCCTGCACTTTAACCCTGAGATTAAAGCTGAGCAGCTCGAAGATCTCGCGTCAGCTACTGCGATTGCAGACTCATTGAAGATCGAGGTTAAGCCGACCTATGGATTAGGTAAGGTGCAAATTGAGATCTTTGAAGAGACCGCAGAGCATCGCTTAATTCAACCTACCTTTATCACCGCGTATCCAACCGAAGTATCGCCATTGGCTCGTCGTAATGATTCAGACCCATTTGTGACTGATCGCTTTGAATTCTTTGTCGGTGGTCGTGAGATTGCGAATGGTTTCTCTGAGCTTAACGACGCCGAAGACCAAGCGGAGCGATTCCGTAAGCAGGTTGAAGAAAAAGAAGCTGGTGATGCAGAAGCAATGCACTTTGATGCAGATTACATCCGTGCTCTGGAGCATGGCTTGCCGCCAACAGCCGGCGAGGGTATTGGTATAGATCGTCTGGTGATGTTATTTACTGATGCTCCATCAATACGTGATGTCTTGCTCTTCCCGCATATGCGACCTGAGTCAAACGACTAAGCAAAAAAAGCCCGCGAAAGCGGGCTTTTTTATTACTCAGCATAAGCGTAGGGCAGGTCTAGTGTCGTTAGCTTGGGTCCATCAGGACTACCGACATGTAGATCATTAGCTTCGATAGCACTGATCGGTGTGACGATAAGCATCTCAGTTTTGCCTTCATCATTCATTGCGGCATTGACCACCTTGCCAGCACCTTGACCTGAGTTGGTTGAGGCTGAGAAAAGCTCGGTGCCTGCTTCAGGTGTATTGCCATCAATCACGGCGCGATACATACGGCGTTTCAACTTGCCGAGATATTGCATACGGGCGACGACTTCTTGGCCGGTGTAGCAGCCTTTGGTGAAGCTCACGCCTTCGATTAATTGAAGATTAACCATTTGCGGCACAAAGGCATCGCTTGTTGCTTGGTAAATGGTCGGGATGCCTGCGCGTATGTCGAGTAGTTGCCATTGCTCGATCGAACAGGCATTAGCCACGCTAGTTTGCCAGAGCGTACGTGAGGTGATGCTATTCGCAATCACCCATGCGCGATGACGATCGCCTGGGATGCGAACAGTGATGATGTCATTGTTTTCGATGGTTTGATTCGGTAGGTCAGGTAACGAAAGACCTAAGCCGTCGGTCGCGTTCTGACCACTGTATTCAACAATATAAAGTGCATCACTAACATCTTCGAGTACGACTTTCGACATTAAGACAAACATGCGTAAACGCTTAAGCGTTTCGTCGAGTCGATCTTTTGCTAACACCATTAGCAAACCATCTTTTATCGGGATGATGCGGAAGCTTGTAAGGATGCGGCCTTTAGGGCTGCAGTAGGCACTTAGTTGGCTATTGCCTTCTGATGTTTTGTTGATGTCGTTAGTGAGCTGACCTTGTAAAAAGGTGAGGCGATCATCACCGGTTATTTTAATGACGCCGAACTGCGTGAGTGCAGTTTTCGCATTATCTGCAAGCGCGCCATCGTTGATGGTTTGTTTTTCGATAAAGTCTAGCCAGTCTGACATGGTGTTCTCCTGAGAGACGGTCGTACGCCGCTCTGTTCATCGGGGTATCATAAACAAAACCCACTCATAACGTCCTTGCAGGAATTCAGGAAGTTTTATGTCGATGCCCTCTGCCCGAGAAGGCGCTCTCGTGTTGTATAAATCTCAGCCAGCCAAAGTAGTTTCGGTGGCTGACAAGATAGAGCTGTCCTTGGCTGATGGGTCGAGCAAAAAAGTTCGCCCGAAAGATTTTGTGGTGCTCCATGAGGGGCCTTTTTCTAGTTTTTCTGATTTAGATGCCACGATTGGTGATGTCGAAGAGGAATGGGAGTTGCTGCAAGGAGAGTCGCCAAGCTTCTCTGAGCTAGCTGAGATTGTCTTGGGTGAGTTTACCCCGAAGACCGCATGGCAGACCTGGCAGCTACTGCAAGCAGGGCTACATTTCTCCGGTGATACCGAATCAGTTCAAATTAATACGCCAGCGTATGTAGCTGAGCAGCTAGAGCAGCGTCATGCCGCTGAGGCTGAAAAAGCCGCGCATGAAGCTTTTTTGCAACGCGTGGAACAAGGAGCGATTACCGAAGAGGATCGCCCGCGTTTAGCTGAGGTTGAACGTGTCGCACTTGGCGTTAACGAGAACAGTGCGTTATTGAAGCAGTTCAATGTGGATGCGAGTAAAGAGAACGCGCATACCTTTTTGATTCGCTGTGGTTATTGGCATGCGGAATACAACCCTTGGCCGCAACGCAATGGCTTGGATTGGGATGAGCTTGAGATAGGCGTGCCAGATCTGCCGGATGAATCTCGTGTCGACATGACAGATATCGAGGCTTGGGCGATCGATGATGAAGGCAGTAAAGATCCAGATGATGCGATCAGCTTAGTCGATGGCAAGTTGTGGGTACATATCGCAGATGTCGCATCTCTTGTTCGAGTAGATGGACATTTAGATTTGGCCGCACGTGAACGTGGCGCCAACTTGTATTTACCCGAAGGTGTTAAAACCATGCTGCCGTGGAAGCTAACCGAGCAATTAGGTTTGGGGTTGCAGCCTATTTCTCCGGCATTGAGTATCGGCTTTCGAGTCAATGATGGGCAGGTTGAGGATGTTGAGATCTGTCTATCTTCGATAAAAGTGGCGCGTGATAGTTATTCGGCGGTTAACGAGCGAATGGATCAAGAGCCTTTTGTCTCGATTGCGGCGATGACCATGGCATTCCGCGAGCGACGTCATGCAAATGATGCAGCACGTCTTGATCTACCTGAGCGGTCGGTTCGACTGATTGATGGTGAGGTTGTGCTCAAACCACTCGAATCATTAGCGAGCCGCGATATGGTGACCGATGCCATGTTGATGGCGGGTGAGGCGGTTTCGTTGTTTGCCGAACAAAACGATATTGCGATTCCGTATGTGGTGCAACCACAACCTGAAGAGCTGCGTGATCCGCAAACACTCTCTGAGATGTGTGCTTACCGTCGTTTATTTAAACCAAGCCAGACAGCATTACAGCCCGGGCGTCATTTTGGTTTGGGTTTGGATCGTTATACCCGAGCGACCAGTCCGTTGCGTCGTTATTCCGATCTCTTGGTGCATCAGCAAATCCGAGCATTTCTGACAGATAAGCCAACATTGACCGGTGATCAGGTGGCTGAGCGGCTGGCAGGTGTGGACTCGGTTTCTGGAAAGGTGCGGCGTACTGAGCGTCAATCGAATCTGCATTGGAAGCTGGTTATGTTGCAGCGATTAGGTGATTGGCAGGGTGAAGCGATTGTTGTTGCGCTTGAGGAGCGTAAAGTGGTGGTGCTGATTCCCGAGTTGGCGATGGAGGTTAAAGTGCGTCGCCAAGAGGAAATGACCTTAGATCAGTCAGTTACGTTGAAAGCACGTGAGATTGATTTGACCACGCAAGAGGCGTTTTTTCAGGTCTTGTCACTAAACTGAATATGACCGGTAAGCCTCAGGTTGTATACTGAGTCTAGAGAGGTCTTAAGGCCCGATTTGTACCAAAGGAACAGGCATGTCATCTGATACTGAGCAGTCCATTTCTGAGCGCGAGTTCATCGCATTTTGTGAAGCTGAATTTAATCGTCGGGCCAATGATGGTGGTCAGTTTGAGCGCGAAGTATATGAAGATGCCATGAAGCTCGTCTTGCAGAAGTTACGTCAGCAGGAGGGTAAGGCATGATCATTACTCATCTTGAAGCGACGAACCTGCTTAAGTATGAGTCGCTATCCTTAACCATTCCTGAGAGCGGCATGATCGCGATTAGCGGTCCTAATGAGTCGGGCAAAAGTACCATTGGTGAAGCGATTTGCTTTGCACTTTTTGGACGTACCTTTTCGATTGATGATGAACACCTTGAGAAGGTGATTCGTTGGGGTGACAACCACTGCGCAGTTATACTCAAATTCAAAGTTGGCGCAGATACCTACGAGCTTTCACGCTATTTAGAACGTAATGGCTCTCAAAGTGCCAAGCTGATGAAAGAGCCAGACTTTGATCCTGTTGCACGTGGCATTGAGCAGGTAGATCACTACATAACTGAGTTATTAGGATTTGAATACGAACAATTTGTTGAGTCGTTCTATTTGGCCCAGCGTGAAATCACGACACCGCATCCTCATAGTGAAGCGGTGAAAATCATGGCGGGTATCTCGCCGTTAGAAAGTGTCTCGTGGGAAATTGAACACGAGATGGCTGAGCATTTTGACTTGCTTGAAGATATTCAGACAGAAAGTGATGCGATGGATCAGGAGCTTGCTGAGCTTGCTTTAGATGAAGACCTATTGGAACAGCTTGAGTCTGATCACAAAGAAGTCTCTGAACAATCGTCTAAAGTCGGTCAATTAACAAAAGAGCTCAACGAGGGTATCGAGCATTATTGTGAAAGTACGCAAAATATCGATGCTGTTTCCCAGAAAAAAAGTCGCTTAGGGCTTCTTCAATTTATTTTGTTGGTGTTGACTGTCCTTTTGGCAGGCACTTGGGCTGCTGTCGATCCTTTAGCGCACACCTCAGAGGCAGCGCAATGGGTGGCATTCTTAGATGAGACGTATTCAGAATGGCGTCAGGTTTCAACGACCAATCTAATGTACTTAGCAATATCTGCAGGTGCTTTCTTCCTGCTGACGATTGTGATTCGTTCAAATAAATCAAAACAGATCAACATGCTGCGAAAAGAAGCCGCGCGTCTAACATTTGTCTTACGTGATGCGCGCCATATTCAAGTGGCTTTTGATGAGCCTATGCCAGTTTTCGAAGGGCAAGAAGAAGGTGAAGAGTTCGAAGAAGTGGCTGTTGATGATTTGCCATCGCGTCCAAGTGATGATGTCTTCAATGCGTTGTTGGCGCATGTGGACGCTGGAACAGCTAGCACAAGAGAGGTACGCGATTACGCGAAAGCTGAATTGCACTGGCTTAGTCATGTCTCTGAGTTGTTTGATGCGGAAGTTGCTCAGCTTGAACATGCAATTGGGGAAGAGACCCAGCGCAGAGAAGAAGTAGCACGTATTCAGAGTGACTTTGAAGAAGTGATGCAGCGTCGTAGTCAGCACCTAGCTGATCTTCAGATTCGTCGACGAGCGAACGAATTGGTACAGGGCGCTATTTTGGAAGCATCCACGCACTTCAATCGTGACATCAAAGACCTAGTGGGTCGTATGTTGCCCAAGTTTACGGATGGTCGTTATGAGCACCTACAGCTTGATGAGAACTTGAATGTCCGTTTGTTCTCAGGCCAAAAGCGCGACTTTATGGATCTTGATGAAGTCTCAAGTGGTACCCAGCGTCAGGTGATGTTGGCACTACGCTTATCGCTCTCACAGAAGCTCTTAGGCCGTAAGGTTACCGGTAATCAGTTTGCCTTCTTGGATGAGCCATTTGCGTTCTTTGATGAGCAACGTACTCGCCAAGCACTCGATGCGTTGCGTCAGGTGAGCGGTGAGATGAGTCAGGTTTGGATTGTGGCGCAGGACTTCCCTGCGGATATGAGTAATGCGTTTGATCTTAAGATTGTATGTGATCACACCAATACTCGACTGAGCGTGTAAATTTCTTACGAGCATAAAAAAAGCCCCGCTGAGCGGGGCTTTTTTTATTTAACTTTGCTTATCTCGCTGAAGTGAACTTGTTGATCTCATCGAGTGGGTCAGCTTCATCGTCTTTAGCATCAATATGGTGATCTTTTGGGCTCCAAAGATCATGGCAGCGATCAGCCTCAACACCGTCAGCTGTCAGGATTGTCCAAGTAGCCGCAATTGCCCACATGGCAACACCGAGACCAACCGTCTCCCAACTAGTATGTGCAAGCTGGGCAGGGCCACCCATAAAGCCATAGATCACAGAGATCATGCCGAAGAGCCAAAAGACTGAAATAGGTGCAGCACAGTTAGTGCCACAGCCGTACTTGCAAGCGCCAACAGGTGGAGCTATCAGTGATGTAATGATGCTTTTAAAATGCATGAGTTCCCCCTCAAGCGCCACATTTTATTAATTTTTAGAGTGGCTTAGGAGAATATGATCACGTTGTTTGAGGGCTGTGCAAGTAGGAATAGCACTATTTTGCACAAGTTTTTTTTATGTCAGAGATTGCTAAAAAGCTAATGAATCCGGTAGGTTAGGCTTAATTCGCTTAACCATTTCGCCATGAACGCGTATTCCGCCGGCAATCACATTGCCTGACTCGAGGTAGCGATCGCCCCCGCGAATATCGGTGACGGTGCCGCCAGCTTCTCGCACAATCAGTGCGCCGGCAGCAAAATCCCAGCTAGAAAGGCCTAGTTCCCAGAAACCATCGGTTCGACCTGCTGCAACATAGGCCATATCCAAAGCGGCTGAGCCTGGACGACGTATGCCTGCGGTGTCTTTCACCATATCTTTCATGATGGCTAGATAAGCATCGATGTAACGCTGATCGCGAAAAGGAATGCCGGTGCCAATCAGAGCGCCTTTGAGGGTCTTCTGATCGGTTACGCGAAGACGACGATCGTTAAGCTGAGCACCTTGACCATGGCTTGCGGTAAACATCTCATCGCGAACAGGGTCGTAAACAACTGCGCTTTCGAGTTGACCGCGATACTGCATAGCAATCGATACAGCGAACTGCGGAAAGCCATGTAAAAAGTTGGTTGTGCCGTCGAGTGGGTCAATGATCCATTGGTAATCATCGCCGGCATGGCTGCCTGATTCTTCAGCCAAAATAGCGTGGCTAGGGTAGGCCTTACGAATGGTGTCAATGATGATGGCTTCAGCTGATCGATCAACATCGCTTACATAGTCATTGGTGTTTTTTTCGCTTACACGTAATGAGTCTAGGCGAGAGAATGAACGCATGATGATGCTGCCAGCTGCACGAGCGGCGCGAATAGCAATGTTTGTCGTTGGATTCATGGCGCGCGAGGATACGGCAAAAGGGGTTATCTAGCTACTTTAAATCACGTTTTCTTTGGTGATCAGCTGATAAGATTGACCGATGCAAAATATACGCATTGTGCTTGTCGAGACGTCGCATCCGGGCAATATCGGAGCAGTTGCGCGGGCAATGAAAAATATGTGTCTTACGGAACTGGTGCTTGTCAGTCCCAAACGCTTTCCTGATGAAGAGGCAATCACTCGCTCTTCGGGTGCAACAGATATCCTTGACTCTGCTCGCATCGTGACCTCGTTAGAGGATGCGGTAGGTGATTGTAAGTTGGTGATTGGCGCGAGTGCGCGCCGACGTGACGCTGAATTATGGCAAGAGCTCGATCCGCGACAATGCGCAGCTTTAACCTTAGAGCAAAGTCAGACTGCGCCAGTGTCACTGGTCTTTGGAAGAGAGAGTTCGGGGCTAACTAAGGCGGAACTTGATCGATGCACACACTTGATGCATATCCCGTCGAATCCTGACTACACCTCGTTGAATATTGCGATGGCGGTGCAAGTGATGGCGTATGAGTTACTTATGGCTTCTCAAGTTCCCGTATTGTCTTCATCTGAACCACAGGTTTTGCCGGCAGCGACAGTCGAAAAAATGGAAGGCCTGTTTGCGCATTTGCAGCAAGCGTTACAAGATATCGGTTTTATGCATTCGGAGCAGGATGGGAAGATGATGCAGAAATTGCGCAGATTCTTTCATCGGGCGAGTCCGGATGACAAAGAGATCAATATTTTGCGCGGCATATTGAGTGCGGCGCAGGGCGTTAAATCCATGCGATCGGATGCTAGTAATAAACAACCTTAACCTTGTAGAGATTTATGTTTAAACAGATCAATGAAGATCTAGCGATTGTTTTTGAGCGTGACCCAGCGGCACGTAATCGCTTTGAAATCCTGACAACCTATCCTGGTGTGCATGCAGTTCTATTTCATCGCCTTGCACATTGGATTTGGAATATGGGTGCGAAATGGTTGGCTCGTTGGATCTCGCATTTAAGCCGTTGGTTAACCGGTATTGAGATCCATCCGGCAGCAACGATTGGGCGCCGTTTGTTTATTGACCATGGCATGGGTGTCGTGATTGGTGAAACGGCGATTATTGGTGATGATGTCACGCTCTATCACGGCGTGACTTTAGGTGGTACTAGCTGGCAAAAGGGTAAGCGTCACCCAACCCTAAGGAATAACGTTGTTGTCGGTGCCGGCGCAAAAGTGCTTGGGCCGATTGAGATCGGCGAGGGCGCTCGTATTGGCTCTAATGCGGTGGTTGTTAAGCCTGTACCTGCGGCGAGTACCGTTGTCGGTATCCCTGGACGGTTGGTGCAAAAAGCAGAAGAGAGTGACGCTAAGCACCGTGTCGATATGGCCTCAAAAATGGGTTTTGATGCTTATGGTGCAACCGAAGATGCCCCGGATCCTGTGGCACATGCGATTAACTGCATGCTTGATCACATGCACGTCTACGAGACGCGCATGAAGATGATGTGTGAAGCCATGAAGGAGATGGGTATCGAAGCGCCTGAAGGCTCCGATCTGCCTGAATTGCCTACCTGCGAAATTATTTCTACGTCAGATGAGATGAAGCGAATGCATCTCGATGAGTCGGACGAAAAATAAATCCCAATAAACCGTAAAAACTACCGGTTTGGCTAATGTTGACTGAATTAGTCAGGAATCTTAGTCTGCGCCTATCTATTTATTTAGGGTTGAGTTGTGCGTTTAACTACTAAAGGCCGTTATGCCGTCACTGCGATGCTAGACCTCGCGATTCATCAGGACAAAGGCCCGATAACTTTGTCTGATATTGCGACTCGCCAAGGCATCTCTCTTTCTTACCTCGAACAATTGTTTTCGCGTTTACGTAAGCAGGAGCTCGTGAGTAGTGTGCGTGGTCCAGGTGGCGGCTACACCCTTGCACGTGGCGCAAAAGAAATCTTTGTGGCAGAAGTTATTTTGGCTGTTGATGAGAATGTGGATACCACGCGCTGCGGTGGTAAACATAACTGCCAAAACGATCAAGAATGCTTAACCCATGACCTATGGCACGACTTGAGTGATCGTATCCACGATTACCTCAGCAATATTAGCTTGGGAGAGTTGATGGAGCGTCGTGCGATTAAGCAGGTTTCCGAGCGACAGGATCACGAACCGAGCTCGGTTAAGGCCGATGATCTAATGGCATCACGCTAATAAAAAAACCGAGGCTAAGCCCCTCGGTTTTTTCTTTCTGCGGTATCGTATATCCCATGATTTTTTGTAACGGAGCGAGCTGTGGTTCCTCACGATGAATTAATAACCTTGCGTGATTGGGTGCGCTGGGGCGCAAGTACCATGAGTGAGCATAAGGTGTTTTTTGGCCACGGTACTGATAACGCATTGGATGATGCGCTTGAGTTGGTATTAGGTGTGTTGCATCTCGATCATTCTTTGCCCTCTGATTATCTTGATGCTCGAGTGACCTCAACAGAACAAGATCGTCTTCTAAAGGCGTTTGAGAAACGTATTGAAGATCGCATTCCAACCGCATACTTAACAGGTCGTGCTTATTTTTATGGGCTGGAATTCATCGTAAATGAGAATGTACTGATTCCTCGATCTCCGATCGCAGAGTTGATCAATGATCAATTTGAGCCATGGTTGGGGGGTGTTGAGGTAAATCGTGCGATGGATCTGTGCACGGGCAGTGGGTGTATCGGCATCGCGATTGCTGAAGCGTTTCCCGATGTTGAAGTGGATCTTTTGGATATCTCACCCAGTGCCTTAGATATTGCGCAACAGAATATCGATAAACACCATCTGTCGGATCGTGTATCTGCTATTCAATCAGACGTATTCTCAGGTTTGAGTGATGAGCGTTATGAACTGATCGTGTCTAATCCGCCTTATGTCAGTTCGCAAGAGATGGAAGAGCTACCTGCTGAATATCTAGCAGAGCCAGAGTTGGCGCTCGAGGCGGGTGATGATGGTATGGATATCGTTAGTCAGATCTTATTGCAGGCGCCAAATTATCTAACCGATGATGGTTTGTTGATAGTTGAGGTTGGTGCAAGTGCTGATTTGCTCATGGAGCGTTATCCGAACGTGCCCTTTATGTGGATTGACTTTGAATTTGGCGGTGATGGTGTGTTTGCAATCACGGCTGAGCAGCTTGTTGAATATCGAGATGCGTTGATTCGATCATCTCATTGACCTGCGTCAGGGAAGATCTCAGCGGCGCTCTCTAGAATGCTGCTGCATGACGGATAATTTTGTTTTTGACCAAGAGTTAATCAATCGCTACGACCGCGCAGGTCCGCGATATACCAGCTATCCAACAGCAGTTGAGTTCCACGACGAGTTCACAATTCGAGATCTTCTTAAGGCAGAGGGTCATAGCAAGGCCTTATCCTTGTATTTTCATATCCCGTTTTGCGACACAGTGTGTTTTTACTGTGCGTGTAACAAGATTGCGACCAAAGATCGTTCCAAGGTGGAGCCTTATTTAAAAGCTCTTGAGCAAGAGATGCTCATGCAAGCGAACTTGCTTGATTGGCAACGTCCTGTTGAGCAATTGCACTGGGGCGGTGGTACGCCGACATTTTTGTCCGATGAACAGATGGTTTGGCTTATGAGTCGAACCAAATCGTTATTCAATGTGTTGGATAACGACGAGGGTCAGTACTCGATTGAGATTGATCCGCGAGAGGTGTCACCGACGACGTTGAGAACATTGCGAGAGATTGGCTTTAATCGATTGAGCTTGGGTCTTCAGGATCTCGATGAGCGAGTGCAAGTAGCGGTCAATCGAGTGCAATCTGCTGAATTGACCTTTGGCGTGATGCAGCAGGCGCGAGAGCTTGGTTTTAAATCGGTCAGCTTGGATTTGATTTATGGGTTACCGCATCAATCATGGATGTCATTTGAGAAAACGCTCGATGAAGTGATTGAAGCGCGACCTGATCGCTTGTCGGTCTTTAACTATGCGCATATGCCAACCCGATTTAAACCGCAGCGTCGTATTAATGAAGCAGACTTACCCAGTGCCGCGGATAAATTGGAGATCATGCATAAAGCGGGTGAAAAATTGCAGGCGGCAGGTTATGTCTTCATTGGAATGGATCACTTCGCCTTACCGGGTGATGAGTTGGCGCTTGCTCAGAAAGAAGGGCATCTACATCGAAATTTTCAGGGATACACAACACACGCTCATTGTGACTTGTTGGCTTTTGGCGTGTCTTCGATTGGAAATGTGGGAAATACCTTTTCACAGAATGTAAAAACACTGGATGAGTATTACGCTGCGATCGAAAAGAACACATTGCCGATCGAGCGAGGGCTGGTACTTAATCGTGATGATGTTATTCGTCAGGATGTCATTACACAGCTGATTTGTCAGTTTGCGCTCAATTTTAATCAGATCGATCAGGCTTGGCGCATTCAAAGTAGCGATTATTTTGCACATGAATTGATTGCGCTCGAGCAAATGCAAAAAGATGGGCTATTGGTACTCTCAGAGGATGGTCTGCAGGTGACTCAACCTGGGCGACTACTCATTCGGAATATATGTATGGTGTTCGATAGGTATTTGCCTGAAGCTCAGCACCGATTCTCACGTGCCATTTGAACACTAGGATGACTCTCGTATACTCGGTTGTTATTGATTGACGAACGAGTAGAACAACAATGTCACAGTCTATCCCTGAAGCTTTTCGTGCAGCAGCTAAGCAGTATGCCGACCAAAACATCGTTTGGCATCCCGAGTCTCCATTAAACTTTGCGCAGCTTGATCAAGATTCTGACCGAGTCGCAGCCGCCTTACATGCACGTGGATTGCAGCAAGGAGATCGCGTGGCGCTGTATGCGATCAATGATAAAACCTTTGTTCAGGCATACCTTGGTATTCAAAAAGCGGGCTGTGTTGTTGTGCCTGTTAATTTACTGATTGGTGTTGATGAAGTGGCGTATGTCTTGGGTAATGCCAAGATTAGTGCATTTATTTATCACGCAGCGATGACCGAAAAGGCGGTGGCCGTTAAGGACCAATTAGAAGGCTTGAAAGCAACAGCTGTGATTGGTGATGCTCATCCTGAGATTCAAGCTGATAGTTTTTCTGATTGGCTTTCAGTAGAAGCTGCTGCTCCTGTTTTAAATTTGAATCCTGAAGAAGATGTAGCGGCAATTCTGTATACCTCTGGCACGACCGGTAATCCTAAAGGTGCGATGCTGACGCATCACAACCTTGTCTCTAATACGCAAAGTGTTAAGCAGGCGCTGGGATTGCAGTCAGGTAAGGATCGACTGCTCGTTGTATTGCCAATGTTTCACTCTTTCGCTGCGACTGTCGGCATTCTCACGCCTTGTTTGCATGGATTGTCGATAACACCTGTGCCTAAGTTTGATCCGGCCTTAGTGAGCGACATGATTGCTTCGAGTGGAGCTACGATCTTTTTAGGTGTTCCCTCGATGTATGCTGTTGTAAATCGCCTACCTGATGAGCAAGCGGCAAAATTTAAAACTATTCGATTTGGCGTAGCTGGTGGTGCGGCCATGCCGGTTGAGTTGCTTAAGTCGTTTGAATCGCGATACGGGATCCCTATCTTAGAGGGTGACGGCCCGACTGAATGTTCGCCTGTGACCTGTGTGAACCCCTTTGATGGTGAGCGTAAAGCGGGATCTGTGGGTTTGCCGGTGCCTAATGTGCGCATGACTATCCGTGATCTGGAAGGACAAGAAGTTTCTACCGGCGAGATGGGGGAGATCTGTGTCGCAGGTCCGAATGTCATGAAGGGTTACTGGGAGTTACCAGAAGCCACTGCTGAGACGTTCTTTGGCGAATGGCTTCGTACCGGTGACTTGGGTTACATCGATGAGGATGGCTATATCTTCATGGTTGACCGCATCAAAGACATGATTATTGTGAATGGTATGAATGTGTACCCGCGTCAGATTGAAGAAGTGTTGCATCAGCATGAGGCCGTTTTAGAAGCTGCTGTTGTGGGTCAACCGCATGCTTCACACGGTGAGATCGTGGTCGCTTATGTGGTTCCAGTTGAGGGCCATTCGGTAACAGAAGCTAAGATTAAACAGTTCTGTAAAGAGAGATTAGGTCAGCATCAACTGCCAAGGCGTGTCGAGATTAGAGATGGATTGCCCAAGAATGCGAGTGGCAAAATTCTTAAGCGCGAGCTGCGTAAAGAAGGTGAGGTAGAACGCGGCATTAATTAGCCATCTTTGGCTTTCTCCACGTGTAGTAAGTCACGATAAGGTGAATCGCCATGCCGGCTGCAGATAGCAGACCTATCGTTCGATCATAATCGCTGATTAGCCAGATCAGATCGCTACTGTGATTTGTGGGAGCAATGTCTTTAAAGCCTTTGATCACAGCCACCATGCCTGCGTGTACGCCAATCACATAAGCGATGTTGCCTGTACGCTCGCGTATTAGCGCTAAGTACATCCCAAGTAAGAATAGGGCGATAAAGCCATCCCAGATCCCGCCGTTGGCGTAATCGTCAAAGGTATGGCTCAAAATCCAAAAGCTATTTGCAAAGCTTGCTGATTCTCCGGCCGGTAATGCCGGTGGGTTAATGAAGTGCATCCAGGCATAAAACAAACTCGACAAAATGGCACTTGTCCAAAAGCCGTGTGATTGTCGAATACCGGCAAACAGCCCGCCACGGAAGAAGGTTTCTTCGATAAAGCCAATGATTAACCCTGTGATCAAGGCGACGAGAATGATTTTTCCAAGTTCGGGTGCGATCACATCCCAGGTGCGTACGGGACGAATATCGAGGAAGCTCAGTACAACAGCGAGCAAACCAAGAAGAGCCAGACCCATTCCAAGTCCGCGTAATAATTCTGCAAGAAACGCGGGTTTGCTTAGCTGATAACCTAGATCGCGTTTATTCGCGATGTTGAGACGATACAAAATCCAGATAAAACCGGGGATGGCAAATAGCTTGCCGATGATTGTGATGAGCTTGTGCGGGCCCTTGTCGGTAATATCCTGAATAAGAGTGAAAAGCGGGTAGTTGACTGCTGCGCTGAGAAGAAGGGCGAGCAGAATCAGGCCGATAAAGAGGAAAAAAGCTCGCATCTTGGTGTTTTTAGCCAAATAACCTTGAAAGTGATGACATTCTACCTAAAAAACTGTGAAAACAGGGTTAACAGCAGACCATTCATCGCGCTAGAATGCGCCGCCTGATTCGGGTGCTGCACCCGATAACACGGTTTTGCGAGCGTGGTGGAATTGGTAGACACGCCAGATTTAGGTTCTGGTGCCTTTGGTGTGAGAGTTCGAGTCTCTCCGCTCGCACCATTCATATAAGAACGTGCCCAAGTATCCCTTGGGCGGGTTTTTCCAAGTTGAATAAAGTTTCAAGACGGCAAGTGCTGTCGGAGTATGTTTCATGCAAGTTTCTGTTGAGTCTGGCGAAGGTTTAGAAAAGCGTCTGTTGGTTGATTTACCAGCTGACCGTGTTAACGAAGCCGTAGATAAAAAACTGGCCGAGGTTGCTAAAACTGTCAAGATGAACGGTTTCCGTCCTGGAAAGGCACCGCTACGTGTTGTTAAGCAACAGTATGGTGATGCAGTTCGTCATGATGTCTATGGTGTATTGATTCAAGAAACATATTACGAAGCACTGTCTGAACAGAAAGTAATGCCAGTTGGCGACCCTAGCATCGAGTTCCGTGATGCAACAGAAGAGGGTGGTTTTAGCTATACCGCTACCTTTGAGGTAATGCCTAAAATTGAACTTGCTGATATGAAAGGTAAGTCAATCACTAAAGTGACTGCTGAAGTTACTGACGCTGACGTTGACGATATGATCAACAAATTGCGTGAGCAACGTACGACTTTCAGTGATGTCGAGCGCGCAGCTCAAGATGGCGATCAAGTGCATATCGACTTCAAAGGTTTTATTGATGGTGAAGCATTTGATGGTGGTTCAGCAGAGAACGTTCCTCTTGTATTGGGTTCAGGTTCAATGATTGAAGGTTTCGAAGCCGCTTTGCTAGGCGCAAGTGCTGGCGATGAGCGTTCTTTCGAAGTGAATTTCCCAGAGGATTATCGCGCGGAAAACTTGGCGGGTAAGCCAGCAACATTTGAAGTGAAGGTTTCTAAAGTTGCTGAGCCAAAACTTCCTGAGATTGATGAAGAGTTCTGTAAAGAGTTCGGTGTTAAAGAAGGTACTGAAGCTGCATTGCGTGCAGAGGTCTCTTCAAACATGAAGGCTGAACTTGAGCAAAAATTACAGGGCATGCTGAAAGACGAATCTATGAAGATTCTTCGTGAGTCAAATGAGTTAGACATCCCTAAATCGATGGTTACACAAGAAGCTGAGCGCATGAAGCAACAAGCTGTACAAGAGATGGCACAGCGTGGTCAGCAGGTATCGGTTGATTTGCCGGCTTCAATCTTCGAAGAACAAGCAAAGACACGCGTTCATTTAGGCCTTTTAGTAGCTGAGATTATCGATGGTCAAGAGTTGAAAGCGACTGAAGATGAAGTGCGAGACACTATCACCAAGATGTCGGGTTCTTATGAGGACCCTCAGGAAGTCATCGATTTCTATATGAATAATGAGCAGCAGCGCTCAATGCTTGAGAACCTTGTTTTGGAAAATAAGGTTAACGATTGGGTGGTTTCTCAGTTGGATGTTGCTGAAGAATCGCGTACTTTCTCAGAAGTGATGAACCCGGGTCAGTAAGTTCTTTCAGAGCACTGCCGATTTCAGATAACTTCTAAAAATAAAGAGAGAGTGGCTATGTCAGCACTGGATACGCAAAATTTGGGATTGATCCCAATGGTCATCGAACAATCGTCACGTGGCGAGCGTTCTTATGACATTTATTCACGCCTTTTAAAAGAACGCGTTATCTTTTGTGTTGGTCAAGTCGAAGACCACATGGCCAACTTAATTGTTGCCCAGCTGTTGTTTTTGGAATCTGAGAATCCTGATAAAGATATTCATTTGTATATCAACTCACCAGGTGGTTCTGTAACCGCTGGTTTGGCGATCTACGACACCATGCAATTTATTAAGCCAAATGTGAGCACTATGTGTATCGGTCAAGCGGCGAGTATGGGTGCAGTTTTGTTGGCAGCGGGTGAAAAGGGTAAGCGTTTTGCATTGCCAAATTCTCGTGTGATGATCCACCAGCCATTGGGTGGTTTTCAGGGTCAAGCGAGTGATTTTGAGATTCACGCCAAAGAAATCCTTTTAATTCGTGAAAAATTGAACAAAATTTTGGCGGATCATTCAGGACAAGATCTCGAAAAGATTAAGCACGATACCGATCGCGACAACTTCATGAGTGCCCAAGATTCAGTGACTTACGGCCTCATCGACGAAGTTGTTGGAAAGCGTAATAAAGAAAACAGCTAATTTTTGAGCGCGTTGCCCAATTTCATGGGTAATACCGCAGGTTTTCGTGACTTGTTCCTACCTAATCTAAGGGTATTATGCAGTTTAGGCATTTTGTTTTAGGTCGATAGATCTAGGCATATCGCCCCTTTAGAGGTTTCATGTATGAGTGATAAGAAAGACGATAAAAACGATGACGGCAAATTGCTGTACTGCTCATTTTGCGGCAAAAGCCAGCATGAAGTTCGTAAGCTGATTGCAGGCCCTTCAGTTTTTATCTGTGATGAATGCGTAGAGCTATGTAACGACATTATTCGTGAAGAGATGCAAGAGAGCAGCTCAGATGATGGCGATGCATTGCCAAAGCCACATGAGCTAAATGCAGCCCTTGATGAATACGTTATCGGTCAGGCTCGTGCAAAGCGCGTTCTTTCTGTTGCGGTATACAATCACTACAAACGTCTGCGTGCGTCTAAAGGAAAAGACGAAGTCGAGATTTCGAAAAGTAATATTTTGCTAATCGGCCCCACAGGTTCGGGTAAGACCTTATTGGCTGAGACGCTGGCGCGTCTTTTGAACGTTCCATTCACCATTGCAGATGCAACTACATTGACCGAAGCAGGCTATGTAGGTGAAGACGTTGAGAACATCATTCAGAAGCTTTTGCAGAAGTGTGATTACGATGTAGAGAAAGCCCAGACAGGCATTGTGTATATCGATGAGATCGACAAGATTTCTCGCAAGTCGGATAACCCTTCAATCACTCGCGACGTTTCAGGCGAGGGTGTACAACAGGCCTTGCTAAAGCTTATTGAAGGCACGATCGCTTCTGTGCCACCTCAAGGTGGTCGTAAGCATCCACAGCAGGAATTCTTACAGGTCGACACCTCTAATATCTTGTTCATCGTCGGCGGCGCATTCGCTGGCTTAGATAAAGTTATCCGTAACCGTTCAGAAAAAGGCGGCATTGGTTTTGGCGCTGAAGTCAAAAGCAAAGATGACATGCGCAATGTGGGTCAGATTTTCTTGGACCTTGAAGCTGAGGATTTAATCTCCTATGGCTTGATTCCTGAGTTTGTTGGTCGTTTGCCTGTCGTGGCAACGCTTGAAGAACTTGACGAAGAGGCGTTGATTCGTATTTTGACTGAGCCAAAGAATGCTTTGGTTAAGCAATACCAGCGCTTGTTTGAAATGGAAGATGCAGGTCTTGATATTCGTGAAGACGCGCTATCTGAAGTGGCTAAAAAAGCGATCGCCCGTAAAACTGGTGCTCGTGGATTACGCACAATTCTAGAACAAACCTTGTTAGACACCATGTATGACTTACCATCTCAGGATAACGTCAGTAAGGTCGTGGTTGATGGCAGTGTGATCCGTGGAGAATCAGACCCATTGGTCATTTACGAGAATGCAGAACGCCCGAAAGCAGCGTCTGAAAATTAATCCAAGTGCCCGGCCTGACCGGGCATTTTTCGTCTTGGGGTTGAAAAAATCGATTTCTGCCCCAAGATGATTAAAAAGCCATTCAAACAGTGGCAACAATATTTAGGAGATCCCGATGGGACAAGAAGTGAATCCAGATACCCAACCTTTAGTTGTACCTGTGTTGCCGCTGCGTGATGTGGTTGTTTATCCCTACATGGTCATTCCGCTTTTTGTCGGTCGAGATAAGTCGATTAAAGCGCTCGATGCTGCAATGGCTGATAACAAACAGATTCTTCTTTCGGCACAGCGTAGTGCTGATATCGATGAGCCAGCTGAGAAAGACCTTTATGAAGTAGGTACTTTGGCGAGCATTCTTCAATTACTTAAGCTGCCTGACGGCACGGTGAAGGTGTTGGTCGAAGGCTCTAAGCGTGCGCGTTTGAAAAAGTTTCTTGATGGTGAAGAGTTCTTCACTGCTGAGATCGAAGCGCAAGATGAAAATGAAGAACTTCCAGAACGCGAGATGGAAATCTTGATGCGCTCGGCGACCGATCTTTTTGATCAGTATGTAAAGCTAAACAAGAAAGTGCCACCTGAGGTTTTGACCTCACTAGCTAGTATCGATGAAGGCTCACGTTTAGCTGACACCATGGCCGCTCACATGGCCCTAAAGCTTGAAGAAAAGCAGCACGTGCTTGAAATGATCAATGTTCGTGAGCGTCTTGAGCACCTTATGAGCTTAATGGAAGGCGAGAACGATATTTTGCAAATGGAGAAGCGTATTCGTGGCCGCGTAAAGCGTCAGATGGAAAAGAACCAACGCGAGTATTACCTCAATGAGCAAATGAAGGCTATCCAGAAAGAACTGGGTGAGTTGGAAGACGCGCCAAACGAAATTGAAGAATTGGCCGCCAAGATTGAAAAGGCGGGCATGTCTAAAGAGGCAAAGACCAAAGCAACTGCTGAGTTGAATAAGCTCAAGTTGATGTCACCAATGTCTGCTGAAGCGACGGTGGTGCGTAACTACATAGATGCATTAGTTGGAGTGCCTTGGAAAAAGAAAACTAAAGTTCGTAATGACATTCCTAAAGCAGAGGAAGTTTTAGATGCGGATCACTTTGGTTTAGAAAAAGTTAAAGAACGCATCTTGGAATATTTGGCGGTTCAACAACGTGTTCGTAAGTTGAAAGGTCCAATCTTGTGTTTGGTAGGTCCTCCTGGTGTGGGTAAAACTTCATTGGGTCAGTCAATTGCTAAGGCGACTAACCGCAAGTTTGTTCGCATGGCGCTTGGTGGCGTGCGTGATGAAGCTGAAATTCGTGGTCACCGTAAAACTTACATTGGCGCGATGCCAGGCAAGATTGTGCAGAGCCTGACTAAGGTTGGTACACGTAATCCATTGTTCTTGCTTGATGAGATAGACAAAATGGCAATGGACTTCCGCGGTGATCCAGCATCTGCGTTACTTGAGGTTCTCGACCCTGAGCAAAATCACACCTTCCAAGATCATTATCTTGAAGTGGATTTTGATTTGTCCGACATCATGTTTGTGGCGACCTCGAACAGTATGAATATTCCGGGCCCTTTATTGGATCGTATGGAAGTGATTCGTCTGTCGGGCTACACAGAAGATGAGAAGGTAAGTATTGCTCAAAACTACTTAGTGCCTAAGCAGATTGAAAATAACGGTTTGCAGGATGGTGAGCTGACAATCACTGAAGATGCATTACGAGACATTGTGCGTTTTTATACTCGCGAGGCGGGTGTGCGTGGCTTAGAGCGTGATGTATCGAAGATTTGCCGGAAGGTAGTCAAGAATATCTTGATGAGCACGGCCAAGAAGAAGCCAAAAATTAAAGTCTCAGCTAAAGAGCTTGAGGAATACTTGGGTGTTAAGCGTTTCCGTTATGGCTTAGCAGATGAGGAAGATCAGATTGGCCAGGTAACTGGTTTGGCATGGACTGAGGTAGGTGGTGAGTTGCTACGTATCGAAACAGGCTTAGCCCCAGGTAAAGGTCGTTTAACCCATACTGGCCAGTTGGGCGATGTGATGAAAGAATCCATCCAGGCGGCAATGACCGTTGTTAGAAGTCGCTCGCAAGCGTTGGGTTTGAATGAAGACTTCTATGAAAAGTTGGATGTGCATATTCACGTACCTGAAGGTGCAACACCTAAAGATGGTCCAAGTGCGGGTATTGGTATGTGTACCGCTTTGGTATCAGCGTTAACGAACATTCCGGTTCGTGCAGATGTCGCGATGACAGGTGAGATTACCTTGCGCGGTGAGGTGCTTCCGATTGGTGGGTTAAAAGAGAAATTATTGGCGGCACTTCGAGGCGGCATTAAGACTGTTTTAATTCCAAAAGATAACGAACGTGATTTGGTTGAGATGCCAGATAACATTAAAGAAGGTCTTGAGATTCGTCCGGTCCAGTGGATCGATGAAGTGTTAGAAGTGGCGTTAACCATGCAGCCAACACCGCGTGTGGATGCTGAAGAGGTTAAAGATGCGCCAAAACCTTCTAAAAGCTCAAAAGCGAGTAAAAGTAAGACTAGAGCTCATTAAAAAAGTCTTAATGAATTAGCCCGAAAGCCTTATAAATAAAGGCTTTCGGGCTTTTTTATGCTTGACCTGCACCCAGTCTATTAGAGTAAAATAAGCATATTGGAGCTGGGTAATTTCGTTTCAATAAATATTTTTACGATCGAGATTTAGTTCGGTCGATTATCACCAAAGGGGAGATCCAATAATGAATAAAACAGAACTGATCGATGCAATGGCTGAAGCAGCAGATATTTCAAAAGCAGCAGCAGGTCGTGCATTAGACGGCATGATTGATGCGATCACCGGTGCAGTAAAATCTAACGACACTGTATCAATTATCGGTTTCGGTACTTTCGCATTGAGCGAGCGTGCGGCACGTAAAGGCCGTAATCCTAAGACTGGCGAAGAGATTCAAATCAAAGCATCTAAGTCACCTAAATTTAAAGCTGGTAAAGCATTCAAAGATGCTGTAAATTAACCGCTCCTGAAATTTCGGGTGCTTAGCTCAGCTGGGAGAGCATCGCCCTTACAAGGCGAGGGTCGCAGGTTCGATCCCTGCAGCACCCACCACGAAATGGAGTGGTAGTTCAGTTGGTTAGAATACCGGCCTGTCACGCCGGGGGTCGCGGGTTCGAGTCCCGTCCACTCCGCCAAAATAGAGAGCCCAAGTTCATTTGAACTTGGGTTTTTTATTGCCTGTCGTTCACGACTCACACAACATGTTTAGCTTGGAAACTGAGCTTTTGCGCAGCGAAAACCTCTAAAACTAGTTATTATTCCGGCTGGTTTTTTTAACACTACAACAGTTGTTTTCTTATGTTGATGTCAATCCGTGAAAAGGCTCAGGGCTGGATAGCTTGGGTCATTGTCATTCTGATCAGTATTCCTTTTGCACTCTTTGGTATTCAAGAATATTTGGGCACAGATTCCGATCCAGTCGTTGCTGAAGTTGCGGGTGTGGATATCAAACGAAGCCAATTAGATGAGCAACTGCGCGAATTAAGACAAAACATGCGAGACCGTTTGGGTTCTGCCTACCGCGCTGAACTATTTGAGGGTCCTTTGGTTGAGCGTCAGACATTAGGTCGTATGGTGACTCAGGCAGTGGTTGAAGAAGCCGCATCCGATTGGAACCTTCGTGCTAGCGATCAGCAGGTAGTTAATTACATCCACCAAATTCCCGGACTACAAACTGACGGTCGTTTTGATCAGGCTTTATATGAAAGTGCAGTTCGCAGTCGTGGTATGTCGAGCGCGGGTTTTGAAGAACTCGTTCGTCAAGAAATTGTGCTGCAACAGTTCCAAGCCGGCATCATGGATTCTGCATGGGAGACGCAGTCGACTTTGCGTGAGCGTGTACGTTTAAACGAACAGAAACGTGATGTTGATGTGGTCGTTTTTAAGGCAGCTGACTTTAAAGACCCTGCAAAGCTAAGCCAGAAGCAAATTGCTGATTTTTATGAAAAAAACAAATCGAACTACGTCGTTCCTGAGCGCGTAAAGCTGTCTTATGTTCGCTTAAGCCCTGATGTCTTAACGGCAACAGTCAATGTAAGTGACGATGAGCTTCGCGATTTTTATGAGCAGAATCGTGACCAGTTTGTCGCGCCTGAAGAACGTAAGATGCGCCACATTTTATTGATGGCCAGCCCAGAAAACGAAGCTCAACAGTTAGCGGCTGCTGAAAAGTTGGTATCAGAGTTAAACGCAGGAGGTGATTTTGCTGCCTTAGCTAAAAAGTATTCTGAAGATCCGGGTTCCGCTGACTTGGGTGGTGACCTTGGTTGGGTGTCGCGCGGTGTGATGGTGCCTGAGTTTGAAGATGCCGGTTTTGCATTGAATAAAAACGTTATCAGTGAGCCAGTTAAATCTCAATTTGGCTATCACGTGATTCAAGTGACGGATATTCGTGGTGGTGATGCAGACTTTAATTCGCAGAAAGAAAAGGTGGCTAAGGCCTTTCGCCAACGTCAAGCGGATGACTTGTTCTATAACCAATATGAGCGTCTAGCTGATCTTGCTTACGAAACGCCTGATAGTTTGCTGCCTGCTGCAGAAGCTCTGGGTCTTAAGGTTAAGCAAACTGAATGGGTTTCTCGTGAGGGAAAATTGCCAGCAGAAATTAATCAAGCAAAGGTGCTGAATGCTGCTTTTTCTGAAGACGTCCTACAGCGTGGAAATAACAGTGAAGTGATTGAGCTTGGCCCTACTGATGCAGTGGTTGTTCGTGTCGCTAAGCATGAGCCTGAATCAATACAACCTCTAGATGCCATTGCTGAAAAAGTGAAAGCTGAAGCGGCTTCTGAGATGGCTTCGCAACTGGCCAAAGAGGCTGGTGAGGCCTTTATTAGCGATGCTAAAAACGATATTGCAGGAAAAGCTAAAGCGGCTAATAAATCGCTCAAGAGTCTTTTACTAACCCGTCGTGATGCTAATTTGCCCGTAGAGGTCGTAGATGCAGCTTTTGCTATGACATCATTCATAACGGATGTGGTTTCAGCAGAAGGAGACTTCTATGTCATCGCATTGAAAAAAGCGACTGATGGCAACGTTGATGCGATGAAAAAAGATGAGCTCAAGGTCCTAGCTGAAGCGCTTGAGCGCCAAGCATCTGATGCTCAATTCACCGCGCTAACGGATGCATTACGTGATCGTTCAGGTGCAAAGATTACACTTGCTAAGTAAGCCGACCGATGCATGTTTTAGATTTTGCAGCTTTGATGGAATTAATGGGCGGTAGCGAAGACGTTGCTAAGCAATTATTAGCGTCTTATTGGCCAGATGCGCAACGCTTACATACTTCAATTCAGCAACATGCACAGTCAAAAGATATCGATGCGTTAAAAAAAGATGCACATACCCTAAAGGGCTCTTCTCGTATGATAAAAGCAGAACGCTTTGGCGAGGCTTGTTATGCCCTTGAGTTGGCCGCCAAGCAAGAAGATCAACTTGAAGGCACGTTGAAAAAATTCAATGCCGAGTATGAAGAGTTACGGCAACGGATACAGCAGAAGCTATAGCTGCAGAAAGAAAGAACCCCGCCGTAGCGGGGTTTTTTCCTTTATCGGTTAGGCCATACCGACGATGTGATAACCCGAGTCAACGTACATCACATCGCCCGTAATGCCTGATGCAAGATCAGAGCATAGGAAGGCGGTGGCATTACCGACCTCTTCGATAGTGACATTGCGACGCAGTGGAGTTTTAGCTTCAGCTTCAGCCAACATGCCGCGGAATCCAGAGATGCCAGAGGCTGCCAAGGTGCGTATGGGACCTGCAGAAACGGCATTAACCCGAACACCTTCTGGGCCCATGCTATCAGCTAGGTAGCGCACGTTAGCTTCGAGTGAGGCTTTAGCAATACCCATAACATTGTAGTTAGGTACGGTACGAACAGCGCCAAGGTAGCTCATAGTGACAATTGAACCATTGCGACCTTGCATCATGGGACGTCCAGCTTTCGCTAATGCAGCAAGGCTGTATGAACTAATGTCATGCGCGACTTGGAAACCTTCGCGAGTAACAGCATCGATATAAGTGCCTTCAAGCTGCTCTCGAGGTGCAAAGCCCACCGAGTGGATCAAACAGTCAAGACCGTCCCAGCGCTCGCCTAAGGCAGTAAATGCCGAGGTGATTTCATCATCGTTTGCAACATCCATTGGGATAACGATATCTGAGCCAAACTCTTCAGCAAAACCGCGCACACGCTTTTCTAATTTTTCACCTTGATAGGTGAAAGCGAGTTCAGCGCCTTCACGGTGCATGGCTTGTGCGACGCCGTAAGCGATTGATTTACTACTTGCGACACCAACGATCAGTGCCTTTTTGCCGGCCAAAAAACCCATTCGAATACCCTTATGTCTAGGAAGCTAATGTAAGGGGGATAAAAGCAGCTGACAATCAATTGGTTTGGTACGATGATTGAAGCAACTCGTGGCGGCCATGGCTGCCATCCCAAAGCCTGTAACTTACCTGAAAGCAGCATCTTGATCAAAGACATACAGAGAAAAATAAGACTGCTCTGGCCGCAACTAGTTTTAATTTTTGCGGCAGGTTTTTTGTCTGCTTGTGATAACGCTGTACTGAATTCGCCATATCCGGCAAATGCCCCGAAACAATCCATTTTTTACAGTTCATTTACCGAGCGACCCAAGCATCTTGATCCTGCACGATCCTACAGCTCAAATGAGTGGGCCTTTATTTCGCAAATTTATGAGCCACCTCTGCAGTATCACTTTTTAAAGCGCCCGTATGTGCTCGAACCGCTGACGCTTAAAACGATGCCAATAGTTACCTATCTAGATGACAAGGGTAATCTGGTAAGTGCTGAGCAAGCCTTGTATACCGAATATGAATTATCGCTAAAGCCGGGCATTCGATTTCAGCCACATCCTGCATTTGCTAGAAATCAAGATGGCTATCGCTATTGGCCAATGTCTGAATCTGAGTTGACGGATAAGTACACCCTAGATGATTTTACGGAGCAGGGTGATAGGGAGTTGACGGCCGAAGACTATGTTTATCAGATTAAACGTTTGGCTTATGTACCAAATCATTCACCCGTAGCTGGATTGATGTCTGAGCATATCGTGGGCTTTGCTGACTTTATGAAATCCTCAAAAAATCTCAAACCAAGTCAGCAAGACTGGGTTGATCTGCGTGATCATTCTATCGAGGGCGTTACCTTGGTTGATCGCTATACCTGGCGCATTCGTATACATAAAACCTATCCGCAGTTTGAATATTGGTTAGCGATGAATTTTTTCGCACCTATGGCATGGGAAGTTGAACGTTTTTATCAACAGCCAGGAATGGAGTCGCGCAACATTACCCTCAATTGGTACCCAGTGGGAACAGGCCCCTTTGTGCTGACAGAAAACAATCCAAACCTCCGTATGGTGCTTAGTAAGAATCCCAATTTTCATGGTGAGCGTTATCCGACAGAAGGCTCAGTAGTAGACCGTAACTCAGGCATGCTTGATGACGCGGGTAAGGTGATGCCGTTTATCGATATGGCAATTTATAGTTTGGAGAAAGAAGCCATTCCGCGCTGGAATAAATTCTTGCAAGGCTATTACGATAACTCAGGGATTGCTTCAGATAGCTTTGATCAAGCCATTCAATTTGGCGCATCGGGTGATGCTAATTTGACCGATGCGATGGCAGAAAAAGGTATTCAGCTCAGTACGGCTGTTGAAACGTCGATCTTTTACATGGGCTTTAACATGAAAGATCCGGTCGTCGGTGGGGATCTAAATGATCCAGTTGATCAACTACGCGCTCAAAAGCTACGCAGAGCCATTGCCATGGCATTTGATTGGGAGGAATACATCTCAATCTTCTTAAACGGTCGAGGTGAGATAGCCCATGGTCCATTACCGCCAGGTATCTTTGGTTACAAAGAGGGTGAGGCTGGCTTAAATCGAGAACTGTATAAGTGGCAAAATGGAGCACCTAAACGAAAATCTATCGATCAAGCAAAGCTGTTGCTTGCAGAAGCGGGTTATCCAGAGGGTCGTGATCCTACGACAGGTAGTGCGTTGATCTTGTATTACGATACAACACAATCTGGACCGGGTGCTAAGTCCTTATTGCAGTGGTACCGCAATCAGTTTGAAAAACTTGGCATTGAGTTGATTATTCGCTCAAGTGATTACAATCGATTCCAAGAGAAAATGATGAAAGGGTCAGCGCAGATCTTTAGTTGGGGTTGGAATGCGGACTACCCGGATCCTGAGAATTTCCTCTTTTTACTCCATGGGCCAAATGGCAAGGTTGATGCGAAAGGGGAAAATGCAGCGAACTTTTCCAATGCAGAATTTGATCGTCTGTTCGATCAGATGAAAAGCATGCCAAATACAGATGAGCGACAGCAGGTGATTGACCGCATGGTGGAGATCTTGCGTGAAGAATCTCCTTGGCTGTTTGGCTTTTTCCCAAGAGCCTACAGCTTGCATCATGCCTGGTATCGCAATGCATTGCCGCATCTGATGGCAAATAACACGCTCAAATATAAACGTATCGATGGTGATCTTCGCTCACAACAGCAGCTAGCGTGGAATCAACCGGTTATTTGGCCGCTCCTTGTTCTGCTTGGTTTGCTAATCCTTGTTTTATATCCAGCGATTCGTGATTACCGTGCGCGGCAGAGGAGAGCAGCGCGATGATGGCGTATTTAATTCGACGCATGTTTTACGCGATCCCTATTTTGATCGGCGTTAATTTGTTGACCTTTGTGCTTTTCTTTGTGGTGAACTCAGCTGACGATATGGCGCGACTTCACCTTGGTAATAAGCGAGTTACTGATGCCGCTATTACAGAATGGAAGGCTGAGCGTGGATATGACAAGCCGTTAGTGTGGAACTCTCAAGCAAGTGGCATGGATGCACTCACCGATACAATTTTTTATCAAAAGTCAGTGAAGTTATTTGCCTTTGACTTTGGGTCGTCAGATAGCGGGCGTCATATTGGCTATGACATCAGTCAGCGGATGTGGCCAAGTTTGGCATTAGCCATTCCCATCATGATTGTTGGGCTTGCAGTGAATATCGCCTTCTCATTGATCTTGGCATTCTTTAGAGGGTCGCCTTTGGATTTCTGGGGGGTTGTCTTATGTGTGGCGATGATGTCTATCTCGGGTCTTTTCTACATCATTGGCGGACAGGTCTTGCTTGGGAAGTTGTGGAGTCTGTTCCCAATCTCCGGGTATGACGTTGGATCGAATGCTGCTAAGTTTTTGGTCTTGCCGGCATTGATCGGCGTGGTCAGCGCGATTGGATCGGGATCGCGTTGGTATCGCACCTTGTTTTTAGAAGAGATCAACAAAGACTTTGTTCGTTCTGCGCGTGCAAAAGGCTTATCTGAAGCATTGGTCTTGGCTAAGCACGTGTTTAGAAATGCCTTAATACCTATTTTGACAGGCGTTGTTGTGGTGCTGCCGACTTTGTTCATGGGTAGTTTGTTATTGGAATCATTCTTTGGTATTCCAGGCCTGGGTAGTTACACCATTGATGCTATTCAGTCGCAAGACTTCGCCATTGTTCGTGCAATGGTGTTTCTGGGTGCTGTGCTTTATATCGTGGGTTTATTGCTTACCGATATTTCCTACACCTTGGCTGATCCGCGGGTGAGGTTGGATTGATGCCTTTTCAGCCTGTTATCTTGCTTACTGATGCTTTCATCTTTTTACTGCTCATCATGGCGGGTTTCTTGGTGTGGCATGTGCGCAGACACGAGCATTTGCTTGAGGCGTGGCGCCAAGTAGGGCAGCGCAAAGTGGCGATGTCTGCCGCTGTAGTGTTGCTGTTTTATGTGGTGATTGGTGTTTTAGATTCAATGCATTTTCGCCCCCTTGCGGAGAATGCAGACAATAAGATCCAGTACGACACCAAAGTATTGAGCGTGTTGGATTTAGCCTTAACGCAACTGCGTGAGCAAAAGGAAAAGACCTATTCAGCACCTTTCGCTACACATCTTTACAGTAAAGAAACCATTGAGACGCTAAGCGGAACGCAGCGTGATTATCCGCGTCTAGTTTATGGTGGTGCACATCTTGGAGAAGGTGAAACGGTTGTTGCAGATGTTTTAGTGACTTTAATCAAAAGCGCTGCATTAGGTGTCGCACTGACAGCTTTCCTCTACCTTTTGGTCTACAGGTTTTCGGCCAGAGAGCGTTGGTCTCAGAGGGGTGTCGGTTCCCATCAGGTTGTTTGGCTGACATTAACAGTGCTGATGAGTTCGTTGGTTGCCTTGCTTTGGCTGTCTCAGAATTATCATGTTCTGGGTACGGATAAAGTTGGTGAGGATGTTTTATATCAAGCGATTAAAAGTATTCGCACAGGTGTTGTGATTGGTAGTTTGACTACCTTGGTAATGCTACCTGCAGCCATCATCTTGGGTCTCATGGCGGGCTACTTCAGAGGTTGGGTAGATGATGTTATTCAGTACCTGTATACAACGTTAAGCTCCGTGCCTGGCGTATTGCTCATCGCTGCGGCTGTGTTGATGATGCAGGTCTATATGTCGAACAATCAGGCTGAGTTTAATACGGTGCTTGAGCGCTCAGATATGCGTTTGTTCTTTTTATGTTTAATTTTAGGTATTACTAGCTGGACGGGCTTGTGTCGCTTATTGCGAGGTGAAACCCTTAAATTAGGTCAGTTGGAATATGTTCAAGCGGCAAAAGCTTTTGGCGTGAGTGACTGGCGAATTCTTCTGCGCCACATCACGCCGAATGTGATGCATATCGTTTTGATTGTAATCGTGCTCGACTTTAGTGGCTTAGTGTTAGCCGAAGCTGTGTTGTCCTATATCAATATTGGTGTCGATCCCAGCACACATAGTTGGGGCAATATGATCAATAGTGCGCGTTTAGAGTTGGCTCGTGAGCCAGTCGTCTGGTGGTCATTGTTGGGCGCTTTTGTCTTTATGTTTATTTTGGTGCTGGCAGCAAACTTGCTTGCCGATGCAGTGCGTGATGCTTTTGATCCGCGCTTAAAGGATCAGTCATGAATTCAGATAGTGTTTTACAGGTAGAGAATCTCTCAACTCAGCTCGGTGATGCAGCTCAGCCTGTGAATGCTGTCAGCGATGTCAGTTTTGAGCTGCAGCGCGGCAAGACCTTTGTGCTAGTAGGTGAGTCAGGCTGCGGAAAATCAATGATTGCCTTATCACTGATGCGTTTGTTGCCACCGTCAGGTCGAATCGTTGGTGGTGAGGTTAGGCTCAATGGAACCTCTTTACTCGATCTCTCTGAAGAAGCTATGCGAAAGCAGCGTGGCGGCGGTATTGGCATGATTTTTCAGGAGCCAATGACATCACTAAATCCTGTAATGCGCGTGGGTGATCAGGTGCTTGAAGCTGTAAAGCTGCATGATCCTGGTTCTGCCTCTACGATGAATGCACGTGTTGTTGAGTTATTCCGCTCTGTAGGCATTCCTGAGCCGGAGCGTCGCGTTAACGAATATCCTCATCAGCTTTCTGGCGGCATGAAGCAGCGCGTGATGATTGCGATGGCGCTCGCAGGGCGGCCTGAGGTTTTGATTGCAGATGAGCCCACGACCGCACTCGATGTCACGATTCAAGCGCAGGTGCTTGAGGTGCTACGTGATGTGCAGCGTCAAACGGGTATGGCCATTCTTATGATTACGCACGACTTGGGTGTCGTGGCAGAGATGGCAGATGAAGTTGGCGTTATGTATGCCGGTCAGTTAATTGAACGAGCCGCTGTAAAAGATTTTTTTGCCTCACCTAAGCATCCCTACAGTCAAAAGTTATTTAGATCATTGCCAAGCAACGATAAGCGTGCAGAGTCCTTAGAAATTATTCCCGGTATCGTGCCCGCGCTGAACCAATATTTTTCTGGATGTCGTTTTGCAGAACGTTGCGCCTTGAGAGAGCCGAGCTGCGATAACGAACTTCCTGCTTGGCAGGGTGATGCATCGACAGGCTACCGTTGTCATCTTGTTGGCGACACGCAGCTGCCTGTGTCTAGCGCTCAGATAGATGCGCCGAGAGTTGAAAATGCAGCTGCGACCTTAGTTGACATTCGCCAGTTGAAAGTCTATTTCCCCATTCGTAAAGGCGTGCTTCGACGCACTGTTGGGTATGTAAAAGCCGTAGATAGTGTTGATCTCTCGATCAAGAAAGGTTCCACGGTTGCATTGGTCGGTGAGTCTGGGTGCGGCAAAACAACTGTTGGTAAAGCGCTTTTGCAGCTGTTGGATGTAGCGGAGGGTGAAGTTGACTTTGATGGCCATGATTTGATGTCGCTGAGCGGTGAGACTCTCAGAAAGCTGCGCCGCGAATTTCAAATTATTTTCCAAGACCCCGCTTCATCCATGAATCCGCGGATGCTGGTCGAAGATATTGTTGCGGAAGGTTTGATTGCGCAAAATATTGAGCCTGACCGCGCCGCACGACGACAGCGCGTTATTGAGCTACTGAACCAAGTAGGTTTGCCTGAGTCTGCTTTATTACGTTATCCACATGAATTCTCAGGTGGTCAGCGTCAACGTATTGCGATAGCGCGTGCCTTGGCTGTATCGCCAAAGTTTATTGTGTGTGATGAGCCAACTAGTGCCTTAGATGTCAGCGTTCAGGCGCAAGTACTTAATTTGCTTAAGCAGCTTCAACGTGATCTTTCGCTTAGCTATCTATTTATCACGCATAACATCTCTGTTGTGGCCTATCTCGCTGATGAGGTGGCAGTGATGTATTTGGGGCGTATCGTCGAATACGGCTCTGTACAGCAAGTTTTGCAGGCGCCACAGCATCCTTACACGCAAGCATTGCTAACGGCCGTACCAGTCGCAGACCCAAGCAGAGAGCGTAATGTGATTCGTTTAGAAGGGGATTTGCCCTCGCCATCGAATCCACCTGCGGGTTGTCATTTTCATGAACGTTGCCCGCTGGCTGATGCGAAGTGTCGAGAGCGTTATCCCGTCACTGTTGATTTAGGCGAAGGTCATAAAGCAGCCTGTTGGCGCTTAAATAATCACGAATAAGGTTTTACGTATACCGTTAGGTTTTGACCTGGCTTGATGTAACGACCAACACTGTTCCAGCGTTTCAAATCTTTGATTTTCACATCAAATTGCTTTGCGATTTTGTATAAAGAATCACCGCGGCGTACCGTGTAGTTACGACGAATGCGAGGAAGCTCAATGGTTTTGCCCATAGAGGCTACTGCAACAGAATCTGATAGTGGGATGATGAGGGTTTTACCAGTACGAATAATATGATTCTTTAACTTGTTCGTTCGTTGGATCGCTTTGACAGACACATCATGTTTTTTAGCGATATGACCTAAGGTTTCACCTTCTTTGATCTTATGCTGAGTCCAACGTATGCGTTTGTCTTCGGGGAGATTGGCGAGCGCTTCTTTAAAGTCTGCTGCTTTTGCAATCGGTATTAAAAGTTCGTGAGACTGATCAGGTGAGGTAGCCCAGCGATTATGTTCTGGGTTCAGCATGATCAAATCTTCAACGGGCTCTTCAATCAGATCAGATGCAATCTTTAAATCAATCTGCCCATCGACTATGACTTTTTCAAAGTAAGGCTCATTGGGAATGGCGGGTAGTTCAAGACCATATTGCTTCGGGTTCTTGACCACGGTGACCAAAGCGATCAAGCGTGGCACATACATGTCCGTTTCACGTGGTAAATCTAAGCTCCAGAAGTCAGTAGCTTTATTTTTTTTCGCCGCGCGTTTGATTGAGCGGCTGACGCGACCGTGACCAGCGTTATAGGCGGCAAGGGTATGTAGCCAGTCGCCTTCAAATTGTTTATTTAGCGTGCCGAGGTAGGCGAGAGCAGCTTCAGTTGAATCGGTAATACTGCGACGTGGCTCACCCCACCAATCTTTCTTCATACCTAACATGCGTCCGGTCGCGGGCATGAATTGCCAAAGACCTGCAGCACCATCACGCGAATAGGCAAAAGGTTTGAAGCCACTCTCGACCGCAGGGAGTAGGACAAGCTCGGCGGGAAGTTGGTTTTTCTCAACCTCTTCGGCGATATAGTACAAGTAAGGTTGAGCACGTTTGGTGAGAGCTTTAAAAGCCTCGGGACTGTTTTGTAGTCGTTTGATCTCTTTCTTTACACGAGGGTGATCGGATTCTGCTAGAGAGAAAGAACGACGCAAGCGTTCCCAGATATCTGCAGGGGGCAAGGTTACTTCAGCTGAAATAACAGTCGATGTATAAACAGGCTCTGTTTCTTCTATTTGCTTATTTTGAGGGGCTGATTCAACCGAGCTGGATTTAATTTCAAGTGTGTTACAGCCACTCAATAACAAGCTGAAAAGGATAGCTTGGAAGAGACCGGCTTTTTTGGCAAAGTGAGTCATAATCATGATGCGTTATTTTACGTAAAACCGGAAAGAGTCTCTAGGTTGAAACAACCCGCAGCCCATTGTCGTCGTCCACTAAAATCTTTGGTAACAGCCTTAAGGGACTGGTTTTCAGGGCCTATGGGCCAACGTTTAGCGATTATGGAGAGACGGATGATCATGCGTCTTTCTCAGGACGTCTTTGGTTATCAAGCCATTCAGGTACATGATTTTGGTGCGGGAGACGCTTTACTCGAAGATTGCCCGGTCAAGCGACGTTGGGTGCTGGATTTGAGTAGCAGCGAGCATTCAGCCATGTTGGCGCTTGGCGAGCAGTTACCCGTAGCAACTGACTCTATTGATTTAGTGTTATTGCCTCATAGCTTGGACTTCGCGATCGATCCCTACAGTGTGGTGCGTGAAGTGGAGCGCGTGCTGATCCCCGAGGGACGAGTGATTGTTGTGGGATTTAATCCCATCAGCCTATGGGGCCTTTGGCGCTTGGTATTGCGTTGGCAACACAAGGTGCCTTGGTGTGGTCATTTTGTTTCTTATCGTCGTGTTGTGGATTGGCTAGCGGTATTAGGTTTTGACGTGGAGCAATCGGATGTCGCGGCATTTTCACCACCACTTAAGCGAGATAGCTGGGCAGAGAAAATGATGTGGTTTGAAACACTTGGTCGACGTATATGGCCAATGTTTGCCGGTGTTTATGCGATTCGAGCGGTTAAGCGCGTATCAACGGTCAGACCGATTAAAATGCCATGGCGAGGTTTGCGCGTCTTGCGACCTTCGCGAGCAACATCCCCCATAGGCAGTCAAAGCGTGATAGAAAAGCGAAATGAACACACAGATTGAGTTATTCACTGATGGCGCTTGTAAAGGCAACCCGGGTCGAGGCGGTTGGGGCGCTTTATTACGCTACGGTGATGCAGAAAAAGAATTGTTTGGTGGAGAACACGATACAACCAATAATCGTATGGAGTTAATGGCGGTGATAAAAGGTCTTGAGGCACTGAATCGTGCCTCGTCAGTCACGGTCACAACAGACTCCAAGTATGTGAAAAATGGCATTACTGAATGGATTCATAATTGGAAGCGTAATGGTTGGAAAACGGCCGCAAAAAAGCCAGTAAAGAATGAAGATCTGTGGCGTGAACTTGATGATATGGTCGCTAAACATCAGGTGACTTGGCAATGGGTTAAAGGCCATGCGGGGCATGAAGAGAATGAACGTGCAGATGAGTTGGCGAATCGTGGCATAGAGGAACTGGAATGATGGATGAGTTAAAGCGCCAATTAGTCCTGGATACTGAGACGACCGGTCTTGAGCCCTCACAGGGTCACCGCATTATTGAAATTGGTGTGGTCGAGATGATCGATCGTCGTCTTACAGGCAATAACTTCCATATCTACCTGCAGCCTGATCGTGAAATTGATGCTGGTGCGATTGAGGTGCACGGCATTACAAATGAATTTTTAGCCGACAAACCTCGTTTTGAAGACATAGCAGAAGAACTCGCTGATTATCTTCGTGGTGCGGAAGTGATTATCCATAACGCGCCATTCGACATCGGCTTCATCGATGCTGAATTCCAGCGTATGGAAAATGGACTTACCATGGAATCACTTTGTGAGGTGATCGATACCTTGGTGATGGCGCGTGAGATGCACCCGGGTCAGCGTAATAGTTTGGATGCCTTATGTGGTCGATACGATGTAAATAATAATCATCGTACCAAGCACGGCGCATTACTCGACTCCGAGATTCTTGCGGATGTTTACCTCGCGATGACGGGTGGTCAAAAGTCGTTAGGTTGGGAAGCGGATGACGACAAAGAAGGCGATTCAATCACTAAAGGTATCCGTCGTGTTAATCGTGAGGGTTTGTCGCTGAGGGTGTTAAAAGCTACCGACCTTGAGTTGGCTGCTCACGAAGAAAGGTTGGATGCAATGGCGTCTTCTGGAACATCACCTGTGTGGCGTCAGGATGCTTTGACAGACTGACATTCAGTTTTATGGCTGATTACACGTCTTAAAGCATCCATATCCAAGACCTCGATGTGCTTCCTTTCAACTTTGAGTAGCTTGAGTTCTTGGAATCGAGTAAACAAACGGCTGACTGTTTCAAGTGCAAGACCAAGGTAACTACCAATGTCTTGCCGTGACATAGGCAAAAAGAAATCAGTCGACGAGAATCCGCGGCGCTGGAAGCGTTCAGCCAAGCTCACAATAAAAGATGCGAGTCGCTCCTCAGCGGTGCTGTGGTTGAGCAGAGCGATCATTTGCGATTCGTTACTCACTTCACGGCTCATAAGACGCAACATTTGATGTTGAAGGCTGGGTAGGTCTTTCGAAAGATCCTCAAGCCGCTCAAAAGGCATTTCGCAGACAGCGGTAGTTTCTAGGGCTTTTGCAAAACAGCTATGTTTATTAGACTCGATCGCATCTAGGCCTAAGATCTCTCCCGGTAGATGGAAGCCAATAACTCGCTCTTGTCCCTCATCATCCTGAACATACGTTTTAACCGCACCCGTCTTCACTACATAAAGATTTTTAAAGTTCTGCCCCGGCGAGAATAAAAACTCATTACGTTGGTAAGGATGGTTACGCTTAACAATGTCATCAAGTCGGTCAATGTCTTCACCATCCAAGCCATAGGGTAGGCAAAGCGCACCTAGTGAACAGTTTGAACAGGCAATTTTAATATTGCGAAGAGAAAAAGATTCGTTAGGCATGAGACAAACGCGTTTGTTGTTTTAAGTAACTTACCATTTCCAATTTTTGTTGTGTAAAAAAATAGCCTCGAAAGAGGCTAGTTTAGAATTAACGGAAGGGGTTGAATCTATCGAAATCAAAACCGCGCTTTGGCGGCGCTCCCCAGGGCGGCATACCGTTGTAAGGCATTGCTGGTGGGCCATAAGGCATTTG
>Ga0181595_10000792_pt1 | contig 35302 bp, 39 predicted proteins | sample 041ome_7_FD_145604 | JGI IMG/M metagenome (GOLD analysis project Ga0181595, IMG submission 145604) | Coastal salt marsh microbial communities from the Groves Creek Marsh, Skidaway Island, Georgia - 041401AS metaG (spades assembly) | ecosystem: Environmental > Aquatic > Marine > Intertidal zone... | reverse complement strand
GCCAGATGTTACTCCATACAGTACTGACGATAAGCTACTTTGACAAACAAGGACTTATAAGACTCTCATGACCTCAACTTCTCGAACCGCCCGGTGCGGACCCGCATGCCGGGTGGTGTGGCAGGGGCCAGTCAGTTACACTGACTGCCCCTATGCCGATTGCGGTTAATCCGGCAAGGTTGCGTGCAGTTCACCCTGCAGGCAAAGGCGTTGACCAAGACCGACAGCAGACGCTTGTTCGCACCAAAGGTGCAGTGGCTGCGGATGGTCAGCCAATTTTAACAATAATTGGTCTGTGCCCAACTTTGCCACAACCTCACCGTACACTCTGACCAGTGGAATGCCATTAACCAGCGGTTGCAAGGCTGGGCTAAGTTGTTCGGCATCGGTAAACGCGGCTTGCCACAGCGATAAGTTAAGCTGCTGATAGTCAGTCGTTTGCTCCAGCCTATCAAGTTCTGCTTCGTCGGCATCAATAATCAGCGTCTGTAAGCCGGCATAACTGCACTCTGCCAGCTCTGCGCCGGCATGAAACGGCAGTCGGCTCAGCCGTTTTAGTTTGACGCTGATTTGCATTAACGGCTCGCCATGCCAGTAGCTTGTTCAGCCTGTTCCGGCTCTTCCAGTAAGCCTTCCTGCTTTGCTACCACGCGGGCGACCATTAAATCACCTGAAATGTTGGTTGCCGTGCGCATCATATCGATAATGCGATCGACCGCAGCAATAAAGGCAATACCTTCCAGCGGCAAGCCAACCACACTCAGGGTGACAGTTAGCATCACCATGGCGGTGCCGGGTACGCCTGCTGTACCCAGTGATGCCAGGGTAGCGGTACCGGCAATGAGCAGATAATCCATAGTATCGAGCGGTATGCCGTAAATATGGGCGATAAAGATTGCCGCAATAGCAGGGAAGATGCCACCACAGCCATCCATATTAATGGTGGCACCCAGCGGCAACACAAAGCTGGCATAATTTTTCGATACTTTCAGTTCTTCGGTGGCAACCTTAAAGCTCACTGGCAGCGTACCGTAACTGCTGGCGCTACTGTAAGCGACCAGCTGGGCTGGCAGTATGGCTTTAAAGAATTGACGCCATGACATAGCGCCAAAGACTTTTACCATACCGCCATAGACGATAGCGATATGCAGCAGGCAGGCAAGATAAATCGCGCCAATAAACTTCGCCAGCGGCAACAAGGTTGCCAGACCAAAGCTGCCGACGGCCCAGGCCATCAGGCCAAAGACACCGAACGGAGTCAGTTGCAGCACCATGCGGGTGATGGCGTACATAATCTCCGCACCGGCGTTAACCAGTTTTTTCATCGGTTCCGCTTTTTCACCGACCTGATTAATGGCGATACCCACCAGTACCGCAAACACAATAATTTGTAATACCTTAGCTTCAGCCAGAGCGGCAACCGGATTGGTTGGGATCAGGCCGGTCAGTACATCAGCGACCGGTGGAATATCACGCTGCCGCACTTCAGTGGTGGTCAGTTGTAAGGCGTCGCCCCAGGGGACCAGGCTGCCGATGGTCAGGCCAATCAGACTGGCAATAAAGGCGGTAAGCAAGAATAAGGCAACGGTTTTAAAAGCCAAACGCTGCATTTTGCTGCTATCAGCAAGCGACGTAATGCTGTTAATCAGTGCAAAAAAGACTAACGGCACGACCAGCATCCGGATGGCATTAATAAAGAGTGTGCCCAGAGGTTTAAACACACTGGCGTCCTGGCCGAGCAGCACACCGGTGAATACACCCAGGAGCAGGGCGCCCAGCACCCGCTGCCAGAAAGGAATGGCAAACCAGAACTTCAACATCATTACCTCAATTAACAGTCAGTTAGCGGCTTTACAGCGGCAGCATCGCAGGGCGCTCAGTATAAAATGAAAAACGGCCACAACAAGGCCGTTTTGTCATAAGTTATAAGCTATTCGTAGCTAAGTGGATCAACGGCCTGATTTAAGGCGAAGGCTTCCAGCCGCTCCTGACAGGAGCCGCACTTGCCGCAGGCTTTTTCGCGGCCGTTGTAGCAGGTCCAGGTTTTGCTGTAATCCAGCCCCATCGCCAAGCCATCTTTTAAAATTTCAATTTTGGTCTGCGCCAGATAAGGGCTGACAATATCCACCGGCTCATAGTTGGCTATCTGGCAGACATCATTCATCTTCTGCACAAATTCCGGCCGGCAGTCAGGGTAAATAAAGTGATCGCCGCTATGCGCACCATAATACACCGCCCGGGCACCAATAGAGTCGGCATAACCTACCGCTAGCGCCAGTAATATCATATTACGGTTGGGTACTACCGTTGATTTCATGTTATCGGCCGCGTAGTGGCCTTCTGGTACCTCAATATCGCTGGTTAGCGATGAGCCACTTAACAACTGATTGATAGCAGAGATATCAACAATTTTGTGCTTAACACCCAGTTCAGCACAGACCTGTTCAGCGCATTTCAGTTCTTTAACATGGCGCTGGCCATAGTTAAACGACAGCGCATAGACGTCGTGACCATCCCGTAGTGCCTTATGCAATACCGTGTAGGAATCCATACCACCGGAATAAATCACCACAACTTTTTGCGTCATTGGCTGCTCTCTCTTGTATAATGCCGGAAAATCGGGCCGCGTAGTATAGCGCAACACGTCCCGGCATGCATTAGCCGCTTGTAAGTGAGTAAAGGATCCCTAAGCTTGTATCAGGTAAACGAAGTATTTCAGACCATTCAGGGGGAAGGCCGGTATACCGGTACCCCAGCGATTTTTGTGCGGTTACAAGGTTGCCCGGTTGGCTGTAGCTGGTGTGATACCAAACATACCTGGACACTTGATCCTGAGCTGGCGATTACTCCGGAGCAGTTGCTGGCCAAGCGTGGCGACAGTCCGAGTTGGACCGGGCTAACGCCTGCTGCGCTTCTGGCGCTGTTCCAACAGCAGGGTTATCAGGCCCGGCATGTGGTGATCACCGGCGGTGAGCCTTGTATGTTTGACTTAACGCCACTATGCCAAGCCCTGCACGCGGCGGGTTACAGTACGCAAATTGAAACCAGTGGTACTTTTGAAATCAAGGCACCGCTTGATAGCTGGGTGACGGTATCGCCAAAACTGAATATGCCGGGGGGCTATCCGGTGCTGCCCAGTGCACTTAAGCGGGCTAATGAAATCAAACATCCGGTGGCGATGCAAAAGCATGTCGACGAGTTGGTGGCATTGTTAGATCTGCATCAACTTAACGATAAGCTGGTGTATTTGCAGCCGATCAGCCAGCAAAAGCGGGCGACGGAGCTTGCCATTGCCAGTTGTATCAAACACAACTGGCGGCTAAGTGTGCAGGTTCACAAATACTTGGGTATTGAATAACTGCGGAAGGTTCTGATAGCCAACCTGATGCTTGATCACTCAGGCGTTATGCGACAACCAGCCTTGCAATTCCCGCAGGCAGTGTTCCGGGCTTTGCTGAGCCAGGTCCTGTTTTAACGCCGGTTGCATCGGTAGCAACTCCAGCCAGCGACCAGCCAGCCAGGCGGCATCATTAAGTTGTGGCTGCGGATAGAGTGCAGACAGTTGCGGATAGTCAGCCAGTAACTCAGAGAAGGCTTGAGCCAACTGCGATTGCTCGCGAGAGAGCGAGCAAGTAGGCCAGTCAGACTGCGGTTGTACCTCGGCGACATGCAATTTATCGTCTTCCTGCCAACGCCGCATAATCCGTTGCCGGGCGACGCCTTTAATGGTAATACCCAGCAAACCGTCGGGCAGGGTTTCGAAGTCCTCTACCTCCACCTGACAGACCAGCGGCAGGATCCGGTCCGGATGCTGCTGACTGACAAAAGGGTTCAGACTTGCCATTGCAAAGGCTCTTTTGCCACTGACCGCCTCTTTTACCAAACGGACATAGCGTGGTTCAAATACCCGTAATTTCATTCTGCCTTGTGGTAACAGAAAACTGCTTAATGGGAACAGCGCCAATTGTTCGTTCATCTTACTACACTACCTGGAAAACACCTTTGATACTACGAGGCGCTAAACTAAGTAGATTGGCCAGATGAAAAAAATTAACTGCGCCGAACCGGATCGTCTTTCAGTTTGGGTATTTTAAGCCCAAGTTCTTTGCCGCGGTTACGGGCATAGTAGGTACAACCATAAAACATCAGGCTCGCCAGCAGCAATTCCAGCACCGAAAACCAAAAATAGCTGCCACTGCTAACCCACAGATTAGTGAGGCTATGTAAAAAATACAGCATAACAATAAAGTTGGCCCAGGCGAAGGTATAGGCATGGCCTTTGATAATGCCCCACATCGGTAACCATAGGGGTAACCAGAGCAGCAACAGGGTACTCACCACACTGGGTTTAAGCGCCTGGTCCTCACCATAGCTAACCGGTGCCAGCCAGAGTTGCCATAATGGAATCAATAACCACAGGCCCCAGTAGCCGAGACGTCCAAGTAATAAAAAACGCCGGGTATCGGCGGCCATTGGGATACTATTTGCAGCTTGCATTAGTCACTGAACCCCTGTTGTTTTAAACTGGCACTTAACAAGGCCAGACGTTTTCCGAATGCCAGCGCCAGCCGCTGCTCGTCGACACTGAGCTGATTATCCTGTTGCAGACCACTGACATGGCTGGGGCCATAGGGTGTGCCACCACTTTGGGTTTTATGTAGCTCCGGTTCACTATAAGGGACACCCATCAGTACCATACCATGATGTAGTAAGGGCAGCATCATACTCAATAGATTGGCCTCATTACCGCCATGTAAGCTGCCCGACGAGGTAAAAACCCCGGCGGCTTTGTTAATCAGCTCACCTTTTAGCCAGCAGGCCGTCGTGCTATCCCAGAAGGCTTTGGCTTCGGCGGCCATATTACCAAAACGCACCGGACTGCCAAACGCCAAACCATCACAAGCCGTCAGCTCTGCTTGCGTGACCGGTGGATGGCGGGTGGTTTCGCGGTCATTAAAACCGGGAATACTGCGCAACCAGGCCTCGGCACCGGCTTGTTGCACGCCATGGGCAATTTTCTCTGCTAAGGCGGCGACCGAGCCATGACGGGAATAATACAACACCAGTACTCGGGCCGTCATGGTAACAACGCCTGTAATTGCTCCAGTGGCCGGCCGATGGCGGCTTTGTCACCCACCATCAGTACCGGACGTTCCATTAAGCGCGGGTGCGCGGCCATAGCCGCAATCAGTTCAGTCTCGCTTAAACGTGGATTATCCAGACCAAGCGTCTGGTATTCTTCTTCTTTGGTACGTAGCAGTGAGCGCGCAGGCAGCTGCAGTTTCGCCAGCAAACTCTGCAGTTCTGTGGCATTAAGCGGCGTTTTTAAATATTCAACGAGTGTAAAGTCATGGCCGCTTTGTTGCAGCCAAGCCAGGGCATCACGACTTTTTGAACAACGTGGGTTGTGGAACAGGGTAATCATCATCTCTCACTTACATCCGTTGCAACCGGTCAAATTCGGCTTGCAGTTGGCGTTTTTTGGCTTCTAAGCGCCGGTTTTCCAGCCTGGCTTCGGCTGGCAGATGATTCAAGGCTTCGTTGAGATCATCAATGGCTTTCGGGTAGTTGGCTAATTGGTAGAATAAATCTGCCCGGGTTTCATAATAGCGGGCAAACTCTTCCTTTTGCTTGTAGGCATCGGCGAGCAAATCCAGCGCCAGGATATTATCATCTTTGTAATACAACAGATTGCGTAGCAGGTGAATGGCCAGTTGATGGCTGCCGGCTTTGAGTGCGACGTTGGCGTAGTTAAGCGTAACCACCTGGTTATTCGGTCGTAACAGGTATTCTTGTTGCAACAGGTCCAGCGCTTGTTGGTATTGCTGCTGGCCAATCATCACATCAGTCAGTACATCCAGATAGTACAGATTATGTGGGTCTTGCTCCAGCAGAGGTTCAATTTGAGCGCGTGCTGCTGCGTAATCTTTGTTATCGAGCAAGGCGACCGCCAGACCATAGCGATTGGCGCGGGTATTACCACCAGGCTCGGCCAATTTACGTTGGAAAATCGTCAACGCATCTTTGGTATCATGGTGATAGCGGGCGAGAACTCTCGCTTTGCTTAGCGTAAAATCCATGCTATCCGGCACGAAACGGGTTGGAAACTGTTGCGCTCTTAGCCGGGTATCACTGACCCGAGCCTGAGACAGTGGGTGGGTTTGCAGGAACGCCAATTGCTGGTTAACAAAGCGCGATTGCTCGCTCAATTTAGTAAAAAACTGTGGTACAGCATTAGGATCAAAGCCGGCTTCCGCCAGAATGGTCATGCCGATACGATCTGCTTCCTGTTCGTTACTGCGGGTAAAGTTAATTGCACTTTGCTGCGCCGCGCCTTGTGACGCCATCATCGCTGCCATCCCGGCTTCCGGATTCACCGTAGCCAGTACAATAGCACCGAGTAAGCTGGCGATAGTCAGCGGCGCGCGCTGGTTCTGTGCTTCGACAAAACGGGCGATATGGCGCTGGGTGACGTGCGCAATTTCGTGTGCCATCACCGAAGCAAATTCACTTTCGCTGTCAGCTACTGCCAGCGTGCCGGTATGCGAGGCAATATTACCGCCGAGCGTGGCGAAGGCATTAATCTGGCGGTTATTGACCCAATAAAACTTAAACGGGAATTTGACGTCATTGGCACGCGCCACCAGGCGGTTACCCAAAGCATTAATGTACTCATCGAGCAGGGGGTCATAGATCATCGGCAACTGACCACGGGTTTGCCGCATCATCACATCGCCCAGCTGTTTCTCTTTTTCCGGCGTTAGTGTTGAAAAGGCATTACCACCAATATCCGGCAGTTTATTCAGTGCCTGCGCCGGACTGCTCTGCAGCAGCATCAGCAGGATACTGGTAGCGAATGTCAATTTAACTGCTTGGCGTATCATAACAACGGACCTATTCTGCGGTACTAGCGGATTTTCACAAGCTTTGGCTGTTATCCGGTAACGAAGTTCAGTTTAGTGGCGCCAATAGTCGCCAGCTGCTGAATTTTTCTACGTTATCCAACACATTGCTGGATTTGAGGCTAATTTAGCACAACCCGGCAGTTAAGCGACAGAGGCTTACTTAGCGAGCAGCCTTGTTGTTATACTGAGTCGGACTAACGATAACAACGTGGAGTAGGTATGCTTGATTGGTTAAGAAAGTGGTACACCAATAAATTCTCAGATCCGCAGGTTGTGACATTGTTCCTGATGTTAGTGTTAGGTTTTCTGGCGCTATATTGGCTAAGCGGCATGCTGGCGCCGGTGCTGGTGGCTATTGCTTTTGCTTACTTACTGGAGTGGCCGGTGGCCCGCTTGTGCCGGATTGGACTAAGCCGCACTCTGAGCACGGCGTTGGTGGTGCTGGCATTTATGGGCTTGTTAACGCTGATCTTAATGTGGGTAATGCCACTCGCCTGGTATCAGGGCCGGACTTTATTGCGCGATCTGCCACAGATGATCGAAATTGGTCGCACCTACTTACTGCAATTGCCGGAACTCTTGCCTGGCATGGTCAGCGACGAGCAAATCTTGTTATTGATGCACTCAGTAGAAGAGCGGGTGATGGCCTTTGGCCGGCAAATGTTATCTACATCGCTGGCCTCGATTGTCAGCCTGGTGGCTTTACTGGTTTATCTGGTACTGGTGCCGGTGATGGTGTTTTTTATGTTGAAAGACAAAACCCAGTTGAGTGCAGGCTTTGTGCAGTTTTTGCCAGAGGAGCGTAAACTTATTTCACAAGTCTGGCATGAAATGAACATTCAGATCATGAATTATATCCGCGGTAAAATGTTGGAAATATTAATCGTCGGTGGTGTCAGTTATCTGGTGTTTATGCTGTTTGGCTTAAATTACGCGCTATTATTGGGGATTCTGGTTGGGTTATCGGTGTTAATTCCCTACATCGGTGCAGCCGTTGTGACCCTGCCTGTGGCGCTGGTCGGGTTATTTCAGTGGGGGTTTAGCGCGGAGTTTGGCTATCTGATGTTGGCCTATGGCATTATCCAGGCGCTGGATGGCAATGTGTTAGTGCCGCTGTTGTTCTCCGAAGTCGTCGATTTAAACCCGGTTTATATTATTATAGCCGTGTTGTTCTTTGGCGGCTTGTTTGGTTTCTGGGGCGTGTTTTTTTCCATACCGTTGGCGTCGCTGGTAAAGGCGACGCTCAAGGCCTGGTCGAGCCGGATGCATCCGGCAGAACCAGAAAACGCGTGAAGCACAATAGGTTGTGTCGCCAAGCGCCGACACAACCACTTTTTCCGGGGCGTTACCATAAGTAATCAAGGCTCAGACCGGCACTCAGTTGCCGGCCTGGTGCCGGTTCAAAGGCGCGGCCATTACTTTGATTGACAACGACAGCACCGACATTCGCTCTGTCAGTCAGATTTTGTAATTCCAACCAATACCGTAGTTGCCAGTGGCCCAGTTGCTGCCTTGCGTAGGCGCTGAGATCAAACCTGACCGCGGACGGTGCAAACTGACTGTTCTGATCATCAATGGCAATGCGGCTACGATAATGGCTGCGCCATGCTAAATGCACCGGCAAACTGGCGAACGGTTGCCAATCGAGCTGCCAAAGGGCATCCCATTTTGCTACGCCTGGTAGTCGATTACCGGCCAGTTCAGCATCGACAAAGGCCGCGTCCAGCCAGCTTAAGCTGAGTTGCTGTGATAGCTGCGCTGTTATTTGTTGCTGCCACTGCGCTTCGACCCCCTGCCGAGAGGTCGCCCCGGCATTACGATAGCTGGTGCGGCCGTTATCTGAACTGGCGACCAGTAGCTCGTCACTGCTGCGGATGCTGAACAGGCTGATACTGCCACGCGCTGCGCCGGCAGCATATTTTAACCCGGTTTCCCACTGCCGGTTTTCACTGGCGTTTAATGCCAGATTCAAACCACTGCCACTCGGCTGGTAGGCGAGTTCGGCCAGAGTAGGGGCCTCAAAGCCCAGACCCGTGCTAACAAACCAGGCCCAATTCGCACTTAGCCGATAGTTTAGTCCCAGCGCGGCGGCATGCTGATAGTAAGTCTTAGCGCCACTATCATCCGGATTGGCGCCGCTGATAAAGCGATCACGGATTTGATATTCCAGTTCGGTATAGCGCAGGCCGCCGTCAATACTCAGTGCGCTGTTGGCCTGATAGCTGACGCGCCAATACAGGTCACGATTCTCAGCCAGATTGGTTTCATCGCGGCGCAGCTCGCCGCGCTGACCAAAATTGTTCACAAAGCCCTGGCGTTCGTCATCGCTGCTGACCCAGGCAAATCCCAGGGTAGTGCTCAGATCCGGGCGCAAGCGCCACTGCTGTTGACCATTGATACCCTGATATTGCCGGTCGAGCTGAATGTCGCCGCCAGCCGAGGTTATCGCGGCACCGGTAAACGCCAGCCGTTGCTGCACTTCACGTTGACCTTGCCAGACCGCTAATTGCCATGGGGTGTTGCCTTCATCCTGCAATTGCACGCTGAGCTGGCGTTGACGTGTCTGTTTCGTGGTATCAAATAAGGCAGCCTGACTGACGGTTTGCTGCGGATCCTGTCGCCACTGTTCGGGTGTCAGACTTAATGGATCCTGTAACAGGGGATCATAAGCCCAATCCAGACGCAAGCGTAAGCTCAGCTCGTTGCCGAGTTGATATTGCCACAGGCTTTGCAATTGTTGTTTGCGGGCCGCTGATTGCGGCCGGAAGCCGTCGGTTTCAAAATGCTTGGCGCTGAGACTAAATTGCTGCCGTTCTCCCTGCTGCTGCACGGAAAACTGGCTTTGCTGATGTTGTTGGCTCAGGGCATAGCTTGCGCCCAGCGCAGACGGGCGGTCGTGAGCAGTTTTCAAGGCAATCACACCACCGGCGCCATTGCCATAGAGCACCGCCAACGGGCCGCGTAACACTTCGATCTCGCCAATATTATCCAGCAAAATACTCGAGAGTTGGCCCTGACCATCCGGCGACGAAATCGGGATGCCGTCCTGTGTCAGATAAATGCCGCGTACACCAAAAGCACTGCGACTACCAAAGCCTCTGATACTAAGACGGGTATCCTGAGCAAAGTTTGCCCGGCTATCAACCTGTAGTCCGGGGATACCTTGTAATAATTGACCGCTATCGATCAGTAAGCCGGCAGCAGGGATTGATCTGACCTCAATGCTGGCTGCGGCATCCAACCAGCTCTGTTGTTGTTGATTGGCAGTAATGACGATCACTTCAGGCGTCTGTGCCAGGGCTACAGACGTTACCGCCAGCATAACGCTGGCGGTAACAGGATTTAACAACCGAGCAGACATCAGTTGCTTGCTGCCCGTAAGCGTAACAATTGTCCGTCAGCCTGGTCGGTTAACAGATAGACGGCACCATCCGGTCCCTGACGCACGTCACGGATCCGCTGGCCGATCATAATCCGCTCTTCATGGCTGACTTTCTCGCCATCCAGCTCTAACCGCACTAACTGACCGAAGCGTAACGAACCCACCAGCAGATTGTTTTGCCAACCCGGGATCGCATCGTCGAGGTAGAAGGTCATGCCACTGGGTGCAATCGACGGCACCCAGTAGTGCAGCGGCTGTTCCATACCCTCTTTAGCAGTTTGACCAATTTTGCCACCGCCATATTCTTCACCATAGGTGATGGTAGGCCAACCGTAATTGCGGGTAGCGCGGGTGATATTAATTTCATCACCGCCCTGAGGCCCATGTTCATGCGTCCAGAGCTCTTTGCTAACCGGATGCAGCGCCGCACCTTGAATATTACGATGGCCGTAGGACCAGATATCGTCCAGTACCTTATCATCTTTTACATAAGGATTATCTGCCGGCACACTACCGTCCAGGTTTAAACGCACAACTTTACCGTGGTGGTTATCGAAGGTTTGTGCGTCCTGACGGCGTTGGCCGCGGTCGCCCAGCGTAATAAACAGGTGACGATCGTCTGTTATCACCAGCCGGCCACCAAAGTGGTGGCGACTTTGAAATTTCGGCGCTGCGCTGAAAATCACCGTGACATCCGTCAGCGTATTGTCGCGCAGCGTAGCCCGGGCCACAGCGGTGCTGCTGCCGCCAGCGCCTGGCTCGTTATAGCTGATAAAAATTTGTTGGTTTTGCGCAAAGTCCGGATGTAATAACACATCCAGCAAACCGCCCTGGCCGGCAACTTCAACTGCCGGCAAACCGGTTAACGGCTCGCTGAGGCTGCCATCCTGATTGATATAGCGAATGCGTCCCGGACGTTCCGTCACCAGCATCCGGCCGTCAGGTAAAAATGCCAGGCCCCACGGATGCTCTAAGCCAGACGCAACTTTATCCAGCGTTAATTTGGCTTTTTCAGTATTGATATCCTGCGCGCTGGCACTGCTTAACGCCAGTGATAGCGTAGCGGCGAGTAACGAGAATGAGAGAGATTTTTTCATATTCAGCTCCTGTGACTGAAAGCGCAGTGCAGCTGTGCGCTGCGACCTTAATTGGCGTTTCGATGGTAGCAATCCGGCAGGCGTTCGGCAGTATTTTCAGGTAAAATGCCTGCCGAATCAGCTGAATCAGCTCTGTAAATAGTCCAGAACGACCTGATGATGGTTGCTGGTTTTGAAGTTATCAAACACTTTGGCAATGCGACCGTCGGATTCGATTAAAAAGCTAATGCGGTGTAAGCCATCATATTCTTTACCCATAAATTTTTTACGGCCCCAAACGCCGAAGGCTTCCGCTACCTGATGGTCTTCATCAGATAACAGCGTAAAATTGAGTTGATCACGCTCGGCAAATTTGGCCAGCCGGGCCGGTGCATCGGTACTAATGCCCACGACCTGCACGCCGGCGTCTGCCAGCGTTTTCTGACTATCACGTAGCGCACAGGCTTGCACAGTACAACCTGGCGTCATCGCTTTTGGATAAAAGTACACTAAAACCCGGCCTTGCTTGAGTAAGCTCGAGAGTTGTACCGGTTGTTGCTGTTGGTCTAATAGTGTGAAGTCGGGGGCCTGTTGGCCGACGGTCAGGGTTTGCATAAGGGATCCTTATTGTTGGGCCTGAAAGTGTCCGCTCAGGCCAAGTTGTTGCATGAGAACAGCCAGTTCTTGTGCGATAATTGCAGCGTCAACGCCTTCAGGGAGTTCTAACGTCATCTGCGTATGCATCATTACACAGTCAGGCTCAGCATGGGTTTCCGATTGCAAAGAGCCGATATAAATATTATGTGCTGCCAGCAGGCCGGTAATCGCACCTAGTGTGCCGACCCGGTCCGGGCCGCTGTAGTCCAATACGTAATGCGCAACCACCTGTGTACGTGGTCGCCCCGTTGTACGTTTACTCATGGTGGTTAGATCAAGTTCCAGCCCTAAGGCTGGCAATAAATGCTCAATGCGGCTAATGGCGGCCAGATCGCCAGCCAATAGCATAATAAAGGTAAACTCATTGCCAAAAATGGCCATGCGGCTATCAATAATATTGCAATTACACTCGGTAACCAGCCGGGCCAGCTTACTAACAATACCGGTTTTATCCGGCCCGATAGCAGTCACTACCAGTTGTTGGGGCATAATAATCCTTGTGCTTAAAGCGAATAACAACGGGATAAAGCAGCGAGGGCGCAGTTTAACATACCGATTATTAATGTCACCTGCGGCACGGTTTAGGCTGCAGGACGAATGCATTCTTGTGTTTACTGGCCGCTATCTTTAACATAGGCAGCCATTTCATAAGATTGCGGAGCCGAAGTAAGATGTTCAGAGGTAGTTTCGTGGCCCTTATTACCCCAATGACCGAGCAGGGGCAGGTAGATGTAGCCAGTTTAAGTAAACTGGTGGACTTTCACCTGAAACAAGGCAGCGATGGTCTGGTCATTATGGGCACTACCGGTGAAGCGGCGACGCTAAGCCTTGCCGAACAACATGCGGTTTTGCAACAGGTTTGCCAGCAGGTTAACGGTCAAATACCGGTGGTTGCCGGTAATGGCGCCATGGCGACCAGTGACGCTATCGAGAAAACGCGTTATTTCGCAGATTTGCCAATTGATGGCTATTTAACAGTAACGCCGTTTTATAACAAACCCACGCAAAAAGGTATGCTGGCGCATTTTCAGGCGGTTGCCGCCGCAACAGATAAACCGGTGCTGTTATACAACGTGCCGGGGCGTACCGGGGTAGACTTATTACCGGAAACGGTAGCTGAGCTGGCAAAAGTGCCAAATATTGTCGGTATTAAAGAGGCCACCGGATCTTTGACGCGCCTGACTGCTTTACAACAACTATGCCCAGCCAATTTTTTACTGCTAAGTGGTGACGATGCCAGTTTTGCTGATTTTATGCTGGCTGGCGGCCATGGTGTGATTTCTGTCACGGCGAACGTAGCTCCGGCAACGATGGCGGCGATTTGTCAGGCTGCCGGTGCTGGTGAGGTTGAGCGGGTTAAAACGCTGGATAGCCGTTTGCAGGCGTTGCATCGTGACTTATTTATCGAATCCAACCCCATTCCAACCAAATGGGCATTAAAACATATGGGGTTAATACAGTCGGATTTTCTGCGCTTACCGCTTACCCGGCTGGAACCAATTAATCAAAGTGCAATCGAACAGGCATTACAACAAGCCGGTATATAAGAGCAGGAGTAGTTTAGGTGCAAAAGTGGGCTAAAGGATGTGTCGCGATCAGCGTGCTGTTAAGTGGCTGTGCGGTATTTGAAAAAGACGCGACGGAAGACCGCCGTGCTGAGCAGATAAACTTAAAGATCCCGGCTGGTTTGGCGGTACCTAATCAACCGTCAGCTTATGATATTCCGCAGGTACAAACCTCGGGCGCGACTCAGGTTGATAAAAAGTCACCCACTTTAATCCTGGCTACGGCAACCAGCAGCAGGCTGGATGAGGAAGAGAAGCAAGCCCGGGTTTGGTTTGAACGTAATGATTATACCGGCGAATTACTGCCGTTCGTACAGAATCAGCTACAGGCTTTTTTCGCCAGTCAGGACATCGGTTTGACACAAACTGACGAGCAAGGTCTGGTGTATCAGACTGACTGGATTAAGCGTTCAAAAAGTTCTGGTTTTTGGTTGTGGAAAGAAGAACAGGCTGTCGATCAGCTGCGCTATCAGATAGAGCTGGCGCCAAGGCCACACGGCCGGGCACTTAGTGCAACCGTAACCTTACTAGAGCATCAGTTTTTCGATGCGGGTACGGCACTAAACGCCCAGGAAGCGAAAGCAGCAGAGGTGAATTTACTGAACCGGTTGATCAACCAGATAGCGATTACTGAAGTACAAATCGCCAGAGAATTACGTCAGCAAGTTGCTGCAGTGTCGCTGGAGCCGGGGCTGGATAATGCAGGTAACCCAGCATTGTTATCAACACAGCCGATAGACGTAACCTGGTCGCAATTGGAAGTGCTGTTCGGTGAATTAAACCTGACCGTGACAGATTTTGATCGCTCAGTGTTTACCTATTTTGTCAGTTATACCCGTCCTGAGCGCAGTATCTGGCGTGCGGTGACTTTCCGCGATGCGCCTTTAGGTCTGCCATTAGACAACGGTGACTATCAGTTAGTCTTGTCGAGAACAGCGAATAATGGCACCGCAATCAGCTGGTTGAACAAAAATGGCGAACCCTTATCGCCGGCTCAGGTTACTGCCTTGTTAGATCCGGTGGTCGCGGCAATTCGGGCCTCAGGTGCCGAGTTGTAAGATCGGAGAAAAAGTCATTTGCGAACAGGCCAAAGCCCATTATACTTTGCGCCTGATTTTCAGTGCCCGCCGTCCGGAGTAAAAAATGGTTCAAAAGACAACAGAGCTGTACCGTGGAAAAGCCAAGACTGTGTATCACACTACAGACGAGAATCTGCTGGTATTACACTTTCGCAACGATACCTCAGCCTTTGATGGCGAGCGTATTGAGCAGCTCGATCGCAAAGGCATGATCAACAATAAGTTTAACTTCTTTATCATGCAAAAGCTGGAGCAGGCCGGGATCCCGACGCAAGCCGAGCAGTTACTGAGTGACGATGAAGTACTGGTAAAAAAATTAACGATGATTCCGGTAGAGTGCGTGATCCGCAATTATGCTGCTGGTTCTTTAGTGCGCCGTCTGGGTGTCAGCGAAGGGCAGCAGTTAACGCCGCCGACTTTTGAGCTGTTTTTAAAGAACGACGCGTTGCACGACCCTATGGTAAATGAGTCACTGGCGGTGTCCTTCGGTTGGGCCACGGCGGAACAACTGGCAGAAATGAAGCGTCTGACCTACAAAGCTAACGAAGTATTATCTGCGCTGTTTGATGCGGCCGGTATGCTGTTGGTTGACTTTAAACTGGAATTTGGTTTGTTTAAGGGCAAAATCGTGCTGGGTGATGAGTTCTCACCAGACGGTTGCCGGCTGTGGGATAAAGCAACCCGCAAAAAACTGGATAAAGATCGCTTCCGCCAGGGCCTCGGCGGCGTAGTTGAAGCCTACGAAGAAGTGGCGCAGCGCTTAGGCGTGAATCTCGGTTAATACCGTCAGAATAAAGCCACCGTCAGGTGGCTTTATTCTATCGTGCTTAGCTAGTCGGTAACACCGTTGCTGAAGTAAAGAAAACAGGAGTGTGCATGGTGCAGAAAATTTGGTGTGTGCTGTTAAGCAGTTGGTTGCTGTTCAGCAGCGCTGTAATGGCTAAGCCTGAGCTGTATCAGGCTGAAGTGAGTGCCGAGCAAACTCAGCAACAATGGCAACGGGAAGCACTGACGCAGATCCTGGTGCGGGTCACTGGTAACCCGGATATTATGCAGCGTGCCGAGCTGCGGACCGAATTAAACAATGCCAGCAGCTATGTTAAGCAATTTGAAGCAGTAAGAGGCGAAGCCGGTAACAGGGTGCGGGTCCTGTTGGATGCCGAGCGGATCCGGACTTTGCTGCAGCAACTTCAGATCCCGATCTGGGGCGGTCAGCGGCCGGAAATGTTGTTCTGGATTGTTGAGCAAGCCGGCAGCGAGCGCCGTTTTGTGCGGCAGAGTGATGATCCCTGGCTGCAAGCCCTGACCCAGGTGACGGCTGAGCAGGCGCTACCTTTAACCTTGCCGCTTTATGATATCGATGACTTATTGAATCTAACCGAAAATGACGTCTGGGGCGGTTTCTGGGAGCCGATTTTACTGGCCAGCAGTCGTTATCGGGTTAATGAAGTGGTGCTGTTATTACTGGAGCAGAGCAGCGATACCGAGTGGCGCCTGACAGCGATCCGCCAGCAGGCCGGGCAACAACAGCGTGATGAGCTAACCGGCACCGATCAACAGAGCTTACTGCGCGATTATGCCGCCTTGCTCAGTCAGCAGTTGGCGCGGCAATATGCCATTTTATTGGATCCGGCGGCCGAGCAGCAGGTGCGGATCCGGGTGCAGGGGACCAGCAGTTTGCGGGATGTAGTGCTGTTGGAGCGGACCTTGGCTGCAACCCTGGGCATTAAGCAGGTAAAGTTGCTCAGTCAGGGCCAGCAACAAACCGAGCTGCAGCTGACGATTCAGGTATCACCAGCGCAATTACTGCAACTGCTTAACTTTGAACCCAGCCTGCAGCTGTTAACCGACAATAGTGCACCGCCAGCTTTTGACTGGGCTAATCCGGCGCCGGTGGTTACAGATGCGCCCCTGGCCGTTTATCAGCTAACTCGTCCCTGAATGCAGCCATTGCAGTTTACGCTGGCGGTGACGCTGCCAGAGGATGAAACCCTGGATAGCTTTTATGCGGCGGCAGAGAGCCCGGCGGTCAATTTTTTAAAGCATTACCTGCTCCAACCCGCTGGCCAGGCACCGGTCTATCTGTTCGGTGCCAGTGGCAGCGGCAAATCGCATTTGCTGTATGCCGCTTGTGTGCAGGCGCAGGAGCAGGGCCTTACCAGTCAGTTACTGACCTTGGAGAATATGGCAGAGCTCAGTCCCCGGCTGCTGGATAATCTGGAGCAGTTGGATTTGGTCTGCCTGGATAACATTCAGGCCATTGCCGGCGAGCTGCACTGGCAGGTCGCGATCTTTGATCTCTACAACCGCCTGGTGGAACAAGGCAAAGCCCTGATCATTGTCGGTAATCAGGCACCAAAACAGCTGGGTATTACCTTGCCGGATCTGGTGTCGCGCTTACATGCCTGCACCAGCTTTCAGCTGCGGTTATTAAGTGATGACGATAAACAGAAACTGCTGCAACAAAAGGCCCGCTTGCGCGGTATTGAGTTGCCGGATGAAGCGGCGCGTTATCTGCTGAATCATCATGATCGGGATATCCGCTCATTGGTCAGTATCCTGGATCGGCTGGATAAAGCTTCCATCGTGCATCAGCGTAAGCTGACCATCCCCTTTATCCGCGAAACCCTGCAAGCCGGTTAAAGGCCGCTTTACTGAAAAAGTCCAAAAAAATCCTTAACGTGCACTGCGTGCCGGCCGCTTTTTATTGTATGATTAGCGGCTTTGAAATTGATCAATCCTGGTGACACTGAGGATAACCATGAACCTGTCAGCGATATTACAAGAAGCGCTGGCCGCAGTAGCTGCGGCTAACGATATTCCGGCTCTGGAAGAGGTTCGCGTAACCTTTATGGGCAAAAAAGGCAGCATTACTGAGCTGCTGAAATCTTTAGGCGCGATGGATCCGGAAGCGCGTAAGCTGGCCGGCCAGCATATTAACGAACTAAAGCAGCAGGTTCAGGATGCGCTGAACGAAAAGCGTGATGCGCTGCAACAAGCCCAATTACTGGCCAAACTGGCACAGGAAAAAATTGATGTTACCCTGCCAGGCCGCACCCTGGAGCAAGGTGGTTTACATCCGGTCAGCCGCACTATAGCGCGGATCGAAAGCTTTTTCGCTGAGCTGGGTTTTGAAACCAAGCAGGGCCCGGAAATTGAAGACGATTTCCACAACTTTGATGCGCTGAATATTCCGGAGCATCACCCGGCTCGGGCCGATCACGATACCTTTTATTTTAATCCGAAGCTGATGTTGCGCACCCAGACCTCGGGTGTACAGATCCGTACTATGGAGCAGCAACAGCCACCGCTGCGGATTATTTCACCCGGCCGCGTATATCGTAACGATTACGACATGACTCACACCCCGATGTTCCATCAGGTGGAAGGTTTGATGGTGGATAAAAATGTCAGCTTTACCGAGCTCAAAGGTATCCTGCATGACTTTTTACATAACTTCTTCGAAGAAGACTTAAAAATCCGTTTCCGGCCGTCGTTCTTCCCCTTTACTGAGCCATCCGCCGAAGTGGATGTGATGGGTAAGAATGGTAAATGGCTGGAGGTATTGGGCTGCGGTATGGTGCACCCAAATGTGTTGCGATCGGTTGGTATCGACCCTGAAGTGTATAGCGGTTTTGCCTTTGGTATGGGCGTAGAGCGGCTGACGATGTTGCGCTACGGTGTGACCGATCTGCGCGCCTTCTTCGAAAATGATGTTCGTTTCTTAAAGCAGTTCAGATAAGCGGAGTAGCAAGCAATGAAATTTAGTGAATCCTGGTTACGGGAATGGGTGAATCCGGCACTGGATAGCACAGCCTTATCTGAACAGTTGTCGATGGCCGGTCTGGAAGTGGACGGCATGGACAAGGTTGCTGGTGATTTCCACGGTGTGGTAGTGGGCGAAGTCGTTGAGTGTGGTAAGCATCCGGAAGCGGATAAACTGCAGGTAACTAAAGTGAATATCGGTGGCGCCGAGCTGCTGGATATCGTCTGTGGCGCGAAAAACTGCCGTCTTGGTCTTAAAGTGGCTGTTGCTACCGTTGGTGCCGTGTTACCAGGTAACTTTGAAATCAAGAAGGCCAAGTTACGCGGTCAGCCATCACATGGCATGCTGTGTTCGTTCTCTGAGCTTGGTATGGCGGATGATTCAGACGGTATTATTGAGTTACCGGCCGATGCGCCAATCGGTCAGGACCTGCGCCAATATTTAGCGCTGGATGATTTGAGTATCGAAGTAGACCTAACGCCAAACCGTGCCGACTGTCTGGGCATTAAGGGTCTGGCGCGGGAAGTCGCAGTACTGAATAAACTGAGCGTCTGTGAGCCGGAAATTAGCGCGGTGCCAGCCACTATCAGTGACAGCAAAGCCATTCAGTTACTGGCACCGGCGGCCTGCCCACGTTATTTAGGTCGGGTGATCCGTAACGTTAATCTCAGTGCCGCAAGTCCGTTGTGGTTAACCGAAAAACTGCGCCGCTGTGGTGTCCGCAGTATTGATCCGGTAGTGAATGTCACCAACTATGTGCTGCTGGAACTCGGTCATCCGATGCATGCCTTTGATCTGGCGAAGCTGGACGGGGATATTCAGGTGCGTTTTGCCCACAGCGGTGAAAAACTGACGTTACTCGATGGCAACGAGGTCACGCTGCAAGACAATACCTTACTGATTGCTGACCAGCAAAAAGCACTGGCGATGGCCGGTATTTTCGGCGGCCTGCACAGTGGTGTAACGGCGGAAACGACGGATATTTTCCTCGAAAGCGCCTTCTTTGCACCGCAGCTTATTGCTGGTAAAGCACGGCAATACGGTTTGCACACCGATGCGTCACATCGTTATGAGCGCGGTGTTGATCCTGAGCTGCAACGTACTGCTATGGAGCGGGCAACGGCGCTGTTACTGCAAATTGTCGGTGGGGAAGCCGGTCCGGTGGTCGAAGCGGTGGCGCCTGAGCATTTACCACAAAAAGCCCCGATCCTGTTAACGGAAGCTAAGCTTGACCGTATTCTGGGGCATCAGATCGCGAAAACAGAAGTCAGCGATATTCTGAGCCGGCTGGGTTTAAAGGTTACTGAAACAGCGGACGGCTGGCAGGTTCTGGTACCGGGCTATCGCTTTGATATCAGTATCGCCGAAGATCTGATTGAAGAAGTGGCGCGGGTGTATGGCTATAACAATATTCCGAATGTCGCGCCGGTAGCCGCCCTGAAAATGCGCAGCTTTAAAGAAGCAGCCTTAAGTGTTGACACCATGCGCCAGCTACTGGTTGACCGTGGTTATCAGGAAGCCATCACCTACAGCTTTGTCGATCCTAAGGTCCAGCAAAGCCTGTTCCCGGGCGTAGATGCGTTGGTATTGCCTAACCCAATTTCAGCCGATATGTCGGCGATGCGGCTTAACCTGTGGCCAGGTTTACTGCAGGCCGTGCAATATAACCAAAGCCGGCAGCAAAACCGGTTACGCTTATTTGAATATGGCCTGAAGTTTATTCCGGATGCGACAGCAGAAGGTGGCGTGCGTCAGGTACCGGTGATTGGCGGTGTGATTGTTGGTTCACTGGCCAATGAGCACTGGAGTATCGCTGAGCGGCCAGTAGACTTCTTTGATATCAAAGGCGATGTAGAAGCCTTATTGGGCTTGCTGTCAGCCAATGAGCAGGTACGCTTTAGCGCCGCTGAGCACAGTGCACTGCATCCGGGGCAAACCGCGCAAGTGTGGGTCAAGGAGCAGGCGGCAGGTTATCTGGGGGCCTTACATCCGGAAGCCGAGCGCAAGCTGGGGATTAAAGGCAAAGCCTATCTGTTTGAATTAGAACTGGCTGCACTTGGCGAGCGGCACATAGTACAGGCGCAGGAGCTGTCGAAGTATCCGGCGAACCGTCGCGATCTGGCGATTGTCGTGAAATCTGATGTGCATTTTGCCGATATTGTTGCTAGTATAAAAAAAGTTGGCGTAAATCAGTTAGTTGACCTAAAATTGTTTGACGTATACACCGGTCAGGGTGTCGCAGACGGCTTTAAGTCACTGGCGATCGCGCTGACCTTGCAGGATAAGGCGCGTACCCTTGAGGATAAAGATATCCAACAAGTGGTAAATCAAGTGGTTAGCGTGCTTAAAGATGATTTCGACGCAACGTTGAGGGATTAAAGATGGCGCTTACCAAAGCTGATTTAGCAGAACGTCTGTTTACCAAATTTGGCGTGAGCAAACGCGATGCCAAGCTGATAGTGGAAGCTTTTTTTGAAGAAATCCGGACGGCACTGGAGTCGGGCGAGCAGGTTAAGCTTTCCGGCTTTGGTAATTTCGACCTGCGGGTGAAGAATGAACGACCGGGACGCAATCCGAAAACCGGTGAAGACATTCCGATCTCGGCCCGCTGCGTGGTGACTTTCCGCCCGGGACAGAAATTAAAGTCGCGGGTTGAGACAGGCACCAGTAAGAAGTAGGGCTGTATCTTCGACAGAGACGGTAGTTAGGTAACTAACTACCGTTTTTTTTTGCTTTTTTTCAAGATGATTGATCCGTTTGCACTACGGTGCTGTAAAGAAAACAAGTCAGTTATGGGTTAAAGAATATGGCAGTTAAAATTGGCATCAGTGCCTGTGTGCTGGGCGCGCAAGTGCGCTTTGACGGCGGGCATAAAGCTTCAACCTTTTGTACGCAGCAGTTAAAGCCGCTGGTGGAGTATGTGCCGGTGTGTCCGGAGCAAGCCATTGGCATGAGTGTGCCGCGACCGCCAATTCGCCTGCAGTATAATGCTGAGCAGCAGATCCGTTTAGTACAAACCCGCGATAATAGTCTGGATTACACCGAGCAGATGCTGAGCTTCACCGCTAAGCTGCTGCCGCAGCTGGCAGATTTAAGTGGTTATATTGTTTGCGCCAAGTCACCAAGCTGTGGCATGGAGCGGGTAAAACTTTATGATGCCGAAGGTAATAACCTGGGGAAACAAGCGGTCGGGCTTTATACCCGGCAGCTGATGCAGCATTATCCCTGGTTACCGGTGGAGGAAGATGGCCGCTTGCTGGATCCGGCGTTGAAGGAGAATTTTATCGCCCGGGTTTTTGCCTGTTATGACTACCAGCAAAGTATGCGCGATGGCTTTAGTATTGGTAAGTTGGTGGCGTTTCACAGCCGCTATAAATTCCAGCTGTTGGCGCATAGTCCGCAAGCATACCGGCAGCTGGGGCGTCTGGTCGCTGAAGCCAAGTTATTTCAGCCGCAAGAGTTGCAGCTGCGCTATCTGACGGAGTTAATGCAGGCGATGCGGCAAATTGCCAGCCGGAAACAACATACCAATGTGCTGCAACATTTACAGGGCTTTTTTAAGAAAGTGCTGGAGCCAGCCAGCCGTGCTGAATTAAGCGAACTGATTGATCGCTACCGCCGCGGCTTCGTACCACTGTTAGCGCCGGTGACCTTATTACAGCATCATCTGCGGCGCTATCCAAACCAATACTTACAACAGCAAAGTTACTTTGCCCCTTATCCGGAACAATTAGGATTACGCGCCTGATGCAAACACCTGTACATCTGGTCTGGCTGAGACATGATTTGCGTGTCTATGATAATCAGGCACTCCATACCGCCTGCAATGCTGCAGCGCACGACAAGGGCATTGTGCTGGCGCTGTTTATCGCGACACCACTAAGCTGGAATGCGCATCAGATGGCGCCGCTGCGTCAGGATCTGCTGCGCCGTCGCGTGCAGGCGATGCAAACAGAGCTGGCGGCGTTGAATATTCCGCTGCTGGCGGTGGAAGGCAGTGACTATGCCAGCTGCGCGCCATTAATCGCAGCGCTATTGCCACTTGGTGTTAAGGCGCTGTATGCGCAGGTTGAATATGAACTGCGCGAGCAGCGCCGCGACCAGCAGGTTAGCGCCTTATTAGCACAGCAGGGTGTCGCCGCACATTGGTTTGACCGGCTTTGCATTATGCCGCCTGGCAGTATCCGCACCCAGCAAGGCGAGATCTATAAGGTCTTTACCCCCTTTAAGCGCAACTGGTTACAGCGCCTGGCGTCTGACGGTATTCAGTGTTATCCGAAGCCAGCGCTGCAGATGGAACACGCATTGTCCCTACCGGCATTAGCGCCGATGCAAGCGCCGGATCAGAGCTCAGGCGACTGGCCGGTTAGCGAAGCGGAGATCCTGACGCAGATGCGCAATTTTTGTCAGCAGCGGGTCAGCGCTTATCAGCAGGATAGGGATTTCCCAGCGATCGATGGTACCTCACAGTTATCGCCTTATTTAGCCATCGGCGTGATATCAGCACAGCAGTGCGTCGCCCGGTTGCAACTGGAGGTCAAAGAGGCACTGTGGCAGGAGAAAAGCGGCGCGGCGGTCTGGTTGTCTGAACTGATTTGGCGCGATTTTTATAAGCATATCCTGGTAGCCTTTCCTCACTTAATCAAACACCGCGCCTTTCAGGCGGAGACCGATCTGATCCAATGGCCAAACGAGCAGGCACGCTTTACTGCCTGGTGTCGCGGTGAAACCGGTTATCCGATCGTGGATGCCGCCATGCGCCAGCTGAATCAAACCGGCTGGATGCATAACCGGCTGCGGATGATTACTGCCAGCTTTCTGGTTAAGGATTTACATATTGATTGGCGCTGGGGCGAGCAATATTTTATGTCAAAGCTACTCGATGGTGACTTTGCGGCCAATAATGGCGGTTGGCAGTGGGCCGCGTCTACCGGCACGGATGCGGCACCTTATTTCCGGATCTTTAATCCGGTTACCCAAAGTGAGCGTTTTGACCCTAGCGGTGACTTTATCCGGCGATTTGTGCCAGAGCTCTCGGCGAAAACTGGCAAGGATTTACATTGGCCACACCGACTGGTTACCCCAAAAGGCTACGTAAAGCCAATAGTTGATCATAATGAGGCTCGTAAACAGACGCTGGCGCTGTTTGCAGCAGTAAAAGGTAAGGCGGCGGAGGCAGTCGATGCTTGACCCTAAACTACAAGCGTTTTTAGATTTTTATAACAGTCTGTCTGCTAATGGTCTGGATGCCATCGCTGACTATTATGCGGAACAGGTACAGTTTATTGATCCGGTGCATGAAATTAATAGCCGCTCTGCGTTACAACAATATTTGGCTCATGGTTATCAGCGCTTAAATTATGCCCGCTTTACGCCGGTAAGCGGCCTGTGTCAGGGCGAGCGGGGCTTTCTAAGCTGGCAGATGCGCTTTAGTCACCCGGCCTTTGCTAAGGGAGAGGAAATTCTGGTGCACGGTAGCACCGAGCTGGCCTGGCAGGATGGGCGGATTTGTTATCACCGCGATTACTATGATCTGACCGAAATGGTTTATCAGCATATTCCGCTGTTGGGCTGGTTAACCCGGCAGGTTAAACAAAAAATCGCTGCGAGCTAATAGTCGCAGCTTACGTCGCTTAAATTGATGATAAGTATTTCATAAGGGATCTTATGCGTATAGCAGTAATAGGTGGCGGTATCGCCGGTATGCTCAGCTGGTATTTACTGAAGCAAAAATACCAGGTGACCTTGCTGGAAGCCAATGATTATCTGGGCGGCCATACCGCGACCAAGCTGGTGGAATACCAGGGTAAAACCTATCCTATCGATACCGGTTTTATTGTGTTTAATAACTGGACCTATCCGGTGTTTAATAAGTTTATTGCCGAACTCGGTGTGGCATCGCTGCCTACTGAGATGAGCTTTTCCGTTAAAAATACCCAACATAATCTGGAATATAACGGCAATAACTTCGCCTCGTTGTTTGCGCAGAAGCGTAATATTCTGCGGCCATCGTTCTGGAAAATGCTGCTGGAGATTGTGCGCTTTAACAAGCTTGGTAAGCAGTTGGTTGCCGAAGATCATGCGGATCTGGATTTGGATCTCGGTACCTTTCTGGATAAACATGGCTTTGGTAAAGGTATTCGCGATAACTATTTAATGCCGATGGGCGCGGCGATTTGGTCGGCCGGTTTGACCGAAATGCCAAAATTTCCGGTGCGTTTTTTCCTGCGCTTCTTTAACAATCATGGTCTTCTTAATGTCAATGAGCGGCCACAGTGGGCGGTCATTAAAGGTGGCTCCAAAAGCTATGTTGACGCGCTGCTGGCAAAGGCGGGCACTGATAGCATTCGCTTAAATCAGCAGATCAGCGGTGTGCGCCGTGACGAGACGGGCGTGACCATTCAATTTGCGGACGGTCATACCGAGCAGTATGACAAAGTCGTGTTTGCTTGCCATAGCGATCAGGCATTAAAGCTGTTGCAGGATCCAAGTAACGAGGAGCAGCAAATTCTCGGCGGTATTGCCTATCAGGAAAATGAGGTGGTGTTGCATACCGACACCTCTTTGTTGCCGGTGCGTAAAGCCGCCTGGGCCTCATGGAACTATAATCTGGACAGCCAGCATAGCGATCGCGCCACCCTGACTTACAATATGAATATTCTGCAGCGTTTGCAGGCACCTGTCACCTTTTGTGTTACGCTGAATAATACCCAACGTATTGCTAAGGATAAGATTTTGGGGATCTATCACTATGCCCATCCGGTGTATAACCATATGACCCTGGCTTGTCAGCAGCAACGCAGCCAAATTAACGGTCAGCGGCATAGCTATTTCTGCGGTGCCTACTGGTATAACGGCTTTCATGAAGATGGCGCCCGTAGCGCAGTTGACGTTGCCGCCCTGTTGGGAGTGGACTATTGATGCAGCCCGGTCACGCTGTCTATTGTGGCCGGGTCGGTCATAAACGCTTTTTGCCAAAGCAGCATGGTTTTGATTATCCCTATGCTGCCTACTGGCTGGACTGCAGCCAACTGACCCCTGCCAGCTTAACCGCGGTGGGTATTCAGGCTGAACGTTTCGGCGCTATTAGTTTTCGCCGTGCCGATTATCTGGCGGGTGATGCTGATTTAGCGCAGGCGGTACGCGATAAGGTACAACTGCTGGGTGGTACAGAGCCAATCGCCAAGGTGTTTTTACTGTCACCACTGGCCAGTTGGGGGCTTTATTTTAGTCCGCTGACGCTGTACTACTGCTATAACGACAGTGGTGAATTGCGTTATTTGCTCTGTGAAGTTACCAATACGCCGTGGAATGAGCGGCACTATTATTTGCAAACGCTAAGTAGCGAACAGCAGCAGTATCAGCATCAAAAAGCCTTTCATGTCTCGCCCTTTAATCCGCTGGATATGGAATATCGCTGGCAAATTGATGCGCCCACTGAGAAGCTGTTTTGCAGTATTACCAATTTAAAGCAGCAGCAGGCGGTATTTAGCGCCTGGTTTAAATTACAACGCTTTGCGCTGACCCAGGCGGTACGCCGGCGGATCCTGATCCGGCAGCCGTGGCAAAGCGTACAGATTATGAGTCGTATCTACTGGCAGGCATTGAAGCTTTTGATAAAACGCGTTCCGGTGTATGCCCACCCTAAATCCCGAGGTTCTGAGTCATGAGTTTATCGCTAAGCGAAAAAGCGGTGTTTGATAATTTAGGCTGGTTTGACCGGCTGTGTCGCAAATTTACCCTGAATTTTTTAAGTCAGTTACGCCATGGCTGTATTACCGTAATAGAAGCCGGTGAAGCGCAGCAGTTTGGTGATGCTGATGCCGAACTAAAAACCACTATTACAGTGACCGATCCAGCCTTTTATCAAAAACTGGTGCTGGCCGGTTCAGTGGGCGGGGGCGAGGCCTATATTCACGGCTTCTGGCGCTGCGATAACCTAACCGCATTGGTGCAAATCTTTGCTCGTAACCTCGACGTGCTGGATAAGATGGATTCCACCTGGGCGCGCTTAAGCCGGCCAATGCTTAAGCTGCTGAATTTCCGTAACCGCAACACGATTTCACAGTCCAGACGCAATATTGCTGCCCATTATGATCTGGGTAATGCCATGTATCAGCTGTTTCTGGATCCGAGCATGATGTATTCTAGCGCGGTCTATCAAACGGCAGACAGTACACTAGAGCAGGCACAACAGCATAAGTTACAGCAGATCTGTGAACGTTTGCAGTTAAAAGCTTCTGATCACCTGCTTGAAATTGGTACCGGTTGGGGCAGTATGGCGATCTATGCCGCCCAGCACTATGGTTGTAAAGTCACCACCACCACGATTTCGCAGCAACAATATGATTATACTAAGGCGCGGATAGCTGAGCTTGGCCTGCAGGATAAAATCACCTTACTATTTGAAGATTATCGTTTACTAACCGGTACCTACGATAAGTTAGTCTCCATTGAAATGATCGAAGCCGTCGGCGATGATTTTCTGGATAACTACTTCGAAAAGTGCAGCAGCCTGTTAAAGCCAGACGGCATTATGGTGCTGCAAGCGATTACGATGGTCGATCACCGTTATCAACAGTATGTGCGTGAGGTCGACTTTATTAAACGCTATATTTTTCCGGGCGGTTGTTTACCCTCAATTAGCCGGATGGCCAGTGCCGTAGCCAATAAAACTGATCTGGTGATCCGTCAGGTACAGGATATTGGTTTTGATTACGCCAGAACGTTAAAAGACTGGTGTGATAATTTTATGGCACAGCGTGATGCTGTGCATCAGCTGGGTTATGACGATAATTTTATCCGGTTGTGGCACTTTTATCTGTGTTACTGTGAAGGCGGCTTTCGTGAGCGAGCCACCAGTGCGGTGCATTTGGTGCTCAGTAAACCGCAGAACCGCAGTGTGTTTTAACCCAGCGTAAAGAAGCAACAAAACAACAACGCCGGCATTATTGCCGGCGTTGTTGTTTAAAACTCACCCTGTCAGGCATCAGCAGCCGGTTGTTCCGGCACTAATAGCAAACCTTGCTCAGTGATCACAATTTTGCGCTCTTTATATAAGGTACCGATAGCCTGTTTAAAGGCTTTCTTGCTGGCACCAAACTGCTGATAAATCAGCTCAGGTGCGCTCTTATCAGTTAACGCCAGTTTACCGCCGTTCGCTTTTAACTGCTTTAAGATCTGGTTACCCAGCACGTTAGCTTGCTCAAAAGTGGCTTTGTTCAGCCGTAAGTCGAGCTTACCATCATCACGAACCTTCACCACATAAGCGCTCAGCTTGTCACCGCGGCGCAGCGGCTTAAATACTTCATTTTTATATAACACGCCAAAATGCTGATGATTAACGACGGCTTTATAACCGAGATCGGTCTGCTCACTGATAATTACTTCCACCTTGTCACCCTCTTTATAGGGCGCCGCGGTTTTATGCAGATGGCGATCCAGCTTGGTTGAGGCAACAATCCGGTTACTGACATCAACATAGCAATACACCAGGTAGTGCTGGCCGACTTTTAGTGGAATCTGTTGTTCACTAAAGGGCACCAACAAATCTTTTTTCAGGCCCCAATCTAAAAACGCACCGACTTTAGTGCTGGCGACGACCGGTAAATAGGCAACCTGACCCACCATCACTTTCGGACGCTCGGTAGTGGCGATTAATTGATCTTCGGAGTCGAGATACAGAAACACATTCAGTTGCTGACCTGGCTGTAACCCCGCCGGTGCGACATTGTTGGGCAGTAAAATTTCGCCCCAGCTTTCGCCATCTAAATAAAAACCGAACTTAACCTGTTTCTTTACGGTTAGGGTATTAAGGGTACCCAGTGACATCATCGCTATTTTTGCCTTATTACAATCAAATAGCGGCTAGTATAGCGGTTTTAACGCTTTGCTGCTGCATAATCGCAGCAGCAGGGCTATAACTTGATAAAACCTTTAGTTAATAACGGCGTTGCGGCCGATTTTTTCTGATCAAACTTCTGCCAGATTTTCTCGTGAAAGAAGTAGCCCACGGTATTAACGGCCGGCTCAATAATGGCCACCAGACCGCCTAACACCAAATCACCGGTGATCAGGTAAGTTACACCAAAGGCAATACTAAAATGCATAATGGCAAAGGTAATGGTTTTAATCATAACGGGTCTCCCGAATCATCTGCTTAAGTAAATGATAGCGGTTCTCATTATTAATTAAAGTGAATAAATAAAATTGTGTTAATCAGAAAATGTGATGAATCTTTCGTGCTTTGGCAGCGTAAAATGGCAAGGTTCGCGCAGGTTCGTGTAATAGATAAAAAGGTGGCAAGGTGGATTGTCGGCAATTGCTGGATATTAAGCAGTACGAGTTTTTGATGAATTATTTTATGCGCCGCCAACAGGAGTTGAAAGTGGCAGAGCTGGATGAGCCTTTTAGCTACGACGGCTTTAGTGTGTATGATCAAATTTTTCAGCAGTTGACCAAGGAGGCAGAAGTGGCCTATATCGAATGTTTTGCCGAGCCACCACCGCCAATTGCTTTAACCAACCTGTATCATTTGGCTGAATTAGAGCTGGCGGGGCGCCGGCCAAGAATTAAGGCTCCTGGCACCTTACAGTAACGGCTTATTCTTCGAGTCGCTTTAAAGCGTCAACCAGCATTGGCACATTTAACGGATCGTTAAGCGGCACCAGGGTACCTGCCGACCAGACGCCGTAGCTGCCGTCCTGGCGCAAGATCATCATCTTATCTTTGCGGATACTGATAATATCCTGCTGACTGATATTCAGTTTGGGCAGGGTTTCCGGCTGAAATAAATTATCGCCCAGCCAGCGGTTTTCGGTTTCACAGCCAATACTGCCCAATAAGGTCGGTAACCAGTCCAGTTGCTGACTACCATGTTGCCGGGCCTGACTTAACAGCGCCGGCCAGCGCAGATAGGCTGTAACCGGCGCCAGCTGAAATTTAGCATTTTCGCTATGTAGCGGCACGACGATTAGCCGGCTAAATTGCTGGTATTCTGACCAATGCCGGGAAAAGTCCGCATCAAATACGATATTTAGCCTGGCAGGGGTAAGCTCAGTGTTGGCCCAGGGTAGTAACGAATTCAGCTCTGGCGTGCGGTTAACCACTTGCACATCAGAGGTATTAACACTGTTGAGCCAGGCAGGCATCGTCTGCAGTGCGCTGGCGGCATCCGCTGTCGCTTTAAACTGACCGTACAGCAGGTTTAACAGGGCTTCAGCAGCATTGTTCGGGGCGAAATGCTGATCATGGCTGCGCAGGCCTTGTTGCTGTAATAAGGTCAATTGTTCCGTGGTGATGCTGGCTGTAACCAATAATAAGGTCGGCTCGGTAGTCCCGGTCTGGCAGCTTAACAGCTGACTGCTGCGATTAGCGTGTTCCAGACTGAGCTTATCGGCCTGGCGTTTGGCGCGTTCGGTTAAATCTACCAACTGATAGCGGGCTAGTAAGCTTTTGGCCGTGGCCGGGTAGGAAAACGGCAGCACATTATCCTGGCGGGTAATATCAAAATTTAAGCGGGCATCGGCGTAGATGTGCAGCAGATGGCTGAGCATAAAGCTACCAAAGAACAGAGCCAAAGCCGGTTGGCCGATACCGGAAGCGGAGAGGCGGCTGATTTTTTTCCAGCAAAAGTTGCTTAACCAGATCTGCAGCGTTAGCAACAGGGCGCCGACCAGCGTGACAATTAATACAAAATTGCGCAAATTGGTGACCACCTGCGCCCTGAGTAAGGCCAGGGTTTGGTCGAAGGATGCACTGCCAAGATGATAACCAAGCTGGTTATAGACATAGGCATCAAAAATCAGCAATACCATGCCAATGGTGGCCAGGGTTGCGCCCAGGCCGCGGACATGTTTTTGATAAGGAAAGATCAGCGACAGTGGGAAAATGGTCAGAATAAAGAACATAAAGCACAGAAATGCGGTATGTCCTAACCAGTTAACCAGCAGATACAGACTGCCCAACACCGTTTGTGGCAGGGGCTCAGACCACCAGAAACTGCTGGTTATCAACAGCGCCAGCAAAATATTGAAAAAGGTAAACCAGTGTCCCCAGTTTAGTAACCGGTTAACTTTTTTGACTAAGGACAGGTTTTGTTCCAGCACCATAAGGCTTAATGCTTGTCGCTTTGAATGGCGTCAGCCAGAGCCTGACTAAAGCTGCTGGCGACCGCAGCACGTTGCGCTGCCGGCACAGAGGTATTGATAATATGGCTAACCGCATTACCCAAACACATCAGACTTAGCTCAGTGGTGGCGTGTTGCTGGTGCAGGGTGTCGAGCAGTTGATTGACCAGCTTTTCAATCTGGCTACTGGAATATTTTGATACAATCGGCATGGATTACTCAGATTAAAGACGCATAAACAGATAGAATAGTAACAGAATTCAGAATAAACAGGAAAATTTATGTCGGTAGAGATGCAGCATCTGGCCATTAATTATATTGCGCTAACAGAGAGTGGTGAGCACCAGGCCCACTATCGGGAGGCACTGATTGGGCGTAGCGGCGCCGTAGCGAAATTGGTCGAGCAGCTTCACCTGGCTTATAACGGCAAGCCGGCCAAAGGCTACGCTGCCTTTGAAACTGAAAAGTCACCCAAGGTGGCTTTGGCGCTGGCTGACTGGCAAAGCGGCAACAGTGATTATCTGGGGTTTAGCCGTGCTACCACCGACGCGCTGGTGCAGGAGTTATCCCAGCATCAACTGCCGGAGACCGGTTATTTACTGCTGGCACATTATCGTTATCTGGCCAGCGAATTCTTATTGATCTGCTTGCTGGGCAGTAAAGATCATTTTGAATTAACTGAGCAGCTGGAGCTGGCAACCTCCCGCCATCTGGATATCAGCCGGATGCAACTGGCGGCGCGGCTGGATCTGACCGAATATGCGGTAAATCGTGAGCAGGGGCATTACATCAGCTTTATCCGTGGTCGTGCCGGGCGTAAGGTTGCGGATTTCTTTCTGGACTTTCTGGGTTGTGCCGAAGGCACTGATGCCAAAGCAAACAGTCAGCTGGTGTTAGCTTCGGTGGAGGAATATCTGGGGGCGGCAGAATTTGCGCCGGAAGAAAAAACCGCAGCAAGGCGCCAGGTATTTGATTATTGTGAAGAGCGTGCGAAAGCTGGACAAGAAGTGGTGTTAGCTGAGCTGTCTGCCGTGGTCGATCCGGAGCAGGAAAACGGCTTCCTGCACTATTGTGCCGAGCAACAGCTGGCAGTAGCGGAGCAGTTCCCGGTAGAAGTTAAGGAGCTGAAAAAGCTGGTAAAATTTAACGGTACCGGCGGTGGCTTATCGCTCAGCTTTGATGAAAAGCTGCTCGGCGAGCGGGTGAGTTATGATCTGAAAACCGATACCCTGGTGATCAAGGGCACCCCGCCTAATCTGCGCGATCAGCTGCAGCGTTTTCTTCAGGGCTATTCGGCTTTTGAGCAGCTGGGGGATTAACCTCTGTTTCAGCCTGCGCGCCAGCCTTATTGTCTTTGCCGTCTCCCGGCTGTTTTGGGAACGGCTCAGATAAGTCTTTCAGGCTGGGCATTTTGATTTTCGCCGAGTGTTTGATTAGCATGATATTGCCAACGATCACGCCAAACGCCAGTGCCAATGCCCAGAAAAGTGGCCAGTTCATCAATGCTCCTTACAAATATTTGTCACAAATTTCGAAAATAGCGTCGGCAATGCTGCCAGCACTTGCTGTTGCTCGGCAATAGGATGTGTAAGCAAAACGTGTTGTAGCAGCTCTGGACTGAAGGCTTGCAAACAAGGCTCTGCTAATGGCCGGTAACTCAGATGCCAGGGCTCAGCGGCAATACCACCTTGATAACGTGCGTAAGGCCGGAAAAAACCAAAACTTGTCATATGCTGTTGCAGCCAGTTGTTTAGCCGGTAAAACGGGCCGTTCACAGCATATTCGGCCGCGGTAAGTTGCACCTGATAGTCAGCAGGCACTGCAGCGGCGTCAAAAATATCACAGTCTGTTCCCCAATGATGGCGGCTGGCACCGGGGAGTGACGAATACAGTAAGATCGCTTCCAATTTCGCCAATCCGCTAAGCTCAGTGATCGCAACAGGTTGTTGGGTTAGATCATAGACCGGACGCAGACCGTTGCATTTCGCTTGCCAGATTGTGGCCTGGCGCTGAAAACTGCGCCAGCCTGAAACCAGGCGGATCTGAATGCCGTCGCTGGCTGCAGCATGCTGCAGCTCGCGATAGGCGGGGATTACCTCTTGATGAAGCCATTGGTTATTTTCTACCTGCTGCATCGGGCTTTGATTGAGACCAGTCAATAAGCTGGCATCGGGTTTAACGCTTAGCATGTGCAAGCCGTTGTTGCAGGTTAACCAGCAGGGCGTGGTAGATTTCGGTCAGTTGGGTCAGGTCGGCGATCGCCACACATTCGTTAATTTTGTGAATCGTCGCGTTAATTGGACCCAGCTCTATCACCTGCGCGCCGGTAGGCGCGATAAAGCGACCATCTGAGGTACCGCCTGTTGTTTCCAGGCGTGGCGTGATGCCGCGCACCTGCTCAACTGCAGATACGGTCGCAGCGACCAAATCACCGCTGGCGGTCAAAAACGGCAACCCATTTAAAGTCCAGTCCAGCTGATAATTCAAACCAAAGCGATCCAAAATGGCGTAGACCCGTTGCTGTAAAATTTCAGCGGTCACTTCGGTGCTATAGCGGAAGTTAAACATCACCTTTAATTCGCCCGGGATCACATTCGATGCCCCGGTGCCGGCATGGATGTTGGCAATTTGAAAGCTGGTTGCCGGGAAGAATTGATTACCGTGGTCCCAAACCTCAGCGGCTAATGCCGCCAGCGCAGGAGCAGCTTTATGCACCGGATTATCCGCTAATTGTGGATAGGCAACATGCCCCTGAATGCCTTTCACCACTAAATGACCAGTTAGTGAGCCTCGGCGGCCATTTTTAATCACATCTCCCAACTGTTTCCCACTTGATGGCTCGCCAACCAGACACCAGCGGATCTTTTCCTGGCGAGCCTCCAGCGTTTCGATCACCTTAACGGTGCCATTAATAAAGGGCCCTTCCTCGTCACTGGTAATCAGATACGCCAAATCAAAGGCCGGCTCCGGATATTCAGCGATAAAACGCTCAGTTGCGACAACCATCGCCGCTAAGCTGCCTTTCATATCGGCCGCACCACGGCCAAACAACGTATCGCCGATAATGGTTGGGGTAAAAGGTGGGGTATGCCATTGCTCTATCGGGCCAGCAGGTACGACATCGGTATGTCCGGCAAAGCAGAATAGGGGGTTACCTTGACCCCGACGCGCCCACATATTTAGGGTGTCGTGGAAAGGTAACATCTCAATCTTAAAGCCAACTTGCTGTAAACGTTCTGCCATAGCAGCTTGGCAGCCAGCATCTTCCGGGGTGACTGAGGGTCTGGCCATCAGGTCCATTGCCAATGCCAGCGTTGGGTTTGTGGCGGGGTCTAATACTGTACTCATACGACTACCCTAAGATTGCTTAATAAAGGTTTGATAACTTTGCTCGGTAAACCCGAGTAAGTAGTGCTCAGCATTAACTAATACCGGTCTTTTGATCAGTGCCGGATGAGCCAACATCAGACTTAATGCCTTTTGCTCGTTCAGATCGGTTTTATCCGTCTCACTTAACCCGCGCCAGGTGGTACCGCGGGTATTTAATAGTTGTTGCCAGCCCAACTTTGCTGCAAATTCGGCAAGTAGTGTTGGGTCCAAGCCATCTTGGCGGTAATCGTGAAATTGATAGTCAACTCCGGCTTGCTCCAGATAACGACGGGCTTTTTTGATGGTGTCACAGTTCTTAATACCATATAGCATCATGATAGTGGTTTCTTCAGTTGCATTATAAAAAGTGGGTCTTGCCCGGCGGCTAGTCGTGATTGCCGGCAGTATAGCGCATCAATTCGCACCGGGCTGTCAAGGTAGAGCAGGCAGTATAGTTCCTCGAGATCCAGTTCCAGCTGCAGGAAAGCCAGATCCAATTGTAATACCGGTGTGCCCGTTGCAAGCATTTGTTCTTTTGCTGCCAGCCAATGTAAGCCTCGACCATTTAGCTTTGCTAGTTTGGGTGAAAGTTCCAGACATAGTTTGATGCCAGATTGGTGTAGAAAGTGCAAGCGGCGATCAGCCGCTAATGTTGTCTGCAGCTGGCAGGCAAAAGGGGCCAGGATCAAACCGTGTTCAAGTCGTACGCAAACGGCAGCAGGCAGTAAATCTTGTTGATAGAGGGGTTCCGGATGTTGTGTCACCGGAAAAAGTTGCCCGGTAACTGGGCTCTTTACCGGCACTCCGCTTACTTTGCGCCAGTCTTGTTGCCAATTTATCACAGAATGCATCTTGCCCGACTCCGTAAAACCATTGACCAGATAATAACGTAAAGACCTTATAGCTGCAGCATTTTTAGTTATCACTGTTGGTCTGCTGCTTGAACTGATAAGGTGTCGACATAGCGAGAACAACCTAAATAGCAGGTTAACTGAGAAAGCCAGCTAAACCCCGTATTTTTTATAGCTAAGTTTTGGTAACGAACCGGCTTTTATAGGATTAATGCGGGATTTGTTGTCCACAGAATCTGTGGATAACATTGTTGGTAACAGTGGGCTATCTTTTTAGTAGACTGATTATATTGAATTATTATTAGTGGCATGAATTTTGTTAGTTTGGTTGCTTGCCATAAAACTGTAAAAGTACTTAAAAATTAGTGTTGAGCTAACAAAAGCTTCGCATTCAAATCAGGGCTCCCGCATGAGTGATTAATTTTCAAACACCCGACTAAATCCAGCTCTTAGTACTTCTTCTAAATAATCTGTTTTCATCCAGGCACGTTTTTGTTTTGCTGGGATACTACCTTTCGATGGCT
>Ga0181595_10000789_pt1 | contig 35335 bp, 1 predicted proteins | sample 041ome_7_FD_145604 | JGI IMG/M metagenome (GOLD analysis project Ga0181595, IMG submission 145604) | Coastal salt marsh microbial communities from the Groves Creek Marsh, Skidaway Island, Georgia - 041401AS metaG (spades assembly) | ecosystem: Environmental > Aquatic > Marine > Intertidal zone >... | reverse complement strand
GATCTGTAATTACCTTTGTACGAGTTTTCAGCTTCAAAATCGTCGATTTAGCGCAAAAAAGCAGGCCACGTGTCTATGGGTCATATATGACCCATAACGCGAGAAATTTCGACACTAAAAAAGGATAGACGGACTATGTAGGTCTCCCCCGAAGGAATAATTTATATCAGACAGATAGACTTTAGGCGAATGAAGACAAATTATATGCATTCTTAATCAGTTCATGTTTCGAGTTTACACATAAACTGAGGCGCGCAGCGGCACGGAGCCGTCGACAACCGTGCGGCCGCCACTCGCGCGAGGATATCCCATGCACCACAGCTTTCTGAATGGGAGGTCGCAAGAAGACGTCGTTTGTGGATAAAAAGAGCGCGGTGACGTACGCGTTGCTCCCTAACCACGACCGACAAGCGCACAGCCTCGGCCTTCCTAACACATGGGTCCGGACGGACAATAACCAGGGTGCGGACCCCTTCGATGACGGCGATCACGTTGGGCGGGAACTCGAACGTGAGCTCCGAGAAAGCCATTCACAACACGTGTCCGCGGGCGATCTTTCAAATGAAAAGGACACAAACAATAAATTGACGGCATCAGAGAAGTTGGAACTAGGACTTCCAGACGACGGCTATGATTACGCTAAACACTTAAGAGAGTGCGACCCAGATAAAGTACGTACCGTAGAAAGTGATTATGCAAATCCACGCAGTGAGATATTTACGAAAAGCATTGACCACGCAACAACCGAGTATGCGGGCGGGGCAATGAACCAAGGCGAGTGTGATTTTCACACCTTGCACGAACAAGATAACATTGCCGACGTGTTACAACTTCTTGACGACATAAGCCAAGGCGGATCAATGGAAACCTGCGCTTACGAGGAGTTACAAGACGATATAATTTTCTTGGCTAGTCAGCGCAAAAGTGAAGAGCGGTGCTCATCGCCTTTCTTGCCCCGAAAAGTAGAGCCGTTGAGTCCGCAAACCCATCGTGCAGCCATGAAAGTATTAGTAAGAAGTTCAAGTGATGCGGTAGGGAACGAACGTTCAGACGATAGCCATTTTCTGCGTATGATCCATAACTACGATGACGACGATCTTGGCGCTACGCCGATGAAAGATGAGAGCAATATTAGATCTGAGAACACAAAATGGCAGACTCTTGAGCAGTTGAACTTCAACGATGGAAATTTACAAAAGCATAACGTGGATGCACGCACAGTGAAAAGTTATGCGCTCAATCATAGTGAGGAACAAACTCCACGAAATGCCTACTTAGAAGAAAGCATTCTGGACAAAAGAACTCAAGCGACCCACATGTATGACTGCGAAAGCATTTTGAGTTTGCACAGTAACTCAAACCATCATCCAAAACTTCTTGAAGGGAGACTTCTGAGTGAAGAACGTAAATTGAAAACGCCAGATCAACAGAGTGCAAGCATTCCGGGCATTCATACTTGTTTTCCTCTCGGTATGAAAGCATCATCAGAAGCTGAATTCGATTGGCGCAGCTGCACAGCTCGTAAAGGAGAAAGTGCTCAACAGAAAAAGGAGCGCAAAAATGCCGTCAAAATGGGCCGTCGACAAGCTCGAAGTACGAAAAAGGGGTTGAAAGAAAGTTTTCAATATTTCAAGCAAGCAGGAGCTGGGGGCGGTAGCTCTGGGGATGTAAGAGCAAAGATATCTGTGACAAAAATGCAGTAGCATATCCATGTGGTTGCTCAGTTCCGAAGCATTTCTAGCGTAGGCGCTGTATTATTTAGGTGTCATTTTCGACAACAAATTGATCGCATCTGATAGCGCAGATTCATCAATTTTTTCTTCTATTCGCAGATCCAAGTACTTGTGTTCGATACCGAAGCATAAAGACAGCTCGTTGGAAATCCCTTCAAGCTCACTGATGACACAAATAGGAATATCAGACATGAAGTCAGGATTGACACGGAATAATGGATCACGCGATGAGTAGAGGAGCTGAGTGCAGCATAGAATACTCAATGTCTCGTTCGGGCATTCATTGACACTATTTGGATTGCTCTCTATAAATACTCTGCGCAAACTTGCGTTGACAGATGCGGATTCGTTCTTGACTTCAGGATAAGAGGATGCAAGCAATGCCGCATAACTGAGAATTTTTCCTACATCCGAATTATTCTGTTGCGAGACGAGGACTTCATACTCTTTTGTGAATAAAGTAACCAAGCCAAGTATTTTTGGGTTCGACTGTATTGCATCACTGGCTTGCTCGCGCCAAGATGGGTCTGCGCATACATGTTGCTTTGTTTCACACAGTCTCACGAATTCTCGAGCGATATACACTCCTAAACCACGCGTGACTAGTATCACTTCATCGCCGTTGTTAATGTCTAAATAAGCGCGTATGCGTTGCACATACATTGCGGCAAGCTCTGAGACGCTTGCTGCGGTGGAGGATTGCCAGTCCGTAGTAACGACGAAAGCTGCTGATTTTATCGACGAAGCTAGGCTGGAATAAAAACTAGTTCCACAGTCTACGTCATTGAGAAAGACGACTATGGGAGTTGTTGTATTACCATTCAATCGCGTAATAAAGCTTCGACTCACAGGTGAATTTCTATGCTTCCATTGCGGGAGTCGGTATCTCAAAGTAGCTGCAATGCGCTGAGATTGCTCAGATAGGTTACCTGGAGAAGCTGCATCTTTCCAGGCATTGGCCAGAGTCGGATTTATGAAACAATGCGACAGAATATTAGGGTCTGCGGCACCTTTTCCTCCCGGTTCGATGGGCTCAAACATTTTCGCATTATCATAAGAATAAGGATTTGTCATGTTCGTGCAAGAGGGCAATTTTAGAAAGTCGCATATTTTGTCGATATGCGACGTAGGATCAGAAACTAGGTCTTCGTAACAAATTTCCAATTGTCGAGTACTTTCTACATTGCGCAGAAAATCAATGATGTTGGAATTTCCTCGTGCCCATAATTTATCCATATGGCTCCAGATCTGCTCGATGGTGGATGCAGATAGAAGCTCCAAACGTTTGCGGCCATTTAATTGTAGCAACTTCTCATTTTCAAGGATATTATGCCTTGATTTGGAAGTTTCTTTTGACATGGAGTGGATCGTTGCGTACGGATGCCTGTGTATGAATATATAGTACACATCTTCAAATATTGATTCGGCTCGTTCCAAAGTGTCCAAAGACCACGAATAAGGTGGCGACTTGTCCACTAGAATCCGATCGCCACACCAATTTTGAAGGACTTCATAGACATTCTTTGTTGACATGGAATGCATGTCGTGCATTATTTTATCAGCTTCATCGGCGAAACAGCCGCGAAGTTCTACAATAGCTTTACGCAAACCTTCAAACGCCCACGAGTGTCCACGAGATATGGACTCAAACCTTTGGTACATCGTCTCAAAATTTAGCAAGTAAAGTTCTTGAGGTGCAAAAATTGATGGATGAGAGTTTAGTATCATCTGCAAAAGAGTTGAACCAGACCTCGGCGACGACAACACGAATAGTATCTTTCCCTTCACCTTTGGCTCGTGGAGCCGTAATCGGGGCATCCATGAATTCGAATCTGTTAGTGGCGTATACTTTTTAACTTGCGACTCTATCCACAAACAAATGCGCTCACCGGCACTTAATCCTACTGAGAATGTTTCGCGTGTGACCACTTTGATTGCGGCGTCAACACTCGCTGCGATCCCTTTGATAGTATTCTCTCTGAATTCGCCAGACCCACAGTGGCTGAATCCAATATCTCGCAGTACATTGTGCAAAGGCTCTGACATTGACAGTGGATGTCGGCGTCGACATGGCTCGTTTCTGCTAAGTGAGCTGTGTAACTCGTTCCAAATACATTTTTGTAGTTGGAAGGTCAACCGATTTGCGTCAACATGAGTATTCTGGTTAGCGGCGTTGCATCTGGTAAGTAGAACGTTTTGTCTGTGGCGAGGTTCTTGAAAAGCCCGGCAATCGCGGCGCACATTTGTGAGCACGTGTGCCATACTACCGCCATAACCAAAAGAGCTCGTGCCGATTATACCTCCGCTAGTGGGCCCTTTTAGCATAGGAAAGTGTGATCGCTTGTCCAAATTTACATCTCTCCATGTGTGTCCCATCTTCTCTGCGGTTGTGCACGCATGTTGCCCTAGTAGTAGATTGTTCAATTTTCTAAAATGAACCAATGGTGATGTCAATAAAGCGTGACTCATGAGGGCAGACTTGATCAGTGAAATCATACCAGATGCACCATCGAGGTGCCCTAAATTGGTATGTAAACTACCAAATCCTATGTTTGAAGTGCGAGATGGGTCTTCAAAACAGAATATACGCTGGTATGCACCGATTTCTATTGCGTCGCCAAGTGGCTCACCTAGTCCAGATGCTTCTACGAATGCAACGTCTGCTGGTAGTATGTTAGCATCAAGCAGTGCACGGTGCACTTTGTACTCAATTGCCGGTCCTCGAAGCGCTCTGAGCGAAGCGCCGCCGCCTTTATGTATACACGAGGACCCCAGGAGCGTGACAAGCATAAATTTGCTACTGGTGGCTTTGTATGTACAGATCATGACTGCACCGACGCCTTCACCTCGCTCAAATCCGTCCGCTTGAGCATCAAATGTTTTGCATCGACCATCAGCTGGAAACATCTGACGTGCAATATGTAAATCTGATAATTGTCTGTGAAGTATGATATTCGAACTCGCCGCTATGGAGGAGTTAGCATATTCAGGATCTGATGGCACATTCACTTTAGAAGAACTCGTAGCGAGATGAATACAAACTAATCCTGACGCAGACGCGCAGTCGATAGAGATAGATTCGCCTTGAAACCCAAATGTGTGACTTATTCGATTCGACGCAAAAGCATACGTCGATTCGGACATACCATGCGCAATATTTGATAGCTTATCGTGGGCAGAGCAGCCTGAATCTGTGAACATCACACGGAACGCTTCGTCCCTTGCCACAGAATCACTGTCATTCGTACATATACCTACGTATACTGATATTTTTTGCTCGTAAACGCGCGTACTCTTGTCTGAGTATGGTACATCGGTAACTTCATGGCACACTTTCAGCAACTCGCGCTGTTGCGGTTCAAGAAGTGATCGAACATCAGATCGGCCAATTCCAAAAAAGTTTGAGTCGAAAACGTCAAGCTGTCTTAGGAACGAGCCGTGCCTACTATATTCGTGATAGACAAAATCCCGCTTTCTACTAATACCGGTGAAAGAAAATATACGTTCAACATCCCAGCGATCTATGGGGATCTTCCTAATTGCATCTATACCGTTTGCGATTGCGCCACAAAATTGTACCGGATGCATGATATGTTTGCAATCTGCGTCACCCGTGTGCACTGCGATACATGCCACCGAGCTTATGATACCATCCTGAACGACGATACGCATGGGCTCTTTGGCAGATGGTTTGCAATCATCTATTTTTTGCCGAAGAGTCGTCTTATGGATAAATTTTGATAACGATGTGATTGTTGGATGGTCAAACGCAACTGTTGACGGCAATGGTACGTCAAAGCATATTTCTATGGAACGGGATAGCTCCGTGAGATACATGCTGTCTAATCCAGCGTCTATGAATGGCATATTAGCGTCAATAGTGTGTCCGAGAACCCGGCGAACATGATCAGACACAAGGGATTGTGTCTCTGATAACGTGCTGGGATGTGTACGATCTGTACACAATAACGTTCGCTTTGAATCCGTTGAAACACCTTGCGACAGTAACGGGATGCACAATTTATCCCAAAGAAACATGTTTGCCACTATAGTCGCATCTTGTATCATAACGCTGTTCAAAATCGACAGTATATGTATCCCAACCTTTGTGGGCACTGACCCAATACCAAATCGAGTCAGACTGTCAAGCTGCAATGCGCTTTGCTTCATCATTCCTGTCAAGTTTACCCACGCTCCCCATTGAACACTAACTTTATCGAGACCTTGATGGTGTGCGTAGTTGCAATGTGCATCTAACGAAGAATTGGCAGCGACATAGTTCACTTGCCCAAACGTTCCTAGCAGCACAGAGATCGAGGAGTAATAATCAGTTTGAACTGATAACGAAGTCGGATCGCGAATACTCGCTAGAGATCCGATTAGTTTCGGAGACACGACGACACGAATCGTATAGGCTGTCTGTTTCGTCGCGATAGCGTCACGAAGAACACCGGATGCAAAGAATGAACGATTAACTTGAACTCGAGAATTGTGCCATGTATTGTCTGAGTAGTGGCAGTTATCAACGGAATCAACAGTTACTGAATGGGATGAGGATCCGTTCCAAACGACAACAGAGTATGAACATCGACCACTTCGGTTCGTCAAGCGAATCAATCGCTGTCCATTCAGCAGTGCTGTGATGTACACAAGTTTACCAATTTCACCAGCACCGTGTACTTCTGTTTGATTATTTTTACATTGATTGTTGCGACGCATGTTAGCCGGCGATGAATGAGTCGAACATAGATTCGGCGTAAACGCAAGATGACCAACGGCACTGACGTGGCGAAGACGCGCTGTGGTGTTTGAGATACCCGACGGATGTATGCGAGCTGAATCTCCCGTACATACGGCATATGTTGTATTTTTATTTTCGACACAAAACACTCTTGGTAGTGTCGATAGTGTCAGGTCGGATATATGTTTATGTATACTCGATATTGGCGATGGAAATATGCGTTTTGTGACGGGTGCTGATTTGCTGAGTACACATAGGTGCTTAGATTCGCTCGAAGTTGTGAGCGCACAAATTGAATGCAAAATATTCACAACGGTTGGCAGTGATCCGCATCTGTGGACGCTGCGGCGGTAGTTGCACAATGTATGCCGAACAGTAGTTGTAGCACAAGTGTCGCCATTGGGTGCAACATTAACTCGAAGCGGGCTCGCCTCCCAGCGAAGAGCATACAAATATTCAACATTTGGAACACTTGAGCGAGATGAAGACGGCGATGTGGATGTGCACAATACAGAGTCAGTTGAAATGTGCAAGAACACCTCTGGTGTAAACGTTGACCAATTTTGACGTGAATAATTGTACTTGAACCTGTGATCACTCAGTATAATGCAACACATGAGCGTGTCGTGTTGCGCATATTGAACGGTACATGAACGTCGATATAGCTCAACAGTCCGTACATACGCGACGGAGTTACCGCCGGTGAACGTATCGAGCAAAGTACATCGCAAACGATGTTGAGGCTTTTCATGGTATTCATTGGATTCAACATGAATATCTGCAGAAGACAAGCCGCCATGCATTTCGCGAAATTTAACAAACCCTTGTTCTGCATCAGCGTATGCTGCCACTGTGTTCGCATTTAACCCGACGCCGTGTTCACCAGCTCGCACAGTAGCATGTGTGCTAGCGATAGCGTTGGATTGAGCATCAATTACTTTATATCCCGACCCGTACACGAGAACTTTATTTGATTTTAGATATGCATCTAAAACTTTCGAGGCATACACAGTTGAAAGTACTACATTTTTTAGTGAGAGTTCTGTGGTGCGATCATCCAAAATCAAACATGTGGCATCAGATGCAACTTGCAACGGTGATGAAGTAAGAGCATTTACGGTAGCGTTGAAGCGAATCGAAACACAAGCCATAGTGAGTGTCGATAAAGCGACTGTTGCACGCGAGCTTAGCTGTGATATCCAACACTCGATGCTGTGTTGCATGACAGAAGCATCTGGCAAGGATTTCATCACGTAATCGCGTCGAACAGATACGTGTGCGTTCGTTCCTTGAAATGCAAACGCGCTCACTCCTCGGTTTACGGCGTGTGCATCACATTGCCACGCACTTTGCGTTGCCTGGCGTGGAAGAGCGATTCCGCATCGCTCAGCCGTATCTTGATTCAGAATACTCTGAATGTGGGTGCTGAGCTGGCATAGGTGCACGAGCGCAGGAGTGTTCAAGCGAAATATGCAATCAACAATGCCACACAGACCCATACCGCCCGAAGCTGGCTCGGTGTGTCCGCAGCGAGTCTTCATTGCTGAAAAAGTAACGACTGGCAATCTTTTGAGGCTGCTAAGTACGGTGCGCGCTGCGCCAACTTCTATAGGATCCCCCAGAGACGTGCCAGTACCATGAAGCTCTATACCACCAGAAGAGCTGTTATCATTACCAGACTGGAGCATGGTGTGCAAAATCACGCTCTGCTGCGATGGGCCATGGGGGGCTGTGAGAGAGCTTGAGCGTCCATCTTGGTTGACAGAAGATGCAGAAGCGTAAAACATGCAGTAGTCGTCGCGCACGCCGTCGCTGTGCGGTGTCAAGAGCAGCAAAGTTGATCCTTCTCCTCGAACGTAGCCGTTTGCAGCCATGTCCAGAGTCTTACATCGCCCATCATCTGCCAGCATCCCCGCAGTTCTAAAAACAATAGTCGTCGTCGGGTTCAGGGTGATGTTCACGCCGCAACATATCATGCTGTCGCATTCTCCCGTGAGCACTGCGTTACGCGCTACATGTGATCCAACTAAAGACGACGAGCACGCTGTGTCGATGCTTGCACACGTTCCGCGCAGATTGTATGTGAAAGAAATCCGTCCACACGCAACACTGAGTGAGCCACCAGTTGCTTGAAGCTTGCCGGCACGAGAGGTGATCGCGCTGTAATCAGTGCTAGATATACCGACAACAACGCCACATCCCTCGCTATATTGGCCGTTTACTGCATGTGCGCGCCCATCTAAGGCGCGCGCTAGAAGGATGCGCTGCTGTGGGTCCACGGCAGTAGCTTCTGCACGTCGCATTGAAAACAGGGCAATATCAAAATATTCAATGTTATGGAGAAATCTACCAAACCGTATCAGGGCGTAATCGTCGGCTCTAATATCCCACCGATTTTCAGGCACACCACTTACGTCATCCAGTGCGTGCTGATACTGCCCGGGGCTGCTGACTGATGATATGCACACTTGAGCTGAGTACGTGACATCAATAGTACTATTACGGAGCACCTGTGCACTTCCGTAATTCGATTTTCCATGCGACAGTTCACCCGCCACGGCTTCTGCAAGTGCATATACGCTAGGATGATCAAATACAACCGTCGACGGGAGCTGCACAGCGAATTCATCGTTCAGTCTGCTTCGCAATTCAACGGCGCCGAGTGAGTCAAGACCCGCATCCAACAGTGGCTCCTTTGCATCCAATGGTCTACCAACCGCATCATTCACTATACTCGCTACACGTCCCGCAATTTCGTCGCCGTGGATCACGCATGATGGTACGCCACGTTCTCCGGCTGATATCTTGATCTTGAGTTGTGTGCTATTTTGATCGACGTATGGTGCATTTGGCGGGGAAACCGCACTGTGTGATGTAGGTACACTCCATGCATGTAAGCCGGTTGCACGCAGTGGGCAAACGGCGTAGATTGAGAACATATTTGGAGGTTGAATGAGAGTGCGTAGCGTTCTCAGCGCAGTGTGTGGGTCAATCACTTCTATCCCTAGAGATCCAAAGTTTCTGGGTGTACCCACTGCAGAACGCACAGCCATGCCATAGGATCCACCCCAGGGTCCCCACTGGAGACTCATGCACCGCCATCCCATCGTCGTGCCGAGTTGAGCGAGTGTGTCGAGCAGTGCGTTAGCACCTGCATAGTTAGTTTGACCCGGCGAGCCGAGCAATGCAGCTATGGACGAGAAGAAAACATGTGTCAAAGACATTTGAGGGAGATTTTCATGACACACCGCTTGTGCACCTTGTGTTTTGTTTGCAAACGCAATCGAGACTGTGGAAAACGTTTGCTTCATTAGGATTGAATCTTTGAGAACACCGCTCATGTGCAATACCCGACCGACATTTCGCACACTACACGAAACCAAGCGTTCTGTTTCGCTTCTGACACAAAGGTTTACACGTTGGATGGTAAGCAGGGATGTAAATTTTGCCGGCGCGATATGTTTTCCTCTTCCGGAACGCCCCACGAGTACGAAGGGTCTATCACAGATGGATGCATTCCATTCATAGATAAGCGCTCCGATGCCACCGACACCACCGGTGTAAATGTCGCTGCACGGGTGTAGAAGCGCATTAGAGTCGCACTGTGCGATGTGCTTTGCCATCGCTCGACGTGGGTCTCGCCACAACATTTTTGCGTGTAAATTCGGACAGACCTTCGATAACGTCGGCGTGCGGACATGGCGATTCGATATTGATTTGGCATGCACCTCGTTCGAATCAGAATTTGAATGAAGAAAGTCGGTTGCTTTTGCGTGCACAATACTTGATGCGCCCAAATCAACGCACACTAAACGCTGTGACATCTCATGTGCGCCACTCCTGAAGATACCCCACATGGCACCAGCGACCGGAATACATCGACCGATAGAGCTCTGCGTGTCAGCACATAGGCGTGGACAGGCTGACACCAGCTCTGTTGCTGTCGTGCGAATCACGCATAGATTGGAACTTGCATGTAAACTCTGCACGGCAAGAGAAGCCACGCGTGATGCACTTTGCCTCCCCGCAGCTAAATGCGAGTATACGTTCGTGACACCTTCTGTACGGAGAAGCGGTCCTCTGTATGTGTTCTCGGTTTTCCACGTGGCGCGATATATCATATCGATGGCGTGTCTTCCTTGCCTCCCACCATAATAGCGCTCTGATCCCATCGCTGCAGGCTCTGAGTGAGACGCAACCTTTTTGCCCAGTAGTTCGTGCATCGCAAGTTGATTTTCCGTCGCTTGCTGTGCTATATGGTCACTCTGCATCTTTTGCGGCGAGAAGCGTGATAGTGCGTGGTCTCGGGACCGTGCCAACGAAGTTTGGTGTGTGCAGATTTCGAGACTCACTGGCAAGTGCAATTCAAAGCTATCATCACTGAAAGTATTTAGCCTGAGAGCTGATAAGCTCTGCACGTGCGCATCGAGCTCTGCGGCAAACGACTGATCTAGTGTTTGCACCTTTTTACTATGAACTTTGAAGTGCAAATCAAGGCTGGATTTGGAGACGTTTGCGTAATACACTTTCGGCGATGGAGTTCGTTGCGTGAGCATGGTCTGCACTACTTTACAAGACGTGTGCCCTGCTCGTTGTGACGATACGGAAATACTGCCGGTAGTTTGCGATATTTTGAACGATAATGCATCGTTGCGCCAAGTATCCAACAAACAGGCAGCATGTATTTGCGTGCGACGCACCACGTTAACAGTCATTGTGTGGAGTTGCTTTACACAAGTGAGGGTCAGCTCCAGAAAGCTGGTAGCGGGGAGAACCAAGCGGCCACGAACGCAGTGATCGCGATCTATATGTCGTGTTTTTAATGGTGGGAGTTGAATCCGTAGGCATTCGCTCGTCTCGACTGCGTGCACGAGCCGCAGGCCAAAGGCAGCATGTGATATCCAACACTCGATGCTGTGTTGCATGACAGAAGCATCTGGCAAGGATTTCATCACGTAATCGCGTCGAACAGATACGTGTGCGTTCGTTCCTTGAAATGCAAACGCGCTCACTCCTCGGTTTACGGCGTGTGCATCACATTGCCACGCACTTTGCGTTGCCTGGCGTGGAAGAGCGATTCCGCATCGCTCAGCCGTATCTTGATTCAGAATACTCTGAATGTGGGTGCTGAGCTGGCATAGGTGCACGAGCGCAGGAGTGTTCAAGCGAAATATGCAATCAACAATGCCACACAGACCCATACCGCCCGAAGCTGGCTCGGTGTGTCCGCAGCGAGTCTTCATTGCTGAAAAAGTAACGACTGGCAATCTTTTGAGGCTGCTAAGTACGGTGCGCGCTGCGCCAACTTCTATAGGATCCCCCAGAGACGTGCCAGTACCATGAAGCTCTATACCACCAGAAGAGCTGTTATCATTACCAGACTGGAGCATGGTGTGCAAAATCACGCTCTGCTGCGATGGGCCATGGGGGGCTGTGAGAGAGCTTGAGCGTCCATCTTGGTTGACAGAAGATGCAGAAGCGTAAAACATGCAGTAGTCGTCGCGCACGCCGTCGCTGTGCGGTGTCAAGAGCAGCAAAGTTGATCCTTCTCCTCGAACGTAGCCGTTTGCAGCCATGTCCAGAGTCTTACATCGCCCATCATCTGCCAGCATCCCCGCAGTTCTAAAAACAATAGTCGTCGTCGGGTTCAGGGTGATGTTCACGCCGCAACATATCATGCTGTCGCATTCTCCCGTGAGCACTGCGTTACGCGCTACATGTGATCCAACTAAAGACGACGAGCACGCTGTGTCGATGCTTGCACACGTTCCGCGCAGATTGTATGTGAAAGAAATCCGTCCACACGCAACACTGAGTGAGCCACCAGTTGCTTGAAGCTTGCCGGCACGAGAGGTGATCGCGCTGTAATCAGTGCTAGATATACCGACAACAACGCCACATCCCTCGCTATATTGGCCGTTTACTGCATGTGCGCGCCCATCTAAGGCGCGCGCTAGAAGGATGCGCTGCTGTGGGTCCACGGCAGTAGCTTCTGCACGTCGCATTGAAAACAGGGCAATATCAAAATATTCAATGTTATGGAGAAATCTACCAAACCGTATCAGGGCGTAATCGTCGGCTCTAATATCCCACCGATTTTCAGGCACACCACTTACGTCATCCAGTGCGTGCTGATACTGCCCGGGGCTGCTGACTGATGATATGCGTACTTCAATCGAACGAGTTGGGCTGTCAATTGGCAGTTCTGTTTCTGTTCTTTTTATTTCGTTCTCAGCCCCTAGGATCAATCCTGCTATACTCTTGACCGTGGGGTAATCGAATATGAGGGTACTCGGAAGGTCGGTAATTGTAAAAGCATCTGCTATCGCGTTACGACTCTCAACGGCACCAAGCGAATCAACACCGGCCTCCATTATCGCGGAGTCAGCAGTGAGTTCATGACCAGAGACTTCCTTGAAAATTTGCAATAGTTTTTGTACTACCAGTACTTCTGTGTCTTTGGCAGAGGCCGTATTCTTGCTGTCTACGTTCCCCGCTTGATTGAAGTTTTGCTTCTTTCCGTACAGGAAGCGATTTTTCACTGCGAATGACATGAACCTACTCCAGTTTAGTCCGGTCGCTATCAACTGCTGCGATAATAGTGTAAAATTGTGATGTAGTATGGAGTGATCGAGACGCGTCTGGATTATAGACATAGCAACTGATGGTTGTATGTATTGAAGACCAACTCGTTCCATACGACGAGAAATACCGTCAGAATTAGCCATTCCATCACCAGCGAGCCATGCACCCCATTGAATTGACTCGTTTACCATGCCACGTTCTTTGCAAGTTGAACTCCATTGATCTAACCAACTGTTTGCATACGTATAGTTACTTTGACCAATTGAAGCAATGGTCGCCGCCAGGGATGAGAAATTTAGAAATGTTTTCACCAGGTAGGCATCTTTTAGCGCATTATGCAATCGTTTTACCCCACTCACTTTCGGTGCAGACACTTCAGCCAAGTGAGCTGATGTCTGATCGCAGATCAACGCATCTCTTAGAACTCCACTAGTGTGAAATATTCCCACAGAGTCAGACAAAGACAACGATCTGAAAATTGTCGAGAATTCGGAGCATGATATGTCTGCGTTCTCCAGTGTGAAGTGCAAGCGGCTATCCCTTGGCAATCTCATTATTCCATTATTATGACCATTACGTGATAGAAGTATAACACTATTTGCACCAATACCCAGCAACCACCGTGTGAGCAGTATTCCAATCGCTCCAGTTCCACCCGTGACTAATTGATGACCAGACATCACAGTTTTGTGATACACGACGACTTTTCCAATGTGGGACGCTCTCGTCATTTCCCTCATGCTTTGACGGATGAACCGAAATTCGTTGCTCAAACATATCGATGGCTGTATCAAACCAGCACACATAAACAACCCCAGTAATGATAAACGAAAACTGAGTTCAGCAATAGACTGGTGATCAATAGCCTTGACTTCATAAGTTGCTTTATAGTTTTCTTTTTCGAACGCGTCGGCTGACCAAATACCGCGCTTTGATAGCTCTAAAAATGTAGCGTGTACATTCAATATCGACAAGGAGGCCGCAATCATGCCAGGTGATGTAAGCGTATTTAAGACTACGTCGACGGGACAACTTCGTGATAAAGAGCTTAAAAATACTGACTGCGAAAACTTAGTCGATCGTGAGTTGCTCATGCATGGAATACCAAGGTATCGCATCAAATGCCGTTTCTTCACATTACTCGATGTTCCAGAGAGCGAGTCACCCATCATAGAACATATCGATTTTATCGCAAGTCCAACGCCACCCGTCGTCCCATGTACGAGAAGATGAGCTGGAGTGGTTTTAAGTCGACGAATGGAGCTAAAACATTCGTCGACGGTGAGAAAAACTGTCGGAATCGCCGAAGCTTCGATAAAATTTACTCGCGGCGGTTTTATGCTAAATAATGAACGGTGTACGTAAGCTACGTCACCGAGACAACCAGTCGTCAAGCCAAATATAGCATCTCCGTGTGAATGAGAGTACACATCGTCAATTATGCCTGAAAAGTCTGTACCCGGTGGTTCTGTCACCCCAGGGTACATATCTAGAATATTCAAAACGTCCCTGAAGTTCAGCCCTACGGCAAGAATCCGCGTTCTAACAAATGGCTTTGATACTGTGATTTCACTATCCAAAGCTATACTCGGTACGGGAGTCAGATCTTTTATCGCACCTCTGGGACTTGGTTGAAGTACAAAGTTATTCAATGGTACTTTTCGGCATCCGTGTATCATTGGAACATATCTAGCTCGAGCCAAATATTGAGACTGAATTGGTTCTGCACGACTTTCACATTCTGCCTTCTTAAAGTGGCTCGACGCTCGCTTTAGCGATAGTGGAGAGTCGCTGTGCACGTCCAAGTGATAAGTTTGATTGAGATCAGCTACAGAGACCATCGATATTGTGTGTATCACAGATGCTGAAATGACATTTGACATATTTTCTCCCGCGCGACCAACTGGTGTGCTTGATGTGGCGAGCCCAACAAGCCGTATTGACGCATGCACATTTTGCATCATCGCAGCGTAAGACGGGGCATATCGGTATGAAGTCGATGTGTTAGTATCCATACTGCGTCCCAGATTGTATGAGTGTGGGGTTTGCGGACAAACGTGCTTGATATGATGCACTGCGCACCACATTAGTGCATATAGCACACTTGATTGCACTTTCTTGTTCAAGTTTTCTCTTTCGAAAGCACGATTCATAGTACTCAAAGGTTTGCATTGTAAACGGCGCAATAGTGCAAGATTTGATGTCGTATGATTACTCTCGGGTGCATCTTTCTTCTTTGCTGAGGACGAGCTCTCAAACTGGTGCTCTAAAGGCAGCTGCTGCAGTTGAAATATATGTATCACTGCTGGTACGTGAACCACGTCGTTATTTTCTTTGTCCATCAAGCAATACAAAATGTGCATGGAGCAATCAATCAGATGTGCTGCTCCGACGGTCGCGCATGCTGAGCCGACGTACTTTGACATCTTTGTCTTAAGAGCACCACGCCGTGAACGAATGCAATGCCCAAGCTGCTGGAAAGGTTCCCTGATATTGGAACCATCATTTGTTTTTCGGAATTTGGAGGTTGTTGCGCTCTCGCCAGAACGCAACATGAGTCGCATAGTGCTATCTCGATATGTTACCACTGATATCGTATCAAGCTGCTTCAGTACGATTGGAATCAGCAAGATTGTCTTCATTTGAAGCACGCTATCAATGAGCAAGTCGTCCAAGGGAATTATCGGAATAATCAATGATGCAGCTGCGGGTAGAACGGGCGTGTGGTTCACGCTGTGGTCGTGTAAGCTAGACCAAGCAGGTCTACATATATTGACGGTGAAAACCGCTCTCGACGCTGATTTAAAGACACTTATAAGTTGCACATTTGAATACAAAGTACCAACACCAGCATGGAACATTTGCGAACAAAGTAAACGCGCTCTTGTCGAGCAACAACGATGCGTCAACTTCGATGGAATCGCGCGGATAATTGTGTGCGCATTAACGCCACTCATTCCAAAAGAAGAAGAAGCCGTAAGCTCGATTTGCGGCGCTGTTGTCATCGCTCGTGCAATGTGAACATTCCCTTCGCTGGCCACGTGTGTGAATACACTAAGATGTGGATTCAGATTACGACAAAGGCGCATTCCAAAATTAACAGCGTGCGTTGAGCAGACTATAGAATCGAGAATGCCAACTACTCCCGCGCTACCTTCGGTATGGCCTAGTGAACTTTTACTGGTTCCAATGAGAAGAAATGAAAAGCATGATTGAAGTTGCATTAGGCTACTGAGCTCGATCGAGTCTCCAAGCGAGGTTCCAGTTCCATGGAGTGAAAGATAGCAGCTACGACTCGGCGCATTTTCAATGCGTAGCAACGCGACTTGGATCAACTTCTGCTGGCTTGGTCCGTTGGGAGCCGTGAACGAACTTGAGCGCCCATCTTGGTTCACAGTGCACGCCGATAACACAAAATCGTGTCGGCTTTCATATCTATGGGCTGGCTGGACTGGTTCTAAATGTAAAAGACCAAATGCTTCTCCTCTTCCATATCCGTCCGCTCCAGCATCTAAGGTTTTGCATCGGCCATCGTAAGCAATAGCACCGAGAGATGACAAAGTCACGAAGGTATCCGGAATCAGTATACATTGCGTGCCGCCAGACAACGTAGACGAAGCATGTGAGCCATCCATACTTGCACACGCTAAGTGCGCCGCTACCATTGACGAGGAGCATGCCGTATCTATCGCGATGCTCGGCCCATTCATTCCGAAGGTGAACGATGGTCTGCTAGCGAGGAACGAAATACCATTACCTGTACCTGCGTACGCATAGAACGCCCATTTTGTCGATCTCAGAATGAACTGGTAGTCATTCCACATTACGCCAATAAATACCCCCATATGATGATATATTTTCGTGTCAGATACACCATGCAAGCATTCGATGCAACAATTCAACAAATGACGTTGCTGCGGGTCCATGCATATCGTTTCTTGAGGTGTCAAGTGGAATATAGTGTTGTCAAAGTAAAAGATGTCGCGCAACAACACAGCAAATCGCGTAGATCCACTGAGAAGCTCAACGTCAAAACGAGTAGAAAGCCGTCTTTGCAATTCAGCACCAGTGACCAGTGACGTCCGCAAGCTTTGCAAATTCTTTATGTTGTTTGGATATCGAAGTGAAATGTTTGATATTTTGTGAACATTCGATCCTGTTCCTTCGTGAGGATTCAATCCCAGTGATTTCGATTTCAAATCGAGTGAAATCACTGAATCTGAAGTTGTACGCACGTCCGTGAATGAGAAGATTGCTTTGCTTAGCTCATGCACTGTTGGATAATCGAACATTGATATAATTGGCAAGTCTATCTGGAATTTGGCGTTTATAGACGATCGAAGGTCAGCAAGCGCCAAGCTGTCAAGTCCAAGCTGCATAATAGGCTGCGCATCATCAATATATGTATACGTTTCCATGTCGATCGATGACATTATCGCGTGTCGTAGAAAATCGGCAATCATATCAAAAGAATATGAACTAGTTTTTGTCTGAATTGAATCTGATACGATATTCGGTGTGGAAGGGCTAGTGAGCGCAGGCAGACGCGACGCTATGTATGTGGGTACCGTACAGGCATTCAACATAGAAAGGTTTAGCATAAACAAGCCGTGGGCGACGTTTATAGATGCTAATAAGCGCTTCTCCAAATGTGCGTCCAGGCGGGCCATTCCAAAGACGGCGTCCGTCCATGCACCAAATTGGACACTGGAACTAGAGAATCCGCTGTTGAACATCAACTTCACACATTCATCTAACACGTTATTTGATATTGAATAATTCATTTGACCGAATGAATAAATAAAGCCAGTTATTGACGAGCACGCGATTGATCGTTGAGCTTGTATATTTGCTAAGGCGTGGTCACGAACATATCCTAGTACTTTTGCAGAGGTTACAGTAGACATCGTTTCTGGAGTCTGTCGGAGCACAACAGCATCACACAATGACCCACTGGCGTACACAAATGTATTTATTCTATTGCGATCGATTGAAGTCAAGCCTTCTCGTGCAATTCCGCGATCACTCTTAAATGATCGAACTATGCTCTGTCCAAACCTCGAATGCACTCGGAGTTTTGCAATATGAGCGCTCCAACCACGACGACTCGAGAGGGAAAGATTGCTAGCGTCGGAGTGTAGAAGAAATAACGAAAGACACGACCCGATAGCGCCAGTCGCACCGGATATCGAAACGCCATTTCTTAAACTAGTCCCGTAATATGAATTATTTTCACAAATAAAAATATTTGGAATTCGACTAGGAATCACGTGTACCTCGTCATCATTTTGCAACTTGCCGATACCTGGGAGGTGTTTTGTGGCACTGATACCCATAGCTTCAATTTTTAGATACGTGGCGGCGATTTCACACGTCTTCATTTTCGAGTAAATGTTGGAATTTTTTGGTAACGGTGAGCTGTACATTGACCATGAATATGTGTGACGCGGTATGTGAGTGTCAATTCGATATGAACGCGCCGAAACATGAGATATGACTGCCAAAGCTGTTCGATTGAGACAAGATGAATCGGCTGACGCCCACGGAAAGTACTGAAAACTATGCCCATGTAAGTCACTAAGATGTTTGCTTGCGCGATAACGCACAAGGTTCCACAGAGTGTTTTTATGCACCTTGTGGATGGAAGCGCGGATACGAGAGCTTTTCATTCGAAACTTGATCACCGAGCCAATGCTAAAATTATCTGCATACATGGAGTAATCTGCTTCGGACAGTGGCTCTCGTGATATTTTAGTAGTCAATGGGATCTTTACGTACGTTGTCCTGTCTATGACATCTGTAAAGGCATTTGACAAATACAGCTCTCGCAAACCAGTAGGTATGTACGATGAAAATGACTTGGGTGAGTGCAGAGCGGCGCAGGATTGAAAGGTGTTATCAAGCGACGAGCTGTGGTAATCGTGGAAGAAATCTATTTTGATTGAACTACGGCTAGTGCACACCATAGTATTATTATCGAATACCAGTGGGTTAGCATATTCGTGTGTTTGATATACTTTTGTACTTCGTGTACATTTCCAAAGGCATTTAAAAAACAAGATACTTTCGGAGTACATTTCCAGTGCGCTAGACGTCGTATCTATACGAATATCATTGATTTGTGCCTTTCCGTTGGCCGGCAAAATGACCCGCGCAGTTGGGATAGTCACGTCACACATATTGCGAATTTTGGTTTCAACGAACATGCGAACTGCAGATGAGCAGAGTAACAACATACTCGCAGCTGGTAAGATTGCTTTCCCGTGAACAGAGTGATCAAATAACCCGGTATTATTAGTGCTGATGATGTTACCTTGCATGACAACATGTGTGCTCTTTGCAACGGTCAATGAATGAAGACGTTGAGGCAAAGTCGGAGTTATCCAAATACGATCTCTCTGCAGCAAACGCATGGACCATCGGATCGGGAGATTCGTCGCGCGTTTTATCCGATTCTTCAATATGGCGTGCGCGTTTGTGCCTTGGAATGCAAACGCGCTGACAGATGCATGAGTTTCTGATGAAAAATGTGCGTTCAACAACGGGACGATTGCACGAGGTGAACGCATGGAGTTCTTATGTGCTTGGTTGAATGTCTCGGATATATGTGTGTTGATACACCTCAACAATCGGATTGAGATGCACTTACTAGATGAGACACTCTCAGAAGCTTTCAAGATATTGATGGAACCTGATGCTGGTTCCGCATGCCCGCAGTGTGACTTATTCGCCTGTAAGGCGACAGTATATGAACTATATGAGTATGCACTCATAGTAGCACTCAACTCAATCGGATCACCTAGAATTGTACCAGTGCCGTGCAGTTGAATAGTTTCGACCGAAACGTCCCTGCGTTGTGTCGCTAATTTCATCACGGCTTCCTGTGCTAGCCCACTGGGAGCAGTGAGCGAACTAGAGCGACCATCTTGATTCGCTGCGCTACCGTGGAGGATTATCGAGTTTGATACCAACGTATGCCTCCACAATAGAATATGCATCATACCCGCTTCTGCCCGTACGTATCCATCTGCAGACGCATCAAGGGTTTTACAATGGCCATCTGCTGAAAGCATTTTGGACATCTCAAATATCAAGGAAGAACGTTCCAGTAGCGTGAGATTTATCCCCCCTAGGCAACACCCACGCATGTGAGTGTCCAACGTTCGATGAAACATGGTGACACAAATCAAAGCTGACGAGCAAGCTGTATCGACACATACACTTCTACCACTTAGCGCAAAGGTGTATGAAATACGTCCACTTGCAACACTGGCGATAGTACCGGTACCAAGGAAATTACTTTCTGAGTACGCACACAGAGTTGCATACTCGGCGCTTGAAATTCCAACACCTACCCCCCAGCTGTTGTCCATGTCTTTCACGACTGATACACAATTATCCACCAACATCAGCACAATGCGATGTTGTGGATCGATGTAAAGAGCTTCCTGTCGACCAACATTGAAATAACTACAATCGAATCGATCAGGAGATTCGATAGTGACTCCGCATCGTACTGACTTTCCTATTGTGTGGTCGACATCAGTAGACCATCTTGTTCCCATATGATTGTCAGAGTTTGGCAAGAGAGAGCTAAGAATAGGAATGCTGTGAATTGAATCGTCGTTGCTCGCGGCTTCAAGCATGAGATTCGATTGCAAACTCGGAACTGAATCCTGGTAAGACAACAATGTAGCGAGGTATGCTGAAATGTCTCGAACGGTTGGATAGTTGAATACCAACGTCACTGGCAAATCCGAATTGAGGGCGCTTGAGATTTGATCACGAATGTCCACGGACACTATAGAATCTATACCCATTTCCACCAGCGATACGTCGTCTTGTACACGCATTCCCATTACGGATGAAACAATCGCACTCACACTTAGACGTATGTCCTCGAAACTTCTCATTGGCATTTTCACTGGGATGTCTTTGCCAGCGTCGCGCTCAACAAAGCCCCTTTCATTTTTAGAAAGATTCGTGTGCTCATGGAGTTTTCGAGCACGTGGACGTCTTTGATGCGGTAGCTCCTTGAACTTGTTGACTAGAACGATCGATAGCCCTTTCGATGAGAGAATCTTATCCAGCATACAAAGTGCCGATTTTTCATCCACGCTACCAACGCCTAAATCGTGGAGTCTTTGCAATACTGTGGGCGTCGACATACCGTCAGTACAATCCCAAGCACCCCATTGTATACTTTTCCACACATTACCACACTGTGTCTGGTTTTGTGCGAATGAATCAGTCATGGCATTAGCTGCAGCATAATTTGCTTGTCCGGTGGATTTTAGGACATGTGATGTCGATGAAAAGACCAACCATGCCCGTAAAGCAGTGAGACTGAAGGCGCATTGAAGTTTTTCAGCGGCTCGATGCTTGGGCGCGCAGACAGTTCTAATCTTATTCGGATTTTGGTGTACACTCAAGCCATCATATAACAAACCCGAAGCATGTAGCACATACTCGCACGCAAGATTTGGTGCTGCAAAAGTTGCCGAAAAGTCAGCCCAACTCGCGACATCAATTTTGTGCACAGATATCTCCATAAAGGGACATGAATGGTTGAGATCAAATCGTGCGCTCCGACCGCTTCTCGATGCACATATGAGCTCACCCGTGCGTGGCTTGTTAGTGTATATGTGGCGAGCAATAATGGTGGAGAGTGCGCCTAGTCCTCCGCTCATCAAGATGCCGCCATCGAACTGCATCGTATCAGTGGAGAATGTACTATCTAGTATTCTTGGGAGGTAACGCGAAGATATTGTCGCTTTTACGCGCTGCGCCTCAAGAAAGCGCACAGATACTACTTTGTGTGAAATTGTCGTTTGTTCCGTGCCCAAACTGTCGATGTATGAGCACTGCGGGATAGTATGGTCTCTACAACCCATATTTCTTGTAATGTCGTAAGACCCCATTGATTTGATGTAGTACGGAGTACTTATTTCTTCGCACGCAATCTTGCATACTGTCTCAACTGCAGAAGATATACACGGGGTATGTGTGGTACTTAGGCCCAATTCGGCAACCTGAACATGTGTCGCTACATTCTGTAAAGCACAAAAAGACGATGAAATCAGTTGCGTCGTGTTCACACCGCTTTCGAATTTGAGCGATGCGCGCTGAATTGGATTGGTACAGAGTATAGTAGAGAAGTTTATAGCATCTTTTCTTCCCATGGTGTCCTTTCGATAAAGCGAGTTGGTATAGATAACTTTTATTTTTGCTTGACGCTTAAGCTTAATATCTGCGTCGAACCTCGCTCGTCGAAAACTCGCGCATGAAAGGCTTACGGTGAAATTACGAGTCGCGTTCTGCATGCAATGGTCTGATTCACCGCAATTTTTCAATGAGATACGACAACTCAACATTGAATTGCCAGAACAGTTCGAAATTGTGGCCATTTTGATACCTACTGGCAAAAGAAGCACGTTGGGTGTGTCCACGACGGACGTGCAAGCTCGTAGCTGTAAAGAGCAATCCATCACGTTCGGCTCGAAAGCGAACATTTGCTCAATGTGCATCCATCTAGGAATGCGGGCTGTTCGGCTATATACATATTTAGAAGCTGCGAAAGTGTTTTTGCTCTCTATCGAACAGCGCGTATGCGCTCGATTAGGAACATCTGCGATGTGTGCACATGCATGCATGGTATGCTGAATGACTATTCGACTTTTGTAATCTTCAATCCGTAAATGAATTTTTCTGTGCCTTTGCTTACTTGATAGAGGAATGGGAGCACATGTTAGCTGATTTGCAGCCCCAGCAACACGACAAGTTGAAAAGAGACCAGCATGAGCGGAAAGAAATATCTCTAAAATCGCGGTGTTTGGCAAAATGCATGTGTCTTTGACAGTGTGATCCAGCAAGTAGTTCGAATGTAAATGTTTGAACTGTAGCTCAATTAATCCTTTTGCCGGAATATACTGTATTTGGGGGTGCGGAGTAAATATATCTACGTTCCATTGTACTTTCAAGTTCTTCAAGACAGACGTCACATTATGCGATTCAAATCCAAGTGTGAGTGCAATCATACAATTTGTCCCTTGGAACGCAAACGCACTCGTGGTGACAAATTTTGGACAATTTGCCAAAAACTCCATTTGGTGACACTGTCGGTTTATGACGATTGCTGCGTGAGTGCAAACTCGATCTTCTACCAATGGATTCATTACTCGAAGCGAGACATTTCCAGTGTTGGATGAAATCAAACTTTTTGCGACTTGAGATAGTGTCAACACCCCAGATGCGGGCTCGCCGTGCCCCACACGACATTTGACAGCTTCCAGTTGTACGGCATGAGAGTGTGACTCAAAGTGAACTAATCCACCTAAGTAGGCTCCGATTTCGATTGGATCGCCCAACGGTGTCCCCGTGCTGTGTAAGTACGAGCATTCTACATGCCCGGCGCGGGATCCATGCAATAGTTCAACAAGCGCACGCTGCTGCGCTTGGCCATTTGGTGCCGTGAGCGCGGAAGAACGCCCGTCCTGATTGATAATTGAGTGCAAAATACTACAGACATATCCAGAAGTTTTGGTCGGTAATTTCTGTTTAGCACCAGAGTGCAATAAACAAGCGTGCGAGGCTTCAGCGCGACTGTATCCATCAGCACATACATCAAGCGATTTACAACGCCCATCATCTGCGAGCATTCCAGTGACTGCAAATAAAGACATCGTTGATTGTAAAAGAATGACGTTCACACCGTAAACAATTATGTGATTCCCTTCATCACGCAGATACCTACGCGCCACATCAACTGCAACGAGAGAGGACGAACACGCTGTATCTATCGCAATCGACACACCTCCCAGATTGTGATGAAATGAAACGCGTCCTGGTACAACTGAAAATGCAGCATCCGTGGCGAACCCCGTCTTTGAAATATCGAGGCCACAGTGATCCATGCTCGAAATTGCAACAAGTATACCTGAGAGGTTCGCATCATCGATCATATGAACGCACTTGAGAGTATCATTCAAAGCAAGGCGTTGCTGAACGTCTATTCGCCGGGATTCTGCTTGAGAAATCTGAAAGAGTTCGAAGTCAAAAAAGCTTGTTTGTGGAAATAAGAAAGATCCAAAGATCGACGATGTCTTCCATTTCGGACCATCAACCAAAATGTCCCATTTAGCAAATGGCACGTGAGAAATTAAGTCTGCCGCTTCATTTTGAACATCCGGATAAGATCCCGTAACATACGAAAGTATTATCGTTTCTTTTGAGCTAATTTTCGATGTTTGAAGTGGCCCCATAGTGATCACGTTATCATGCATTTTGTCAAATATATAATGGGCGACATCGACATATGATACGAAATCAAAAGCAAGAGTAAGAGGCAGTTTGATGTCGAATGATGCCGAAAGTATTTCGCTGAATTCGATCGCAGAAAATGAATCAAAATCCCATTGAATTGATGCATCCATCACATCTTGACAATTCGTTACTGATTTTAAAATTTTGAGCACATCGGCTTCGATATGGTTTCTTGTCCGGAGAACCCTCGATGAACTATTAATTTGATACGATGAGTTCTCTGCTTTTGAATATTTCCCTGGATTTGAAGTTAATTTCAAATTTCCTGAGCAGAAATAGACGCCGCACGTGGAGCTGTAGCCAATATTAAAGTGATTCATTCCTATATGACAGAGTAGTAACGTGCAATTTATGTCGATGTTTTGGACCAAAAGACGAACAGCATCAGTGGGGAGCAGCATACTGATGCCTGACTTGATGTAGCGACTTGAAACGACCTCATCAACCATCCCACCATTTGACCAAGCACCCCACTGGATGCTAATGATAGAAGAACCAACATTTCTGCACATATTTGAAGACGAATCCATGAAAGCGTTTGCGGCTACGTAACCCAGCTGTCCTCGTGTTGCGAATAAGCAAGATATTGATGAACAGAGTGTTAGCCTTCGGAAATCCAAGCAGGCATATTTGTTATATAGTTCGCTCGTTATAGATATTTTGGGAGCCAAGACTTTTGAGCACGTGAAAAAATTTTGAAATTGTATTAATGCGTCGTGTAATACGCCTGCGCAGTGATACATGTGCAGATCGACGCAAGAGTTTGGCTCAATACCGTGTCGTGATACACGGATGAATGCACTGTCCAAACTCCGATTTGTGTGGAGGAATCTGCCTGAGCGCCCGTGTAAGATCGCCATCACTTGAAACTTTGAGCAATACCATTGGAGGATATTCGACGCAATGTGACCAGTTCCACCTGTCAAGTACAGTGAGATTTGCTTTAATGGGCTGTCGAAGTCTCTTCGGATGAGTGATCCTGATACATGGTTTCGTACTCCTTGTACGTTTTGTCGTGAAACTTCCGTGATACTCTTCAAGTAAGCATGTTTATTTTGAATAACCACAACAAAATTATTTACATTTGGTGATTCCCACGGAACAATAACGTGTCTCACAGACGCTGAAGATGGATGTGAGACTGAATCAACAATTGATATCATACCTTCAGATAAAGCCACACGCATCATAGAACTCGCATCCAGCTGTTCCATTTCTCGAGTGGTGTGGACACTCACTTTCGTCGCTCGACGCAGAGCATGAGCTAATTGTAGGAAATCTGAAACACCCCTTACGTTTGTAAACGTACTGTGCTTTCTCAACTCGGATGCGATAATATTCGATCTCAAGCCATGCCCCAAGAGAAGCGGTTGAAACGCGATTATTGAGTATTTGAATGCAGATGGTTTGGTATGGGACATTCCCGTGGGGTTTGAAAATTGATCCGTCCTCATCCGTCGAGATACAATATGGAACAAAATCGTACTGTACGCTTTATTGGACGCAAAATGGTCACTTAATATATCGCTTCGGTCATTTAAGTTCAGTGATGGAAGTGTTGACACGATGGCTCTCGTACGAATCTCGGATTTTCTGTGAGTGTACGAAGTCACTCCGGACGGTAGGAAGAGATGGAGAGGCGGATCCTGTGATCTGATGGAGCCCACAAAGCCCAGTTGCAGACTACAATCTTCGTGTTTAGCGCGATTGTGTCCACAAAATACATCGGAGGTCGTCCTTCCTACCGATCCTACGCCTCCAAACGACTGATACAAGCTTGGGGCACCGTAGTCACTCAATCTCAGCATGCCAGAGATTTGCGCATAACACACGTGCAACCCTTTTGAAACCGTGTTGGATGTGGTAAAACTTGTACTCGTACCTGAGGAGAGGGTGCAGTATCCGCTTTCATCGAGTTTCAATGATAGATCTACATTGGGTTTGTCCAAGTAGAGTGACGTCGAAATAATTACGCTTTGCACAGCGTGACGTATTGGATGGTACAGCATGGTGTGCTGCTCAGGATGTCCGACCAAGAACATGACGCGATACAGAACTGTCGCTGGGCATATCGTTCTATTACGAACTCGGTGATGCTTGTATAAGACGCTATCAATTTTTAGGATAAAGGACTGCGAGGTCTTTCCGGTGGACATTGAGCAGGCCCATCTCAACGACGACGATAATTGCGATAATTGACCATGTCTACCAGCGATCTGTAGAGTGGACCAGCGAACCGAATAGTGATGCGAGGCCAAAAGCCGTGATATTGTATGCGCATTTGTTCCTTGAAAAGCAAATGCACTCGTACCGAAATAACGTAACGATGAGTTCTCCACCAAAGATACATTCTCCCTCGGTAACGAAACCAAAGATCCACTGCTGTCAATATCACACACGATATGCGTGTTCAATCGTCTTAGATGTAAAATTTGAGAGAATAAATGATTCGTTGACTCTTGAATTGTAAAGACAAGGTTGATCATACCTGAAGCTGCTTCAGCATGCCCCGCGATTGACTTGCTAGCATTAATATTCACGAGTTTTGCTGATTGAATTGCCTCAAGAATGGCATTTATTTCGATTGGGTCGCCGAGGGCAGTGCCGGTTCCATGCATAGAAATATTAAATGAGTTTGAACACTTGTGACAGCTTCGTAGTGCTTGACGCAATAGGCTGACTTGACTTGTACCATTCGGCGTCGTAAGCGCGCTCGATCGACCGTCTTGATTAATTTGCGTTGCGCAGACTTGCACTACTCGGGCCGGCGAGAAATCGCTTTTTGATAAATCTACCACAGCCAGCAGGCAAGTATACTCAGATCGTACGTAGCCATCAGCAGAAATATCCAAAGTTTTACATCGACCTTCGAGCGACAACATACCGAGTCTGTAAAGCGCATCAGTCACATTTTCACATATGATATGATTCACTGCCGCAGGCAGGCCGAATGTACACTTTGTGAGGGCGAAGAAGGTCGAAACCAAGTGCAATGCCACGAGTGAAGACGAACAGGCGGTATCCACGGATACACACGGACCATGAATGTCGAAGAAGAATGCAATTCTGCCACTTGCTACACTATGGGCCTGACCCATGACGGATTGATCATTCACAGAGAGCGATACATCGCCAAACTGTGAAATACCCAACGCCAAGCTAGTGTTTTTCGTCTTTTGGTACGATGAGGTCGACGATAGCAGTTTCTGCGCATAAAACAGAAGATTCTGCTGCTGTGAGTCCATCGAAATGATTTCTTGCAGTGTTAGGCGAAAACATGATGAGTCGAAGCCACGAAGATCGTGATGATTACCAAAATTGTATGATAATCCGTCGTCGTGAAGTGTAGTGTTCAAATCTTTTGCAACATCAAATTTTGAAACCTGATGACACGATATAGCATCCGACGTTTGCAATATGTTCCCGCTTGTGGCAACTATACCAATCTCAATTGGCGAAATACTATGCGAAATACTTCGAACATCTTGATTTGGCGAAAATTGTACTTTCTCAGACGATATATCATCCGCTGAGTTATGCAGTGCTGAATTACTCTTAAGACGAAACACATCTACTGGTTTTCGACTCGGAGTAACAGACTTACTACCGTCGTGTGCAATTATAAGCAAATCCAATGTGCGAAACCAGTCGTCGTCGGTCCATTCCGTTCTCCTGAAACACTCGTGCTGGTTTAGTAGACATTGAATCTCGCCCACAAACCCAGAGCGCAGCAGTGCAAGTTCACCATTATTGGTCACCGCTCTCATCACACACAGTGGGTGTTGGGTTCTTGTCGTATGCCATCGTAACTCGTGCGCCATCGATGTCGTATTATAGAAAATCTCACTGCCGTAAATTGTTGGAGATCGTGCGTTGTATGAATCGTACGTAGGATTATCACAGCTCATTATCTGACAGCCAAATTTTGAGAAAAGACTTTTCAGCAAATATTGATATCTTTGTTTGCTCAAGTTTTCCACGACGAGTAGGCGAAGACTCGAAGCATCAAAGCTAGATGAGAACTCGCTGCGCACCATGGACGCACCGATAGATTCCGGCGCTATAAGAATAGTTACGCGCTCTCTAGCGATTGAACGATGAATTGTCCCAGAATCGGATTCATTTATGACAATTGAGCCTTTTGCATTTAAGACCGCAGTCGCCGTTGTGATGTTCAACAATCCCGCTTTATTTGCAAAGTGTAACGAAATATCAGTACAGTTAATGCTCAAACTCAGCTGCAAGTTTCTGATAAATGAATAGTGCATGTGAGTGCTGAAAAGTGTCAGTTTTGTATGACCTGTAGCGTGCATGTGCACTACAAAGGGTGAAGTATCGACAGGCATAATACATGGATAATCTAATCCTTTCCCGGGGACTTTTTGAGAATATTGTAGTCTAATATTCGAGATGTTCTTTTCTAGTGCAGTGGGAGGCCTTGTGAAAACATACTTTCTCAAGAGCGTAGTAGAACCAAATATTACATGCGGTGAAAACGACAAAACTTCTGCATCAGGAATGCTATCTGAGTCTCTGTGAACCAGCAGTACACCATCCAGCGAAGCAACGACGTAGTGGAGAAGAAGTCGAAGGTAAAAGTTTGACGTCACTGCATACACGCGCAGGCGAGAGTGTCTGACTTCCGGAATTAGGTTGAATATGTATTCGCGGTACGTGGTCATATGTTGGTCAATATCCAAGTATATGCATACATTGCTCGAAGTAACATATAAAGGTTGGGAAATATAGATCGTCTTCACATTTGTGTTCGTCTGTGCGCTTTCATTCCGTGATTTTTGGATTGATTGCGACAGTCTAGCTCGCATTAGCCGAGAAGTGTGGGAATGTTGGAGAGAAGTACCTCTTTCCATACGTATGCTGCTTTTTAGAATGAGGCTCTTCAACAGAGTTTTCCCACTATGTAACTGCTCTTCACACGAAGACCGGCAGGTATGTTCAAGACAGGCAATCAAATTGTCGACTGTGCCTCTGCAAAATTTGCTTTCGTCATACATCAGGGTGCCGCTAATGTCGGCATGAGAATCTTGAAGTCCCAACCAGAGCGAAAAAACGGCTTGTTGAAAATGCTCTACTCTGGACTCCATACATTTTGATCGACGCAGATTGCTGACAAAGCTGAAGCATGTCTCAAACATAGGATTGTTAGCATGAAAGTCACATCCATGTCGAGTGCAAAGCAAATGGATGATATCGTTGATGGGGACTAGAGGGCATTCACGAGCAGCGTTTATCATGTGGTGCACATTCGCGACAATATGTGAGAAATTGATGTTCATGTCGACCACACATCGGCCTGGTACAACGGCAGCGTAACACCCTATGGTTGATTGTTGTGAAAGTGAACTTGCGCATCGTAAATCGAATGAGTTTCCGAGAGTGATTCTTGCCAGACGTGATGCCTGAACCTGGCGTTCAGTTATGGTGGCGATCACAATTAGCCAGCAAGAAAGCAAAATGGTGCAAGTAGTAGTACCTAAGATTCTTGCGGTAGACTTCAATAAACGCGTTGCGCTTGCACTGAGTTTGAAAGGAACTCCAGCGCCTCGCAAGATGTCTGGTGAATTTAGGTCAGTCATGAAATCATGTCGCAGCTTTGAGGCATTGAAACTACTTCGCTTATTTTCTGTGAGAACGTTCTCCCAGTGTATCAACGCTTTATTTCTCAGTTGTGCACGACGATCTTTTTGGTCTATCAGGTGATGAAACCAGGAGGTGTACGAATCGAACGTCCCAGGTCGATCGCATGTAAGTGTGTTTGATCTACACGCATGGGCGATGATAGCTAAAGAGAGCGCGTCACCAGCAATGTGGTGCAAAACTACCAGCAATTTTGACTCGCCCAGGCGATACAAACGAAGTGGTGCGTCGTTGAAAATATCGAATGGATATGACTTCGCTTCAGCTATGACGATCTCTGAACGTCGGTGAACCGAACCACAATTCTTTCTATCACACCTTAAGATTGGTATGGAAGAAATTGTCTCTCCTGATTTTATGGATACACTATCATTGGGGGAAAAACGCATTCGTAGAATTGGATGGTTTAGTAACATACAGTTGAAGACCTCAATTATATCCTTCTCCATAGAGATGTCCACGATCATTGACATATTGTAAGCACAACTTGACGGATAGAGCTTGAAGTGCAGTACAAATATTTTTTGTTCTTGGCTTGATACCAGGACGCTGTCGTCTTTTACGTTTGCATGAGCTTCACTTTGGGAGACTGCAGTCGCGACCTGATTCATTTCGAGTCGTTTTATCAATTCCTCCATTGATAAACTTTCAGTCAACAAGCTGGCTGGTATGCGACATCCGAGTTGCTGTTGAAGCCTAGCAAAAAATTCAGTTATCCCTAAGGAATCCATCCCACTCTCTATGAGAGTTTTGTCTTTCATAAATGAGTGGAAACTAACATCGCGGTAGCATGCGGAGACGATTTCGTACAACGATAGTTGGGCACCGTTGTGATTGAACTCAGATGGCACATCCGGTTTCTTATGGTTTGTTTTTCTTTTGCGCAAGTGTGACCTTGATACTGACTGGTGCTCTAAATAGTGGAACTTGGAACTAGATGAATTTCGCGCTACCAGCACATCCCAATGGCCGACTTCATTGCGATACCTCTCCATGTAGAAAAGTTCAATGTGTAGGGTAATGCATTTCATCTCACGTGAACGATGATGTATAAGTGTCTTTGAGTCTTCAAATAGCTTGCTCGGTAGAGCGAGGCCGGATTTTGACAATGTGCGCCCATACAAACTCTGTGATGAAGGACGGAAACACAATCGCCGTGCTGATTGAGATTGTCTTGTGAAATGTGATGCACATCGAGTCAAACGTGCTTCGAATGCGAGCTGTCCGCAGGCTTCTGCACTGTTGAAAGTTCCATCGTGCGTACTTAGAGAGACAGTCCAGACATCTCGTGCGCATGTTTTCGTGCGATGAATACACTTTGTGATCAGGAAACGATCGTCATTGCCCAGCATATTAAGGGTCTGAAGATAACTCTCGATGTGTGCGCCAATTCCATGCATGTGAGCGTGGATGCACAAAATTATCTTGCAAGTCCCTTTCAAGTGTAGAAAATGGCCACGCATGTTTATCATCGGACTTCCACTGTCTTCAGCTTGATTAAATTCTAGTCTATGCCATAAAAATTCCATATCAGTGGTTCCCAAATGTTTACACCATTCATCTGAAGCAGCCACGATGTGTGCGTTTGTTCCAGAGTATCCAAACGAGCTTATCGATTTTAAGGCTGGGTTTAACGCGCATCGGCCTCGATTGAATCTCAATACATTCACATACTCCTTTACACTATCAAGAACAATTGGATTCATGTTGCGCAAAGACAATAGAAATCTACTTAAGCGCATATCATAAAGTGTCATCACTAACCCATGGATTCCTGAAGACGCTTCGCTGTGCCCATGTAGCGTCTTACTTGCCTGGAAGACGACGGGAGAGCGACCCACACAGTATACTCGTTGAATTGCAGCTATCTCGATGGGATCACCGAGCTGCGTACCTGTGCCATGTAACTCAGACTCATCTACGCCATTTCCTTCGACATTAATGCCTGAGTGCGATGCACAGGATTGAATTAGCTCAAATTGAGCGTTGCCGTTCGGTGCCACCAAGGAACTAGTCCTTCCATCTTGGTTTATTTTGCTTGCTTTGAAGTATCCTACGTTTTCACTGATATCGTTCGATGCAGCGTGATCCACGCGACGTTTTGCAAGAAGCAGGCCTGCATAATTTTCGGCCCGACCATATCCGTCGGCTTCGACGTCCATCGCTTTACATCTGCCATCTGATGATAGCATTCCTGCTGCATTGCAGACTATTGAAGTTCTTGGATCAAATATTAAGTTGACCCCGAAGGCCAGTTGTTCACAATCTCGATAATGATCATCACAAACACATGAAAAGTGCACTGCAACTAACGATGAAGAACACGCGGTATCAATAGATATAGATTGTCCAGTAAAGTTGAAAGTGAAAGAAATCCTGCCGGCAGCAACGTTTGACACATTCGTTGCACTTTCATATCCGTTTGCAAGTGTAGACTTATCACGCAAGATTCTTGCGTAGTCCGACGACGTGATGCCGACAAATACTGACTTTGCACATCCATTGACGCAATACTTTTTGTCGAGCAACGATGCGGCAGTGCCAAGCAGAACGCGCTGCTGTGGATCGCAGAGACGAGCTTCCATGCGTGACATATCAAAGGTATTGGCATCAAAATGATATACTTGAGCAATGAATCCACCAAAACTTGGTGGAAGTGCACCGTCTAGGGTATCAAATTTGAATAAATCTATCATCCAACGCTTCTCCAAACCTTGAATCGCATCAAACAACGGAATCTTGTGAGTTACTGTCGACTGGCTGTGAAAAGTCTTAGCGTAGACTCGCACGTCAATACTATGACGTTTATGTTGGGTAGTCAAAGAGCAGGAAGACCTTTGTATGGAAATTTGATTTTGATGCGATTCGGACAACATACATTGGTTTTGTTGCGACAAAAAACGAATTAAAGATCGGAGTGTCGGATGCTCAAATGCTACTAACTTTGGCACATCAATATGAAGCTTCGATGAAAGTGCATCAGCAAGTTCCAAAGCAAAAGTTGAGTCCACGCCGTTGGTCATGACGCTCTCATCCAAAGAAAATGGTCCATTTCTACATCCCCGTAAATCCGTTAGAACGCGCTGCACCACTGAAGCTACATGTGATTGTACGACATCCACGTGCATAGCTTCCAAATAGTTGTCGTCACTCACAATCTGAGTTGATGGGTGTTTTACCCTATCAAGGAGATCGTCAAGTAGATCCCATTGCTGTAGGCTATGTTCTGTTTGGTTCAGCAGTACTCTAAATTGTGAGTCATATTTCTGCATGTCCAACTTGACTACCAAAACACCAGGAAGCGCACGAGTCAAATGACATTTTGATATTATACTGCAAAGCTTATTGGGGCAAATCGAGGTCAGGCCCAAGATGGATGAGTCCCATGTTGCATTTAACGCCATACCAACACTCGCAAATGGCCCCAAGCGGATTGAGATAATTTCGCTTCCAAAAGAATGAAACCAAAGTGATAGCTCATCAATGTATGCATTTGACGCTGCATACGATGCCGCTCTCCCAAGACCGAAAACAGCGCTGATTGACGACAGAAATATGTCTATTTGTCGTGAGTGGGACGGAAAAAGCCAAGGCGTATTGTCTTTTTTAGCTTGTACTGAAGTTGCGACTTTTGGTACGAAGACTGCCATCATCTGTGCAGGTGTCAGGTGTTTCACTGGAGTCATCTGAAAGACTCCTGCGGAATGTATAACTGACAGTTTTTTATTTTGATCCTTGCAGAACCGGGATTTAATGGCTGCTAACTCATCTAAATTGCACACACAAGCTCTCGATATTGTCAGATAGTCATCTTCCGTGGAAAATGTTGGATCCACGTGAAGCACGCGACTTCGCCCTGTGCGGCCAACAATACAAACATTACAATGCGAATGGCGTTTCAAATTATTTATTAAGTGAGCGGTTATGCCATGAGTTCCACCATATGTTAAAACATTATGCGAGCAAGTCCATGCGAACTCACGCTGTCGTCCTTCGCGGAGGGTTGAACGTAAACTTACTTGCGCTAATCGCTGTGTGAAAATTTTACCAGCCTCAACTCTCATCTTGCACGAACTACAACTCAAAAACGTAAACTTTTCAAATACTGGTTTCGGAGCTAAAGCAACTTGCACATGTGGATACTCCAAATGCAATGCCTGAATTAAGCTCTCCATGGTCCCGAACGTGCAGGCGGCTTCACTTGCAGGACGTGGCTGCGTGGCCAGGTTGAAACAGGTTGATGAGCATGATCTTGAGACAATGCTTATCAACGGTAAAAACGTGAACATTGATGCGTAAATTGATGCAAATGTGTACGATGAGTCTTCTACTCTTTGATAGGGCACTATGTCACACAAGTCCAGGTTAAAGGCACGCTTTCCAATTCGCGAAGCTTTGAAACTACCAAAATTAATACAATCTGTGCCGTCAATTCGTTGATGTTTTGCGGCTCCATAAACCCAATTGGCCACGTACTGATGCGTCGGTAATTTAGCACGTCTTCGTATTTGTGATGCACTTTCTTCACACTCTATCAAGTTATTGGAAGATTGAATTCGAGATTTAGTACGTGTAATTTTCCTATTTGAAACTGTACGATGCGCGCACGTGGTATTCAACAATCTTGAGAACTGAACCATGGCGCAAGATATACGCAAAAAATGATGCATACACGACTTTAACAGTTGCTCTTTGACTCCTGTATCGCTAAAAAGTGTGTGTTCCATTGCACGACATGTAGAAATTGAATTCCGGAAGAACTGACATACGCTGAGGAAGCGCCGGTCGCGTACCTGTGGAGTAACGGTCACGCAGCCTTTACCAGTGTTAACACCATTCGACCCTACAACTTTAAACACAGAAGTTCTTTCGCAGAGATGTACGACCAAATTATCCTTTACTGCATTATGAGTTGTCAGCACTACTTGTGAAAGCATCGTCAATCGTTCGTTTGTTGTTATACCAACTACGGAATGTACAGCAAAAAGTAGATCTGACATTCGTGCGATATCATTATCCATATTATTTCTTTGCTTGAATGTTAGCCATTGTGACGAATCTAGGTAATAGGCTTTACACTCCACTGTCATGTAATCGTGCAGTAAGTATTTTTCGTCGAGAAGTAGTGGGTTGCCGTCCATAGGGCGCTTATACAGAGCGCTGTAAACGGTCGCCGATAATATCGCGTGAGCGTTTGTACCTTGAAATGCAAACGAGCTCGTTCCCGTCTTCGCATTTGCTTTATGCACATGCTGGCACGAAGCAGAAGCAGATCGCGGCACAGCAACGTTTGGCT
>Ga0181595_10000786_pt1 | contig 35417 bp, 23 predicted proteins | sample 041ome_7_FD_145604 | JGI IMG/M metagenome (GOLD analysis project Ga0181595, IMG submission 145604) | Coastal salt marsh microbial communities from the Groves Creek Marsh, Skidaway Island, Georgia - 041401AS metaG (spades assembly) | ecosystem: Environmental > Aquatic > Marine > Intertidal zone... | reverse complement strand
AACCCATCTACTCGAGCATCCGAAGGCGATGCACTATAGAGTACCACACAACCCTCTATCTACTACACCATACATCACACAATCACACAATCACACGCACACATCCCTCATCACGCCCTAGACTACGCACGCACACGACCGAACACCCAACGCGCGCGCGACACAGCGATCGCCCTCCGGATGACACGTGGACCTCTATGCGTAAACAGTATATAGTGGACGCACGCAACACACCTGTCGACTTTCAACATTTCACGCCATCGATGATGTTGTCGCGCGGTCGTCGTTCGGCGCCGGCACACCGCGCCGGCGCGAACTCGACGACCCGATCGCGCGCGAGTGCGACGAAGACGAGCACGCGAACGACACGGGTACGTGATGGGCGATGCGGCGGCGATCGATACGGGCGCGTGGACACAGGGTTGGGTGTGGGAGCGACGCATTTGGTGTTGCGATGGTGTTCGTGCGCGACGACGACGACGACTGACTGAGACGCGTGTGTTCGTTGATCGCGCGTGCGTGTGGTAGGTGTGATTTCGTGATGGTTCGTTTCATGAAGGCGTTTGGGCTCGGGGAGGGGTCGTCGTCGGGGGACGTCGTCGAAAAGGCCAAAGCCGCGGCGGCGAAGGCGCAAGCCAAGGCGCTCGAATCGGCCAAGGCTGAGGCTGCTGTGAAAAGATTGGAGAAGAAGCTTGAGGCGGTGAAGGAAACGGCGGATGATAAGGTTAAGAATGATCAGGTTCAGCGCAACGCCAAGCAAGAGGAGAAAAAGGCGATGGCGCAGCAGATTCGGGAGCACGCCGCCGACCTCAAGAAGAAGCTCGCCGCCGCCAAGGAAGCCGCCGCGACAGGCGACTCCAAGGCGAAAGCTGAAGCCGAAGCGCTCAGCGAGCTCGCGGACAAGGCAGATGCCGACGCGAACCAAGCTGAAGGCGAAGCATCCACCGCCGAAGCGCCGGCGACTGCTGGCGATGACGCCGACACCGAACAAAAGAAGGTTCAGGCGGCGCTCGACGCGGCCAAGGCGGCGATGGAAAAGACGAAAGCCGACGCCGACGATGCTCTTGCTGAAGCGAAAAAACTTGCTGCCGTAAAAGCAAACAAAGACGCTGCTCAAGATGCTGCCGACGAAATGGCTGCTCAAGAAAAAGCCGAGAAGGATGCCCAGGCAAAAACTGGCGGGAACGACGTCTCCGGCGCCGTTAAAATCGGAACCGACGGTAAGTTGATTGTCGATGAGCAGGATTCGCAAGAAAAGGCTGCTGCGGACCATGCTCAACAAGCTGCTGAAAGTGCCGAACAAGCTGCTGAAGATGCCGTCAACAACAAGGCAAACGCCGCGAGAGAAGCCGCCGATAAAGCCGACCAAGCCGCCGATGAAGCCGAGTTCGCCACCAAGGAGGCTACCGTCGAAGTCGACGCTGCTGAATCGGAAATTGAATCTGCCGAAGAAAGCTTGCAAGAAGAAATTGAAAACTTGGCCGACGCCAAGGCTCAAGCCGCCAAGGCTGAAGCCGATGCTGCGGCTGCTGCTGCAAAGGCTGCTAGCGACGGTACTGACGCCTCGCGTGAAAACGCTGAACTCATGCAATCCGGCGTCGACTCGGCCAAGGAAGCTGTCGCCGACGCTGCCGCCGCCAAGGCTACAGCCGAAGCAGCTTTGGAAAAAGCCAAGGCCGCCGCTGAATCTGCGAGCTCCAAGCTCAACGATTTGTTCTCAAAAGCCGCCGCCGCCAAGATTGAAGCCGTCGTCAAGGGTACCGAACGCGACGCCGAGGTGTACACCGCCAAGGAGCTCGCGAAGAAAATCATGAAGAATATCAAGCCCGTCGACGGCCCGAGCTCGCTCGGTCACAGTCACTACGCCCTTGGTGCGTCTACGAACGGCATGTCGCAAGATTTCTACGCCAACACGGCCACGGTGTCGGCGCTTGTCGCCGTCGTCGCGCTCGTCGGGTACGTCTTTGGCCGCCGCTCAACCAAACGCGCGCACGCCAAGCAAGCGCCCATGTACGGTGCGTTGTCCAACTCCCAAGCCACTGGAGGTGAAATGTGTTAAAATATGATATGTGAGTGTGTTACAGCGTGTCACCATGAATGCTACGACCATAACACACGGCGCGTTCTCGCGTCCCGTCAGTCGCGTCTCCGCGCGCGCGTCTCGACGGCCAAATTTTCCGCGTCGGCGTCAATCGAGTCATTTTGTTGTTTCACGTGCTCAATTTTGATCGAATTGAAATACTATAAAGTAAGATTAACTCAAAATCATCCATCGCGTCGCGTCATCTCTGTCGTCGTCGTCCTCCTCCTCATCCGCGGTGTCCCGAGGCGTAGATGGCGCGCGCCCGTATGCACCTCATAAATCACACACATGGGCATATATCACCTCACACTACGTCCCTTTTCAAATTTCGGACATTCGACGTCTCCACCCCGTCCCCGTCCTCGCCGTCCCGCGCGCGGCGCTCCGCACACCCCGTCGCGACGCGCGACGCGAGTTCGATCGCGCTCCGCTCGCACGCGCGGTGTGGCGACGCATTTCACGCGCACACTTTCCGCGCGTTATCGACGTTCGCCTGCGCCGCCGCAGCGACGACGACGAAAGATTGACACCCGAACGAATCGATTCGCGCGTAAACGTTTGAATCACCAGCGTCAATCATGACCACCACGCTGGACGTCGATAGCGTGATCGAACGGTTGTTGAGCGTGCGCGGACAACCGAATAATCGTACGGTGCAATTGGCGGAGGGCGAGATCAGAGCGCTGTGCGCGGCGGCGAGGTGCGTGTTGGGACGATTCGATGCGAACGCGAGGCGCGCGCGGTCGAGGCGCGCGAGTGGAGATCGACGACGTGTGACGCGCGCGCGACGCGGGTTCGGTGCGGGTGACGGGCGGGAAATATGAAGTGGAACTCGTGCGTGCGTTTGCGTGGGTGTGTACGCGGGAAAGTGCGCGTGCGTGCGCGGTGAGAGGTGAAATGCGCGCGTGTGAAGGTGGTGGAGAGGGTCAGCGGGCGCGACGCCGATCGAGCCGCGGGCGGGTTCGTGCGTGTCGGTGCGGCGTGTGCGCGTGTGTGCGGGGCTCAACGTTGTGCTCATGCGCTCGGTGTGAATGGTCATTTGCGCGCGGCGCGTGACGAGGGTATGAGAGAAGAGGGGACGCGAGCGCGCTACGCGACGCTGAGCGTATACGACGAGCGACGACGACGACGCGACTGACTGATGAATTTTTTACCCCGGTTTTGCGGTACACAGAGAGATTTTCTTGGCACAGCCGTGCTTGCTTGAACTCGAGGCGCCGTTGAAGATTTGTGGTGACGTGCACGGGCAATACTCGGACTTGTTGAGACTGTTTGAGTACGGCGGGTTTCCCCCAGAGGCGAATTATTTGTTCCTGGGCGATTACGTCGATCGCGGCAAGCAAGGCTTGGAGGTGATTTGCTTGTTGTTGGCATACAAGGTGAAGTATCCAGAAAACTTTTTCCTGTTGCGGGGGAACCACGAGTGCAACTCGATTTCGCGCATTTACGGTTTTTATGACGAGTGTAAGAGACGGTACAACATCAAGTTGTGGCGCGTGTTCTGTGACGTGTTTAACTGCCTTCCGTTTGCAGCCATTGTGGATGAAAAGATCTTTTGCATTCACGGCGGGCCGAGTCCGGAGTTGAAGGATCTACAGCAAATAGTTCAAATCAAACGGCCGACGGACATTCCCGATATGGGAATGTTGTGCGACTTTTTGTGGAGCGACCCAGACGCGGATATTCAGGGCTGGGGCGAGAACGACCGCGGGGTATCGTATACGTACGGGACCGATGTTGTTGGCGATTTCCTCGCCAAGTTTGATTTTGACTTAGTGGTTAGAGCGCATCAGGTTGTTGAGAATGGGTATGAGTTTTTCGGAAAGCGGCAGCTTGTCACGGTTTTCTCGGCGCCCAACTATTGCGGAGAGTTCGACAACGCCGGTGCGATGATGACTGTAGATGAAAACTTGATGTGCAGCTTCCAGATATTGAAGCCTGCCGAGCGTAAGCTCATGGGCGGATTTGGGTCGATGATGGGTGCGCGACCGAGCACTCCTCCTCGCAACAAAGGGACGTAAACATAAAGCAGCAGAGCGCTGCGACGAAACGTCAGGATGGGGGCGTCCTTCGTTTGGAATTTTCATGGCACAAGGCCACGCGATGGGCAACCAGTGCGCCAATGGTTAATCGCGCGATCGTGTTTAAGGTGGCTCTTATTGAATAGCTCGAACTTGTAACAGACAAATCACAAAAGTAAAGGTGAAAAGTTGACGACGACGATGTCAAAGTCTCGTCGCGTCGCAGTCAGCCGCGCGCCACATCACGCCACGCCAACGCATTCGCATCGTGCTATCTGTTGTGCGCACCGTAAAATACCCACATCAGTACTACGTTTGACTCATCTGTGAAGTATTTCACAAAGTCGATATGGACGCGCAAAACGCTCGAGCATCTTTCGATGGATTCACCGCGCGTGTCGCGAGAATGAAGGAGATTCACGTCTTGCCCGCGTACGTGGTCGTTCGCGCGGCGCAACACATCTATGACGCCGATGCAAAACGATTCCCCGGTCGCGAACGCATTCGCAAACACATCGAAAACGAGGTACGTCGTGGACACGGCGCGAACGAAACAAACATTGTACGCCCGTCCCGTCTGTCGCGCGTACGCTCGATGTGACGCTTCGCGCTCCGACTCACCGCGACGCGTCTTATTCGCGCGCACACAGAATTTACATCACGTCATCCTCCAAGCGCTATCATGGGATCATATTTTTGACGCTCTCGTCGACGTCGGGTGCGTGCGCACGATCGACTCGAACGGAACCTTTGTCGTCGACGGTTCGATGGGTGAGTTGTCGGCGGCTGTTCGCGAGCGCTGCGTTTTATCGAGCGACGACGCCGTCGTCGATTTCGTGCTCCGAAACGGCCTCTCTGAGGCGAAATGCGCCACGCCGCTCACGACGGTGAACAAGGTGCGAAATGGCAAGCGCGCGAAGCCTGAAGCACCGAACGGCGACGATGACGAACGACGCGCGCAATCATCAGAAGATATTCCCGCCGACGTCGACGCCTCTCGCGCGACAGAAGACGCCATCGCGCACCTTCGCGCAACGCTCGCGACGCACGTCGTCAACATCGAACGTGAATGTGTTGAAATCATCGCGCGCGCATTGAAAGCGGCGCGAAAACGATAGATCGAATGTAAATATTCCCCCGCGCGCGCCGCCGACGCCGCCTAGCCAGCCTCTCCACGCGAGCTCACCTCGCGCGAACGTCGCGCTCGCCCGCGCATTCGCCCCGCTCGGCCCGTCAACGCGACGATATAGTTTTTATCATCGCGCTGAACCCGTCAACACCCACGCGAGCGCCGCCGTCGACGTCGATATCGCGACACCACGCGACGGTTCCCAAAGGTCGCGAGCCGCGACGATACCCCAACCGTCGTCACTTCGCGCGCGTCACCATCGTCGCCGTGCGCAACACCGCGTGAAGGCGACGTCAATCATATCTCGCGTGCGATTGCGCGCATCGAGGTGCGCGATGAGCGCGAGCGCGAGCGCGAGGGCGCGAGGTTGCGATGTGCTGACGCGGCACGGCGGAACACCAATCGATCGGAGACGCGCGGGTGGTACCGCGCGCGTGAGGCGCTCTGCGCCCGTCGTGCACCGCGCACGGGTCGCACACGGCGACGATGGGTTTCGTCGCGGTGTTTGAGACGCCCAGGCGCGCGCGAGGGCGACGGCGAGGGGTGCGAACGAGGGCGTTGCGCCGATGGCGTAGAAGGGGGCTGACGAGACGACGCTCGCCGCCGAACGATTGACGACTGACGAATGACATTTGTATCGCCTAGGCACGCGAGATTTGTGCGACATTGGACGGAACGAGTAAGGTTGGTACGATTGGTGGAATGAATTTATTCACGGATGGGCGATTGGCGTCGGAATTGGAGGAGCAGAGCGCATTGGATGTGGATTTCACGAAGCTCGCACGAAACGCGACCACTCGGGCTGGACTCAGGACGTCTACGAGCGTGGATGATTTAAGTGCTGGTAGTACGCAAGTGTGTGTTCAAACTCCGCGATCGAGTGAGGGCGCTCGGACGTTGAAAATGACGACGACGGCGCATTTAACGACCGTGAGGAGCTTTGGGAGCGAGAGCTCTCTGGACGGCGGCGAAGCGTTTGAGAATCATGACATCGTGGCCAATGCGTCTAAGGTTGAAACAGATGTATTTGCGACAATGAGGGCCACGATATCGTTACCGGAGACGGAGTCGACGGCAACGGCGGCGACAGCTGCGGCTCCGATCGCAACCACGACGACGGGTACGACGAGCGCGACAACGAGCAACAAGGGCAATTTGTTTGACGTCGCAAACGATCCACAAATAGAATCGCTTCGGCGAAGTTCTCGAACGTCTATTCTGGGTCAGCGTGTTTCAATCAAGGAACCGTTTGTTAAGGCATCGTCACGCATACGAGGCGCAAAGTTGAAGAACGTGACTACGTTATACTCTGAAATCCGCATCGCGTCCCTGGGAGTGTTGACGCATGAGGATGTGCAACTGTGCGTCAGGTCCATGGAAACTAAAAAACGGGACCCATCTATCCCATCGGTATTTATTCCGCGTGAATACGAGGTCAAGGGTTTGTTATTCGAAGAACCGTTCTCCGCGTCTGTCGACGAACACGGCGTGCACAAAGTTACGTGGGGATTTGAAGGTGACGGTCGCCTCATCGCGCAATCTGACCCCGGAACGATGAACGCCGAAGATGCGTGTGCGTGTATTGTACAAGAGATTACTCGTCGTCAGTTTGAGCGCATTCCGTCTTTGACGCCACCAGTGCGCACGAAACACTCGTGCAGTGCGACGTGCTCCAATCCAAACTGCGGCGTCGCAAGCACGCCCCTGATGCGACGGGGTCCCAACGGCATGCGTACGCTGTGTAACGCCTGTGGACTTTGGTTTGCACGCCGCGGAACAATGCGTCCATGTGGGAAAGTGAACGGCGCTTCAGAAGATATTGTGGTTGTGGCACCGCCACCGCCACCAACGGATGCTTCGCCTGAAGAAAAAGAGATTTTCATTCGCACACCGCCGACAAAAGATGATTTCAATGCCATTATGGCTTTTGGCTATCACACTTCTCAAGTTCAAGGTGCCATTCGTGCCGCTTGCAAAGCCATTCATTCCGCGGAAAAGCTGAGGCGTACTAAGGCTAAGATGGCGTACAAGAAACACATTGAAACTCTCTTTGCGCAGAAGGATGAGCTGGGATTGTTTGATTCATGCGGAGATCTAGAAACGTTCGTCGCCGGCTCTGAACTAGATGTATCGAACGCTTCGAAGAAGCGAAAGACGAAGACTGCGAAGAGCGCGAAAGTTGACACGAACAAACGACTGAACGAAGGCGCGTTTGTCGCGCACTCTGATTTGGCCGAATTGTTCATGAATATGGAAGATCTGCCGTGGTTAACGATGGACGTGCCTAAAGAATTAGCGGCGGATTCAGTATCGCGTCAATCGGATAAGGTAGAAATTGAACAAGCGAAAAATTTGGAGTCAAAGCTACCGCGTCCCGAATCACAACTGACGTTGACGTGTGTGTATGCCCTTGACGAGGACGTTGTCGGTGACAAAGCAATGGAAGAAATTTTGCACATGCCATCGGATCCTGAAGAAATAATCACCGCCATGCAAGGATGGTAAGACAAAGACATCTGAAAAGAGTCTCAAGAACCGTAATGGCTAACATGCCTCGAACTGTATCACCACCATCACCATCATTCACCCGCGGCGCACACGCGCGACGCGTTTGTCGAATTTTGTACCACTTCCATGTACCGTACTACTGTACCGAGCATCGATTTTACCCATCCAAGGAAAATTCGCTACTGCTCCATTCGAGACCGTGTGCTGTATCAATTCCATTTATAGCATTTGCGCACGCTTTTCACAGTTGTGAAAATACACAGCTTTAGTAAGAATCTGCATGAGCAGTTCTGCGACGTTTTGTGGAACTGGCTACACTCTGGGTGGTGGCGTCGACACTCGCATCCACCGCGTAGAAAACCCGCGTAAATGTAATAAACCTTACAACTTTGTGTTACGCTACGTGGTCTAATGTTTCATTCGTTTCAATCATGATCATCGTGCGTGGCGAGGCCGGCGAGTAGAATTGTTCCCACGCCGGCGGCATAGGCGAAAAATTTCTTCAAACGATTCTTACGGTCCGGCGCTTGATGCACGCGGTGACTATGCGCGATATGTTCAGCCTGTAACCCGTGTTTGTCCCCGCAAGCTTCGGCGGAAGTTTCAAATTCATCCGTCGCGATTTCCGTGGCGCCGACGTAAATAAATGAACCGGCAGCTAAACCTTCGAGGACGAGCGACGCCGTCGGCGATGATGAACCGATGCCAACGCCAATGGCGATACCGATCGGTGTCACACACGCGAACGCAAACATAATTGCGCACATGTGTTTATACGTCGTCACACCAGATTTGTAAAATGCAAACCCGATGGAAAACGCCGCCGGAGCTTTGTGAGAAATAATGGCGATGGCCACCGCGGTGATGTTCGTGCGCGTGCTTTGCACACCGAGCGACACTCCAGCCAGTATTGCGTGTAAGCTTACAGCAATAAGCAAGACGTATGGAGCCATCTCTGCGTCAGTCATTCGCCGACGACGAGGTTTTGCGGATTTTTCTTTCTGGGCGATTACCGGCGCGTGCGAATGCGAATGAGAGTGCGAGTGTTTCGCTGTATTCGCGTTGCCACCTTCTTCAGCGTCGTGCTCCTCGTCGTGGTCGTGCTCTTCCAATGTGTGCCCGTGCGTGTGAAACAACACACGTTCGACGAAGAAAATCAACATGTACCCCAAGCACACGAGCGCGTAAGGCAGAGGATACGCTTGAGGCGACCACGTAACGCTCGCGCTCGCCTCGATGACGTGCGGCAAAATGTGCGTCAAGCCAGCGCTTAGGAAAATACCACCAGAAAATGCATTCATCAACCCAAGGGCTTCGTCGATGGTGTTCGTGAGCACCTTGGCGAGAAACGTTGGCGCCATACCGCCCACAAAGGCTTCGGCGAGAATAGCCCCGCCCATGGCGCTCTTGAACCCAAGCAACTTGCTCGCGCCTGTCGATTCCGACGTCGACGCGCTCGACGTGGACGTGTCAAATTCACATTCCTCGTCAGCAGCGCATCGTAGAATCCCGGCGCATCCGTTCGCAAACTCCAACGCCGACAACTCCCCGTCCCCGTCGGCGTCGGCGTTCGCGAAGACCTCCGTAGGCGTCAACGTCGCCGCGTCGTCGTGCCCGTGCGCGTGCGCATCCGACGCTCCGTACTCCGTTCGCTCATGCAACGTGGTAAATATCGTATCCATCTCACTCACACTCAATGACCCATCGCCATCGGTGTCAAACGTCGACACGAACGTCGCGCTCGTCGTCGACGCGAATTCCGCGGGTGTCGTCTCAGACGCGCGCGCGCCCAAAACCACCCCACCACCCAACGCCGCGCGCGGCGCCGTCGTCGACGACATCGCCACCGCACACATCGCGCATATGGCCACCTTGCCGAGCGAGAACCCGCCCAACATCGTCGTCAGCGCGCCACCGCGGCGGCGATCGTGACGCGCGCGCCCGAGCGACGCTTCGTCCACATCATCATCGTGCACATGGACGCGACGCACCGGCGTCGTCGTCGTCGTCACGCGGTGCCGCTGCGCGTTGGCGTGTGCGGGCGTGTGCGCAAGAAAATCCCATCGTCGTTCAAAAGCGTCCAAAAGCGTCGCGCACGCGTCGGCGTCGGCGGACGAGGCAATCAATGGCGGCGGCGCGATGCGGCGGACACACGCCGTTTCATACTGTAGATGGTTTAATGGTATATATACTACAACACGCGCGCTGGGGGCGTGCGGCGGACACACGCCGTTTCATACTGTAGATGGTTTAATGGTATATATACTACAACACATACCGGGTGTGTGTTGGCGTGGTGTGTGTACTTTCGCTATATATAGAGCCCATGGGCCGTTGTATATGACACGCACGTGAGAAGATTAATCGTCACGCACGGACGACGACGCGACGGCGCCGGCGACGCGCGCGACGGCGCGGACGACGCGCGCGCGGTCATCGTCGACATTTTCGCCATGCTCTGCGCGTCATCGCGCGCGCGGTCGTCGTCGCGGATGCGCGCACGAACGCCGATGGAACGGGCGATTGGGGGGCGTGGGCGACCAACCGCCAAAGCGCGTGGCGCCGCCGCGTCATCATCGTCGTCGCCGCACACGCGCGACGCGCGCGCGCGCGGATGATATCGGTGCATATATATCCGACGATGCGCGACGACGCCGATGACGGCGGCGGCGGCGGCGGCGGCGCGAATGATGCTGCGCGTGCGGACGATGCCGCGGCGTTTCGCGCGCGCTACCGCCACCGCGCGCCGGTGGTGTTTCGCGGCGCGCTGGGCGACGGCGAACGCGCGTCGGTGGCGTGGCGCGATTGCGATGCGTTCATTCGTACCGTGTGCGGGGAGGAGGGTGAGGAGGCGCGGTGCGAGGCGTTGGTGGCGCGCGAGGCATCGGTGTTTTTAAAGTTTTTAAAGTGCGATTGCGAGGTGCGCGAGATGAGGGTGGCGAGCGCTGCGCGCGAGGTGTTTGGCGGTGCGTCGTCGTCGACGACGAAGATGTATTGCCGAGCGCGGGTGAGCGCGCGATGCGCTGAGGTTGCGGGCATCGATTTCATAGCGCGCGTGTTCGACGAAGACGCGACGCTCGCGAATAGCCGCGTGTGGTTTGGCCGCGGCGGGTACGTGACGCCGTTGCACTATGACTTGTGTCACGGGTTTCTCGCACAGAAGGTGGGGCGAAAAACATTCACGCTTTTTGCGCCGGATGACTTTCGCAAGTTGTACCCACGGCGCGATCGTCCCGAGGTGTCGAGGGTGGATTACGACGCGTACGCGAGCGGGGACGCGAGACAGCGCGAAAAGTTTCCCGATTTTGCCGACGCGCACGCGATGGTGGTGACGTTGGAGCCCGGGGATGTGTTGTATACGCCGCCGTTTTGGTGGCATCACGTGCGGTCGATGGATGACGGCGACGGCGACGGCAACGGCGTGGTGGTGAGCGTGCTCGTGCCGTTTGACCTCTCACCCGGCGAAGCGAAACACATGTGTCACTTTGTGTGACGTCGACATAGACATAGACATAGACGTTAACGAAGGGACGTGTGCGCTAATAAATACGCATGCGTCGCGCTCGCGACGAAAACGCGAGCGTTGCCGGGTGGAATTCAAAATGAACAGTCAAACGCGCGCGCGACGCGTGCGCTTTTCTGGGGACACAAAAAGACACTCGAGCGTTCGCGCGCTTCACTCGCACGCGCGCGCGTCGCGCAACCTTTCGACCGTTCGAACGCACGCGCAGCCGATCGCGTGCGTGCGTACTACTCCAGCCCCTACCGCCGAGTCACACGAGCGGCGACGCGCGTGGTCTTCGCGACATGGTGGCGCGGCGCGGCGCGGGAGGGGAACCACCGGGACAGGATGAAAACGCGCGGACTCAACGCGGTGCGCGCACCGCGGCGGCGTCTGCGCCGATGACGAGGCGGTGTAATATGCTTAGAGTGCGTCCGTGCGCGCGAACGACGCGATGGCGCGCGAGAAGCGATGCGTGAGCTCGCGAATGCATGCGGAATGTAAAGCGACTGACGGATGGCGTCCCGAAACGCGCGCGTAGATTGGCGAACGACGAGCACCGCCAGAGGGCGAAAATACCGTGCGCGTCCGATCGTGGGATGAAAATGAATTAGTACACGCCATACGGACGTCTTGTGTGTCGGGTTCATCGATGAGAGGAGGTTTAGTTTTGGGTTTGAACGCTTCGGCGAGAGGCGCGGCGTCGCCTTCGCCGGCGAAACTCGATATTCGACAGAGCGTACACAAGGTGGCGCGGCAGAAAGGGGTATCGAACGGGCGTACATATACGAGTAAGGTACGTCATGATGGTTTTATCTTTCTGTGCGCAACGAACGAACGTTTGTGAATACTGTTGTTTACTCGCGCGCGCATTCGTACAACTGACGCGAATTTCGTCTCCAGTATCGCGGGGTGCATCAAACGTTCCCCACAGGTCGCTGGGAGGCACAGTTCAGAAGAAATGGCAAGGTACGATGACAACGATGATGACGACATCGCCTCTCTGTCTCTCTCGCTCGCGCACACGTACGCGAGATTTCCATCGACGACCGCGCACTCACACGACGTTTCTTTGTCGACGCAGCCCACATCACTCGGATGTTTCGACCACGAAGAAGAAGCCGCCAAAGCGTACGACCGTATGATGCTCTGGTGCGAAATGCACGCCGCTGAACTCACGCATACGGTGAGTTCGCCTCAAAAGCAAGGCGCGGTGGCGCTCAACTTTGAAGTGTCTACGTACGCAAACGATTTGCACGCGTTGGAATTTATGTCCCAGGATGATTTGATGCAAGAATTACGTCGACTTGGTCGAGTACAGGCCACGGGCGCGCTCTCTCCATTGTAATAGTACCACTTTAGCACGCACTGAAAGACAAAACAAAGCGAGTGAGAAAGAACTAAATCAATGCCACGCGAGGCAGCTGTCTTCTCGCTCGTGCGACACTGTAGACCTCAGAACGCGCCCGTCGATGCCAACCCCATCACTCGCGCGCGTGTGCACGAACGCACTGTCCTCGCCAGTAGTCACTCATTCCACGCACGCACGCAGGCGCACGCGCGCGATGCATTCACGCGCAACAGCTCGCGCCGACGCTGACGCTGGGACGTCAGCCACACCGTCTGAAGTCCACGCCCACGCACCGTCACTCTACGGTAAGCTCGGACAGAGCTTAAACGCCGCGGGGATAGCGTTGTTTTTCAAGTCCGCCGTGGGCGATCGCGCGCTGGCGATGCCGCAAGTGGCGTGTAAAGATATTTCTCGAGTGGATTGGGCGCACTTGCGTTCGCTCGGGTTTGAGGGCGTCGTGTTCGACAAGGACAACACCCTTACCGCGCCGTACGCCCTAGAAGTACACGAGCGCGTATGCGAGAGCTTGGAGCGATGTAAAGCCACGTTTGGGGCGTCGAACGTTGGGGTGTATAGTAACTCGGCGGGTTTAACGCAGTACGACCCAGACGGCGTCGAAGCCGACGCGCTAGAAAAGGCTTTAGGTATCGCCTTTATCCGTCACGCCACGAAGAAGCCTGCTGGGGATGTCGATGATGTCGTCGCTCACTTCCCGGGGTGTGACAGCGCCAAGAAATTAATTTTCGTAGGCGATAGGTATTTGACCGACGTAGTCTACGGTAACCGGCACGGCATGTTTACCATTCGCGTCGAACCATTCACGCTCAAAGGTGAATCATTCGCCATCAAATCCGCGAGGAAATTTGAACAATCTGTGGTATCATTATGGCAGTCTTTCGGCGTCGCCCCAGTACCGCACGAACGCCTATTCCCGGGCGCGAATGGAATGGATAAAGCGTCGTGGAGGCTCATCCAAGGCGAGCCCGCGTACGAAAATTTACAAAAGTGCACCCTCTAGCTCCCGTGCGTTCGCATGTTTACACCCGCGCATGAAATATTTAGCTCTGTGTTGATTTAACTCGTTCCATTTCGAACGCCATTTCGCGTCTTTCGCGGCAAAGATTAGGACAAACACGCACCCTCGTCGGCCCATTTTTTCACAGGTCAAAAGTTGTCATCGACTGACGTCACGCCCAAAACCGCACTCTGTGCCTCCGCGCTCAAGAGCCACGCACCCCGCACCCGCACACACACACGCACCGCATCACAACAATGAGCGCACACGCTCGCACCGCCCCCGCGGCGACGTTCGCGCGCACGCAAAGCGCGCACAAGAGCGCCAAGACTCGCCAGGTCGCGGCGGCTCGCACCACCACGCGCACGAAAGCCGTCGCTGAACGTACGTCACGATGCTCGAGCGCGCGAACGCGACGCGCGATGCATATTTGGATTTTTTACCATCGATTCGCGCGCGTGAACTCGGGTGAATCGCGCGCGACGCGCGGCGAGGACCCCTCATGTCGCGATAAAGTGCTCCGCCGCCGCCTTATCCTCAGAAAGGGCGAGCGTGGCGCGGGACGCCCGCGTGCGATGCCTTTGACCGCGAGATTGACGATGAAATTGCGCGCTAACACACACAGCTGAAATCTCTTCCAAGGCTGTACCGAGAGATGAGATCCGTAACATCGCCATCATCGCGCACGTCGACCACGGGAAGACCACGCTCGTGGATTCCATGTTGGCGCAAAGCAAGGTGTTTCGCGAAAACGAAAAGGTTGAAGAGCGCATCATGGACTCTAACGATCTCGAGCGCGAGCGCGGGATTACTATTTTGTCCAAAAATACTGCGGTGACGTACAAGGATAAGAAGATTAACATTATCGACACTCCTGGTCACGCCGATTTTGGGGGCGAGGTTGAACGCGTGTTGAACATGGTGGATGGCGTTTTGTTGCTCGTGGACTCTGTCGAAGGTCCTATGCCGCAAACGCGTTTCGTGTTGAAGAAGGCGTTGGAACTTGGCTTAAAGGTTGTTGTCGTCGTGAACAAGATTGATCGCGAAGGTGCTCGACCGGATTACGTCGTCGACATGACGTTTGATTTGTTTTGCTCGCTGGGCGCCACGGATGAGCAATGCGAGTTCCCCGTCGTGTACGCCTCTGGTTTCCAAGGTATCGCGGGCATGGAACCGGATCAAATGTCGGATTCTCTCGAACCGTTGTTTGAAGCCATCTGCAACGAAGTCAATGCCCCGATGGCTGACGTCAACGCTCCGCTTCAAATGTTGATCACCAACCTGGATTATGACGACTTTAAGGGTCGCATTGCGCTCGGCCGCGTGCGCGCCGGTACCGTCTCGAAGTCTCAACAGATTAAGATTGGCGTCCCGGGCGAACCTTCTCGTAACGGCAAGATTAACGAAGTGTTCATTTACAACAACTTCGTGCGTAACGCCATCGACTCTGTCGGCGCTGGTGACATTTGCGCCATTGCCGGTCTCGACGACGTTATGATTGGTGAAACCATCATGGCTGAAGGTGCGGCGCCTTTGCCGACTATTACCGTCGAAGAACCGACCGTGCGTATGGCTATGTCGGTGAACACGTTTCCGTTCGCTGGCCAAGAAGGCAAGTACGTCACTTCTCGTAACTTGAAGGCGCGTCTCGACCAAGAGCTTGAACGCAACTTGGCATTGAAGGTTGAACCCGGCGACACTGCTGATTCTTTCATCTTGTGCGGTCGTGGTGCGTTGCACATTACGATTTTGATCGAAACCATGCGTCGTGAAGGCTATGAATTTACCATTGGCCCGCCGGAAGTTATCACCAAGCAAGACGCCAACGGCCACAAGGTTGAGCCGTATGAAGAAGCGTACGTTGAAGTCCCGGAGGAATACACTGGTTCTTGCGTCGACTTGTTATCCACACGTAAGGGTCAAATGCTTGACCTCGTAACGGACGACAAGGGCATGACCCGCATGAAGTACAAGATCCCGACTCGTGGTTTGCTCGGCTTGCGTAACGCCATCTTGACCGCCACGCGCGGTACCGCGGTGCTGAACACCAACTTTGACGACTATGGCGAATGGGCTGGGGACATCTCCATGCGCGAAAACGGTTCTCTCATCGCGCACGAAACCGGTGCCGTCACCTCCTATGCGTGCATGTCCGCGCAAGATCGCGGTATTTTGATCGTCAAGCCTGGCGCTAACGTGTACGAAGGCCAAGTTATCGGTATTCACCAGCGTTCTGGTGACTTGAAGGTCAACGTGTGCAAAAAGAAGGCGGCGACGAATGTTCGTTCCAACAAGGACGCGACCGTCGTGTTGAACGAATCCAAGGAATTATCCTTGGATGACTGCGTCGAATACATTTCGCAAGATGAACTCGTGGAAGTCACGCCGCTGTCCATTCGTATCGCGAAGAACCCGAAGATTAAGAGCAGAAACAAGCAAAACTAAAACGCCGTGCTTGTCTCTCTGTGTCTCAGTCCTCAAATTATGCGCAGCAAATTATAAGTAATTCGTACGGATCGGTGGGCATTCCATCGACACCGGTGTATTGATGATTTAGATTTCTTCTTGCTATAACACATTCTTTTCTATATTGCCTAAAACTACTGCATTGTTGCTCCGTCGTCGTCGTCGTCATCGTCGTCGTCGTCGTTTCCTCGCGCGTCAATTGGAAACATGTCGTCATCAAAGAGTTTTCCATATGCCTCTTGCGCTGCACGCATCGCACCTCTATACGTCGCTGACGCATCGGGATAATCAACGCAGTACGACACATTCCCCGGCGCCTTCAACGCGTTTGCGTCAGCCATGGACCCGCACGGTTGCGTGTACATCATTCCCCAAATCGCTGTCGGCTTGGTCGCGTCGGGGCCAAAGGCACTCGGGACGTCTTTGTCATCGTCTTCGTTGTCACTGTGTCTTACTAACGCACGCAATACCGCTCGCACGTCACGGTATGGATCACTTTGATCATCGGCGGCGTCGATGACGTGCGAAATGTACAAGATAAACCTGCCGTTTGGACAACATCCAGTGTGCGCGCCTATTTGGAGCGCTCGAACGGCGACGCGCGCGTCTTTGCGCACGCTCCCGGGTGGGAACACCACGAGAAGTTGACTGAACTCTGGCGTCAGTGACGCATCAAGCACACACACGGCGTGGACGGAAATCGCGCCATTCGCGCGCGAAGGCGCGGGCATGAATATAAATTTGGCTGGAATGTCTTGTCCGCCGGCTGAGACGACACTCGTCGCTCGTTCGGCGTGTTCGTCGCAGTTTCGTAAAGCTTGTCTCAAAACATACGTCGCACCTTCCACTGCGGCGACGCGACAGAACGCCTGTGGGATGTCTGCAGCGCCGTAGACTGGAATCAAGCACGCGCCGGTTTGTGGTCCATACTTGGCGACACTTAAAATGTAAACTTTCAAGTCTTCAATCGCGCTCGCAGCGTCACAATCGACGCGCGTTTGTAGCGCAAGAGCGTACGTCACGCCGGTACGAAGTTTCTCGCTAAGTCCATGACGAGTTAAGAACGCATCCATGGTTTCATCTGGGTCAATATTCAACCCGTCGCTCTCATTAAGGGCATCGCGCGCCGCTGAAGACGCGCCGTCTAATCCCCACTCGCTCCCGGGCGCGCCAACCGCCACATTCGTCTCCTCACCATTTCTCCCGCTTCGGCGACGCTTTGCCGCATCCTTCATCGCTTCCACATGCACAAGCTTCAAGAAACGCATCAATGCGCGCTTTTCGGCGCCAGAGAGCGTTGTATCCTTGAAGACGTCGCTTCGATTACTCGCCATCGGCTCCGCGACGCCGTCCCGAACAACATACGTCTTTTCAATAGCTTTAAACTCCATATACTTGTGCGCGGTCGAATCAACGATGCATTCAACAAATTCATCCGCACCGAGCACGACTCTCGGAGCGTTAATGTCGATGGAGTACCCGCGCACGCAGCTCGAACCGTCGCCGCTCAAACTGCCGCTTCCCATCGCCTCCCGCCCGCTCGGCGTCAGACACCCCGTCGACGCATCAACCCCCGATCCAAACACACGCACGGGATGTGCGCTGTGTTCCGGCGCATCGAACGCGCGCGAGACGTCCGTGCTCGCGCGCAAGCTCCCAAAGTGTGCGCCGTAGCTCACTTCAGCGTCAAAGTGCGCTGTCGCTCGACCTCGACGCGCGCACGCCGCGGCGATGATTGATTGACACAACCCAGTGCCGTACACGACGACGTCGACGTCGAGATCGAGGTCGAACTCGTCGGTGTGCGTCATGATCGACGCCCGGCGGCGTGGAACGTTGTGCGGTTCCACAGACGAGACTGATGGATTACTACTTTGGGACAGGAGTCGAGCGCTTATTTATGACATCTTCCGTGACCGCGCGGTGGAAGCGCGCCTCTAGCGTTGTATTTTTTTGCCCTCATCGTCATTAATATTCTAGTAAGCTAGCACACGGGCGATGTGCGTGAGAAATGATTGATTGAACGTCTCATCGCGCGTTTGGCTACGAGCGTTTCTTTGCAAATTTGCCTTTACCTTTTTCTAAAAGCGGATCGACGACTTCATAGTCATCGACGCTCGCCGAGTACTGCATGTCGCGTTTGGTTTCAACGAAGGCGAGTTTGTGCGTGCGCCAGTCGCTGTCGTCGTCGTCGTTTTCGGCGTTTTCGTCATCCATGTAGTATAAACCTTGCGGGACGAAACGGGAGACGCCAACCATGCCGGCGCGTTCGTTAATTTCTGGCGCCTCTCGCGCCGGCGTGGCATCAGCTGACGCGTGCTTTGACTTGAGCACGGATGCGTGTTTGCTGTTAAATGCAGCGAGCCGCGCGAGCGTTTCTCGCTCGCGATCGACGACTCGAGACTTACGCGCTTTGGTTTCAATGCGCTTGACTTCGGCGTCGTTTAACAACGCGGCATCCTCGCTCGAGAGGGCTTTTTTGCCCAATCCAAGCTTTTTCAACTTGTTCGCCTCTCGCGCGCGACGTTCATTATCACGCGCGGCTTTCTCGGCGCGGCGCTTTTCCTTCAACGCGTGCTTGTCTTTCTTCTCTTCCAAGGCGTCGGCTTGGGCTTTGATGTCGCGCTCGATGTCTTTTAATCCGCCCTCGACGTCGCCGAGCTCGCGACGTTTCGCAACCATCTTCGCGCGCATTCGCTCTTCAAATCCTGTGGCATCTGCACCGTCGCTGCGCTGACGTTTATCACCTACATCGTGACCGTCCTCATCGTCGTCATCCCATCCCTTAGCGGCGCGTTGACCGCTCGTCTCGAGCGCTCTCTCGTCATCCCCGCTCGCGTCGTCTTCGCCCATGTCCCGTAACCGCTCCCGCACGCGATCTTTCCGCTCTTTCGCCAGCGCCCTATCGCGCTCCGTGCGCTTCATCACCTCTCTCGTTTCTTCCGCGCTCGCACTCACCAACGTATCATCCCCACCAACGTCATGCGATGACTTTATCTTCAATCCCGGCGCCACGCGTTCGAGCGTCTCTTCATCCTCCGCCGCCTCCTCGCCAAACGACAATAAATTCAACTTCTTCTTCGGCGCCTTTCTCGTCTTGCGAAAATCCTCCACATCTGCACCATTCGCATCATCATCGACATCACCCCGCCGTCGTCGCGGTACGATATCATCGAATGGATTATGTATCACCTCCACCTTGAGCACTCTCGGCGCCGGCGCCACCGGAGCGTCCCCGTCCACCTCAACCTTGCCAATTTCCATCGCATTATAAAACGACGAACTCCCACACTTGCCAAATATCGTGTGTTTCTTATCCAACCACGCGCACGGCGCGAGTGTGATGAAAAACTGTGACCCATTCGTGTCTTTTCGCCCGGCGTTTGCCATGGCTACGCGTCCGCGCGCGTTAAACTTTAACCGCGAATGAAATTCATCCTTAAACACCCCCGACGGATGCACCGATTCCCCCCCGCGCCCCGTGTTCGTCGGGTCGCCCGTTTGTATCATAAAGTCGCGCACGACGCGCGTGAACGCGCACTCGTCGTAGGCGCCCTCGAGCGCGAGCTGTATAAAGTTGCGACACGCCAGCGGTGCCTCGCGCGCGAAGAGTTCGACATCAATGTCGCCGTGCGTGGTGGTGATCACCACCTTACCCTCCGTGGGCGGCTCCAAGGTGTAGATTTGTGACATGTTGCGAGCGGCGGCGCGCGCGCGCGGCGGCGACGACGCGAACGCGGCGGCGGATTGTGACGTCCAGATGGGTTTCACTTTTTGTGTGACCACCGCAGATTGTCGCGCGTGACGTGTGGTGATGCCGCCGAAGACCGACGCGAGCGTGGGGAATCGCAGTGAGAGCGAACGGCGCGTGCTTGCCATCGCGGACGTCGTCGCGCAGCTCATCACGCGCAACCAGGGGGGCGAATCCGACGATGGTTTTCTCAACTTGAATGCCATTAAAAACGCGGCGGCGCGCAAGTACAAGCTGAGCAAGGCGCCGAAACTCACGGAACTCATCGCAGCGGTGCCGGTGGAGCATCGTGACGGGTTGTTGCCGAAATTGCGCGCGAAACCGGTGCGGACGGCGAGCGGAGTGGCGGTGGTGGCCGTGATGAGCAAACCACATCGGTGCCCGCACATCGCGACGACTGGGAACGTCTGCGTGTATTGCCCTGGTGGGCCGGATAGTGATTTCGAGTACAGCACGCAATCGTATACTGGGTATGAGCCGACGTCGATGCGAGCGATTCGGGCGAGGTATGATCCGTACGCGCAGAGCCGCGGACGCGTGGACCAGTTGCGACGGCTGGGACACGCCGTCGATAAAGTAGAATTTGTTCTCATGGGTGGCACGTTCATGTCGCTTCCGGTGGAGTATAGAGATTATTTCATTCGTAATTTGCACGATTCATTGAGTGGGGCGAGTTCGTCGAGCGTGACGGAGGCGGTGAAGGCGTCAGAGCAGAGTCGGACAAAGTGCGTGGGGTTGACCATCGAGACGCGGCCGGATTATTGTCAGTCGCCGCATTTACGTCAGATGTTGTCCTACGGGTGCACGCGATTGGAGATTGGTTTGCAGAGTATATATGAAGACGTGGCGCGGGACACCAATCGAGGGCACACCGTTGCGGCGGTGCAGAAATGTTTTGAACTCGCCAAGGATGCCGGGTTTAAAGTCATCGCGCACATGATGCCAGATTTACCAAACGTGGGCATGGAGCGCGATTTGGAGTCTTTTCGTGAGTTTTTTGAAAGTCCAGATTTTCGTACAGATGGGTTAAAGTTGTACCCGACGCTTGTGATTCGTGGCACGGGGTTGTACGAGTTGTGGCGCACGGGAAAGTATAGAAATTACCACCCAGAACGTTTGGTGGATTTAGTCGCGCGTGTCATGGCGCTCGTTCCGCCTTGGGTGCGCGTTTATCGCGTACAACGCGATATCCCAATGCCTCTCGTTACTGCGGGTGTAGAAAAAGGAAACTTGCGCGAGCTCGCAATGGCTCGTATGGCGGATTTAGGCTTGCGATGTCGAGACGTGCGCACGCGCGAAGTCGGCTTACAAGACATTCACAACCGCGTCGCACCGACGCACGTCGAGCTCGTGCGGCGCGACTACGTCGCTAATGGTGGCTGGGAAACATTTCTATCGTATGAAGATCCTAGACAAGACATCTTAGTTGGCTTGCTTCGATTACGTAAATGCGGGCGCACCGCCGCTAAGACGTCCCCGGCGCTCAAAGGCAAATGTTCCATGGTACGCGAGCTCCACGTATACGGTACCGCCGTCGCCGTACACTCCCGTGACAAAGGTCGCTTTCAACACCGAGGCTATGGCACCTTACTCATGCGCGAAGCCGAACGCATTGCGCGCGAAGAACACGGCTCGACCAAGCTCGCTGTCATTTCCGGCGTCGGCACGCGGCACTACTATCGCAAGCTCGGCTACGAACTCGAAGACACGTACATGGTCAAATACCTATAGCACCTAGCCCACATCTTTGTCATTGTTGTAATCACGCGCGCGAATGAGCGCAATAGACGTTCAAGCGCACTACAAACTATTACGTGTCTCGCGCGCTTAACCACCGCCGCGAGAGCCCTCGCGCGGCGATCCGCACAACGCCCCACCACACCCGCGCGCGCGCCCACTCGCCCGCCCGCGATGAGCATAAACATAAACTTAGATTTTCTAAACTCGCCCGCGCACGATGGCCACGCCAACCGCGCGTTGAATGACACGTACGTCGCGCGACAGTGATCTGCAGATCTCCTTGAGACTGACCGCGTGTGATGTGTTTTTGACGTCGTACACAGCGTGCGAGGGTTGCACACGTCCGTGAATGCGGCTAATTTTGCGGTGCCTGGTGTTGAGAACGTACGTGTGCGCGCAAATCGCGCCGATCGATGCGTGATGTGATGCGAATGCGTTGACTCGCGCGCGTCGACGGACCGGGACCGCGAACGCGCGTCGGTTTAGGTCAACGCGCGCGTCTCGCGCACGCGCGCGCATGATCACGCCGCAGATCACACGACAGCGCACATTGTGCGTGCACGCACGTGTATGCGACGGCGTTTTGGACGTGCACGCACGGGTATTTTCGTGAGTATTGACGATTGCGTTTCGTTTTCAACCGACAGTTTGACGAGTTCCAACGCGAAGTCATCAATTACGTCAAGCCGAATCACGGGACGACGACGCTTGGGTTTATTTTCGAACACGGTATTGTGATCGCTGTGGATTCGCGCGCGTCGCAAGGGCCATATATTTCGTCGCAGACGGTGAAAAAGGTGATTGAGATAAATCCATTCTTGCTCGGCACGATGGCTGGAGGCGCCGCGGATTGTCAGTTTTGGCAACGGAATTTGGGGATTCAATGCCGTTTACACGAGTTGGAAACGGGTAAGAGGATTACTGTTGGTGCAGCGTCTAAAATGTTGGCGAATACGTTGTACAGTTACAAAGGGAAAGGGTTATCCATGGGGACAATGATCGCCGGGTGGGATTTAAATGGTCCCGGATTGTACTACGTCGACAGCGAAGGAACGCGCTTGAAGGGCCAACGATTTAGCGTCGGCTCTGGTTCGTTATTCGCCTATGGCGTTTTAGATCAGGGGTACAAGTGGGATTTGTCCGTGAAAGATGCGTGCGAGCTTGGTCGTCGCGCGATTTACCACGCGACGTTTCGAGACGCGTTCTCTGGCGGTACGGTGAGCGTCTATCACGTCTCTGAAAAGGGATGGACCAAGGTCACCGGCGACGACGTCGGCGAGCTTCACTACGGATATTATCCTTCCGAGCCCGTTCCCGACGTCGACGCGCACTGCGGTGGGCTCGGGAAGAAGGAAGCTGAGGCGCGCGAAGCCGCGGAAAAGGCTGCGCGACAATCCACCGACGACGCCATGGAGACGTAAATATGTTAGCTTGTATCGCACACACCTCCCTGCTTTTAGACACACTTCTCTTTGAAATACACGAATGCGAATGCCATTCACTTACACTGCATGATGCTACTATTCTAAATCTTTAAATAACGGACTCTTCGGCTTGATTGGGGAATACGACGAGCGAGACGAACGCGCTGGCGACCGCGGAGACGCCGGCAACGTCATCGGCGTCGGCAATGGACGTCGCACCGGCGATGATATCGCGCTCTGTGGCGTCAAGAAAAAGCTTCGAGCACCCGTGCTCGGTGACGGCGGAGGACCACCGCCGGATGGTGACGACGGCATGGGCGATCCGGATACACTCGTTTCGAGTGACCGCAGACGCGCGCTCAAGGATTTCACTTGCGATTTTGACGCCGACATTGCGTCGTCTTGTAACGCCGTCAAAACTTCGTATCGCTCGAGTTGATCGCGCAGCTCGTGCTTTGCTTCAAGGGCATCGGAGAGTTCTCGCTCGAGACTCGCGATGCGCGCTTCGCTATCGCTCGCGTGTTTTTCTGTCGCCATTTCTAAACCGCGACGGAGGGCGTCGATTTCCAGACGAGCATTGTCCTCGGCGCGCTTCACCGCCGCCACTGTCTCTGCTTTAGCGTCCGCGAGATCGCGCTTGGCAGACTCTAGGGCAGATTTAATCGCCGACGCATCGTCGCGCATGCGCTCCATGGCATTCTTGTCGTCCTCGTCGTCGTCTTCACTCGACGAAGCTTTGCTTTGCGCGTCCAAAAGCTTTGTTAAATCCCGCACATTCGCGCGCGCCTCTTTGAGCTCGCTCATCAACAGCTCTCTCTTCTTTGCTTCATTCGCAACTTCAGCCTTGACAGCGGCGATGTGTTCGTTCGATGAGATGAGCACGCGTTCCATGGCGTCGCGGTCTTCGATGCTCGACGCGAGGCGCTCTTCGGCTTCGCGCCGAGCGAGCTCCGCCAACGCCTTGGCTTTCTCCGCCGCAATCGTACGTTGCGTCGACGCACGAATTGATGCTTCAGACGCCGCCGCGATGGATGCGCGCTCATTGGCCACCGCACTTTCAATAGTACGCGCGTGTTCGCATTTCAAATCTTCTATATCGCTCTTGAGCGTTGCAATTGTGCCCTCGAGCGACGCCACGCGATGTTCGCTCGCGTCCCGCAGCCGCGACTCGTAATGCGCCCTCGTGTGTTCCACCGCATCTTTCACACATTGCACGCTCTCCGTTTTGAGTGTAGATATTTCGTTCTCGAACTCACGCTTGATTTCGGCGTGAATTTCTTTGGCGTGATGAATTTCAGACGTTAAGTGGGCGATGCGCACGCGAAGCGTCATGACATTCTTCTTGTATCCGCCGACATCTCCGAGCACCTCTTCTAATGACGATACTTTGAGCTGTAAATCGCGCTTATCGTCATCCAAACGCTTGATGCGCACGTTGCACTCATCTGTCGCCGCGCGTGCCTCGCGCACGTCGCGTCGAGCGGCGTCTAGAGCTTCGTCTCGGGCGTGAACGATGTCGCGAGCGCTCGCGAGTTCAGCTCGAAAGGATTCAAATTGCCTGCGCGTCTCCTCCAAATCACGCGTCGCAGTCGCCGCCGCGTGCTGTGCCGCTAATCGCTCGCGGCGCTCGGTACTGAGCTCGCTGTCTAATTCATTGACACGCTTGGTGAGGGCGCTGATTTCACGTGCAGCTTGCACTTCAGTCGTCGACGCGCGCGCGCCAAAGCGGCTAATGGATTCTCTCGCGCGTTTCGCTGCGTCGCGCTCAGCTTCATTCAATCGTCGCTCGTACTGCGACACTCGCGACGCGATGCGTTCTTCAACGCGGTCTGCTGCTTCTTTTGCATCGCGCATCATCGATTCCGCGGCTGCTTTCATCGCATTCACTTCCACGAGCTGCGCGTCCCTCCACGCCGACGTCGACTGCCGAACGTCATCCAATCTCTGCTCACTCATCGCGCGTTCTTCATCCAAACGCTTTACGAGCTCATCTACGCGCGCTGTCGCCGCGCGTTCTCGCGTCGTCGACGCCTCTAACGCCGCGCGCGCCTCATCACGCTGCCGTAAAACTACCGTCGCATGCGCTCCAAGCTCTTCGTACTTGGTCATCGTCGACGCGCTCCGCTTGCGCTCATGCGCCAAATTTTCCTCCAAAATCTCAATATGTTCTCGCAAGCGCGACGATTTAGGCGTTGCATTCGCTATGCGCTCGTCATCCTTGTCCCGTGCGCGTGCGAAAGCGCTCGACGCACCCGCAGTCGCTTTAAAATCATCCCGAGCGAGCAGCCGAGCCATCGCCGACGGCTCCTCCTCTTGAAACATCGCTCGTGATACATCAGCGGCGCCCCGTCGACGTCCCGTCGACGACGACGTCAGCTTAGAAGTATCTTTCTCACGCCGTCGATTACCGACCCCATCGCCGTCGTCGCCGTCGCTGTCATCTAAAGCTACGCGGGCGAGTCGTTCGGCGAATCCTCTCGCGCGCGCAATGTACGCGCTCGATGGCTCCTCACGCGCGGGTGATCCCCAATCCGGAATGGAATACGGCGACCCAGGCGCATCGGCATCATCGTCATCACTCAACGCGACGGGGTCGATGACATCAGCGTTGACGCCGCGCAAGGCGCGCGTGATGACGTTCGCCATGCGCAGGCTGTCTCGCGCAAATTTGAATTAATTCACCCCCACGCCCGCGCGCTCGTGCGCGAACGCGCCTCGAAGAGGGCGCACAACGGTGACGAAACGTGCGTTATGCGCGTGCGTCGCGTGCGAGCGGTGCGCACGGATATCACGCGCCGCGAAGTGGCGTGGGAGCTCGGAGCTCGTCAAAAGATGGATGTATATGTTACAGCGTCGCTTAAATGTCAATCCCTCGCGCGCTAACACGGCTACGTGTGCGCGAGGTCCTAGGTATGTGGTAACAATTAGTTCGCGTGCATCACGTGTGCTGGCCTAAATTCGCGAGCTTGGCGACGCGCGCGTTTTCAACCTCCAATGACTTTGTGAGCGCCTCGTAACACTCCGCCGGCGACTTCCCCTTGGCGAGCAACGTTCTCGTCGTCTGCGTCCGCCCCTTCAACAAAGACATTTGCGTCAACTTCAAATCTAAACAACCCGCTAAAAACTCCAACAACTCGGCGTCGCACTTTGTCAACGGCGACTTGACGACGATTTTAATTGCGCTCGCCGATATCTTGGTCACGCCTCGGCCACCCTTCACGTCCCGGTCCACTTCGATATCAATTTGCGTCGCCCCGCCCGCGACCGCGATCACGCACGGCGGCGGTGGGCGCACGCCTGATCCATCGTCTTTCACCGCATGGTCCTTCTCGTAATCGAACGCGCTCAATGCGCCGTCGAAAATGTAGAGCAACCCGGAGCCGTCGGGCGACGTCGCGTAGCCCACCGGGACGGCGCCGCACGCGTATCTATACTGCACCTCCACCTCGCCATTCTCGCGCTTCACCGCCACGGGCTTGGCCGCGAGCGAGAGTTTCATTTTCGTCACGTGCTTGGCGGTGTCGATGACGTGGGCGTTATCTGTGCGTCGGCGAGGCGACGACGCGAGCGAGGCTTGAGTGGTCAAACAATGGTCTCCACAAAACTTGCAATAGTATATGTTGTACGCCGACGCGGTGGCGGTGTCGGGGGCGTCGTCGGATGTGAAGACGTGCGCGCTGCGTTTGGGCGGCATCGCGACGCGCGGTGGTTGCGCGGTGCGGCGACCGAGCGGCGAAGTGTGAGGTGTGGCGCGGCGAGGGTATGCAGCGCGTGGTCGAGCGCGCGTGCGCGGCGAATGCGTGCGCGTGTATATGCGTGTGTGCTATTCTATCTATCCATGTTTCGCGCGACTAGGCTATAGGTTTCGCGCTGAGTGTCTAGGGATGTCTAGGCTGACGTTGTAGCGGCGGTCGCGGCGGCTTGGAGGCGTTCGGCGCGCGCGAGTCGCCGCTCAAATCGAGCCCGGCCGTCGGCGCCGTATGGTCGCGTGGCGACCAAACGTGCCCACGCATCGGCAGCTTTGCGACGAGCGATGTATTGAATCGTCGAATGCGTGGTGCTCTGCGAGTGTGAGCGCGCGCGGGCTTTGCGGGGGATCCATAATTCGTCATCGTCATCCGCGACGACGACGCGCTCGTCAGACGAAGACGACCAATCGTCAGACGCGTCGTCCAGGTTCAGTCGCGAGAGCGTCTCGGTGACCGAAATCGACGCGTTGCGACGCGAACGTTTTGTATGTGTGTGCATTGTGCGTGTTCTATCTCGGACGCCGCTCTTGAAGGCATCGTTGTCGCTTTTGGATACAGATTGGGATTCGACGACGTGTCGCATGACGCTCGACAAGCTCGCCGGCGCCGGCGGCGCGCTCGACGACGCTTGCACCGCCGAGCGCTGCGCGACGGCTTCACGCGCTCCAGTGTGATGTGCGACATCTAAAATGCGAAGCTCAAGCTTCGGACCGTACGTGCGTGAGTGCCTACAACTGAGCTCCACCCATACTTTTTGCAAAATCGAGTACGAGCGCTCGACGTCTCTGCCGACGCGGATGATATCCAAAACGTCGATACCTTTCGCATTCGTGCGCCGCACTGCAGTTGTGCCTTCAACGCCAACGCATGGCTTGGCTTGAACCCAGGTTGCGGTGCCGTCTGGACTTGGGAGTTCGTCGAACTCGCTCTCACGCAACTCTTTGATGGCGCAGCCGTTTGCGTCAGTCAATCGCACCGGCGCCTTGATGTGAAATGACGGCAAAAACACCACGACGCCATCGTCGCGGACCTCGTGCACGATCGCAGGCTCAATCATAGGTTTTTCACGTAACAGCCACAACAAGTAAATTTCCCCACATCGACTCTGCGCGTGTTTGGAAGCGCGATTGCGCTCGTTCAAATGCGTCGCCACAGGCTCGAGCGCGGCGTGCCCGCTCGCATTTGCGCGAGCCTCCACCGCGGCGATGAGCTGCCGATGAACTATAATGTCCGCATACCGTCGAATAGGTGATGTAAAATGCGTGTAGTACGTGAGCGCTAAACCGTAATGCCCAAAGCCAGCTTCGGGGGAAATCGACCCAGAGCTCACGTATTGCGCCTCTGACATCGCGCGCGTCGCCAAGCCTTTAAACAACGTCGTGACATCCGCATCGGACGTCGCCGCCACGCGCGCCAGGCTTGCGTTGAGTGTTTCTCCACTCGAGCAGTCTAAACTCACGCCTTGCGCGGCGGCGAGTCGTGTCAGTTCTTCAAATCCATCCGCACGCGGCGGCGCGTGCCGACGTAAAAAAGCGCACCCCGGAAACGCTCCGTGCGTCGCTTTCGCCGCCGCGCTGTTCGCCAGAATCATCAGCTCCGCCACCACTCGCATCATCGGTACTTCTTGTTTGTGTATGACCTCCGTGGGCGACTTTGTCTGCGCATCGGTCTCGAAACGCAACTCGGCGCTTTCGAGCTCGACCGCGCCGCGGGACACGCGAACGGCGTTGACGCAGTTTGCAAACGCCACGAGCGTCTTCAAGTCCTCGCGCACCGCCTTGGTCTCTGTGTCATCGAATGCAACCACCCCGGGTGGCGTTGGCGCGTCATCATAGATTGCCTGCGCTTGGTAATACGTCATTTGATGCCGCGAGTGGATGACGGAACGTCCAAACCATACGTCGACGACGTTTAACCGCTCGTCGAGCGTCCACACGCAACTCATCGCTAATCGATCTCGTCCTTCGAGTAACGACGCGAGGTTTTCACTGAGTAGCCCTGGAAGCATATCGAGTCGTCGGTCGACCAAATAGACCGTCGTACCGCGCGCGCGGGCCTCGTAATCCAGCAGAGAACCTTCGCGGACAAAGTACGAGACGTCGGCGATGTGCACGGCGACTTGGAGCGAGTCGCCATTCGCGTACACGCTCAACGCATCATCAACATCCGTACACCCTGGTGGGTCGATAGAACACGCGCGGTGGTGGCGTAAATCCCGTCTGGTGTCAATCTCGCACTGCGGCACGACCCAATCCGCACCTTCGCGCGGAAGTTCGGCGAGCGTCGCCGCGCCGAATGGCTCGCTCGGAATGTTAAACCGCGCGAGCAGCGCCGACATCTCCACATCTACATCCCCCACGGGTCCGAGTACTCGCACCAGATGTCCATCGGGGTATCGCTGGTGCGTTTGCCAGCGATCAATACGCACGATGAAGCGCTGGCCGATGAGTTCGTGCGCGCGTCGCGTGAGGAGCTTTACTTTGACCAGTTTGCCGTCCATCGGCACGCATAGCGCGCCGTTGCGCTTGACGTGCGGATTGCGCACGAGTTCCTCTTCATCCACGGCATCCATGCATGCCACAACGTCGGTGGTTTTGCGTTGAATGATGGCCACCACTGCACCGGTGCGCCGCGGCGGATGACTGGCTGATGACGAGACGTCGCTCGCCCGAACGCCTTCGTCCTCGTCGACGACGTGGACACGGGACGCGAGCCACGCGTCTTCAGGCTCCACGCGCACCACCACCACATCGCCATGCATGGCGCGATTCATGGCATGTTTGGATGGTATAAATATGCCGTTCACGTATCCTTCGCACACCACACCGAGGGCTTTGACGTCGAGAGATCCCGTGACGAGCGAGCCGTCGGCGACGCCCGCGGTGACGTCGCCCGCGCTCCAATGCGGCTCATACGCCGTCGGTGGTTTCCTACCCGACACCGTCGACTTTGCCGATGAAGACAAAACTTCAACGTCGTCCTCATGCTTGACGTCGATATCGTCGACGTCGTCGCCATCCGCGCGCTGCGTTTCAAACACAGACTCAAACGCCGCCGCCGCCTCGCCATCCAGAGCGCAAAACGTCCCCGCGAACGTCTTCACATCACACACAACCACCCCTGGTGGTAGCCCCAACGCCGTCGTCGAATCATCCAATGCTAATTCTCGCGCATAGCCATCGGAAACGATCACACATGGAAATTTCCCGGCAACTTTCGTCGCGTAATACGCCGCCGTGGCGCGTTCCCGACGCCACCTCGACGCCCCAAACTCCCCATCCAACGCCTCTATCACCGCGTTCACGCCCGCACAATGCGCGTCATCAAACGCAAACACATGTTTTCTACAATCCATCGACGCCTCACGCGCGATACGTGCGGCTTTCCGCGCAGACGCGCGCGATGATTGCGCCAACGCAACCAACGTAGACTTCAACACTACGACATCTTTCACGCAACCGCGCTCGGCGAACACCTCCCCGTACGCCTCCATCGCCGCGCGGTCGGGGAACACATAACACGCGTGTGCGCGCAGCGCGGTGTGCGCGCCCGCGCCGTCCTCCGTGCCGTCGCTTAACGCGCATCCATGCGCGAGTCGCGCATTCACAGCTGCGTGCGCCGCGCACAACACCGACCCGCACGCGACGTCCTCGCGCACGTACGCCTCCGACACCGCGACAGATGACGAGGTCGATGCCGATGCCGACGATGACGCGCGCGGTGGCGCGCTCCGTCGCGCGCGCGCGGCGATGGCGACGTCCATGCGCGATGTTGTGACGACAGTTAGTGGCGCGCGTGCGACGATATGTCGTCGTCACGCGACGCCGCGCGCGACAACGACGACGACGACGCGCGCGACGACGACGACGGTGGTGGCGGTGCAGAGGCTGGCGCGTGCGGTGTCGCCGACGCGTGCGCGCGCGTTGGCGACGGACGCGTGTCAAAAGATTATGATGATGATTCAAACGCGGCTGTCGCACAAAATACCGCCGACGACGACGAGGCGGAGCGCGCACCGAGCGCGGAGGACATCGCCGAGGAAGCGCGGCGATTGGCGTCGGCGCTCGATGCGTCGAATCGCGAGGCAAAGGCGCGATTGGATAAGGTGCGGGCGATGCGAGAAGAACGCGCGAGGCGCGCGACGGCGGCGGCGGCGTTACGGGACGACGACGACGACGACGACGACGAACACGCGCGAGCACGGTCGATGATTCCAAACGCATACCAAGCGCAAGGGCGCCGGGATTGGCGCGAGAACGCGCGAGAAACGCTGAGTGAGATGGCGAGAGATAACGCGCTCGATGAAGCGAGACGCGAAGCCGAAGCGTTGGCGTCGAGCCGACGACGGTTTCTCGACGGCGGCGATCGTCAAGGTGGTCGTGCTGATGGTGGAACTCATGACTGGAATGCGTACTACGCACGAAAGTATTTAAAAGGACGCGATGGTGGGCAACGCAAGAGCCGAAGCCGAAGCCGAAGCCAGAGTCCGCGTCGGCGACGACATCGAAGTCGAAGTCGAAGTCGAAGTCGAGAGCAAAGACATTCGCGACACCGTCATCATGAGAGTGGTAGAAAGCGCCGCGAGCGCTCACTTAGTCGCTCGAGAAGTGACGACCGAGAGCATGACATCGAGCGACGACGATATCGGCGGTCGAGTCCTCGAAATCGAGATAGAAGTAGAAGTCGCGAGCGAGCGTACCGCAGACGACGATGATTACGGTCAACTAAACAAATCCATATAGCCTATAACAATATTAATATCTATGCCGCGCTGGAATCGCCGCCGTACGCACACTGCTCGATGCCCTTCATGAACGCCCGCATCGGGTTCGGAATCAATCCGCTCTCGCCGCGTCGCCAGGCCGGTAACGGGTTCGAATTCAAGCTCATCACCGTCCGTCCCCAATCCGTGACCACGACGTCGAGCTTTAAATTCACCACCACCACCGTCGGCAAGAATCGTATGGACAACGCGCGCAACAACGCATTCAGAGCCACCACGCTCGTCCCGTCCTCATCCTCATCCGACGCCTCGCGCACTCGTACGCGCGTAAAATTCGACCCATCCAACCCCGCATACGCCGTCGACGACGCATCACATGCGATCGCCACCACGCGCACATCGTGTGCTTTCGCAAACGCCATCAACGTCGGCGCGAATCTCTTACACGCGCCGCAATCTTTCGATGTAAAGTACAACAACGCGACGTCTTCAGCCTCCCCAAAAGCTCGAGGCGCGTCGCGCTCATCCACCAATCGTAACGCGCGCACGGCGCGCATGATATCGAACGACCCGGACGTGCGCGCGGACGACGACGACGACGACGCGAGTTCTCCCCCGCCGTGCGACGCGCAGCACGCATCGCGCGCGTCCACCGCACCGGCGCCGCGACAGGCGGGACACGCCTCGAATCCATCCGACGCCGCGCGCACGCCCGTGCCTGCGCACGGCGCGCACGGCGACGGCGACGGCGACGCGTGACAGCGCGACATCACCGATGCGTGCCCTCGCGCCTCGTCCGTCGCCAATCCAACGCCGAGACGCGCGACGACGAGACGACGAGTGAGGGCGCGCCCGAGGCGAGCGTCACTGTACGACGCAAAGCTCCACCATGGAAGTCGCCGATATCGCCATCAAACCCGTGCGTGACTTTGCCAAGGACAGCATCCGTCTCGTCAAGAAGTGCACCAAGCCGAGCGCGGATGAATTCTGGAAGATTGCCGCGCGCACGGCGACGGGGTTCGTGATCATGGGCTTTGTGGGATTCTTTGTCAAGCTGGTGTTCATTCCAATCAATAACATCATCTTGAGCGCGTAAGCGCGCACAAAGACGACGACGACGACACAATCACATATATATACATGTATATATGGCATCCACATCCGTCCACCGCATCGTCGTCGTCGTCGCCGTCGTCATCGACGCGTACGAAAGAAATGGCGCGCGGATCTTCGCCCATCGCATCCAAGCGAAACGACGCGATTTTGCCTGATAATCCGCGCGCCATGGCGTCGGCGCGCGCACACGGCGACATAAACCCATACGCGTAAAAAAGTTGAACCTAACGCCGCGCGAGGACATCGCCACCTGTCCTTCGCGCCGTCGTCGGTTCGCGTAGCCCGCGCGCCCGTAGACTTGTGATTCTAGACCAAAAGCTATACCCTCGTTCGAGTCCCCCCCCCCTTGGGGTTATGATTGGTCAATCCATCCCATCCCTCCCGTGTCTCAACACCATGTCGCGTGCGTCGTCCGCACTGTGCGTCGCTTCGGTCGCCGCTGTCGCGCGAACGCGCACGTACCGGACGCGCACGATGACCCGCGCCGCCGAACGCGCGCCGTTGTTACCCACGACGGCGTCCGCCAAGGCGTCGACGCGCGCCGTGGGCGCGGCGACGTCCGCGGGATCGATGATGACTGCGATTTCGATCGAGGGTGTTGACGGTGCTGGTGACGGTGCTGACGTCGCGTCGCGACGCGCGCGCGGGAACGCGCGCGGCGTCAAGGTGGCGCTTGTGATTGGTTCCGCCGCGGCGGTGTGCGCGGTGGCGTTCGCGGGCGTGAGCGTGCGTGGGCACGAGACGCGCGTGGCGGGATTGGGGCGGTTTCGTCTGAGCCACGCGAGACGCGCGGCGTTGGCCAAGCATCGACGACACGAGCGCGTGGAGGAGCGACACGCCGAGGCGCGTGCGGAAAATGCGCGAGCGTTAGAGGCGTCGAGGAACGTGGTGGAGCGCGAGGAGGGTGAGGATACGGTGAGTGATGTGCAGAAGATGATTCAAGAGGCGATCGCGCGCGTGCGCGGCGCCGTCCAGGCGGGCGAGGCGGTCGACGCTTCAAAGGGTTCAACGGGTAAGGATGATGGCTTACCGGCGTTGGAGTTTGATGTGAGACATTATGTGAAACAATCGGATGATGATGGCGCTCGTGTGGAGGAGAAGAAGGCTGACGATGGTGAAGACAAAGATCGAGGCGTACGAGCCGAGGTTTCAAAGGGTGACGGGAAAAAGCGTTCAAAGAAGCACAAACGCGAGGATGACGAAGACGAAGAGGATTCTGATAGCGACGAAGATGACGTCGACGACGAAAATGACGACGATGACGATGCTCGCAAGTCTCGTGCGCTCGTGCGTAAGCAATTGGTGAACGCCGATGAAACCTTTGCCAAGGTTGAGTTTACGCCGTACAAGACCAAGCGAGTGAGCGCCGACGTTCGCGCGCGCGCGGATGAAAAGCTCGCAGAGCTCGCCGAGGCGTCGAATGAGTTGCTATCGGAAATTCAGCAACGCATGAACATGCGCATTGAGGCCATCGAACGCGATGCGAGCGAAGCGGAGGATGTTGACGAACGCGTGCGAGCGCAACAAGTCGCGGCGGAGAAGATTGAAGAGCTTCAAGAAGAGGTGCGCAAACGCGTCGTCGTCATCAAGCAAAAGACGGCGATGCGTGCGGCGGCCATTAAAGATGAAATCGAGGCGGAGATCGAAGATAAGAATGATGACACCGCTCAACTCGCCAAGGATGATGACGCCAAGAAGACGACAGATGAAGACGACGAGAGAAAATTGACGCCGCACATTATTGAAGCCAACATCGACGCGCTCAAAAAGCAAATCGAGAAGGAAGAACGCGTCAAAGAAAACATAATAAAGGCGAAAAAGCGCGTCGAAGATAACGCCGAGGACCTCTCGGATCATCAGCGAAAGCGACGCGAAGCTGTCGAGGACAGGCAAGAACGCATTGAAGACGACAACGCCAAGGAGAAGAAGAACAAGGAGGCGCGTGAAGACAGACAGGAAGAACACGAAGACAAGCGCGAAGCCGCGGAGGATGAAGCTACCGCGGCGATGGTTGCCACCTTAAAAGAACTCCGCGTCGCCCTTGCTGAAGCCACTGACAAGCCTTTGAGTGACATTGTGAAGAAGTTTGACGTGCCGTCGACGCTTGAAAAGCTCAAGGAGAACAAAAAGGAGGCTGACCATGAAGCAAAAGACGCGAAAGAAGATGCGGCGTACGAAGAGAAAATCGATTCATTGAAACAACGTATCAAGGAACTCGAAGATCGATTGGACGACGCTCTCAACGAGAATGATGACACCGCTCAACTCGCCAAGGGTGATGACGCCAAGAAGACGACAGATGAAGACGACGAGAGAAAATTGACGCCGCACATTATTGAAGCCAACATCGACGCGCTCAAAAAGCAAATCGAGAAGGAAGAACGCGTCAAAGAAAACATAATAAAGGCGAAAAAGCGCGTCGAAGATAACGCCGAGGACCTCTCGGATCATCAGCGAAAGCGACGCGAAGCTGTCGAGGACAGGCAAGAACGCATTGAAGACGACAACGCCAAGGAGAAGAAGAACAAGGAGGCGCGTGAAGACAGACAGGAAGAACACGAAGACAAGCGCGAAGCCGCGGAGGATGAAGCTACCGCGGCGATGGTTGCCACCTTAAAAGAACTCCGCGTCGCCCTTGCTGAAGCCACTGACAAGCCTTTGAGTGACATTGTGAAGAAGTTTGACGTGCCGTCGACGCTTGAAAAGCTCAAGGAGAACAAAAAGGAGGCTGACCATGAAGCAAAAGACGCGAAAGAAGATGCGGCGTACGAAGAGAAAATCGATTCATTGAAACAACGTATCAAGGAACTCGAAGATCGATTGGACGACGCTCTCAACG
>Ga0181595_10000783_pt1 | contig 35464 bp, 31 predicted proteins | sample 041ome_7_FD_145604 | JGI IMG/M metagenome (GOLD analysis project Ga0181595, IMG submission 145604) | Coastal salt marsh microbial communities from the Groves Creek Marsh, Skidaway Island, Georgia - 041401AS metaG (spades assembly) | ecosystem: Environmental > Aquatic > Marine > Intertidal zone... | reverse complement strand
ATGTGTGCCATAAGTCGATTAATTGCTGCCATTGTGCAGCGTTGCGGTAAGCTCGCTTTGCCATGTTACTCTCCTGTTATGATGAGTGCACAGCTTATCGCGCGATCTTTAGTTGGGATAGGACGTCGTAAAATGGACGCTTACGAGAAGGCTACCCTTTCGACAGAGGCAACTTCAGTGCCAAAATGGTACTTAATGTTTTAGGTGTGATTTGGCTAATTTTCGAATGCGGTTCTCTATGGGTCAGCGTATGTTACATACGATCTTTCTCAGTAAAAAGTGTATACTTTCTTAAGTCTTACTAACATTGTGAAAACATTGCCATGCACCTGCTTACTGAAAAAGTGTGGAATATGAAACCCAACAAGCCTTTAGCTAAACAACTTGCTAAAAGGGATTTGCCTGCTTTGGTGTGTGATGCCGTCAACCTGGAAGGCGTAGCAATGACGCTGCCGGAAGTGCAGACCATCCTTGATGGCATTACGGTGGGAGGACATCGCATAAGTGATCAAAATATGGCAATTAACCAAGCTAAAGCTTGGGAGTATCTGTTCAGTCTAGTCGAGCAAGATAGGTTTACATTTGATAAAGAAACTGCCATCCAAATTCATAATATTGCTGGAAAAGAAGAGGCGTTAGAGTGGGGGAAATTCCGCTCAGGCTATGTTTCTATTGCTGGCTCTGATTATGCCCCTCCTGCGCCTGAGATGTTAGACGATAAATGGCGTGAAATTGAACAGTTGGTTGAATGCGAAAGCGATATCTACGACAAGGCTATTACAGCTTTCCTTCAAATGGCTCGTGTACAATTTTTCTGGGATGTGAATAAACGCACTGGCCGTTTTATGATGAACGGTATTTTGTTAGTGCATGGCTATCCTATCATTAATGTGCCAGCTAAGCGTCAGCAAGAATTTAACACCTTAATGCTTGATTTCTACGCTGATAATAATATGACCGCAATGAATAAGTTTTTAAGAAGTTGTATCGATGAAAGAATCATTCGGAATTTTAAGCTCGATTTGCCACTAGGTTAGTCTCCAACCTAAGTTTTACCCGTTAAAAAGGTTTTTATCATGAGCAATACTTGGGTTGTCGACCTTCGCCATTATCTGAACGAAAACGGTGCTATTGAAATTCCATCAGGACCGGGGTTGCGTTTGGCTCAGCATATTGTCGCTATCGTGCAGGAGACGACAGGGGATCCATATGACGAGGGTTTATTCCCAAAAGTGCCTTGCCGCAGAAGGCCAAACCGCAAGCCTTGTACTGGTGAAATTGCCAGCTTCATTAATCCTGATAATCAGCACATTATCTGGGTTTGTCCAATCTGTGAAGATAACGGCTTGATATCAGGTTGGCAGGGGACATTGTGGGATTTGACTCGAGAAGATGCTATCGAACATTGAGTATAACCACTATGTTATCTTGCGGGGCACAAAACGGGCGCTAATTTTAAAATCACCTGGTGCAAGCAACTTGCTTAGATTGGACAAGCGGGCGTCGGTATGGCCTTTTTCAATCTCGCGCAGTGTTTTATCAGATACTTTGGTATAAGCCGCATATTGAGTTTGCGTCATACCGTAAAGTTCTGTGCGTATTCGCCTTATAGCTTCACCGAGACTAATAGCTCCGCTGTTAATATCTGCTTCAATCTGTGAGAGTAATGTCAAACGCTCCTGACCGGAAGTTTCAGTCATACTGCACCCCTAAATTCGCCAGCTTTTCATGCATACGGGAAAATCCTAGCGTTGGAAAGTTTATAATTTCGATGGGGCATCGACGATGCAAGACCAACAGTCAGTGGCATCGTATGAAGTAACTTCAGTTATGTAAGATTTCAGATAAGTGAGTCGGACGAGATTGCTTAATTCATTACCTAGAAAACAGAGTTCCGCAGCATCCCTCCACTTCCCGTTATTGAACAACTGTAATATGAGGGTTTTCATACGTATTCCGGAGTTTTGTTACCGATTCAGAGTGACATTAGCGCATGAAACGGAATTAATCTACCGATTTATTATTAATCCGAGTAAATAAACGGAATCAAAGTTCCGAATGTTTACCGTCGGGTAACTTCAAACACTTGTATGAGTTTTTTCTTCCCTAAAATTGCTATCCTTCAAGGTCTTGATTTACATTGGGCTTAGAAATTTGTGGCTAATTTGGTGTAAACCACTGGCGCTACTGAGGTATCCCCAGAAACTTTATAGTTTGTGCGCTTTAGTCAGTTTGACCTTTATTCGTGATGCTAACATGCAAGGATGTTACGTAAAGCAAAGTCTTTGTAAGCAATTGGCTCAGATTTATTTCCTGCTGTATGTCATAAAAGGTAAGGTTGTTTGGCGGGTTTGAAGTTTGATTTTTATCCTATAAATTGCAATGACTACCGTTGAAAAAAAATCGTTAACCAAGTTCTGAGTGAAGTGTCGTATGTTTGCTTGGGAGTTTGTCGTATTTTTGCTAAGCTGATATAGAGTAATATCGAAGGTGGTTCGTGCCAAAGTTAAGTTTAAAGCAACTGGTTGAGCAACTAATCAGTCTCACCAAGCAGGATGTTTTCTTGCGTGCTGATTTTGAGCAATTGGGTGGCTATGATCAGGTAGGGCGGGCAATTCGAGAGTTAGTGGCAGAGGGCAAGCTTCTGAAAATTGGTTATGGTTTATATGCTAAAGCCCGGATCAGCAGCATCACCGGTAAGCCAATGCTCGCATCTAATGGTGGCTTTAAAGCGGTATCTGAACAAGCACTTGAGCGGTTAGGTGTTGCCTGGCAGCCATCAGATGAACTGGTGCGCTATAACAAAGGTGAAACCACACAGGTTCCTGTGAATGCAACAGTTATAGTAATAAGACGTTTTAACCGCAAAATTTCGCTGCGTGAGATGCATTTGCAAGTGAGCGTGACTCTTAGTATTTAATCATTAAACTAATTAAAAATCTTATGCCGTCAGAATTCTCAAATGTTTCAAGCTCGCATGACAATATTGGGTGGATTTGGTTCTGTAATGTCTACAAATCAAGCGGAGCCTAAACACTTCGAAAGTGTTACGTCTATCGATGCCAGATTGGCAGAGATTGAGCATGAAAAACGAGCTTTATTGGCTCATAAGCAGGCTTTACTCAGTGTAATGCAAGTCGATGATAATGGCTCAAATTTAACCCCAACGCAGAAGATTGCTATTTTTCGAAATCTATTTCGTGGGCGTCAGGATATTTTCGCCAAGCGTTGGCAAAACCAACAAGGGCGGGCCGGTTACTCTGTTGTCTGTAACAACGAGTGGGTACAGGGAATTTGTAATAAGCCGCGTATAAAGTGCATGGATTGCCAGCATCGGCAATTCAGTGAGGTAAACGATCAGGTTATTTACCGCCATCTGTCAGGTCAACACGTGGTTGGTTTGTATCCGTTACTTCAAGACAACACCTGCTATTTGTTGGCTGTCGATTTTGATAAAGGCCACTGGCAAGACGAAGTTAAGGCAATTGCAAAAGTCTGCCTGGACTTAGCCATCCCCCACGTAATTGAAATATCCCGCTCCGGACAGGGTGCACACCTTTGGATCTTTTTTGAAGATAGCGTACCAGCAAGTGAGGCTCGATTACTTGGGTTTGCACTGCTCGATAAAGCGATGGAAAGCTATCCTAACCTGTCGTTTGACTCCTACGACAGATTATTCCCCAATCAGGATGTGTTACCAGAGGGTGGTTTTGGCAATTTAATTGCGTTACCACTGCAGCGTGAGGCCAGGCAAGCAGGTAACAGCTCATTTGTTGATATAGAGCTGAAATTGATAGCTGATCAGTGGCAGCACCTGGCGCAAATTCGACGGCTTAAACAACAAGATCTAACCCAGCTACTCAGCCAGCTATCCTCAAATACGTTGCTGCAAAAAGAGCAGCAAGTGCCTGATAGTCGTCCGCCCTGGGAAACCAGCGCAAAACCAGAGCCATTACTACTGGCTAATCCGCCAACGCAATTGACGGTGACGCTGGCTGACAAAGTGTATTTTGATCTGAGTACGCTACCTAATGTTCTGGCAGCACGCCTAAAACGCTTTGCCAGCTTTTCTAACCCGGTGTTTTTTAAAACTCAGGCACTACGTTTTTCAACTAATGGTATCCCAAGATTTATTTCGTGTGCACGTATGGAGCAGGGCTATCTATCGCTGCCTAGAGGTTGCTTGGATGAGGCGATTGCTTTGCTTACTGAGAGCAAAATTGCCGTGCTTATTGATGACAAGCGTACGACAGGTAAAAAGCTGGTTGGCCTAAAACCCTTGATGACACTCAGGCAAAATCAGAAAGTTGCAGTGAAGGAGATGACCAAGCACGATACCGGTACTTTGCATGCTCCCACAGCATTTGGGAAAACGGTGACGGCGATTGGTATTATCGTGAAGCGTAAGGTCAATACGTTAATTCTGGTGCACAGCCGTCAGTTACTTGAGCAGTGGCGGGAGCGTTTAAGCTCATTTTTGCCTGAAGTTGAGATTGGTATTATCTCTGGTGGTAAAAGAAAACCCACTGGTGTTATTGATATTGCAACCTACCAAAGCTTAATCAACCTTAAAGACAACACCGTTCTGCGGCTGGTGCAAGATTATGGCCACGTTATCGTGGACGAATGTCATCATGTTTCAGCCCCGCGCTTTGAAATGGTGTTAAATGAGGTGCGAGCGAAATATGTGCTGGGGCTCACGGCAACGCCAGACAGACAAGATGGTCATCAGAAAATCATTTTCATGGCGGCAGGGCCTATCAGGCACAAAGTGAAATCACAAACGGATGAGCAATTTGAGCAAGAGGTGCGGGTGCATCAGTTGCAAGTTACTGAAGAGCAGCACGCGTTACTGACTGAAGAGCGACCGAAAGTAACCGACGTGTACCGGTTGATTATGGAAAATGAAGCGCGCACCAATCGTATTGTGGTAGATGTGCTGCAAAGCGTTAACGCAAGTAGGCATCCACTGGTGTTAACTGAGCGACGCGAACATGCGCAACAGATTAATAGGCTGCTGCAAGGGCAAGGGATTGATTCAGTGATCCTTACAGGCGCAATGAAAGCCGCTGAGCGCAAGAGTGCCAATGAACGCTTGGCTACGGCGAAAGTGGTGGTGGCGACAGGAAAATATGTTGGCGAAGGCTTTGACTTACCAAGGCTAGATACCTTGTTTCTTGCCATGCCAATCGCCTGGAAAGGAGCTCTGGCGCAGTACGCAGGTAGGATCCACCGTGAAGTGGATGGTAAAACTCTGGTGACAATTCATGATTACGTTGATAGTGATATCCCAATGCTACAGCGAATGTTTGCTAAGCGGGAGAAAAGTTATAAGGCAATGGGGTACAAAATGGAGGTTGTAGTTGAGTGTGATATTACTTGTACTGCTTTAGTCTAACGTCTAATTATTGCTTGAGAGAATATCGCCTTTAGTGGTTCAAGATTAAGAGCATAGCCAGCGATATTGGCGTCAATCCATGTTTCTTTGGAAATTTGTGGCCATCGTAATTCATAGCCAAGTGTAAATAGTAGCTCTTCAAAAAAGAACCGCTGAGCACGGCCGTTGCCTTCCCTGAATGGATGCAAAATATTCATTTCGCAGTATAGATCGGCAACTTTGGTAATTAGATCATGCTCATTATTAAGCCTAGCCAAGGCAGGGATTGTGGCAAATAGCTTTCTTGCCTCAGGCTCGATTCGAGTGCAAGTGCAAAACCTGGTAGCTCCTTTTGAGATATCAACTTCTCTTATTTTACCCGCCCATTCGTACAAGTCTTGAAAAAGATGGTGATGCAGATGCTGCAAATGTTCGAACGAAAAGTCTTGCGGTGAAAGTTGCCGGGATTCGTAGGTTCTGTAGCGCTCTGCAGTAAATTCGGTTTCTGCTTCGCCAAGTTCGTGCGGATTTTTAATATTCAACAGGTTTATTAAAACATCTGAACCTGAGTAGCAATAGCTATCACTTTCTACGCCATACTTATCGCGCATATTGACGTTTTAGGTCTTCGATAGATTTATGTTCGCTGCTTTTTTTCAAAGACAGCCCTTCGTAACTCAGGCTAACCTTATAATTTTCCATATTAGGGGAAAATTTGGCCTTGCGTTCATCGGTAGTTTTGGTCGCTGTTTTTGACATAGTTTCCCCCCTGACTTTAGTTAGATTCTAACGTAATAATGCCGGAATTTCCATCAGGAAGCTGTTAAAGCTAAGTTAGTTATATTCAACTAACGCAACAGGCGCCGTTTCAATAGAAAAGGTTGTACTTATTGCAATAGCTGGCGCTACATACTATTTTTCGGCTGAGGGATCCCCACAAATTTCCCCCATAATATCAACTCTTTGCCAATTTGATTAATGCCCAGTCCCACTGAGCAAGCCAGTGCACGATTTGCTTTAGCCCTTGCTGATAATGTTGTCTACGAATGGGCAGCTTAGGTTCATTACAAAGCAATATGCCAAGGAAATTCAGAGCAAGTACCCTTCGACTTTTTACCGTGTTAGCCTGATATCGTAAGTGTACGCCTGCTATTTCAGCTGCCGCCCCCAGTAGGTAGTGGAACCAATTTGTCAGTGCCGCCAATAGCAGCAATATATTTAAACGTGATTTGGATTTGGTGCCATGCAAGTCACTCCCTAAGCCATAACGCGGGCTTTTCTGGTCACGGAAGCTTTCTTCAATTTGCATTCGGCTGCTGTAGCATTTGGCGATTTTACTCGCATAGTCATGGCACTCAGGTAGCGATGACACCAATAACCAAGGTTCTTTGTAAGACTTATTTTTGTCTCGTTTTAATAGCTTATAGCCTTTACCAACCAGAATAGCGCGGGTTTCATACTGCTGCGTCTGAGTCAGCACGATTGTGCCTAAGTGTTTGGGGGTAGCGCGAGCTTTTTTATAAAGCACATTGACGGCCATAAACTCTGTTTGCTCTGCCAGTTTAAGCTTCACGTTACCTCTGACTCTGGCGACATAATGCCAGCCTAATTTGCGTACCTGCTTAAGCCAGGGCACTTTGAAGCCCGCATCGGTGACGATAACCGGCTTACAGTCTTTGGGTAACATGGCCTTGAGCTGTTTTAAAAATGCGCGGTGTACATGTGGGCAACTATAGTCTTCTGCCGCCGCCACTTTTTGTAATAGCGTGAGTGCTCTGCCATCAGCGGCCATACTGGCCCGCAGAATAAAATGCCGTTTCGCGGTATCGGCGTTGCTCCAGTCAACCAAAATGAGCGGCTGAGATTTACTGCTCACGATAGACCGAGTCATGGCAGCATAGATAAGAGGCAGTTCCCGTTGCAGATTGGCATTGTTGAGTAATCTGTCTGCGCGCTTAATGCAGACTTTATCCGACGAGCCTGGCATAGCACGCCCAATAGCTGTAACGGTGCAACGAGCATATTTAGCAAGCGCAGTAACCGCGTCTAGTAGGACAGAAAATCGGGCTTTATGCATGGTTTTGGGGGTGACAAATCGGAGGAAATCAGCGAGCATAGTTTTAACATTCATGGCGGTACTCATGGTTAGATGTTTTTGGCGAAAGATCAGATCGGGAAACGCCATGAATGTTCCCTAATCGCCTAACTTTTTATTTTAGCTAATGAATTTCTGGGGATACCTCAGGAATTTTTCATAATTCCTGAATGGTTTTGTCACAAACCCGTACAACCAAAATTTTACGCTTTTCAATCCCCTCAGCAAGCAACTTACTAATTTAGATAGTAAATAAACCCTCTAGTGCCAAAGTGCTTAAGCATAATTAACGTCTATTAAGATCGATTTTTGTCACAGTTTTTTGTGACGAGCGTTTGCGCAGAGGTAATTACCTAAAGGTCATTTATTAGATTTTTTCGGTACAAGAATTCTGAAAAATTTATGGGTTGGTAATCGAAGTTGTCACAGATTCGTCACAGGGTAGGTCATTTAGGAACAAAATATTTCCCTTATAAAGGGAATTATATATGATTCAGTAGGTTAAGTAGGTGTGTAAAGTGGTTGCGGGAGCCGGATTTGAACCGACGACCTTCGGGTTATGAGCCCGACGAGCTACCAGGCTGCTCCATCCCGCGTCCGTGTATTACCCTTGAGCAGTGAAGGTAATAGTTTGATTTGCAAGACGTTAATTGATGACCTTTAGTATAAACAAGTCACAATTGGTTGCGGGAGCCGGATTTGAACCGACGACCTTCGGGTTATGAGCCCGACGAGCTACCAGGCTGCTCCATCCCGCGTCCGTCATTGCGGGGCGCATCTTAGAGCTTTCGCTTTACATACGCAAGCGTTAATTTCGCTTATTTGGTTCGGTTGCCTATTTGCTAAGCAACACGCCTGTTTGTTGCTGCTATTGCTCCCTAAATGCTTACCAAGCTGCCGTGAAATAACCTTGGCCGCAACGCCGAGAAAGTGCGGCGCCGGGCTTGTCGATTCTGCTATACTAGCGGCCATTTTATTTTAAGGTTTGCTGCAATGCTGGAATTTTGGGCTTTAACGTCGAAGGGCGTGGAAGAGCTGTTAGCGGATGAGATCCGCAGTTATCAGGGTGAAGTGTTAAAGGTCTCAATGGGCGTAGTGCGCTTTAAGGCCGATATTAAAACGGCCTACACCCTATGTTTATGGTCACGCCTGGCAACAAGGATCCTGCGCTTAATTCAGTCGGAGCCGGTTACTGCCGAGTCGGATCTGTATCAGATCGCAAGTCAAATCGACTGGGGCCAGTTAATGTCGGTGCGGCAAACCTTAGCCGTCGACTGTGTTGGCAAGCATCCAAAAATTGATAATACCCAATATGGCGGCATGCGCTTAAAAGACGCCATTGTCGATCAGTTTCGCGAAGAAACCGGCGATCGGCCGGATGTGGACCGCTTAAACCCCGATGTGCGGTTTCAGGTCCGTCTGGATAAACAGCATTTTCATTTCTTGCTGGATTTCTCCGGCCCGTCGTTACATCAGCGCGGTTACCGTACCGGGCAGGGCGAAGCACCGTTAAAAGAGCATTTAGCGGCAGCTTTGTTAAAGCGCTCAGGCTGGACTGTCGGTACCCCTTTGTACGACCCGTTCTGCGGTAGCGGCACTATTTTAATTGAGGCGGCGCAAATCAGCTTGAATCAGGCGCCGGGACTGGCACGGGAAAGCTTTGCCTTTGAGCGGGCACCGGGTTTTCGGGCCGCGGTATGGCAGCAATTAAAAGCCGATGCTAAAGCGCAGGCGTTGCCCGCGGGCGACACTATCCAGTTTTGGGGCACTGATACTGACGAACGCAGCCTGAGTAAAGCCCGGCAAAATGCTGCGCGTGCCGGCGTGGCTAATTTGATCAAATTTGATTATGCCGATGCCACTGCGTTAAAAGGCGCCGTGACGGATACCCCGGGTGTGATAGTGACTAACCCGCCTTATGGCGAGCGCTTGGGCGACCTGCCGGCACTGATCCCGCTTTACAGTAATTTCTCGCTGGCGCTAAAAACCCACTATCAGGGCTGGCGCCTGGCAATTATTACGTCGAACAGCGACTTACTGCGTGCACTGCGCTTATCTAAAGCCAAGAGCTACAAATTTAGTAACGGCCCGCTGGACTGTGAATTTACGCTGTTTGACCTCACAGAAAAGCAGGTGCAGGTAAGCTCCAGCGCACCAGCGTTGTTTTTTAGTGAGAGCAGCGCCTTTGGTAACCGGCTGGCGAAAAACTTAAAAGCGATTCAAAAATGGGCCAAACGCGAAGGCTTAAGCTGCTATCGCTTATATGATGCCGATATTCCGGAATATAACGTCGCGGTAGATTGGTATGACGGCGAAGTGGTCGTGCATGAATATGCCGCGCCGGGCACCGTCGATGAACAAATCGCCCAAAAGCGTTTGTTCGATGTGGTGAATCAGGTACCAACAGTGCTGGGGATCAGCCCGGATAAGATGATCCTGAAGGTGCGGGAAAAGCAAAAGGGTACTAACCAGTATCAGGCACTGGCTAAAGCCGGCCAGTATAAAGAAGTGTCAGAGTATGGCGCTAAGTTCTGGGTTAACCTGCGCGATTATCTGGATACCGGGTTATTTTTAGATCACCGTATTACCCGCCGTATGCTGCAGCAACAAGCGCAGGGTAAACGGGTATTAAACCTGTTTGCCTACACCGGCAGTGCCTCAGTACATGCGGCTATTGGCGGTGCGACCAGTGTCACGACCGTTGATATGTCCAACACCTATCTGGATTGGGCTAAACGCAACTTTATGCTGAACGGCCTTAACGGTAAACAATACCAGTTTGAACAGGCAGATTGCTTACAGTGGCTCGCCCGCAGCAGGAATTTATTTGATTTGATCTTTGTCGATCCGCCAACCTTTTCTAACTCGAAACGGATGGAAGATAGCTGGGATGTACAGCGCGATCATGTCAAATTACTGAATATGTTGATTAGCAAGATGGCACCGGGCGCTAAGGTGATTTTTTCCAATAATAAGCGGCGCTTTAAACTTGATTACGCGGCGCTTGAAGAAGCCGGCTGGCAGGTGAAAGATATTTCGGCCGCGACCTTACCGGAAGATTTTAAGCGCAACCCGCATATTCATGTCTGTTTTGAGCTAACCCGGCCATGAGTGATTTAACCTTATACAGCACCTGGGGTTGCCATCTGTGTGAACAGGCCGAAGCCCTGGTGCAGCAAGCTGGCCTGGTCGAGAAACTGCAGGTACGGGATATTGTCGATGATGAGGCGTTATTTGCCCGTTTTCGGGTGCATATTCCGGTGCTGGCAGCCAGTGATGCGCAGGGGCAGGAACAATTATTGTATTGGCCTTTTGATCAAAGTGCGCTAGCCAGTTGGCTAGACGCTTTGGATCTGACAACAACCGATTAAAGCAGGATAGGGTAACGTGGAGTTATTACGTTTTCAGCAGGCTTGCCTGGCCTTTGGTACCCACCCGGTACTGGATAAGGTGGATTTTAGTTTATTTACCGGTGAGCGGGTGTGTCTGGTTGGCCGTAATGGCGCCGGCAAGTCGACCTTTTTAAAATTGCTGACCGGTCAGCAAAATTTGGATGATGGTCAAATTGTGATGACTAACGGCGTGGTGCTAAGCCGGTTAGAGCAAGACCCGCCAGCCAAAATGGACGTGAAAATTGCCGACTTTATCCGTGAAGGTGCCGGTGATTTAGCAGAAAAGCTGCAGCAGTTTTATACCTTATCTGAGAATCTGGACGGTGCCGGCGATGCTGAGTACCGGTTATTTGAACGCTTGCAAAGTGAGCTCGACGCCCGCGATGGCTGGGGCTTAGAAGCCCGTGTTGACATGCTGTGTCAGCAGTTCGATATGGACGGTAATGCCAGTTTAGCCACTTTATCTGGCGGCTGGTTACGCAAAGCTGCGCTGGCGCGGGCGTTAATTGCCAAACCCGATATTCTATTACTGGATGAGCCGACCAACCATTTGGATGTGGCTGCAATTCAATGGCTGGAAGGCTTTTTAAAGAGCTTTGCCGGTGCCATTATCTTTATCTCGCACGACCGCGCCTTTATCCGTGCTTTAGCCACCCGGATTATCGATCTTGACCGTGGCTTATTAACCTCGCATCCGGGTAACTATCAGGAATATCTGGATCGTAAACAAAAAATGCTGGAAGACGAACAGCAAGCTAATGCGCTGTTCGATAAAAAATTGGCTGAAGAAGAAGTCTGGATCCGCCAGGGTATTAAAGCCCGCCGCACCCGGAACGAAGGCCGGGTGAGAGCGTTAAAAGCGCTACGCCGTGAACGTGCGGCGCGGGTAGAGCAGTTAGGCAAGGTCGATTTTGCGATTGAGCAAGCGGCGCGATCCGGCAAGCTGGTATTTGAAACCAAACAGCTAAGCCATGCCTTTAATGGTGTACCGGTTATCCGTGATCTCGATTTACTGGTGATGCGTGGTGATCGCGTGGCCTTAGTAGGCCCCAATGGTGTCGGTAAATCCACGCTGATTAAGCTGTTATTAGGCGACTATCAGCAGGATAGTGGCGAGATCAAGCGTGGCACTAATCTGGAAGTAGCATACTTTGATCAGCACCGGATGGCGCTCGACTTAGATGCGACGGTGCAGGATAACGTCGCCGACGGTAAGCAGGAGATCAATTTAAATGGCCAAAGCCGGCATGTTTTAAGTTACTTGCAAGACTTTTTATTTCCACCGCTGCGGGCCCGCACGCCAGTGCGCGCCTTATCCGGTGGAGAGAAAAACCGCTTATTACTGGCCAAGCTCTTTGCTAAACCCTCTAATTTGCTGATCCTCGACGAACCAACCAACGATCTGGATGTGGAAACCCTGGAGCTGTTAGAAGATATTCTGGAACAATATCAGGGCACCGTCTTGCTGGTCAGCCACGACCGTGAGTTTGTTAACAATACCGTGACCAGCTCACTGCTGTTTGCTGGCAAGGGCCGGATTATTGAAATTGCCGGCGGTTATGACGATGTGCTGGACTGGCAAGCGAAGCAGGGCGCTGATCTCACCGCAAAAAAAGCTGAGCCGGTAGCCGAAGTTAAAACTAATGCGCAGGAAAAACCGGCGCAGGCTTCTGTTAACAGCGCTAAGAAGTTATCATACAAAGAGAAACGTGAATTAGAGCAGCTGCCGGCGCTGATTGAAAGCCTGGATCAGCAGCTTAGCGCCTTACAGACTGAAGTGAATGATGCCGACTTTTTTAAGAACGGCGCAGACTACACCCAGCAAAGGTTGAACCTAATCCAAGAAACCGAGTCGAAGCTGGCGCAGGCGTATCAGCGCTGGGAAGAATTAGAAGCCGCAATATCGTAAATTTTTAGGGGCCCGTTAATGAAATTATCACCGATCAGCTTAGCAGTATTGCCGTTGCTGACCATGTTCTCGGCGCAAGCCGCGGTGTATCAGATTGTTGAATTAGATACCAATAATAAAGTCCGTGCCACCAGCGGCGCTGCTGCAACCTTACAGGGCGCCGTTGTGACCAATGGCAGCACTTTTCTGGATATTACATTAGATCTAGATACGCTGGATTTTGAAAGCGAAACGATCAAAAGCTTACTGACTGAAGAGCAGTTGGAAAATGCAAAAAATGGCAATATTGATGCGGCGGTGACCAATATTTTAGTTAGTTATTTGGCGAACAATCCGTCAGTACGTAATCAGCCAATTGGTGTTAGCCGGATCTTTAATCAGTCACAAAATGGCCTGGTGGCTCCACTGGTAGTACGTGATCTTAATGGTAGCCGCACTAACACTGAATTTGCTTATGCAGTGAATAATAGTGGCCAGATTGCCGCTATAGCGACCGCACCGGCCGCCAAACTGAATTTTACGCCGGTGCCAGAGCCAGTCGAAGAAGATGATGAAGAAGAAGCAGAAGAGCCTGAAATTCCGGTTATTCCACAGCCTTATACAGCTTGGGTACCAGAGCCGGGCTATATGCTGGGGTATGTATTAGATGGCGCGAATCGCATTGTATTACCGCCGGCCTATATTGATTTAGGCGGCGGTATGTCTGCGGCGCAGGATATCAATAATAACGGCCAGGTAGTGGGTTTTACGTCGGCCGGAGTTACCGATGCCATTAAAACATCAATTAATGGCATCTGTACTGGTAATTCGCAGCCATTGCAATATTGTCAAAACCTCGCGATGTCGAGCCGTGGTATTAGTCTGAGCACCTTAATTGGCCAAATTCGGCTGTATCAAACGGTCGATTCGCTGCCTCAAGGCTATGATGAGCGTGGCGCACTCTGGCAGCTAAATACGGATGGTTCAGCGAGCTTAGTCAAAACTTACGGTTTCCTTGGTGACAAGGCAACCGGGCAGTTGGCGCCAAACTCTGAGGAGTATCCAACTCCTACCTACTACAGCCGTGCAAATGCAATAAATGATGCCGGAATTGCGGTAGGGCACTCTTTGTATTCCGATAAGGATCGCATAGTAAGTTTCTTCGATAACTTTGGTTTTGAGTACCGGCGTATTTATACTGCGCCACATGCCACTGTTTATCAGGGGGATGACGTAAAACCGATAGTCGATCCCGCGGAATGGTTAGCCAGCGTCGCAGTTGATATTAATAATCAGGACTTAGTCGCAGGTTATGCATACAAAAATATTAACAGTGCAGTGCGGGCAAAACTTTTTACCTATGATTTGGCTGCTAATGAACTGACGTTTGTTGATGGCTTCTTTAATAGCTCGGGTACAGAGCCAAGAGCGATGAATAATCAAGGACAAATTGTTGGTCGAGCGGAAGTGATTATCGGTGGTACTGTTGACCGCCGTTTACATGGGTTTCTGTATGATTCACAAAGCGGCACCTTTAGTGATCTGAATGATTTAGTCGCTTGTGATGCGCCTTACACCTTGGTTGATGCGACAGCGATTAATGATAATGGTGAGATTATGGCGACCGCTATGGTACGCCGGCCACTGTTAGATGCAACGGGTCAACAACAAACAGCTGAAGACGGTTCTGTAGTGCTGCAAGAACAAGCCACAGCGGTGAAATTAAGACCCATCGCTAATGGCCAGCCTGCCAATTGTGATGGCGAAGATACCCGCTATGAGCGCAAAAGTGGTAGCTTTCAGCCCGTTTGGTTGCTGTTACTTGCCATGTTCCCATTATTCCGTCGGCGCTTTGCTAAAGGATAAACACTCGCCCTTTGGTTGATGACCGTCAAAACCCCACCGCGTTATCCCGGTGGGGTTTTTGTTTGCCGTAATCAATATTCGATTCCTTATAGCATTTTCGTCTAAAACGACATATCACTAATTCTTAATAGATCTCATGCGCTTAGGGAAAGTCAAGACTTTTATTCGTTAGATCAACATTGAACCTTTGCTAAGCCTTGGCTATCTATTAACTGTAACATTGTTGTGTTAAGCGCTGCATTGTTACTGTTAAAAACACAAAGTTGAGGAAGACTGCCGTATGAAAAGACAAAAACGTGATCGTCTGGAACGTGCTCATGCTCAAGGTTACCGTGCTGGTGTGACTGGCCGCTCAAAAGAAATTTGCCCTTATCAGAGTTTAGATGCCCGCTCAGAATGGCTAGGAGGTTGGCGGGAAGCGATGGCAGACAGGAATGTCGGATTATTTAACAAAGGTGCCTGATTACGGCCTGTAACGCAAAAGCCCCGTTAACTAGCGGGGCTTTCTGGTTTAAGGGGCTAAGCGCTTAGAAGCTAGACGTATCCTGGAATAAACCCACTTTCAGATCGGTTGCGGCATAGATTTCACGACCATCGACACTCACCACACCATCAGCAATACCCATAAACAGCTTACGTTTAATCACCCGTTTCATATTGATGGTGTAAGTGACTTTTTTCGCCGTTGGCAGAATCTGACCGGTGAACTTCACCTCACCCACGCCAAGTGCGCGGCCTTTACCCGGACCACCTGCCCAGCCTAAGAAGAAGCCTACTAGTTGCCACATCGCATCCAGGCCTAAGCAGCCTGGCATTACCGGATCACCTTTAAAGTGACAGGCAAAAAACCATAAGTCCGGGTTGATATCCAGCTCAGCGATTATCTGGCCTTTACCGTATAAACCACCTTCTTCAGAAATATGGATAATGCGATCCATCATCAGCATATTGTCAGTAGGTAACTGGCTGTTGCCCGGGCCAAAAAGTTCGCCGTTGCCACAAGCGATTAAATCTTCTTTTGTAAAGCTATTCTTAGTCATGTATGTTTAGTCCAATATTAAAGCTGCGCCAGCTTAGCGAACAGCTGTACGCCAGACAAGTCCGATTTGTACAACTTTACCAATTTTATTGCAGATAACTGGCGAAGGTGGCAACAAATTTCCGTATAGTTAAGCTGGCATCCGCATCTGGTGTGAGGTCGCACCAGTACCGGAGCTGTGGATAAGTTGAGGGTGCTATGAGTGATCAGAAGGTCAGCGCGCTGAGTAATGCTGAGAAACAGCGGCGCTATCGCGAACGGCAAAAAGGATCGGGTAAAAAAGAGCTGCGCGGCTATTTAACGCCGGAAGCCTTGCAGTGCTATCAGGAAATTGCGGAAAAAACCCAGTGGAACGACAGTACCTTATTAAGCAATGCCATTCGTTTAATGTATGCCGCCCATAAATTAGGCCAAATTGGTATTCTGAATAGCTGGTTAAATGAGCATAAGCGTTAAGCCGGTGAATTATGCTGCAGCGGTGACGCTGCAGCCGCTTCGCGCTATAATAGCCGCCGTTTAATAACACGTTTGGCGTGTTAACCTCTTTTGCCAAGTCAGGAACCCAGCATGATTTTATTTGTCCGCGATCTTACCGTTATCGACTTTTCTTACCTGCATCGCCAGCGCGGTATGTTGGGAGAGAGCTATATTGTCGATGTCGAGCTGCATGGCGCGCTGGACGATACGGCTATGGTGTTTGATTTTGGCAAGGTCAAGAAAGTTATTAAGCAGGCGATAGACCGTCTGGTCGATCATAAATTAGCCGTAGCAGCGGATTGTCCGGCGTTTAGCCAACAAATCTGCGATGACCTGAGCATTGTTCGCTATCAGAGTGAGCGCGGTCTGATCCAGTTAGCGTGTCCGGCACAAGCCTTTGCGGTGATCCCTGGTGCTGAAATCAACGAAGCCACGGTTACCGCATTTTTGCAGCAACAAATTAAGCCGTTATTACCGACTAATGTCGAACAGCTGGTTCTGACTCTGCGGCCGGAAGCAATCAGCGGTTTCTATTATCATTACAGCCATGGGTTGAAAAAGCACGATGGCAACTGTCAGCGGATTGCCCATGGCCATCGTTCGACCATTCAAATTTATGAAAACAATATGCTGGCGCCCAAACTAAACAAATTATGGGCCGAGCGCTGGCAGGATATTTATCTGGGTACACAAAGCGATCTTGTTGTGCCAGAGCAATTACAGCATTTAACGCCAGCAGCGACCGACTACAGTTTCCGTTATCAGGCATCGCAGGGCTGGTTTGAGCTTTGTATGCCGCAAACGCATTGCGAAATTGTGCCCTGTGATACCACAGTCGAGTGTCTGGCCGATTTTATTGCCGATACGCTAAAAACGCAGAATATCAAGCATACATATAAGGTGGTTGCTTATGAAGGTGTGGGCAAAGGCGCTATTGCTGTGCGCCCTTAATGGGGTGTTGCCGGCGCAGCTTAGTGCTGTTGAAGTGATACTGGACGGGCACTTGACCCAGGGTAGCCTGATCCGCGGCACCGTTCCGCCAGGGGCCAAAGTGTGGTTTAACGATAAACCACTGGCCGTCAGTGCACAGGGACATATGGTATTTGGCATTGGCCGTGATGCCACACTAAATCATCAACTAACCGTTGAATATAATGGTGAACAGCGGCAGATCCCATTGAGCTTTAGCGCGCGGCAATACGATATTCAACGGATTACCGGCGTCGAGCAAAAATATGTTGAACCACCACAAGAGGTCAGTGCCCGCATCGCCCGCGACAATAAAGGTGTACGAGAGGTGCGGCAAACCTTTACCGACAAAACCCTGTTTTTAAGTGCGCCACTTCAGCCATCAGAAGGGCGGATTAGTGGGGTATATGGCAGTCAGCGGATTTTTAACGGTCAGCCACGCAATCCGCATTTTGGTTTGGATATTGCAGCGCCGGTTGGCGCAGCGGTGCTGGCCCCCTGGGATGGCAAGGTGCTACTGGCTGAAGATCTATATTTCTCCGGTTTAACCTTGATTATCGACCATGGCATGGGTGTGACATCCACCTTTATGCATTTGCATCGCTTTCATGCCGCGGTTGGCGATACGGTTAAAGCCGGTACAAAAATCGCTGAAGTGGGTGCCACCGGCCGCGTGACAGGACCACATCTGGATTGGCGTATTAACTGGTTTCAGGAACGGCTGGATCCACAATTGTTGTTGCCAGCGTCAGATCGGCCTGAACCCAGACGAATTCCGTTAAATTAAACCGGTATCACGCACAGAACTGGTTAACGATAACGCCGGCAACTGCCGGCATTATCGTTTAGCGTAAAAATATCGAATCGGTTAGGTGTTGGCTGACAATGGCGTTAACCAGCGCTGTAATTTAGCGTCATCAGCGACACTTAGCATCGCAACCTGCGCTTTGCCGGCTTGTAAGGTGAGCGGCAGCGTCAGTAACCGGTCCTTACGAAATATCGTCAGCGGTTGTTCCGAGCCATAAGGCAAACGCTTTAACAACTGCGGCAGAGTCTTGTCGGTAATTTTATAGCCAGCAAGGGCTAACAATTGATCGCCGGCCATTAAACCTGCCTGATGTGCTGCAGAGTCCAAATACAGTTGCTGCAATGTGACCAGGCCGTTTTGCGTTTTCAGGCTACAGCCGAGGGTTGCCGGCGCGTTTTGCTGCTGAGTGCCATGAATATCATCAAAGTGCAGCGGGCTACGCCAGCTCAGCGTTAACCCCAGTTTGGCAAAGCTCTCGGCCAGTGGCAAAGGCTGTGCCCGGTAAACCCAGTCTTCAACCTGCGCGGCCAGCGCTTTAAAACCCGCGGCACTGAGCGCATCGAAGAAACTGCGATCGGCGGTGCCGGTTGCCAGATAGTGCTGATAAAAATCACGGCAAAAAGCACTGAGGTTAGTATTATTAGCTTGTAGTTCCGCTTCGACCGCCAGTGCCACCAGCGCGCCTTTAGCGTAATAGCTGACAATGCTATTCGGGGCATTTTCATCCTGCAGATAATACTTGGTCCAGGCGTTAAAACTACTATCACTCAGGCTCTGCCGGCTATCAGAAGGGTTTCGCGTAACCCGCGTAACCAGTTGTTCCAAGGTGGTCAAATAGGCTTGCTGGCTAATGCGTTCGCTTTTAATCAGCGCGAGATCGTCAAAGTAAGAGGTAAAACCCTCATACAGCCACAGCTGTGGCGTATATTGCTCCTGCGAGAGCTGATACGCATGAAACGGGGCCGGTTTTAGGCGTTTTACCCACCAGGTATGAAAATACTCATGGCTGATTAAGCCAAGTAGCGTCTGGTAAGCGTCATCAGGGGTCGTCATTTGCCTGGCAGGTAAATCATGGCGACTGCAAAGCAATAGTGTGCTGTCTTTATGTTCGAGACCGCCATAACCGTGTTCGGTGATCCAGAGTAAAAACCAGTAATGCTGTAAATCGTCCGGTAAACCACCAAAAACTGCCCGCTGTGCCTGGCACAGTTGTTCGGTATCGGTCAGCAACCGTTCGCTGTCATAGTGATTCTGGCTGCTCACCACCAGATAGTGTGGCACGCCATCGACCGCAAATTGCTGTACTGTGAATAAACCAACCAGCAATGGGCTATCAATCAGTTGTTGATAGTCCGTGGCCTGATAAACACCAAAATCCAGCAGTGCTGTGCCCTCAACACGGGGTAACGCGGTCGCAACCCGCCAGTTTTCGGTTACGCGAAACTCAGGGCGCAGCAGTTCAAATTGCTGCGGGTAATGGGTTTGCTCGCTAACCGCCAGGCACAAGCAAGCCGGATTAAGGATCGCCGTTTCATCATCGAGATAAGCCGCGCGCACCGACAAATCATTGGCGTAAATCAGATAACTGACCGTAACTTCCTGTTGTCGACAGGCCAGATTCCAACGTTGTTTGTCCAGTTGCTGCAGTGCGAGTTCGCCGCTTGTATCGCGGGCGCTAATTTGCATTATGTGTCGCGCGAAGTTGCGAATCATGTAACTGCCCGGGATCCAGGCCGGTAAACTGAGTTCATGATGGCTGGCGCTTGGTATAAAACGTAACTCCACCCTCAGCTGATGGGCACTGATATCGCTGATTTGCACCTGATAACGGACGCTGTTCATACTACCTCTTTAGCTGTGTTCGCTGATGTTTACCGTCTGCTCTGCCAAAATGACAAGTTACTTCGCTTAACAGAGCAACTGCCGGTTAAATAACCGGAAAATGCACCGGCAGTTCTGCAGTAGATTGCGGCTTACCGTATAATAGCATTTTTATTTTACCGGCAGGTTTTGTAATGGCAAATGAAGCGCTTATCCAAAAAAGAATCGAGTACGCGGTTACGCGTGTCACAAAAACGGTGTTTCCCGGCCGTACCAACCACCACAACACTTTGTTTGGTGGCGAAGCTTTAGCCTGGATGGATGAAGCAGCCTTTATCGCTGCCACCCGCTTTTGTCGCAAGCCGCTGGTCACCGTCTGCTCCGATCGGGTCGATTTTAAAGAGTCGATCCCAGCCGGTACTATACTGGAGCTGGTAGCAAGGGTCGCGCATGTTGGCCGAACCAGTATCAAGGTACAGGTCGATATCTTTGTCGAGCATATGTATAACGACGACCAGCATAAAGCCATTTCGGGTAGTTTTACCTTTGTTGCTCTGGATGAAAATCGCAAACCAACACCGGTATTAGGTGATCTTGAACCGCAATAAGGTTGGCTTGTGTAACTGGCCAGACCTTGTTATGTTGCTGCAGTAAATTTATACCGTCGGGTAAATTGTCTCCAAGCCCCGTGAAGAAGAGGTTGCTATGAAAACTGCCGAGCAATGGTTTAGCGAGTATGCGGTAAGCCATCAACATCCCGCTAATAAACTGATCCACTGGTTTGCCGTGCCTGTCATTTATATCACGGTGCTGGGCTTGTTGTGGCAAATTCCTATGCCCTTTGCCGGCTTCGCTGAGCAGGGCATTAATTGGGCTTTATTGCTGGTGCTGCCAGCGCTGGTATTTTACTTTTTACTGTCTTTTAGTATTGGCCTCGGTATGACGATTTTTACTGCGGCGGCGGTTACGCTGTTGCGGGCCCTGGAGCAGCAAAGTGTGCTCCAGATCTGGCAGTGGTCATTATTGGTCTTTGTGGTGATGTGGGTATTCCAGTTTGTTGGTCACAAAATAGAAGGTAAAAAGCCGTCTTTTTTTCAGGATCTGGCGTTTTTGCTGATTGGCCCGGCCTGGTTACTCGGCTTTATCTTAAAGCGCCTGCATATTCGTTATTGATATCATTACCCCGTTTTGCCAGCACACGAGCTTGCGATTAATGTCTGGCTAAACACGGCAGGCGGTAGCGGTTTTTGCGCGGTGCCGCTTTATAATAACAGGATGATTTTGGAAGACTCGGCATAAATTTGAATAAGCTGTTTGAAGATCGTAACCGACAGTTCTGGATCCTGCATACGCTTGGTTGGCTGGGTTTTGCCATTGTCAATTATCTAAGCTCACTGGTACTCGATACCCGTGATGCTTACCTTATAGTAATCAGCCTGGATGCCTATGTCGGCTGGTTGCTGACCATTCCGCTGCGTTACTTCTACCGCCATATCTGGGCCTGGGAGCCGTGGAAAATGATTTTGACCGTGCTGGTCGTCGCTTTGTTAATAGCGATGTTCTGGACGGTGATCCGTAATTTCAATTACTGGGAAATCTATCGTCATGGTTACCGGCCAAGCGATTGGTTACTTTACATCAAAGACACGCCAGCGGCCTTTTATGTGATGCTTAGTTGGAGCGGCTTGTATTTCGGCATCAAGTATTATCAAACCTTGCAGGCCGAAAAGCAGAAATCCTTGACAGCGATGAACAAGGCGCATGAAGCTCAGTTGAAAATGCTGCGTTATCAGTTAAATCCACATTTCTTGTTTAACACCCTAAACGCGATTTCTACCCTGGTGCTGATTAATGATAACGATACTGCCAATAAAATGGTTAGCCGGTTAAGCGATTTTTTACGCTATTCTTTATACAAAGATCCAATCAACAAGGTGCCACTGGAGCAGGAAATTTATGCTGCCAGACTCTATCTGGAGATTGAGAAAGTTCGGTTTTCAGAGCGCTTGTCGATAGTGATTGATGTTGAACCCGGCACTGAAAAGGCGCTGGTACCCAGTCTGATTTTGCAACCTCTGATTGAGAACGCGATTAAATATGCCGTTGCACGTGAAGTAAACGGTGGTGAAATTGCGATAACCACCCGCAAGTTCGGCCATGATTTGTTGCTCGAAGTCGCAGATAACGGTCCGGGTTTACCCGAGATTGTCGATAGTAGCAAAACCGCTGATAATAAGGGCAGTGGCGTCGGGCTGGTAAATACCCGAGAGCGGTTGGCTGCATTGTATGACAATGATTTTGCCCTGGTGCTAACCCAAAATCAGCCCCGCGGCGTAAAGGTAAATATTAGAATTCCATTACAATTAGAACAAACGGAAACCAAAGATGCTTAAAGTCATAGTGGTAGATGATGAACCGCTGGCGCGTAAAGGGATGTTGGTCCGCCTGGCAGCTTTTCCTGAGCTGCAGGTGGTTGCAGAGTGTGCTAACGGGCCGGATGCGATAGCGGCCATTCAGGCGCAAACACCCGATCTCGTGTTCTTAGATGTTGAAATGCCCGGTATGGATGGCTTTGCTGTGTTAAAAGCGTTGCAGGAACGGCATATCCGCTTACCCTATGTGGTGTTTGTTACCGCTTATGACCACTACGCTTTTAACGCTTTTGAAGTGCAGGCGGTTGATTATGTGTTAAAGCCTGTGGAGCCAGAGCGCTTAAAAGCTGCGGTCGACAAAGTTCTGACCTTTCACAATGCCGCCGATAGCCAAAAACGCACTGATAAACTTGCGGCGGCGGTAGCCCGTTTAACTGGCGATCAGCCGGATACGATTTTAGAGCGGCTGGATAACGCTGAGCCGGTGGTCAGTGATCGTTACCCGGAAGCGATTAGCATTAAAGACAGCGGGGAAATCACCCGGGTACAGGTACAGGACATCGACTGGGTTGATGCCGCAGGTGACTATATGTGCATTCATACCCGGGATGGTCAGACTCATATCCTGCGCCGGACGATGAAAGAACTGGAGTCGGAACTCGATCCCCGCTTGTTTGTAAGGGTACATCGCTCCGCTATTGTTAACGTCAACACCATTGCTAAACTGCAAATGTTAACTAACGGCGAGCATCAGCTGGTGCTGACCAATGGTCAGGCGGTTAAGGTGAGCCGCAGCTATAAAGATAGGGTGAAACAGGTATTTAGCCACTAAGTTTTGGCCAGCTTCCAATCAAGGCTCGCTTAACAAAAAGGTGCAAATTCGCACCTTTTTGTGCTGAAAATTAAACTGACAGCAATAACCATAGTGAACAGTTAACTGCTGCCGACTTGTTGCTGCCAGCGTACGAGGAAGGGGTCTATCGCCTTAGTGCGGTCACCGGTTTTACTAAGCGGGTAGAGCACAGCTTCACCATTCACTTCGCCGGCCATTTGCAGATGAGCGCCTTGTAATAGTTGTTCTACGGCAAAGACCCCTAGTTTAGTTCCCAGAATGCGATCGGCACCAACAGGGCTGCCTCCGCGCTGAATATGCCCCAGAATACAGGCACGGCATTCAATACCGATGGCCTTGCTTAATTCATCCGCCAGTGCGGTGGTGCCGCCCGGATAACTGTTTTCGGCCACGACGATAATATAGCTGCTCTTGCCCAGTAGCAGCTGGGCGTGCTGAATCGGGGTGATCACCGATCGTAAATCACCAGGTTGTAACCGGCCAAACTCCGGACAAATAATCTGTTCAGCGCCAGCGGCAATACCGGCTGAGAGCGCAATATAACCACTGTGGCGGCCCATCAATTCCACTAAGAAAATCCGCTCAAAGGCATCAGCGGTATCGCGAATTTTATCAATGGCATCCAGCGCCGTATCAATGGCGGTTGCATAGCCAATAGTATTGTCGGTACCGTCAACATCGTTGTCGATGGTACCCGGGACGCCAATAATCTGGCCGTTATAATGTTTGGCAATTTCTAATGCGCCACGAAAGCTGCCGTCACCACCAATTACGATCAGCGCATCGATATCCAATTGATGCAAGGTTGCGGCAGCTTGCGCTGGACCATCCGGTGTTTGTAGTGCAGGGCAACGGGCGCTTTTTAGAATGGTACCGCCACGCTGAATAATATTTTGCACATGATGGCCGAGCAGCGTTTTATATTCCGACTCCAGCAGGCCGTTATAGCCATGTTTGAAGCCTATTACTTCGATATTACAGGCCGCCGCGGTGAGCTGTACTGCACGGATTGTGGCATTCATGCCAGGAGCATCACCGCCAGAGGTAAGAACCCCGATACGTCTGATCCGATCCATTCTCTATTTCTCCAGTTAACTGTTACCCACGAACACTGCAGAGCAGTATAAACATTAATCTCTACTTTAGTTTGATTTGTCGCAATAATGCGAAAAGCACGGGACAGAACCTGCGCTATCGGCGACAATACGCTAACTAACGCAACGTTAGTGTTTTTTTGGAATCAAGTCTGATGCATCAAATTACCGGTAAAACCCTGGTTGGCTTTTTATTGGCGCTAACCACGGCTGTGTTATGGGGCGTGCTGCCGATAGCGTTAAAAATCCTGTTAGAAGTCGTCACCGCCAATACCATTACGGCAATCCGTTTTCTGGCGGCAGCGGTGATGGTGGGCTTATGGCTGGGGCTACGTGGTAAATTGCCCGCGTTAGGCGTATTAAAACAGCCAAAGCTGGCGTTGCTGATGGCCATTTGTATCGTTGGCTTACTACTGAACTATATTTTATACCTGACAGGCCTCGATCGTTTAACGGCCGAAACCGCGCAGACGGTGATTCAGTTAGCGCCATTTTTAATGATGCTGGGCGGGATCTGGATATTTAAAGAGCGCTTATTGTTGTGGCAGAAAATCGGCGCCTGGACGCTAGTCGCTGGCTTGTTGCTATTTTTTAACGAGCGTTTGCTCACGTTACTGATGCAAGCCAGTACCGAAACCTTTGGCGTACTGCTGGTTATCGCCGCTGCGATTACCTGGGCTGCTTACGCACTGGCGCAAAAACAGCTCCTGGTAAACTACAGCTCGAAGCAGATTATGTATCTGATTTATTTTGCCGGTGCACTGGCGTTTTTACCGGTATCGGATCTAACCCCACTAATCGACTTTAGTGTCTTACAGTGGGGATTATTGGTTTTTTGTTGTTTAAATACTGTCGTCGCTTATGGTGCCTTCGCCGAAGCATTGCATCACTGGGAAGCGTCTAAAGTCAGTGCCGTGCTGGCTATTACCCCCTTAATCACCATTGGCAGTGCTAAGTTGCTTGCGTGGATCTGGCCGGAACTGGTGCAGGCGCAACTATTAAATGGCTGGTCGTTGTTTGGTGCTTGTCTGGTCGTCGCCGGCTCCGCTTTAACAGCGTTAGCGCCGCAATTTGTGCAATACCGCGCTGCACGTAAAGTGCGCAAGTTGCAGCGTGATGTGCTGTAACTAAAAGCGACTTAGTTAAAAATAAAAAGGCCCCGCAAAGCGGGGCCGGTGCTTTTAGGGTTATTTAACTGTAACGATCTTGCAGGTATTAGAGGCGCCTACGGTTTCCATCACATCACCGTGCGTGATAATGACCAGATCACCGCTTTTTAAGCCAGCTTTGTTTCGGATTACTTCGATGGCTTTGTCGGCCAGTTCGGCTGCGGTCACTTCGGTACTGTCAAAAAATGCCGGATAAACCCCACGGTATAACGCCATCTTGTTCAAAGTACGGGTATGACGTGACAGCGCATAAATTGGCTGAGGTGACGTAATACGCGACATCAGCTTGGCGGTATAACCTGACTCAGTCAGCGTAATAATGGCTTTGATGCCTTCCAGATGATTGGCGGCATACATTGCCGACAGTGCAATGGTTTCGCTCACTTCTGAAAACGACAGATTCATCCGGTGCTTGGAGGTTTGTACTGACGGATGCTTTTCTGCACCGTTACATACCCGGACCATGGCTTTAACCGTTTCTACCGGATATTTACCGGCAGCGGTTTCAGCTGACAGCATCACGCCATCGGTACCATCTAATACTGCGTTGGCAACATCCATCACCTCAGCGCGGGTTGGCATTGGATTTTCGATCATGCTCTCCATCATCTGGGTAGCGGTGATCACAATCCGATTCAGCTGGCGTGAGCGGGCAATAATGCGCTTTTGCTGACCCACCAGCTCAGCATCACCTATTTCCACACCCAGATCGCCGCGGGCGACCATCACTGCGTCTGAGGCTTTAATAATGTCATCCAGCGTCGCATCATCGGCAACGGCTTCAGCACGTTCAACTTTGGCCATAATACGGGCTTCGGAACCTGCCGCTACCGCCAGTTCACGGGCATAGCGTAAATCGTCGCCGCTACGCGGGAAAGATACCGCCAGGTAATCCACATCGATTTCAGCGGCGGTAATAATGTCACGCTTATCTTTTTCGGTCAGGGCGGGTGCAGTCAGGCCGCCACCCTGGCGGTTAATGCCTTTATTATTACTCAGTTTGCCGCCAACTACGACGGTAGTGGTCACACGTTCGCCTGCAACGGCGGTTACCTGCAGTTGAATACGACCATCATCCAGCAGCAGTAAATCGCCGGCTTTAACATCCTGTGGTAGCTGTTTGTAATCGATCCCGACCTGAGTCTCATCGCCTTCACCTTTCGGCAAGCTGGCATCGAGTACAAAATCTTGTCCTTCTTCCAGCATAACGGCATTGTTTCTGAAGGTTGAGACCCTGATCTTCGGACCCTGCAAATCACCTAAGATAGCGACATGAGCACCGACTTTCTCGGCTGCTGCGCGTACCATTTGCGCCCGGGCTTTGTGGTCATCGGCTGAGCCGTGAGAAAAATTAAGCCGGAACACAGTGGCGCCGGCTTGGATAAGTTTTTCGATAACAGCCTGGCTGTTGGTCGCTGGCCCCAGGGTGGCAACGATCTTGGTTCTTCTTAACATTAGAAACTCCCGCTGATGACGCACTTGGCATAGTGTGCCGTAGTCTAATGTAATTTTATTACAGAATACAGGTTAAATCTGAATATAAATTACACGTCTGAGCAGTAACATGCTTTAGAGTGACATATCTTTTTTATCAAAGCGTGAGCCACGCAGACTGTCTTTAACTTTTTTCAGGTTCTCTCTAAATTTGCTACCACGTCTTAAAGTAAAACCCGTTGCCAGGATATCAATCAGTACCAGCTGTGCGACCCGCGATGCCATTGGCATATAAAGATCAGTATCTTCAGGTACATCCAACGACAGAACTAACGAGCACTCACGCGCCAGGGGACTGTCATAAGCAGTAATACCGATGACGGTGGCATCATTTTCTTTCGCAATAGCGGCAATTTCACACAGATTTTTAGTGCGACCGGTATGGCTGATACAGACTACGACATCACCTTCAGTACTGTTTATTGCAGACATCCGCTGCATCACGATGTCGTCAAAGCAGACTACCGGCACATTAAAACGGAAGAATTTATTCTGTGCATCGTGAGCGACCGACGCCGAGGCCCCCAAGCCAAAGAAGGAGATTTTTTTTGCCTGTGTCAGTAGATCAACTGCTTTATTAATGGTGCTGATATCGACCCGCTGACGTGCCGTATCCAGCGCTGCCATTGTTGATTCAAAGATCTTAGCGGTGTAGGCTTCAGGGCCATCTTCCTCTTCAACGTGTCGGTTTACATAAGGAGTGCCATTCGCCAGGCTTTGTGCCAGGTGTAATTTAAAATCCGGAAATCCCTTCGTATCCAGGCGGCGGCAGAAACGATTGACGGTCGGTTCACTCACATCGGCCATCTTGGCCAGCGCCGCAATACTACTGTGGATCGTCACCTGCGGATTCGCCAGAATGACATCGGCAACTTTGCGCTCAGACTTGCTAAAGTTGTTGACACTGCTTACGATTTTTTCCAGTACATTCATTCGTGGTTACCTGCGCTTGTCCGTCCCCGTGCTAGGAGGGCTATGCTATAGTGCGTTTTTATCGGCGTATTATGACGACGCCTTGTTAGCTGAGTTGTCTGCTTTCACTCTGGCGGACAAAACGGTATTAAATTTACCACAATTTATCCGGAATGCGATCAAGGCTACACTATAATAATCCAATCACGCTTAACAGCCAGTATTTTGTAATTTAATTACAGTATTTGGCGTTTACAACCGCTTATCAGTCCGCTAGACTGGGTTAAGTGTTGTAAAATTACATCTTCTTTATAGGCTGAGTTATGACAACCACCCCAAACCAGGCATGTGATTTAATTTTATTCGGTACCAAAGGCGATCTCGCCCGCCGTAAGTTACTGCCAGCCTTATATCAGTTAGAAAAAGCCGGGTTACTGTGTGAACAGTCGCAAATCATCGGTGTTGCCCGGGATGAACTGGACCGCAGCAGTTATGTTGAGCTGGTTAAAGCCAATCTGGTTCGTTTTCTGAAAAAAGAAGCGTTGGATGAGAACGTCTGGCAATCGCTGGCAGCCAAGCTGCAATATGTGCAGCTGGATATGACCAAGATTAGCGATTACCAGAAACTGGCGGCGGTTACAGAGCCGAGTAAAAGAATCACTGTCAGCTATTTTGCTACCCCGCCTGCGCTTTTTGGTGATTTATGCCGCGGCCTGGCTGAAGCCGGCTTAGCCGCCGAGCCATCACGGGTCGTGCTGGAAAAGCCAATTGGTCACGATCTGGTATCGTCTAAAGTCATTAATGACCAGGTTGCTGAATACTTTAAAGAATCTCAGATTTACCGTATTGACCATTACCTGGGTAAAGAAACGGTGTTAAACCTGTTAGCACTGCGTTTTGCCAACGCCATTTTTGCTTCGAATTGGGATCATAATGCCATCGATCATGTGCAAATTACCGTGGCGGAAGAGGTTGGGGTAGAGGGCCGTTGGAGCTACTACGATGATGCAGGTCAGATGCGCGATATGGTGCAAAACCATCTGTTGCAAGTGTTGTCACTGATTGCAATGGAGCCCCCGGCACGACTGGACGCTGATAGCATTCGGGATGAAAAGCTCAAAGTATTAAAAGCACTGCGTAAAATCGATCAGAGCAACGTGCAGGAAAAAACCGTGCGTGGCCAATACAGCGCCGGCTTTGTTGCTGGTCAGGCGGTACCCGGTTATTTAGAGGAAGAGGGCGCAAGGCCCAACAGTAAAACCGAAACCTTTGTTGCGATTAAAGTGGATATCGATAACTGGCGCTGGGCCGGTGTGCCTTTCTACCTGCGTACCGGCAAGCGGATGCCGAAAAAGCACAGTGAAGTGGTGATTTGTTTTAAACCACAGCCGCACAATATTTTTCGCGACACCTACCGCGATCTGCCCGCCAACAAGTTGATTATCCGCTTGCAGCCCGATGAGGGTGTTGAAATTCAAATGATGAACAAAATCCCGGGGCTGGGCGAACATATGCGACTGCAGCAGAGCAAGCTAGACTTAAGTTTTGACGAAACCTTTAAGTCGCAACGCATCGCTGATGCTTATGAGCGTCTGTTGTTAGAGGCGATGTTGGGAAATCAATATTTGTTCGTGCGTCGCGACGAAGTTGAGCAAGCCTGGAAGTGGGTTGACAGCATTCTGCAAGCCTGGAAAGACAGTAATGAACCGCCAAAAGCCTATCAGGCTGGTAGCTGGGGGCCGGTAGCGGCCATTTCAATGATGGCGCGCGATGAACGTAACTGGGATGAGTAAGATGCAACTACAACAGTTTGTGAACAGCGATGCGTTAAACGACGCCTTTGCAGCTCAGCTAGTCACCATCTTAGAACAGGCAATTGCTGAGCGCGGCGCTGCTTATCTGGTGGTATCGGGTGGCCGCACACCGCAGGTGTTATTTGCCAAATTGGCAGATACCCCCCTGGCTTGGGAAAAAGTAACAGTGTTACTGGCGGATGATCGCTATTTACCGCCGGATGCCGAGCATAGCAACGAGCGTTTAGTACGTAATACCTTGTTGCAACGCCATGCTGCCAGCGCCCGTTTTATCAGTTTATATGCCGCTGCCGATGATGCTTATGCCGCGGTGCCAGTTATTGCCAATCGGCTGTCTGCGTTGCCGACCTTTGATGCGGTGATCCTCGGCATGGGTGAAGATGGCCATACTGCTTCTTTATTTCCGTGTTGCGCAGAGTTAGCGGCCGGCATGGCGGATAATGCCCCTGTGGTATTGGCCACCAGCCCGACCACAGCGCCTTATCAGCGGATCACCCTGAGTAAAGCGCGATTGTTGCAAAGTCGTCAGCTATTTTTGCATCTGGTGGGCAGCAATAAACTCGCTGTACTGGAGCAGGCGCAAGCTGATACAGATCAATTAGCGATGCCAATTCGGGCTTTTTTACAACAAACTGCCGTGCCAATGGCAGTGATGTACTCGCCAAGTTAGAGGTTAACCATGAACCCAGTTATTCAGCGCGTCACCGACCGCATTATTGCCCGTAGCAGCAAAAGCCGGGCTATTTACCTGGACCGGCTTGAAGAAGCCCGTCGTAAGGGGCCTCATCGCGGGGCGCTCAGTTGTGGTAACCTGGCGCATGGCTTTGCCGCTTGTAATGCCTCCGAAAAAAGCGATCTGCGTAGTCTGACCAAAGCCAATATCGCTATTATCTCGTCTTACAACGATATGCTGTCAGCACATCAGCCCTACCAGTTCTACCCGGAGATCATTAAAAAAGCGGTGGCCGAAGTGGGTAGCGTGGCACAGTTTGCCGGTGGTGTCGCCGCCATGTGTGATGGTGTGACCCAGGGCCAGCCGGGAATGGAGCTGAGCTTAATCAGCCGCGATAATATCGCGATGGCGGCAGCTATTGGCTTATCTCACAATATGTTTGATGGCGGCCTGATGCTTGGGATCTGTGACAAGATAGTGCCGGGTTTATTGTTAGCTGCGCTCAGTTTTGGTCATTTGCCCTTTGTGTTTGTGCCCGCCGGCCCCATGCCGTCTGGCATTCCGAACAAAGAAAAAGCCCGGGTTCGCCAGCTGTTTGCCGAAGGCAAGGTCGGTAAAGAAGAGCTGCTGGAAGCAGAAGCAAAATCCTACCATGCTGCCGGCACCTGTACTTTCTACGGTACCGCCAACTCTAACCAGTTAGTGGTTGAGGTGATGGGCCTGCATTTACCTGGTTCGTCTTTTATCAACCCATACACGCCGCTGCGTGATGAGCTCACCCGCGCCGCTGCGCGCCAGGTGACCCGCCTGACCGATCTGGGTACCGATTACCTACCAATTGGTAAGTTGGTCGATGCTAAGGTGGTAGTCAATGGCATAGTGGGCTTATTGGCAACCGGTGGTTCTACCAACCATACCATGCATTTAATTGCCGTGGCCCGCGCGGCTGGCTTTATTGTGAATTGGGATGATTTTGCAGAGTTATCACAAGCTACACCGCTACTGGCAAAAATTTACCCGAACGGTCAGGCCGATATTAACCACTTTCAACATGCCGGTGGCGTGCCTTTCCTGATCCGGACGCTGCTAGACGCAGGCCTGTTACATGAAGATGTACAGACAGTAGCCGGTTTTGGTTTACGCCGCTATACCCAGCAGCCGCTGCTGGAAAACGGGAAGTTGCGCTGGGTAGACGCACCGTTGCAGTCTCAGGATCCTGACGTATTAACCACCGTTGATAAGCCCTTTAAAGCTACCGGTGGTTTACAGGTGTTATCCGGCAATATCGGTCGCGCGGTACTGAAAACCTCAGCACTGCGGCCAGGCACCGAAGTGGTTAAAGCGCCAGCTGTAGTCTTTCATAGCCAGCATGAATTAGAAGCTGCTTTTAAAGCCGGTGAGCTGAATAAGGATTGCGTGGTGGTGGTTCGATTCCAGGGCCCCAAAGCCTGCGGTATGCCCGAGCTGCATAAATTAACGCCACCACTTGGTGTGTTACAGGATAAAGGCTTTAAAGTGGCTCTGGTTACGGATGGCCGGATGTCGGGTGCCTCAGGTAAGGTCCCGGCGGCGATCCATGTCACACCCGAGGCACTGGACGGTGGCAATATTGCCCGTATTCAAACCGGTGATCTGCTGCTGGTTGATGGCGAAACCGGCAAACTGGAAGTATTGGTTGATGCCGCTGAGTTTGCCGCCCGTACCCCGGCGACAGCGGATCTGAGCCATAACGTGTACGGTATGGGCCGCGAGATGTTTGGTGCCATGCGTCTGCAGTTAACCGGTGCCGAGCAGGGCGCTTGCAGCTTATTTGTCACGGAGGAGCATCTGCATGGCTGAACGCCAATTCGCGATTGTCGCTGATATCGGCGGCACTAATGCCCGCTTTAGCAGGGTGGCACTGGATACGCTGGCGCTGGATCAGGTAGCGGTTTATCCGTGCGCTGATTTTCCGACTCTGGCCGCGGCGTTACAACATTATCAGCAGCAACTGGGCTTAACGGCGATTAAAGATGTCGCCATCGCCATTGCCTGTCCGGTGAACGGCGATAACGTGAAAATGACTAATTTCCACTGGCAATTTTCGATCAAAGCCATGCAAGCTGAGCTGCAGTTAAACACCTTATTGGTGATGAACGACTTCACTGCAGTAGCGATGTGTTTACCGGCGCTGGCAGAAGATCAGAAAATCCAGATTGGCGGCGGTCAGGCGCAGGCCAACAAACCCATGGCAGTGTTAGGTGCCGGCACCGGTTTAGGCGTCGCGCATTTACTCCCGGTCGACGGTAAGTTTTTACCTTTACCAGGTGAGGGCGGTCATGTGGACTGGGCAGCGCAAACTGAGCAGGAATGGTTTATTCAGCGTCAGCTCGCTGCACAATATGGTCATGTATCGCCAGAGCGACTGCTATCAGGTCCCGGACTTGAAGCCATTTATCAGGCACTGGCGGTTTTTCAGAAACTCGAGGTAGCACCTCTTACTGCCGGTGAGATTGGTCAGCAGGCATTATCTGGCCAATCGCAACTTGCGAAAGATGCAGTAGCGCAATTTTACGCCAGTTTAGGCGCGGTAGCCGGCGATTTGGCGCTGACACTTAGCACCTTCGGTGGAGTTTATGTCGCGGGGGGAATAGTACCGAAGTTACTGCCGTTGCTCGGTAGCAGTGAGTTTCGCGCCCGCTTTGAAGCCAAAGGCCGGTTCGCGGGCTTTAATCAACAGATCCCAACCTTTATCGTCACCGCTGAGCAGCCGGGTTTACTGGGCGCAGCCGTCTATTTAAAACAAACATTGGCAGGTTAAGTTATGGCATTTACGAATTGGCAGTTACAACCGTCAGTGTTGTTTGCAATGGGCCCGGTGGTACCGGTTATTGTGATTAAAGATTTAGCCGACGCCGTACCAATGGCGAAAGCTTTACTAGCGGGTGGCATCAAAGTATTAGAAGTGACATTGCGCACGCCAGTAGCGCTGGAAGCCATTAAGCTTTTAGCCGAGCAGGTACCAGAGGCCGTAGTTGGCGCTGGTACCGTGACTAATCCGGAACAACTGGCACAAGTCGCAGCCGCCGGCGCCAAGTTTGCAATTAGTCCAGGCTTAACCCGCGAATTACTGCAAGCCGGCAAAGAGGCCAGCATTCCGCTGATCCCCGGTATCGCCAGTATCTCTGAGCTGATGGAAGGCACAGGTTTGGGTTATACCCATTTTAAATTCTTTCCGGCGGAAGCCGCCGGTGGCGTAAAAACGTTAAAATCGATTTATGGTCCCTTTGCGGATATCCGGTTTTGCCCAACGGGTGGCATTAACGAGCAGAACTTTCGTGAGTATCTGGCCCTGCCAAATGTCAGTTGTGTTGGCGGTTCCTGGATTGTACCTGATAGTGCAGTCGCAGCCAAAGACTGGCATAAGATTACCGAGCTTACAGCGAAAGCCGTGGCGGAAGCACTGTAGGTTACCGCAGTTCAACCAGCAACGGGCCTTTTCTGGCCCGTTGTGTTTTGTTAGCGCGCTAACTTTGAGTTTCTCCACATAACAGCGTATGATACGCCCCTTTTTTCCGGCAGCAACAATAGGTTCCCGCAGTGATTTCTACCAATAATGTAACCATGCAGTTTGGCGCTAAGCCGCTGTTTGAAAATATCTCCATTAAGTTTGGTGACGGTAATCGTTATGGCTTAATTGGCGCCAATGGCTGCGGTAAGTCAACCTTTATGAAAATTCTGAGCGGTGAGCTGGAGCCGACTGCGGGTAATGTCTTTGTTGAGCCGAATTACCGTGTGGCCAAGCTGCATCAGGATCAGTTCGCCTTCGAACAGTACTCAGTGATTGATACCGTGATTATGGGCCACGCTGAACTGTGGGCGGTAAAAGCCGAGCGGGATCGGATCTATGCGGATCCGGAGATGTCAGAAGAAGACGGTATGCGCGTCGCCGATCTGGAAGTGGCTTTTGGTGAGATGGATGGTTATTCCGCCGAATCACGCGCCGGTGAACTACTTTTGGGCGTAGGTATTCCAATTGAACAACACTATGGCTTAATGTCTGCGGTGGCGCCGGGTTTTAAACTGCGGGTACTGCTGGCGCAGGTGCTGTTTGCTGATCCGGATATTATGTTGCTGGACGAACCGACCAACAACCTGGACATCAATACGATTCGCTGGCTGGAAAATGTATTGGCCGAGCGTAACTCGACCATGGTGATTATTTCGCACGACCGGCACTTTTTAAACAGTGTCTGTACCCATATGGCTGATCTGGACTTTGGTGAGTTGCGGGTTTATCCGGGTAACTACGATGAGTATATGACAGCGGCGACGCAGGCGCGGGAGCGTTTACTAGCCGATAACGCCAAGAAGAAAGCACAAATTGCCGAGTTGCAGACCTTCGTTAGCCGTTTCTCAGCCAATGCTTCTAAGGCCCGTCAGGCCACCAGCCGTGCCAAGCAAATTGAAAAGATTAAACTGGAGGAAGTGAAAGCCTCCAGCCGGGTTAACCCCTTTATCCGCTTTGAACAACAAAAAGGCCTCTATCGACTGGCTTTAGAAGTTGAAGGGCTGACCAAAGGCTTTACCGAGCATAAGCTGTTTAAAAACCTGAAGCTGACCGTTGAGGTGGGTGAAAAAGTGGCAATCCTCGGTACAAACGGTATTGGTAAATCAACCTTACTTAAATGTTTGGTAGGGGAGCTGGCACCAGAAAGCGGCACAGTAAAATGGTCAGAAAATGCGAATATCGGCTACTATGCGCAGGATCATGCGCATGAATTTGCTGAAGATATGACCTTATTTGACTGGATGAGTCAGTGGAAGCAACCCTCGGATGATGAGCAGGCGATCCGTGGCATTTTAGGCCGCTTATTATTCTCACAGGATGAGATTAAAAAGTCTGTTAAGGTACTGTCGGGTGGTGAGCAGGGCCGGATGTTATTTGGCAAGCTGATGTTGCAGCGACCAAATATTCTGATCATGGATGAGCCAACCAACCACTTGGATATGGAATCGATTGAGTCGCTAAACCTGGCGCTGGAGCACTACAAGGGTACCTTGTTGTTTGTTAGCCATGACCGCGAATTTGTGTCATCGCTGGCCAGCCGGATCATTGAAATTACCGATCAGGAAATTCGCGATTTCGCAGGTAGTTACGACGAATATCTGGCGCGGCAGTTGGCACTGCAAGCCTGATATTTGCAGCCTATTTATTTGTTAGACCACAACCCCGGTCTGAACCCTGTCTCTTGATCACAAGTCAGCCTCAAGAGACTTTGCTAGGTCATAACCTTCAAGGATGGTTTGTAGTTTGAACCATCCTTGCCACAATACCTTGACCGAGGCCTTGCCGGTTTGTTTTGTATCTT